>Ga0209777_10001121_pt1 | contig 40434 bp, 52 predicted proteins | sample FrelakmetHBP12HB_FD_187147 | JGI IMG/M metagenome (GOLD analysis project Ga0209777, IMG submission 187147) | Freshwater lake sediment microbial communities from the University of Notre Dame, USA, for methane emissions studies -HBP12 HB (SPAdes)... | ecosystem: Environmental > Aquatic >...
TGTGGGGTCGAATGCCCATTTAAGTGTCCAGTAAGCCCAAACCAGGTATCCGCCTATGCCGTGTTGGACACCTTTTGGTTTGCCTGTGGTTCCTGAAGTGTAGAGTATGAACAGTGGGTCAGTGGATTTCATGCTTTCTGGTTCAACGTATGCGTTTGTGCCTGCCTTTGCCAATTCGTCGTGGTACCATACATCTCTGCCTTCTTTCATTTGGACTGGTTGACCTGTGCGTTTGACAACGATGACTTTCTCGATGTTTGGCATGAGTGATGATGCACGGTCTGCATTATCTTTGATGCCGACTGGCTTGCCTCTGCGGAAAGAGCCGTCTGCGGTTACAAGGATTTTTGCGCCGCAGTCGTTTACTCGGTCGGCTAATGCTTCAGCGCTAAAGCCCGAAAACACCACGGTGTGGACGCCTCCGATTCTTGCGGTTGCAAGCAGAGTTATCGGCAGCTCCGGGATGACTGGCAGGAAAACGGCGACGCGGTCACCTTTTTTGACGCCAGAGTCTTTCAGTGCTTTTGCAAGTTTGTTTACTTCACGGTATAGTTGGTAGTAAGTGTAAGTTTTTACTTCACCCATCTCGCCTTCCCAAATGTAGGCAAGCTTATTTTTGCGGCTGCTCTTCACGTGCCTGTCGATTGCGTTGTAGCAAATGTTGAGTTCTCCATCAGCAAACCACTTGAAGAACGGCGGGTTCGAATCATCCAACACTTTGGTTGGAGCCTTGAACCAGTCGATTGCTTTTGCTTTTTCTGCCCAGAACTCTTGGGGGTTTTTAATGGATTTTTCCCATTCGGCTTTGCGTTTTTCTCCAGAAGAAACCTTTGCAATACTTGGACTGTATCTTTCGTTGAAAGGTAAACTAGCTTCTGACATATGCTATCATTCCTATAGATGCTGGGAAGAATTAGCTGTAGAGAATATAAGTTTTTTCAGTGTTTTTTTCTAAAATAAAAAAGAAACGCGCCATTTTGACATGTTTATGTGAATAATTGGATATGTTTGAGTGCGCGTGCAAACGTAATTTTCAGCGGTTTACTGCGAAATAGAAAAGAGGTTAAGGAAAATAGGTTTATTTTACTGGGCCGATGGGCAGCACTGTTTTTCCGTGAGATTCATTCAAGACTTCTGCGATGCCAAGGTAGACTGCACTTGCTCCGCATATAACGCCTTCGATGCCAACGAACGTGTTGAATGTTATAGATCCCGACAGCACTGGGTTGTTGGTTAATTCCCGTATGGCCAGCATGAAAAATAGCACGAATAAGCTACCGAACACAAACTGTAGTGCACGGTTAGCCTTAAGCGTCCCAAAGAACATGCCAAACGTGAAGATGCCCCACATTATGAAGTAGGCTGCCAATGAAGACGGTGAGGGCCCGGCGAACCCGGTGAATTTTGGCAGGACCAAAAGCGCCACGAGGCTCCACCAAAACAGGCCGTAGGATAGGAATGCGACTGTACCGAATGTGTTACCGTTTTTGTACTCCATGACTCCGACGATTATCTGCGCTATGCCGCCGTAGCAGATGCCCATGGCTAAGATGACTGTGTCGAGCGGGAAGACGCCTGCGTTGACTAGGTTCAAAAGCACTGTGGTTAATCCGAAGCCCAATAGCCCAAGAGGTGCGGGATTAGCTAATTTCTGTAGTATACTCATTTTGATTTTTCCTCAAGTTATTGAATTAACTGAATTCCACGCGATTTGCTAAAAAGCTTTTTGGACACTTTATGCGTTTCTTCTTCTTGAAGTTACGTATTTGCCAACTTCTGACGCTGTAAACACTGCACCTGCAAACAATGCCGCAACTGCCCAGTTGATAAGTTCAGGCGAGTGAACGTTGAAGAGACCTTGAAGACCAGAAGTGTACAGGATAAACAACTGCAGAATGAATGATAAGAGCACGACGTACCAGAGGAACCTGTTCTTGAACGCTCCAACCTTGGATACAGGGTACTTGAGAGAGCGGCAGGAGATGACTACGGCTAACCACATGGCCATCATGGCTGTCAGCAACTGGGTCCATGCTTTCAGAAGCCTGAACTGGCCGGTTCAGGGCATATACGAGAAGAATGCCAGCAGAAGAAGAGCCGTCATGAAAATGGGCATGATGCTCAAGTCCGCTTTTCCTTCTTGATTTCGTTGGCTCCCTGATTTTTTGGCGTTCCTGTGCTTGCAGCGCAGTCAATCCTGCGCCGGTAACCTGCAGTTCGCTCATTGCTTCTTGAGCGGTTTTGCTATACCATTGATTCGCCACTTTGCCCGTCCTCGCTGGGGTTGGTCTGATGGTAGATGCGACTGTGCTTGTAGAGGGAGAAGGCGCCAACCAGCAAAACGGCTAAACTCAGCAGGTAAAGTGTCCAAGAAAAGATTGTTCCGTTTGAAGCGATTTGGGTTTGCCACAGCCACGGAAATTCAGGAAGTTTAAGCGGCCAATCACCAATTACCAAATACGTGAACCCGAAGACGCTTAACAATATGGCGGCGTATTGTTTATCAGGTGTTGCCTGCGGGGTTATTCCGCGGAGGCTGTAGACGCACAGCATCGCCGCGCCTGTGATTAACGCTGGGAAACTCGTAACAAAAAATATTGGACTGATAAAACTGCGGGGCAGGAGGGTGTTAACGGGTGACGGCGGGTAGATGGTTATGTCTTTTCCCCAGTTAAATATGGTCCAACCGCCAAGTATCACTGCGGTTAGGTAGAATACGCCGTAAAACGCCAAAAACAAGCCAAGCGATGCTTGGTGGCTTTTTGCATATTCGGATATTCTGGTAGCGTATGCTGTTTGCTTTTGGCAGCTTTTGTTCATTAATATGCCCTGACTTGTGATGTTAAGTGTGTTTTGACAATATATTAGTTTTCGATGTAACGTGCTCTGGCCCTAAGCGCGGAGCCTGATAGCCAATCTATGCAGAAAATGGCGATTTTGCAGCCATAAGCAGTGTGAAAAAAAACCCAACCTTCTAAATCCAAAAAACTCTAATGGCTGACGTCACTATTAAAAAGGTGATAGGTGCTTTGATGAAATTCGAAACCAAGTTCCAAGAAATAATACCGCGCACTCATGACGTTGCCAGTTTCAGGTTCCCAAGACCCACCGAACTGGATTACAAGCCAGGGCAGTTTTTATTCATAACCCTAAAGCAAAGCGACAAAGAGTTAAGCAAACACTTCAGCTTTAGCAGTAGCCCTTCAGAAAACGACCACATCGAATTTACCAAAAAATTCACCGACCACGAATATTCACTTGCACTAAAAGTTGCAAAAGTCGGAGATTGGGCAAGGATAGACGCGCCGTATGGACAATTTACTTTTGAGGGAGAATACCCAAAAATCGCTCTGCTCTGCGGCGGCATAGGAATAACCCCTTTCATTAGCATATGCAAAAACGCCGTCGATAAGGGCTTAAGTTGCAAAATCACGCTTTTCTACGGTTGCCGCATAGAAAACGACCTTGCGTTTAGGCAGGAGCTTGAGGAACTCGCACGGAAAAATAAGAGCTTGAAGCTGGTCTTCATGGTTACCGAGCCGACGCCGGAATGGAAAGGAGCAACAGGCATCATCAACACTGAACTGGTAAAGCAGGAGATGCCCGACTACAAAGAAACCATGTTTTATACCTGTGGGCCGCCGCCAATGGTTGAAGCAATGGAAAAGCTCGTGGAAAAACTGGGCTTGCCAAAAGAAAAATTGAAGCGCGAATATTTCACTGGTTACTAAAAAGGGAAAAAAGGTTTAGGGGTAGAAGCGCCGGGTTGTCCTTGGGAACGGTATGGCGTCAACGATGTTGTCTAAATCAAGCATCCAAATCAGCAACCGCTCTAAGCCCATGCCGAAGCCGACATGCGGCACCGTGCCATAACGCCTGAGGTCAAGGTACCATTCGTAGTCTTCAGGCTTGAGACCCTGCGCTTTCATGCGCTGGATGAGCAGTTCCTTGTTTTCTTCTCTTGCGCCGCCAGTGCTAATTTCGCCGATTCTTGGAACCATCATGTCAACTGACATCGCTACTTCAGGATGATCGCTGTAGGTCTTGCAGTAGAACGCTTTAATCTCCGTTGGGTAATCGTAGACAAAGAAGGGTTTGCCGAAGTCTTCCGCTAAAACCTTTTCGTCCTCGTAGCCAAGGTCTGAGCCCCATGCTAATGAGGGGTTTTTGGGTTTCAGCCTGTCAATTGCTTCTTTGTAGGTGATTCTTGGAAACGGTGCTGTGACGGCTTTTAGTTTTTCTATGTCTGCACCCAATTCCTTGAATTCAGATTGGCATTTGTCAGCTATGGTGTGGCAGACATGAGTCATTAATCCTTCTTCGAATTTCATCAAATCATTCATGTCTGCAAAAGGCCACTCGCCCTCCATGTGCCAATATTCCGTCAGGTGCCGAATGGTTCGGCTTTTTTCCGCTCGAAACGAAGGTGCGATGCAGTAGACGTTTTCTAAGGAGTAAATGAGTATTTCAAGGTAGAGCTGACTGCTCTGGGTTAAGTAGAGTTCTTGGTCAAAGTACTTTAAGCCGAACAAGGTGGAGCCGCCTTCAACCGCGGCGGAAATGAACATGGGCGGCGAAACCTCGGTGTAATTCTGATTCTTGAAGTATTCGCGGGCTACCTCTAAAGTTTCAGCGCGGACTTTCATGACCAAGTTCATTTTTCTGCTGCGCAGCCAGAGGTGGCGCATGTCACGGATGAATTCTTCGCTTTTGTCCTTGGAGATAGGGAAGGTTTCTGCTAAACCGATGATGCTGACGGTTTCTGCGCCGATTTCAAAGCCGCCGGGGGCGCGTTTATCCTCTTTCGCTGTACCTTCGAGTGCGAGTGAAGATTCGATTGTTAATTTTTGGGCTTCGCACCAGCTTGAGCTGGTTTTCTTTATGGTGCATTGGATTACTCCTGTTGAGTCGCGGACAACTATGAAAATCAGTTCTTTTCCTTCGCGTTTACGGTAAACCCAGCCGCGGACAGATACTTTCTGGTCTGTGCAGCGGCCTTCGAGTATTTCGTTTATTTTAACTAAAGCCATCGAGCATCAACTATTTCCTGTATTACTTGTTTTCAAACCTAAATGCCTATCGATTTTAGGTTTTTAGCATTTTAGATAAACTTGGTTAAAAAGTGTTTTTTTTATAAAGCGAAGAAGCTTTTAACCTGTTTGACCGCTTGCAAGGTTTGTGAAGCTCTGGAACATTCTTTAAGGAGATGAAAATGCAAAAACGCTATCACGATTGCAAACATCATGATTCAACCAGAGCCTACTCAGTTCCAATCATTTCTCTTCCAATCATCTTTATAGACTAAAAAAGGGGAAAAATAGATTTTGCCTAGCAGTTTTATGGTCGTTTCCTAAGCATTAACAAAGCTAATACTGCACCGACTATGATGATGACAACGATTATAGCTACGACTGACGGAAGGAAATATTGATCAGCCATGGATGGTGCTGCGGTTGGAGCTGGAGATGCTGTTGGCGCCGGTTCGCTTGCGTGGAAGGCTGTGGAAGCTGACGATGGATAGTACGATTCTGAACCTGCAAATGTGGCGATGACTGTGTAGTCACCGGCGATGTCTGGTGTCCAAGTTAAGCTGTAGGTGCCATAGATGTTGCTTGTTGCTGTGCCGATTGGTCTAGTATTTCCGTTAGAGTCGGTGACGCTAATAGTTACTGGAACGCCTGTTACGTTGTTTGCCATTGGCTGCTGCATGTAAACAGTTTCCATCCATTGACTCATGCTTGCATCAGACATGCATGGTAGACCGTTTGGGTAGTTTAGTGCGACTGCTGCCTGTTTTGAACCTGCCGAGATGTCGGTTATTGAGCCAGTTATGGTTACTGGTGTGGTTGTTGTTACGCCGACGCTTGGTGCGTTAACGGTGATTTGGCTGGGTCCTTTGCCGTAGGCGTAGATTTGGTTGTCGTATGCGTTCAGGTCTGTCAGTACGCCGTATGCTGTAATGGGGTGGCTGTCGACGTTGAAGCTGTCTATGCTCCAAACAAGCTCTCCAGTAGTGCAGTTGATTGCTAGTTGTTGTGCGCCTAAGAATAGTGGTGGGCTGTATTCATGTCCCTCTGAGAGGAATAGGAGTCCGTCTGCAACTTCTCCTATTGAAAAGGTCCATATGGGCCATATTCCATAGGGTGTGTTTGTGCCTGCGGGTCCTTGAAGTGTGGTTGTGTTGGTGTACCAGTTGACTTTTCCCGTTGCCGCATCAATTGACCAAATGTCTCCACCCATGCCCGCGTAGTAGATTGAATTACCAGCTATGATGGAACAGTAACCTCCGGCGGTGGCATAGGCATCAGGGGTTGCTCCGTTGTAACCACTAAGTGGAGTATCCCAAAGCTTGGCTCCCGTAGTCATGCTGTAGCCGATCATTTCAAATGTGCTTTTAAGGGACATAGTGAAAACTCCATCTCCACAAGTGGAACCACCAGTGTTAACGTCTCCAGCAAATGGTGTCGTCGTTATGTTTCTAATCCAAAGTTGGCTTCCATCGATAGCACTGTAGCCTGCAAAGATTCCCCATCCGCCCTGGAAACTGCCGCTGCCTGGTGCGTAGCAGTTCATTACGATAGTTGTGCCATCGTTGTTTCTTATTGCGAGGTTGCTTGGTAACGCGTTGCCTGAAATGTTAGTGGCTATTGGCTTTGACCACATTATTCCCCTTGTGAAGTTAATTACTGCATTTTGGGTTGGTCTCCATTGCCAAGCTGCAAGACCGTTGGTTCCAACTACGATGCATTGCGTAGAATTCCAACAGTTAAGTGTAGGTGCATTGTATGCATTGGCGGTGCTTGCGTTTACATAGTAGCCTACCAAGTCACCACTTGGATCAAACGTCATTGACATTGTTGTTGCGTTGACAATGCTGAGTACATATTTCCCTGTCATGGCATCAAACATGTTAAAGGTAGTTCCCGTGAATCCAACAGGGTTTCCTTGAGTCCATATGTATGCGAGTCCCCCGTACTGGTTGGGTGACACATAGTCGAGTAGTTGACCGTAGTAGAAAGGAGTAACTAAGCCTGCTGTTGTTAGAGCAGTTTGCGCTGGGGTTCCGCCGCCATAGTTGGTTGCGTCGTCAGTCCAAACGGTTTGTCCTGTATGCAAGTCAACGCAAAGGTTCGCGACCGGGTTAGATGAACTTCCTGGATATTCAGTGTAGTAAAGGTAGCCGTTAATTACTAGTTGCTCAAATTTATGTTCATACTGCTCGGTTGAGTAATAGTTGCCGTAGGTGGTTGTTCCGCCGTATTGTCCTCCGAGTACTCCTCCGAATGCTACTGGTCTGGTCCATAGGATGTGTGGGGCTTGTGGCGCTTCAGTGTATGGGTTATAGTTTGAGCTGACGTTATAGAGGGCGCCACTGCTGGTGCTGTAGCCGGTGACTAAGAGGGAAGCGCCTGCGAGTGGATACCAGTTGTGGACGTTCATTGCGTTTATAGGTGTCTGCCAATAGGTGGTCGGAAGCGGAGCAGTTGTAACTGATCCAACGGGTTCCTGCTGCACTGTAAGCGTTACTGGACTGCTTGTGCTGGGCAAGAAGACATCGCCTGTGAAGGCAGATGTAGGTGAAGTTGGTGGGGGATTAGCATTTGTCAATGTCCATCCTGTAAAGATCATTTGGAAAGTGTAAGTGCCAACTACACTGGGCGAGTATGTTGTGTATGTTCCTCCAGTATCATCAGAAGTAAATGGTCCGAGTGTTTCAGTTGTTCCATCTGGATGCGTGACTTTCACTGTCATGTTTCCAAATCTGTCACCATAAGGTCCGCTTGCGGTTGGTGGTGGTTCGTTAACCCAGAAGCCAACAGTGACTGTTTGTCCGAGGCCTACAGGGTCGGGTGCAACGTGGATAAATGAGCTGGTTAAGATTTGCCATGGCGGTGAATGTGCACTGGCGTTTGGTAGTATTGCAATTGAAGTTCCCATTGAAATTGTTAAGATTGCTGCAATCAAAATAGCCATAGATTTATTTTTGAGATTTTGCATTTTTTTCTCTTCCTATAATTTTAATTAAACACAAACAAACCCCTTGAGAGATTTGCCTATGCTCAATACCCTTGGCTGTTAGTTTACAACTTATAAAGATAGCGTACCAATCCGGCATTGGGACAAAAGTGGACTGAGCTATCTTGTTGCTCCAGACAAGGCAATGATCAAAGTATGAGAAATACTTTTCTAAGTCTAGAGACACACGAAAAAATACTAAGCTAAGTTTTTAACTATGTAAGCACCAATCTTTTTTCATGAAGCTGATGGTAAAAAGCGTTAAAGAGCTAATGCAGGTTCTTAACGAAACCCGCGAAACAGTCTTCAAAGACCGAAAATGCACCTATCCCTACACCGAATGGGAAAACAAACTCCTCCAAGTCAAAGAGCGGCTCAACCGTCTCCCACAATACATCCACCAAGCCGTAGAAACAATCAATGTAGAAGAGCAGAAAATGGGCAGACCCCCAAAATTGGACTTAGAAAAGAAAGTAAACCTGTTCATACTAACACGGTTTCTAGCCAAATCAAATCGAGGCGTAGAAGAATCACTTGCTTGTTTTTAGCCATTATTTGGAGTTGACGTCAGCTATAAGTACTTAGAACGGCTCTACAGCGACCCAGAAGTCAGATTGGCCTTCCACAACCTGTTTGTTTTACTACTAAAAGATGAAGGAACTAGCGGCGATTTAGCCGGAGACGGAACAGGCTGCTCGGTTAGAGTTGATAACCACTACCACAGCGACCCTAGAAAGTTTGGGAAACGCCGCATTCATTTCTTCTCACTTATTGATCTTGCCAAGGGTATGTATTTTGGCTGCGGTACATCCAAACAGTCGGAGTGGGATGCTTTCTCAAAAGGCGTGGCCATGCTCAAATGTATTGGATTCGCGGTGAAGTCAGTTATGTTGGACAAGTACTTTAGCATAAGAACCGTCATCAAGTTGTTTGGCAGAAACGTTTCTTTGTTTTTGATTCCGAAAAAAAATTGCCCGTGTTGGGGCTTGGGCAGATATCTTGACTAGAATGATGGTTTCTCCGGCGGAGTTTTTGTCGGAGTATTTTTATCGATATGTGTGCGAAAGCGGTTTTCTTCCGGCAAAGGCAGGTTTGGACGAGTTATCCGGCAAAGAAAAGTTGATCAACAGGAGACCGCGCTGTTCTCAAACGCGTTTCTCCATAACCTCTACGCGATAAGAATCAACCCAAAATAGTTTTGCCCCAAGGCTATTTTCTATATCTTTTCCTGAAATTATCGCCGCTTTCTTTTTGACATTTTTTACATTAATTACCATTGAATACCCCCCTCCTCGCAATCCAAAACCAGCATTCCTGCGGCATCTTTCTGATAAACGATTGATTTGGCAACTCAGCAAACCTCAAATATAAGCTTTTATGCCGCCTACCATTATACCAATCCAGCTACTCACCCACAGAACCATATCTTCCCCGATGTATCTCATAGAAATCAAACCATTTCGCCACTTAACCATTTGTCTAAGGATGGTTAACACCATAAAGAATCTGCCCGACACCTTGTTCCTTCAAAAAATTCTCAAAAAATGATCAGCCTTCCCCTGTTTGTTTGTAAACAGAGTAGAGCTGCCTAAATCGCCGCAGCTTAATTCCAAGATAAGCAGCTGGCCACTTCTTGCTCTCTTTTCACTTATGAAACTGCCTCAAACACCGCAGCAGTTTCTTTTTGTCCTGTATCTTAGCCATGCTACTATTGCAGCTATTTGAATTTATATAGCGCAATAATTTTGGGACAAGATACAAGGCCATTTTCTACACAAAGAATATAACTCACTTGCGTCACACTTTATTGAGGAATTTTAGTAGGTAGTTCATTACTTATGACAATTCTTCTGTTTACGCTAGGCAATTTTGCCTTTGACCTTACAGCGCTAATCATCTTAGTAATCATTGGCTTGATAATCATAATTCTCATCAAAATATTCTTGGTACTGATACCAGCAATTATAGTTGCCGTCGTCGTGTATTTCTTAACTAGCGGAAACCTATTCTGGACGGGCACCGCTTTCCTAGTTGTTGCGGCGCTGTCGATACTGGCTAAACTGTAGTTTCGCAACCTAACTCTAAATCCCTTTTCTTTTATACCCATTTTTTGCGTTAGCTCTACTAAAATTAATGTGGGTTCAAGAAAGCCAAGTTTTACGCTTATTTTTCTCAAACAAACCCTTTTTTGTTTCCATACAACATTTTTTTGTTTATTTAGCAATGGAGCTCTTTCATAAGGCTTTTATATTTGGTAGGGAGTTCTTGCATATCAACAGGAATGGACAGGGACCCTAATTTGACGATGATGGAACCAAGTAAAAAACCATTGAACGTACTCATTAAACAACTGCATGGCAACATTGAAGTTGTACTGAAAAACGGCTACGAATACAAGGGAAAAATGATAAAGTGCGATGGGCACATGAACATCCTCTTGGAAGGCGCCACAGAATTCAAAGAAGACCAATTAATGACTAACTATGGCAACGTGTTACTTCGCGGAAACAACATTCTGTACATAATTATGGATGCCAACCATCACTAAAACGTCAGGTTTCTGGCTTCTCCAGTAACGTAGTCACAGGCGCTTTTTGCAGCCAGTTCTATGTTAAATTTGCGGCTGAAAAAAACCAGCACATTTTTAATATCCCGCTCAAGGTACTCAGCGGCGTTGGTGTGATCTGTTTTTATTGCCTGCGGCCAATCGATGATTAACAAGTGACCATCAGGTTGCAGGATAATGTTGTACTCGCTGAGGTCCCCGTGGATAATGTGTGCTTTCAAATACGCTTTCCTGACGTTTCGCAGGATGTCTTTTAGGATTTTTCCGGGTTTGCCTATGTCTTTGTACTTGTAGAGTTGTGCGCCTTCAATCATGCCCATGGCTACGACGTGACGATTGTGACTTATGGGTTCAGGCACCGCGACACCTTTAGCATAAACCAGCTTCATGGATTCAAACTCTTTTTCTGCCGCTATATGCGATTGGAATAACCATGACGAGTGTTCGCGGCTGTAACTTCTTTTGCGTCTTGTTTGCCTAAAACTGATTCTGCCCAGTCTATGAAATTTAATGGCAATACGCTTGCCAGTTGAGCTTAAAGCATCATAGACATCGGCTTCTTTTCCAACACCCAGCGTTTGCCCAAACGACTCGATCACCCCTGCCTTGACAAGCGCATTTATGGCTAGGCAGTCGTATCCTGCATAGTTCAGGGTGTGACCGTTGTAGGTTTCTTGTGTGCGGTAAGTTAATCCGAGCTTGTTTAGTTTGCCCAGTATGAAGTCTACGCGGTCCATTGGGAGTTTAGAGTGTTTCTGGATTTGTTCTTTGGGGACAAATTCGTGTTTGCTCATGCCAGCTTCGATTATGTTGAGTATTCGAAAGTCTTCACTTTCCAATTCTTTGAATATTTGGACAGCTATTTCAGCGCTTGACATACAATCACCTATAAGGTTATTTTTCTGCTATTAAAACTAGGTTTTATTGGGGAGTAACATGTTTTTTTAGTGGCACTTATATGTGAGAATGTGTTTTTATATGACAAAAGTGTTCGGCAATATGGGTAAAATTAAATAGTAAACTACTGGTTTTCCAACATGTCTGTAGATCAAGGAAACGTTTCAAAGGTACTTTCCGTCCTTTCACATCCCATACGAAGGGAAATTTTACTTGACCTTAGCAATAATGGCGAGGCTTCTTTTACAGATTTGCTAAATATGCTTAAGGTTGATACTGGAAAGCTTAGTTTCCACCTCCGCTCACTCGCACCGTTTATTGAGCAAACCTCCAACGGTAAATACAGGCTGAGCAGAGCTGGCGAGAGCGCAGTGCGTGTTATTCATGATGTTGAGGGTTGGGCAGAAGTGGCGGATGCACAGGGAAAGGCAAGTTCACTTCCGCTTGCTTCTTTTAAAAATCGGGTTTTTGCATTCCTGATCGATTTTTCGTTAACATTAGCTATCACGGCGGCAATTACTTTCATTCCTGCCGTCCTTTCGATTTCTCAGCCGGGTTTCTTGAGCAACGGAATTAGTGCATTGCCATTCATAACAATTGGCCTTCTTTGGCTTTACTCCACTTTACTCGAGGGTTTTAACGGTCAAAGTATAGGAAAACGTGCAATAGGATTAAAGGTTGTCAGAACTGATGGAAAGAAAATGTCCTATGACCACGCAGCAATACGGAACTTTGGCAAAGTTTTACCCTTGCTCCCCTTCGACCTGCTTATAGGGTGGCGAATAAAGAACACCGCGTTTATGCGGTACTTTGATAAGTTTGCAGGTACTACCGTCATTAATCTACGTTCCGACATTCAATAAATTTTCTGTTTTGTTTTGAGTAAAATCTTATTTGCTGCATCTTCATAGCTTATGCGGGAGACAAAAAAGGTATGAGTGACAAGGAGCTCAGAGTTACTAAAATCAAAGACGGCACCGTAATCGACCACATCCGCGGCGGATACGCGTTGGATGTTGTGAAGATTTTAGGCATAACCGGCAAAGAGAAACGAGTAATGACCATCGCCATCAACATTCCCAGCAAAAGCTTCGGGGTTAAGGACATTGTGAAGATTGAGGGCAAAGCACTTAGCCCGCAGGAAGTCAACAGGATTGCTATGGTTGCTCCGCATGCGTCGATAAACATCATTCATGCTTATGCCGTAGTTGAAAAGTTGGAGGTCAAGCTGCCTAAAGCCATCGAAGGCATAGTTAAATGCGCAAACCCGTGTTGCATAAGCAACGCCGACGAACCTGTGGTCTCCAAATTTTACGTTAAGGGCGAGGAACCGTTGCTGCTGAAATGTCACTACTGCGGCGTCACTTTGGAGCAGGCGGATGTACTGGGTCAGCTCTAAGGCAACATTTCTTGAGCCAGCAAAAACAATTCTTTAAAATCTTTTCGGGTCATCATTTTGCCCTTGCCTATTGCGGGGCACTCTAGCGTAAAATCGAAAACGTGCTGATTTTTTTCTTGATCAAAATTTAGTTCAAAGGGATAGAACCTGCAGATTAAGGGTCTCAGCATGTAGATGATGCATTGACTATCTTTTAAGAAGACACATTTGCCTTCGCTGTTTTTTTTCATTTCATAGCAGTAAGGGTTTCTATTTTTGGCCTGTGTGGTAAAATCATGCTTCGGCAAACCAGTTTCCGCAGAAATCGCGTTTGCTTCCGACTCCAAAACCAGGATGTGCCTTGTTTTTTGTTTGGTGTCGCCGCAGCATAAGCCGCATTTGGTGCAGTCGAAAACCACGTTGTTTGGGTAGGTGAAATCCAATTTTTTCAACAGTGAAATAACTGCGGTATTGCAATAAAAACCTTGGTTACAGTTTTTTGATTTTTTGTGACTGCTTGCCGCGGTGGCCTTCACCGTATTGGAATGGTCGCCCGAGGTTTTTTGCGAGTTTTTTCTTGAACACCTCATCCATGTCCATGTTAGGACAGGCTAAACGGCTCGAATCCAAAACATAGAAGATGACGTCGATTAATTCCTCCGCGATTTTCTCTTCAGGCAAACCCTTCTTCCACGCGTCGCTGGCTTCGCCCAGTTCGATGAAGGCAAAGAGCAGTTTCTTTGGGATGTCTTCGGGTTTATTGTAGAAGCCTTTTGCTACTACTAATGCTTCGATTTCTTTTTTCATTTCTTCCAGCTGCAACCAACTTACGCTCCTATGTTGCTCTCAAAAACTATAGCCCACTTATATAAATTATGAACTGATCTGATGGAGGTAACGTTATTAGTGACCTTGGAGACCATACACTCTATTTATATGCAAAAAATATAGCTACCTCATCCATAATAACATCTAAATATGGTCATCATCCTAAACTTTTTTAGCAAACCACATCAATAAAAGTGACTAACAATGGCTGAAGAAACATACCAAGGAATCCCTAGGAACAAAATAGTTTGGCACCCAATCATAGACTACGAAAAATGCGTCAGCTGCGGAAAATGCGTGGACTTTTGCCACGTGAAATCTTTCGGAGTCGAAGAAAATGGTGGAAAAATGAGAACTATTGTACAAAACCTAAACGCATGCGTGGTACTATGCAGAGGTTGCGAAGACATCTGTCCCGCGGCGGCAATAACACATCCGTCAAAAGAGGAAACCAAACAATCAATTGAAAAACTGCAAGAAGTCGCATTACCGTAGAAAGAGACTGTTAAACGTGAAGAGAATTTTGTTCGTGTGCGTTGAGAACGCGGGCAGAAGCCAGATGGCAGAGGCATTCGCAAAAGAATATGGAAAAGACAACTTTCTCGTTTCAAGCGCCGGCAACAAACCCGCCGACAAAGTAAACCCAGTAGTGGTTGAGGTTATGAAGGAGAGGGGCATCGACATTTCAAATAATACGCCCAAGGAAATAACTGCCAAGATGGTGATGGATGCAGACTTGATTGTTACCATGGGCTGCAACGCTCAAGGCATCTGCCCGGGGCCATTCTTTAAACCAAAAATAGACTGGGCACTTGAAGACCCAAAAGGCAAATCGATCGAAAAAGTAAAAGAAATACGCGATGAAATTGAAAATAGAGTAAAACAGCTAATTGCTCATGATGGAAGTTTTGGGTTATAAATTAACTTTTTTGCGGCCTAGTCAATACAAGAAGAAAACTTTTGCAACCACGGGGATAACTGCGCCGAGTGCTATTCGCGGCAGTACGTTAAGCAGGAAACCATCTAAAGCCGGATACGACGTTCGCTGGGGAAAGCTGGAAAATCCCAAAAAGCATCACGCCTCCAATAGCTGTGGCGATCACTCCTGAAATAACCATCCTGCGGAAGTCTTCGGAACGCTTGTTCAGCACGCCAGCCATGTAACCGATAAGCATTGCACTGAGGACATATGCTATCAGCACTGTTCCTGAGCCTTGGATTCCATGGAAACTGTTTGCCCAGTTTAACGCGTAAATGCTGCCCATCAAGAAGCCTGATGCTCCACCTGCCAACTGGTTCCAAACCAGCCCAAGTATTAGGGGGACAGCAACGATAACTGTGAGTTCTTATTGTTCCATCAGGATGCCGTAGAAGGCACCGCTTGAGGCGCTGAATCCTAAAGTTGCGCTTACTCTTGAGAGGGCAGCGATGATTAAAACCACGGGGCAACGGGAACGATAATGCCGTAGATCAGGTCTTTTTTGCTCCATTGTCTCGAAGAATCACCCATAAACTCTCGTCCTCAGCGGCTGTTCTTTTGTTCGGCTTAAAGATTTAAGCTTTAGCAACCAACAGCATATCGCTCAGCTTCGGTAATGTATTTATCACTAAAGGCAATTGGATAACAAGAAAGAGGTTTCGTGCAGAGGTCGCCGAGCATGGTCAAAGGCGTAGGCTTCAGGAGCCTATCCTTCAGAGGTTCGTGGGTTCAAATCCCACCCCCTGCACCACGACTGGCACACAGGGGTTTTTTATATTATTGAAAATTTGATTATTGCTTTTATTTTCATTATTCATTTATAGGTCACTAATCAGCCTTAGTTACATAGTTGCTTAATAATATTATTTCTAATTTTTTCTTGCCATTGATTTGTCTTTTTTTCTCTTGAAAACTGGAATTGCCGATGTCAAGACTATTGCCGAGATTGTTACAATAATAACTGATGGAAACTCTGGAACAGTAGGAGTTGGCGATGGATTTGGTGAAGATGAGGTTGAAGCGGTCGAGTTTGAATTATAATTTATGCTTATTGTTTGTGTGTTGTTCCAATCGCTTGATTCACCTATAAACTTGTAGAAATCTCCTGCGAGCATTCCAGAAGGTATATCGTCAATGTGTCCTATTTGTGCCTGTACTTGAAAATCTACCAAACTGCCATTGGGAATTTGAGTGCCAGTAGGATAATTTGTTAAAGTGGTTAATTCAATTGATAAAACGGTGTAGTCTGAATTTGAGGCGGAATAATATATGAAAAGTCCGCCTGAAAATGGTCCGTATGAATGTGTGGTTTGTACCTGCGATTGGTTGGTTTTCAAGTTGTGGAACACATAGAAGGGATAGTAAGTCCATTCATCTCCATAATGTCCTTTGAATCTAAAATTATAGTATAGTCCAATGTAGTTGCCACTTGAATCAGTATACGGGGTAAATGGCTGATTCTTAATTGTAAACTCTATCGTTTGATTATCAATTTGACGACCATAACTGGTTGTTTCATTCTGTCCCGTGTACGGGTTTATTGTAGAGGTTGGTGCTAAGTAAGATGTGTAGACGATATATTGGACTGTAAATGTTGGAACAGAAGGTGTAGGTATTGACTGAGCATATGCAGTTTTAACCATAATTAGGTAAGACACGGTTAAAATGAGAACAAGCACTAAGACGAAACCTTTACTCATACCCATCCAATATTAATTAGATGTGGTTAGCGATAAAAGAGTTATTGCTATTCACACTTGTCAAAAAACTCTGCTTTCATTCGGTTTTGTATGCTGATTTTCTTTATTGGATTTTCGTTAATTGAATTGTCGTGAAATGCGTTTGCACCAATAAAATCATTATCGGTTTGGCTTTCATATTGGGGTTTCAATTGGTCAATTTTGCCTTGTTTCATAAATTGGTTTATTCCGTCATTATTTCTTAAATCATCAAAATCAACATCTACATCTTGACCAATAAATTCATCGGGCATATTATCGGCTGGTTTAACACGCTTTGTTTTTCGTATTCTGTCTGCTTCATTATGGGCTAATCTGAGTTTCTCTGCTCTAAGTGCGTCACAGTAATCGTCAAACGAAACTTTCTTTTTGAATAATTGATAATAATTGTCTTCATAAGTGCTATAATCTTTAAAAATTGGAGATAATTTATTTGGATTAAGTTTCAGTTCTTTAAGTTGCTGTTTAGCATCTTTGTTTAAATGGCGTATTTCTTTAGCAATTAATCCTTTAGCCTTGCTTTTAGTTAAGCAGTTTTTGCACGATTTAAGTTCGTAATTGGGTTCTTTTATTTGCCTTCCGCAAGTTGTGCATTTCTTAACCATAATTAGTCATCTCCACAGGTGCGGAAATCTATAATGCACAAATCACAGATTTCTAATTGATGATGCTTCATTCTGTTAAGTTTCTTAACTCTGCTATGGCATAAGTCACAAATTAAAGATTCGGGTAAATCATCTATTTGAGTTAATATTTCTTGAATCTCGCTCAAATTAAACACCTATGATAAGTTTGTTAGAATTAATTGGCTGGAAATATGGCTTTGCACAAAAACACGGGTATGAAAATGTGCAAAAAAACCCAGCCAACCAACTGCCATATAGAGTTGACTTACTCTTTGCTGAATAAATCATATGACTGTTATTTGATGTGTGGGCAATATGTGGAGAAATTTTGAAAGCCACATATTTATGGTGAATTTGCCCACACACTTTTTGCTTCACAGAGTTGTCGCCTATTGTAAGTTTCATTTTAATTTTCACCTATAACAAAATTATGGATTCCGCAATTATCCTTAGTTACCCAAATGCAAAAGTTCTCTGTGTCTTTGTTGGCAATCATAAATTCGATTAAAACCCTAATCATTCTAAAAGTTTCAGAGTTTCCATTTTCATTTAGCAAATTGTAAATTGCATTTATCCGTGCTGGGGCTGTTTCAATTTCTTTAAGGCTGAAATTTGCGAATAAATCATTAATGGCAATTTGAGAAACGCCTTTTTTAGCCAACTTAACACGCAATTGGGTATGTGCATAATCTTCAAGCATATTATCCACCTTGCTTTGAGGCAACATATTTGCCAAAAATTGTGTCGCCGTTGACTTCATCCATTTTCGAAAATATGTAACTTGTAGATTTCGATAATTCTTTGGCGGTTTCTTTGTCTATGCGTTTCTCTGAAACTTTGACGCATTTAGCATAGTCATTATTTGAAGGGTCTAATCTGAATGTTACATAATTTTTTAGGTCTTTGCAATACACTTTGCCATCATCATTATAGGTTAACCAAACATCTTTGTAGTCTGGTCGAACTTCAAAAATGATTTTTCTTTCATAAAAGAAGATGCTTGTGCCTGTGCTTGAATCCAAATCTGGTTTTTCAAGCATAATAATAATTGATGTAGGTGCTTTCTTGACACATTTAAACGGAGAATCTTCTGGGCTAAACAGTTTCTCAGTTGGTTTATCATTTATCCAGTTGTGCAAAATAGGGTCAAATTTATGCAAAGTAGTGGTTTCTTTCCACATAATAACTTCATTTTCATCCATCACCCAATTGCCAGAAGTAGAGGTTTTGTTGTATTGGCTCATTTGCTGACACTCCACATACGCCTCTTATTCGCAAAATCTTTCTTTTCATCATCGGTTTTAGGAGTCTTAAACAAGGCTTTTGTATCGTTGCCTTCGTAGTCCATAGCCCAACTGCCTTTAGTTGAACGAACTAACAAATCATTAAGAGCCTTCTTTGATTCGGATGTATTCTGTTTTTCTAATTGATTTATACAATCTAATTCAGAATCAAAAATTTGCATATCCGTTGGAAGTCCAGCGTTTGAATCTAAAGGAATAGTTGTTTGACCTGTAATTTGCTGTTCATTAAGCAAAGCACCGTAAGTTGCTGGATTTCTTGCTTTTTCCTCTCTTAATCTATTGTTTTCATCAACAATTTCTTTGCTTTGGCGATTTTGTTCATCAATTAATTCTTTAAGTTTCTGGGCATTCTCTTTAGTAATGTCCATTTCTATTTCATCACCGTTTTTGGTGTTTTTCAATTTAGTAGTAATTTTTTGTTCTTTCTCAAAATTTAATTCTTCATTTTCACTCATAGTTTAAATCTCCATTATTTTTCCTGATTTATTTTTGCTACAGGGTTCTAAACTGAAAAATTCAAAGTTGCCCTGACTATCTTTTTTAAGAATTAATTTGCAACAGGTTAAATTGCCGTCAAGTTTTGAACAAATATGATTTTTGGCTTTGCAATCTGGGCTTTGTTCACGCAATTCAAAACCGTTTGGTACTGGCATATCTTGACTTTTGCCGTCAATTGTCAGTTTAATAGTCTTGGTCATCTAAGCCAACCCACTAAGCACATCTTCGTCTAAGTCTTCATCGGTGTAATCGCTTTTCTGTGGCTTTTTGCCTTTAGCGGTATCGTCAAAAATAGAATATTTTGGATTTCTGCCGCTTTCTGTACCCTGCACCAAAGTATCTTTTTCAAATTCGTGGCGTTTACTGTAGATTTTGGCTTCTGGAAAATGTTCAATTTCACTTTGACCTTGAGTTGGTGAATCGCTTGGGGTGTCTAATTTAGCAAAATCTTTAGCATAACTGTTCTGAGTTATATTTTCCATCATTCCGCTATTTGCTGATTTATCTCTATTATATTCAAATTCGGTTAGTTCTAACTGTGAATTATCAGAATCAATAGTTTCTTTTTGTGACCGTTTATCAGAATAATTTCTTGCCATTCAAATATCACCTGCCTTACTAAAATTATGTTTACGAATAAGCGAGTCCATATCTTCGCCTTTTTCGATTCTATTGCTCATTTTAGAGTTTATTACTTCTGTTTTAGAAACCGTGATTTCTTTTTGTAAAAGCGTTTGAAGCATTTCACTTTGGGTAAAATTATAAGCGTGACATCTATCGCTAAAGTCTTCAAAAACAGACTCATTTACTTTAATGTTCTTTCTTTTATCCTCTTTTACCATTTAGACCCCTCTTTAAGTATATCCACTACGGATACTCAACTATATATATCTTCTGTTTTTATTACACAAAAATCGTTATTTAGTTGTAATTATTACATAAAATATAGGTTAAACCTGTAAAAACCACAAGATTTAAATAATAGTTGCGACTATATAGCCTATATACTAAACTGTGAGTTTGGCAGTATCACACGGTTTGGTTTTGCCGAAACTGTCTATCTCACATTAACCCCTATAAAATAATTTGTATTAAACAAACTCAGTAACCTTTAACCGTAAAGTTTATAAGCAAGTAGGTTGTAACAACTTGTACGAACAAAATGTAACAACTAATAGAGCAATTAAGTTAAACAGTTGCTTAATCAAGGTGAGATAAATATGGCGTGTCAAAAATTGACTAATCAAGATTCAATTATAGTTAATAGCAAACACGCTAAGGCAACAGTATTGGATAAATGGTTCAACAGACAAATAGCCGAATCTATACCATATTATAAAAAACAAATTGGATTCGATGGCGAAGTAGAAGCATACACAGAATTCTTAGACGCTGGATTAGGCAAATATTTAGTTAAACATAACCCGATGAATAGCCTAAAAGATTATTGTGCAGATGTGCCACAAAAAGGATGCGATTTTGTTTTTAAAATAGGTCGCACAATATCAAAAATTGAATGTTCAAAGATGGGTAAAGACTATAATTATAAAAATGAATATTTTAAAGATTCAAGACTACCCAGATTATTTAATCCAGAATACGAACATAAGCCTAAAGGATGCAAAAAAAACCCATTTAAAATAGTGCGAATTTGGCTTGTTATGAATGCTGACCGCCTACGCAACTACTATAACATAAAGCAATTTGCGGCAGGGTTTGGTGTTTTCCTATTTACTATATCTGAGTTAATATCTTATTTACTATCTCTTATTACTGTTAATACTGTTACTACTGCATCAATTAATTACGCACTAAATACTAACTCCCATAGAGTAACTAACAGTAACAGCAATAACAGTAACAATATAATGCTTGATAACAACAAAAAAAGCGAAAATACAGATTTTTATTGGTTTAATGGCGTTAAAATACCAAAGAATGGTATTGAGCATTTAAATAATTAACCCAGTTTCTGACATAAATTAATCAGTAAAACAGTTAATCAGATGCAATAATGCCATTAATTACTTTTATCAATAATAAACAAGACAGGGCTATGGTTATCTATTGTAAGGTTTTTGGTTAAGTTACTCTATTGCTTAATTGATTTGTTGTTATCTGATAGTGGCTTAATTTACTGTCTTTTGATGAATAAACTTTTAATCACTTACTATTTGGAACAAAAACTTAAATTAATTACTATATGGTAGAAAAATTTAAAAGTAAAACCACATATAACGCTGTTATGGAATTAATTTGAGGTGATATGTTTGGTTGAATGTCCAAAATGCGGCAAAGAAGTTAATTATGTAAGATTTAAAACAAGAGAAAATGGCGAAACCTATGAAGTTATGGCGTGTGAAGATATTCTAAATTGCGATTTTGATATGAGTATGGAAGAATATGAGAGAAAAAAAGCCAAAGAAAATGATGCATTCATAAACGATTGGGCTTTACGCTTAGATAAGAGAATAAAAAATAAAGAAGAATAAAGCAACTGTTGATATAATTTAATCATCAATATTGACATCGAACAAAAATTGCCCCTGTCACCTTTGTAAATAATGTTATTTGAGTTTTAGCGTAATTTATAATTTAAACAGAGATAAAATAAATAATGTAGAATTCTTGTTTTGTTTTCAATCAAGAATCTTGTTAAAGACCAAATCAAAAAATAAATTAAATTTAGTTCCAAGTTCGCAACTTAATTTAATAATTAATTTGTTGCCGAACAAGTATTTTTTTGGTAAAGTAAACTTATACTTATTTTTTGCAAATTTAAGCCCTATGCGCGTTTTGTTTGGGTGAGTCGTTAAAGGTACATATCATAAGGCTGTTATAAGTGTTACATAATGATGCCTACAAAATGAGCAAATGCTATGTATGGAGATTATCGAAGGTACTTATACGGGGTGCTGGCGAACTATGGGCGAGTTTTAACTCAACAAAAAAGCAACCTACTAATGGGCTTATTATGGCATAATAGGCTTAAACCTTTGAGTTAATTTTAGTCACCATAGCCAAAAATTGGCTAAATTTGACGGCTTAGTTTGTTACATATGGATGTAACATCTATTGGGCTTGAGTCAAGCACAAAACAACCAAATAAACCATATACACGACTCCCCTGCCAATTTAAGGCTAAAAATTCAATATAAGCCAAGCTCAGGGTGTCTATATTGTGGGCTATTTTATTTTGATTGGGGTTATTGTGTGTCTTGTGCTAAAAGCTCAAAAAATAAAAGAAAGTTAGTGTTTACTTTGTTTAAGCGAAAGTAATGCCTGAAACAGCACAACCCAATCCAGTCCCGACATTAAAAAAAGTTACGCTAAAGGACTTTATCAATGATAACGATAAGCTGTTTACTGCCATTGGTGTTGTAGGAGCATTAGCCGCACTTTTTACAACGATTAAAGACGGTCAAGCCCTTTCTTTCTTCGCTTTTGTTTTGCTTGTGGTGTTAGATTTGGAACTTTGGGGCGCATTTCCTAAGAGAACAAAATTATCGTGGAATCTGCAAATTTTCCAATTTGTTTCGCAAGTATTGCTTTTTTCTATAGCGATTTACATTTGGAATAATTATAGAAGTTTTGCTAAACCATACTTAGGATTATTAATCTATGGGCTATTCTTTATCATATTCGCATTTCTTGATAAGCGAATAAAAATATCTGCGTATTTCACCAAAAAAATTAGTTCAACGAAACATCGTGTTCGAAACTACTCAATAGTGCTTGTCTCGGTTCTATCAATAGGCGGTGTTTTGGCTTTCATCATTGCCTATTATTTACAACAATTCTTATAATCCTGCAAATAACTAAAAATGAAAAAAAGATTAGATGAATAATATGCCATCGTCTAATTCTTCTTGTTCGTTTTTGCAGTTCCAGCATAAGACTTCATAATGTTCATACTGGTAAACTTCATTTGTTTCAAGCATTTTACCGCATATTTCGCAATGTAATTCTTCATTCTTGCTCATAATGATGCCAACCTTATTTCCGTTTTTTAAACAACTTAACGCCATCCATATCGCATATAAAATCAAAGCCAGATTCAATTAATTGTGTGCATTCAAGCAGATTATGGGCAACTTTGCAGGTATAGCCTTCTGATTCATCAAAGTTAACAAGATGCGTATAAACTAAGGTGTTCTCAAGACGCTTGTGTCCTAACATCCATTTAATGTGCAAGATGTCTTTTGTTCGGTAATATTCATTTGTTGCTTTCCAATGCCTAAATGACCTAAATGCTATCTGTTTTAGGCGTGGGTTATCCAGTTTAACAGCCAATTTATTCTTCATTATATCATAGCATTTACGCATATCTTCTATATTTTTGCCGCCAAAGATAAAATCTGACTTATGTGGCAGTTGATTTAATCGGCTGATTAAGTGGCTTGATACTTTGAGTTTGCGTGAACAATGATTCTTTGTAGGTGTAATGCTCAGCATATTACTTTGCATATCAATATCTATCCAGCGTAATTTCCACGCTTCGCCACTATCTGCACCAGTTTCTTTTAGGCATTCAAGAAATACAGATAATCTAAAGTATGCTTTGCTGATTAATTGATTCAATTCACTTTCATAGGGCAGAAATATAGGCTGTTCTTGGCGTGTGAAATATGGCTTAACCCAACTTAACTTATGGTACTGCACAAAATAACTGTAGGCGTTAGTTAGCAGTTCTTTAAAAGATTCGCTACAGGGGTATTTACAAATTATATTTTTAATTGCTTCTGGATTCTGCAAGTCGCCAAACTTAGATAATAGTTTCAAGCGACTCAAGTAACTAACTATTGTAACTGCTCTAATGTGTTGATTAAGATAATCGGTGAATGGTGAGTGGGTTCCAAGAGACGCTTGTGCATCTTTCGATGCAAATCCCACCCCCTGCACCTTTATAAGTAAAATAGCAGGGGGTTTGTCCTGGCGATGTTAACTGGCTTTTTTGGTTTATTTTCATGTTTTTACTTCCTTTTCTTGAATATTTTTGCGCCCTGAAATTCGGTAACATATTCAAATCCTGCCTCTATCAGGTTGCAGATTTCTTTTTCGGATTTGGCTACTTTTGAGATGTATTCGTTTTCGCCTTGGAAAAGGGCTTCTTCGAGTTGGACGTATAGGAGTGTGTTTTTAATGTTTTTGTGACCTAGGCGTTGCATTACATAGTACATGTCTTTGGTTTGGTGGTAAAGCATGGTGCCTTTCCAGTGTCGAATAGTGTGGAAGTGTATTTGCATCAATCTTGGGTTTTGTAGTTTGTTAGCGAGACGTCTACGTTGACGTTGGAAGGTTACGGCATGGTTGTCGATTTGCATTTTTGGGAAAGAGAATACTCGTTGACCGTAGTTTTTTGGCAGTTGTTGGAGCATTTCTATGAGTTTGTTGCTAAGATGGACAACGCGTGGGTTGCTGTCTTTTTCGGGTGTTATGTTTATGACTTTGCTTTCGAAATCAATGTCAATCCAGTTTAGTTGCCAGATTTCTCCGCATCTTGCACCGGTCTCTTTTAGTAGCTGTAAGAATGTGGCCATGCGATTGCTGCAGCCTGCAATAAGTTGGTCGAGTTCTGTTTCTTTTGGTATGAAAGGAATCTTGCGAATGACCTTATACGCGGGTGCTTGCCAGTTACCTCCGGCCATAAGTAGGAAGGATGAGTAGGCGTCGCATGCGTTATTTTTTTGTCCATTACCCCAGCTTTGTTCGGCGATTGTTTGCTTCACAGATTCGGGGTCGCAAAGGTTTGCTCCTCTTTTTGTTAGGCGTCGTAGCAGTTTGATTCTGCCGGTGATGGTTGCTTCGCGTTTTCCGTTGTTTTTTAGCCAGAGCGCATATTCAAAGATTTTTTGTTTGAAATCGCCACTTTCGTTTCTCTGCAGAACTTCATTTGTTTGTTGTTCTGCTACCAAGTTTTTCGTCTTCGTGACGCAGATTTGGCTAGAAGTAACTATGTTAGTTGCCATTTTTATGTCATTGCTCAATTGCGTTCGGGCAGTTTTTTCCTGGTTGCTCCAGCTGTTTTTAACGTCGTTTGGATCTGAGAATCGCAAACCACAGTCTCGGCAAAGCCACCTTTGAATTTTATCACCATAAACCGAGTAGCGATTGGCAGCTCTCCAGGCTTTTTTGCTTTTGCATTGTGGACAAAGGGGGCTGGTGCTGGTAGAGCCTTTTGTTGTCTCTGGCTTACAAAAATGAGGACTGGATTGTGTGTCAAATACGCCGTCTGAAGACTTTGCCTCTGGTATAAGTTCAGTCATTCCTCCTCACCTCCAACAATGCATCTGTTTTTTCTAAAGTTAATTTACGGGTTTAGGTTCGGTGGTTTTTGGTTTCTCTTCACGGTTGACAAGTTCCCAAGGAATCTGCACTACCAGTCCACAGCCCTTATAGCGGTAGAAAAACTCTGAATTAACAATCTTGCATGGGTCTGTTGGCATTGTTTTGTGTTTGTGCATTATCACATAACATGCGCATGATTCACCTAGGCAATCACTGTTTTCCTGTTGCGGGTGCGATGCGGCTAAGGGGCAAACCTTATGTGGCTCCGTTATGGTCTCTCCCTCGCTAGCGCTGTTTCCTCAGCCGATTCAAAGGTCACGGCTGGATATGGCGCCTTGGGTCGCTTATGCGTTGCCTTGTATGCTTTGAGTCCTTGTTTGAGGATTTCATTGGCGAAGGCGCTTCGCGTTGCTAGGTCCCTTAAGGCGTCTATTTCTTTTAGGACCGCTTGATCGATGGTGAAGGCGACTTTTGCTTTCATTTCTCACAATTCCCCTTATGGTTAACTTAGTTAACTCCGTTACTATGGATAACCTTATAAATCTAATCCTACTAATCATACTTCTGTTCACAGGAGAAAAACGGCATGAAAGCCATAAAAATCTCAGACGACATCCACAGCAAACTAACCGGCCTCCTAGGCGAGCTCACCGCTGAAACTAACAAAATGCAAACTTACCAAGACGCCATAAACGCTCTCCTAGAGCAATCAGTTATTCTTCCCTCTGAAGTCATTGCCAGAGTAGAAAACTTCATTGAAGAAAACAAAGATACAGGCTTCACCAACAAAGAGGACTTTGTCCGCGATGCCATACGCTACCGGCTTGAACGATTGAAAACCGACAATGAATGCATTGAAGTTTCTCGTGAGCAATATAACGAACTCGACCAAGCCCTAAAGGAAATGGGAACCCCCTTCCGCAGTCCAGAGCAATTCATACACAGCCAAATAAGCGAAGTCCTATACAAATACGACGAATACAAGAAAACAACAACCAAGTAATCATCCTAATTTCTTTTAAGCAATTCTGTGCCGCAGGCAATGGTGGGAGTATGAGATGCAAGAAGTGCGATAACCTGATTGGGAAAAAAGAATGCGATAAATACTTTGGTTTGTGCAAGAAATGCATTAATAATGACCCAGAGTTCCTTTTCGCAAAATATCAAACAAAGATTAAAATTTTAAAAGAAGTATTCTCATCGCACGCACCTTTAGTAGTATATAACGACGATAGGACACCGCGTTTCATCTGCAACCTACCAAAAATGGTAACAATAACCGACCCGTCGGAAAAAAATTTTGCTCTTAAAATCGTTCTGAACAACGCTGCTCTTGAACGCGAGGGCAATACAGTAGGATTTGCAGGATTCTTGTTTGATACAAAATTTCATTGGGCAACAACCCCAGAAAACATGATACAAGCTTGGAATTGGTTCAACAAAGTGCTTAATGTTGATGATAATTTTTGGAGAAACATAGAAATTGACACTATTCGCGACACGCTTGACAATAGCTGGAATACTTACGAGAACGAAATGAACGACACTTTCATCGTTGACATACTTTATTTAATTTGGGCTTTGTATACTCTTGATAAGTTAGGGATAGATACAAAAGAAAAGTTTTTAGAAATACAAATGCACTGCAAGGGCCGTATTCGTACATTTGAAAAACTACGAAAAGAACCGCAATTTTCATATAATTTTAGATTCTCACGAGAAGCTTGCAAAAGAATCACGGATGTAAGGGAAGCTTTCGCCCACTTGGCATCTGAGGCTAAATTAGCAGCATTAGCAAAAGGTTACGGTTTCGATGTTGAATTGAGTAATAATCCTGATATCAAAATTAATGGAAGATGGGTTCAGGTTAAGAAACCACGGGAATTTTATATAACACCTCAAAATTTACATGGAATTGTGACAATTACTAATGAGGCAACTGAAATAGAGAAACTCGCTGGATTAATTGAGGATGGTTTTAGGCAAAAAGCCAATGTTGTTGCTATTGAAGTAAATCACTTGGATGAACGAATTATCGACGGTTACAAAGCTGATTGGGATAAAGAGATGAAATTGGAAAATGCGCTTACTCTTGCTCTCGGATACATTACTAAAAATGTTGTGCTAATTTTTAAAGAAACAGAAAAAGGCTGGCTAGGCAGAATAGTTAAGTGTAAAAAAATATAAACTAAAACCACAGGGGTCTATAGTTTTCGTATTAGGCTTACCCACGGGTGAAATGCAAGCAATAATTGTCCAGTATATTGCTTACCCAGTGGTGACCAATAGCATTGGTTAATGGTGTATAATCCTGACACCAAAGGGTGCAACCTAAAAAGTCATATTTTCCAGTTTTACCTGATTGAAAGGTAATCCTTGATTAAAATCTTAACTTGCGTAAGGTTTGCTTCTTCAATTGTTCCTATTTTTTCTCGGAATCTTGTTGCAGAATTGGCCAGCGACCTCATGTGAAAAACAAGTGCTACCGAATCAAAAGTTAGACAATTAGACGTTGATTTGTTTATCTTGTATGTGTAGGGAAAACGTAGGCAATCTAAGTTCTTGGTTAATGGTACAATCATTGTCATGCCTGTTTGTGGGTGAATAGAAATTATGATGGCAGGTCGGTCTCCGGTTTGTTCGTTAGCTTGTGCATCTGGGAGATGTACCATCCAGATTTCTTTAGGTTGAATTTTCGGCATCAGTTTACCTGCTTAGTCATCTATGTTGTCCCATGCAGCCATTTCTTTCTTTATCTCATCGGTATAATACTCTGTTTTAAAAAGCAGCGCCTTAGACTTGGTTATTCCAATCAGTTTATCGGAGTCGCTAAGATGGGGCTTTAGCCGCTTTAACTCCACAAACAAGTCATCATCTGATAATTGTGGCGATCGCTGTTTGAGGTAGATAGTGGTGGCTGTTGCCTCCATAAGCGACATGCTGTCATAGATTCCTTGGCAGCTCTTTATCTTCTCCAAAGCTTCCACTTCAGCATCTGATAATTTATAATCGGTCTGAAGCAATTCTACCTTCTTAGCGTTTGCATAATAATCGCAAGTTAAATCATGAGAGTAAGGCCCCGCAACATAAACTGTGAAGGGATAAGTGATTGCTATTCCTAACGCTTTAGCTAAGAAAGTGGTTTTCTGGGTGAAAAAGCGACCTCGATAATTATTAATCTTGGGGAAGATCTCTAGATATTTGAGGCAGGCAATTACTTTGTCAATATTACTCGGCATTTCTTTCCATCTCCTTCATGAGCGATTTTTTCTATGGTTTTCATCCATTCAATAATTTTGTTCAATTCATTTCTTCCTCTTTCTGTAAGAGAGTAGATGTCAATGGTTTTTTGGTCAACCTGTACTTCCGATTTAGTGATATATCCCATGGTTTTTAGCTCGTTGAGATTAGCAATAAGTTTTCCATCGGACATCTTTAGCGCTGACTTTAATTCGCGGTATTGAATGCCATCGGCAAAGTAGGATAGTAATCCAAGGATAAGGCATCTTGTTAATGTGACTGTTTTGCTGGTTAGCTTATCGGATAGATCCAGAAGTTTCTGGATTTCATCTTCAGTCAATTTTGTTTCGTCCAATTTACTTTGGCAATTACTTTGTTTTTCAAAGTATTAAATGTGTCGACTCCTAAAATAGAAAAAATCATCTATAGCCCACAGAAAAAACCCAATCAAAGCAGGCAATCCACTTTGTCTCTATTACACTAAGACGCCGTGCGCGCTCCCCATAGACTCAAACTATCCGTTAGACATAATTATCATAAGGTGGTGGGAGACAAAGGCCAGGCTTTCACTTAACCCTCCCCTTCCAATATAGGTCTATACAACCTATCCTTTATAAAAAAAACCAGCCCTCATTTTAGCGGGATAAATGAAGATGAGTAAAGAAAAACAATGCTGGATATGCCGTAGAACTGAACAAGAGGTAAAAACCGTTCTTGAGAAACTGGGCGGTGACGTCTCCATGTTGGCTACGGATAAGGACGACGATACCATCGTTATGGTTGCTGCAAAAACCGATTTGTATCGAGACGAGTTAAAAGGCATCTATCGCTGCGTAATCTGCGAATGCCTCCTCATGGACATGGCGGACCACACAATCAGTGTACGCACCAAAGAGGATCTGCTTACAGAGGGCGACTTAGAGCGAATACACTTTGACATCTCTGCAACTATCGAACCAGATTATAGTAAAAAACCAGGTCACAACTGCCGCTAAGCCAAAAAAATAACTGCCTAAAAAATAAAAAAGTAGAAAGGTTACGGGATACTAGAAGAAAGTATTCTTTAACCAGAGAAAACTTTTAGCCCACTTCTTGTCTAGGTTTCATTTGACAATCGATGCGAGATAATTGTTGAGGTACATGATTCAATTTTTCTTACTGTTGATTTTCTTAGTATTTGTAAATTTTATCACTTTAACAATCTTTGGAGTAGACAAGTTAAAAAGTAAAAAGGGAGGTTGGAGGATTTCTGAATCAAGGCTTTTGGTGATTGCCTTTTTTGGACCGTTTGGTGCTTACGCTGGTATGTTGCTTTTTAGACACAAAACTCGTAAAATCAAGTTCTTGATAGTTCCATTTTTTCTATTCATCCAAGGGTTCCTAATAGTGTATTTCTACTTCGCTAAATGACGCTATTCTTCTTAGAGGAACTCCCCAAAAAGAAATGGGGTTTGAGGGTAAATCTGCACTAGAGTGACCCAGACACAATCGTTACAGTTTACTAGTTTATTTTAGTGACGCTATTCTTCTTAGAGGAACTCCCCAAAAAGAAATGGGGTTTGAGGGTAAATCTGCACTAGAGTGACCCAGACACAATCGTTACAGTTTACTAGTTTATTTTAGTAGAGAAAAAAGGGTTAACCGCTGCTTAACGGTTACTGCGATGTTCCAGTCACGATTATATTTACGCTAAAACTTCCGTCCGGTGCATTGTTAGCCGAAGCCAAAGTCAAATCAACCTTTTGCAAGTTACCCGCTTGCACTACTTGTCCCTGATAACTCCATGAGATTGTCAAGTATTGTCCATAGGTTGCAGGTGTCCATCCTGCTGAAGCTATCGCGTAAGTCATTGGCACATTACCTGTGTTCTTCACATATAGAGTCGTTGTAACTGAGCTGCCAGGGTCAATGTTTCCCCATGTGACTGAATTCAAAGATGTCTTTGCTGTTGAGTCACTGAAAATAGCTATGTTGCCAATAGCGGTAACTGATCCTGTTGAAGTTACAGTTTTTGAGTAGGTTACTGCCGCAAACACTGCCGTACCAGCTAAAAGGAAAATCAAGCCAACTACCGCGATGGCAGTGAAGGCTGCTTTAGATTTACTAACTGCTGTCGATAATGTGACAGAAGAAATGTTTGCGGTGCATAGAGCTTGCTTTAGGATAGCCATTTTTCCCAAAGCGTAAGACACAGGTGCATTCACAAGCAAATTAAGCAATCCACTCATTGAAGCAGTAGCTAAGAAGACAAAGAGACCATTATTTGCAGGTAGTGCACTATTGATAAAGAACACTGGAAGAATAGCCATTGAAGCAATAGCCGAGATAAGCATTGTAAAAATGTAAGAAAAATCAAACACAAGTTCTTTCTTAATCTTCTTCCAAGCAAAATTCCACAAAGTAACAAAAACTGACCCAAGAATCGTCCCTATTATCGCCATGAAAACAGCGTCGTTTATGGTAAAACACCAACCGCGTTTCTTTCACTAACTGCCAGTAGGGTAGTTACGCCCCGGTTAATTCCATCATTTAAAGCGTATCCACTTGTTACTGCAGCAATAATCACGTAAAGCAACGGTGTCTCTGTTGGAATAGGAAAAGCAGCGAAGGCAACGGCAGCAAGAATTATAGTGCTGATTATACTTGCGCCTAAGGTAGCGGCGAACTTCAAGTCAAACTGAACTGGATCCGTCGACTGCACAACTTTGCTTAGGAAAGCGTAGATTGTTCGGGTTAATCCACCGAGAACAAAGCAGATGAAAACTATTGTTTGAACATCCATTGTTTTAGCCTCTGCTACGCAAAAGGCAGATTTTGTTTAAAACGCTTATTGCATAAATCAATCTAAACAAAACTTAAGGTTTTAAGTTAATTGATCAAAGCTTGAGCCCCATCTGCCTCGCGGTCATTGTTCCGCTAAAGAAGATACCTTACGTGAAAAGAATAATCAGCTGAGTACTCCAGAAAATAAACCGTATTTTTTCTTTAAACGAAAACAAGTCTTATGTACCCGATGGAACATACAGGAAAGCGATGTAGCATGCAAAACGACACAGAAACAAAAATTAAGCAAGACCTCCTAGCTGAAATCCAGAATTTAGAGCAAAATTACAAAGTAATAGACGGTTTCATCGCTGGGAAAGACTACGATGTCACAACCATCGGCACGAGCATTCAATCCTTCAGAGACAGTTTAAGCCGAGCCAGCGCGTTCGTCCTTGCCCTCTACAACTTCAAGGGCAAAAGAGTCAGCATTCCATGGGAACCCCTCTTCACTAACTTGGACTATGCGTTAGCGACTCTGTCGACGACGCCAAAGAAAGCCGCTGTCCAAGTAGTTCTATCTATGGCGAAGGACCAGTTTGAGCAGGTGTTGTCTTACTTTTCAGCGCTAAAAGAATCGCTCAAATGAACAAGACACATCCTGCAGCCGTGCACCATGGTATTCAAAATTAAGGGTTAATCTTTTATTCACTCAGCCTGATAATATGTTGATTGGTGTACACGTGGCTAAAGCCAATACTAACCTGCTTCGTTTTGGAAACATCACCGCTTTTATCGTAACCCTTGCAGTTAACGGTTTAGCTGGCACAACAGTGCTCAACGGCAGAACAACCGCTCAGGTCTCAGATTTATACTCCAACCCGTTTACTCCCGCAGGCTACGTTTTCGCCATCTGGGGAATAATCTACTCCCTTCTGTTAGTGTTCACAGTTTACCAAGCGCTACCAAAGCAAAAAGAGAAGGCCTCCCAAAACCAAATCAGCGCACTCTTCATCGTAAGCAGCATATTCAACGTTGTCTGGCTTTTTCTCTGGCAGTACGATTACATCACAGTTTCAGTCGTGTTGATGTTTGCTCTCTTGGCAACTTTAACCGCGATTTACATACGGTTAAGGATTGGGAAATCAAGCGTTCCATTGAAAGAGAAGCTCTGCGTTCATTTGCCCTTCAGTGTTTACCTTGGTTGGATTACTGTGGCATCAATCGCTAATGTGGCGGCTGCTCTGGTTTCTGTTGGGTGGAATGGGTTTGGCTTAAACGCTGAAACCTGGGCTATCGGAGCTATGAGTGTAGCCTTACTCGTTACCTTGATAGTTATCGCTACCCGCAAAGATGTTGTCTACAGCCTTGTTGTGGTTTGGGCACTGGCTGGCATGGCAGTTAAACAAAGCTTATATCCAAACATATTAGTAGTGGCTGAATTGGCCATCGTGGTAATCTTGATTGCATCGGGGTTTAGACTTGCAACTGGGAGATTAAGGCGAAAGAGAACTTAACTGCCGCTACTACATTAAGAGTTAAGTATAACCAAAACCAAACAGTCTTGAAGAAACATGGCTTACCTGCGTAACGAGACCGAAAAACTCGAAATAGACTATCCACTGGAGAAGATTTGGGCAACTATCCCAGAGGTGGTTAAGATTTTGGAGTGGACAATCGAGGAAAAAGATGACACGGCGCACGAGCTTAAAGTCAGGACGAAAGGCGGTTTCATGGCTTACGGCTCAATCATGAACATCGCGGTAAAATCGACGGATGAGAAAACCACCTGCATGTCCATGACTGCTGAAACCCCAGTGACCACTATAACCTCGATTATAGATTTTGGCAGAACACGCGACCGCATGGGACAATTCATCGAGATACTTGCTAAGCAGATGGAACAGAAAAAGTAACTTCTTTTAAGGAACACGGGATCCAAAAATCTAATACCGATAACAAATGCTTGATTACCGTATGATTCACGCCGTTAACTTGGGAGACAACACTGAAAGGTCAGTGCAGCCTGAAGAAGTCAATGCGCCCAGTTTGGCAACACAAGCATAATCATAATCGTCGTAGCCATAGCGTTGTCTATTGTTTTGCCGTTCATCTGGTTGTGGCAGAAGAATTGGTTGACACTCAAAAGGCTCGATTAAACTTGCCTGTTTGGGCTGCAGTGTGACAACGGGGAAAGTTATTTGTGTTCTCCGATTAGATTAATCTGTACACAAGGGCGATTGCATGAGTAAAAAACCACCAATCATCACTTACAAGGGCAGAAGTTTGGGCATCGTCATTTTAACTGCGGCACAGCTGCTTATCGGCGCCATCCACGCGTTCTTTGGATTACTTCTGCTAGCAGGTGAAAACTTATCGGTTCTCCCTGCAACCGCGGCGTACGACGTTTACACGCTTGTCTTCGGCTTGTTGACTTTGGTTTTCGCTGTTTTTGTTTGGCAGGGCAAAAAGATGGGCTGGTTGGGCATGATTGCGGTTTCCCTCTTCGTTATTACCGCGGATTCTTTAACTGTCATGAAGTTGCCCAGCATACCTGGGATTCCGAAGTTCCAGCGTACACTGAGATACCGTACAGCGTTCTAGTCGTGTACTACCTTTCGTTGAGGCATGTTAGAGGAAAGTTTCTGATGTAAACTAGGGAATTGTTGCGTTGTTGGGGTAACCCCTGCTTTCCCAGAAGCCAAGGTAACCAGAGTTGTCGGTTAATTCTATACTGGTTATCCACTTTATCCACTTGTAGCCGTACTGGCTTTCAGCGACGAGTTGGAAGGGGAAGCCGCGTTCAGGCGGAATCGTTAACCCGTTCATTTTGTAGGCTATTATGATGTTGTGGCTTGTTATGTAATCGAGCGGAAGCGCAGTTGAGTAGCCGTCTGAAGCGTAAAAGATTGCCGCTGTCGCAGTGGAGTTGACTCCTGCTTCCTTAAGCAAATCGGTCACGAGGAAGCCTTCCCAGAGAATCTTCGCTGACCAGCCTTCTACGCAATAGAGGGTTACCACTTTTTGGTAGCTCTGGAATTCGCTGAGAATCTGGTCGTAGGTGTATTCCACTGTTTTGTTTACTAATCCCGTTATGGTTAAGCGGTAGGTTGAAGCATTGATGTGTTGTGTTCCACCGATGGCGTTTTCCCGAATGTCTGCGATTGAGGAGAGATTTTCACCTTGGTAGTTTTGGATTTCACCAGGGTACAGCAGCTTAGGTTGATTCACAGTCAAGTAGACAGAGATAAAGACCATTACTAAAACCATGACGACTATGGAAACGGCGATTATTCTTTTAAAAAGATTTTTTTTCTCCATTTCTTCCAACCTTAAAAAATCATAACATTGCCTAAAACTCAGCTATAAAATAATACTTGCAACGGCTAAAAAACCCTGTTGTCTGGGAGGGTTGCGCTTACACGGATTCTCCTCCCCTTAAATAAAAGAAAAAAAGTCCATTCAAGCATTCGCAGAATGACCACTTGATGTCAGCGCCTCTTCATCCAGTCATGCGCAAAAACTTCAGCGTTCCCGCTTTCAACCGCGGCAACGATTAATTCCGCTACGTATTCGGGCTGGTCTGCTTTCGCCCATGCCTGCTGGCCCTTTATGGTCTCTTCCTGCTCCTGTATTGAGGGGTCTTTGATGGTGTTTTTCTCAAAATCTGTCAATGTAATGTATGGGTAAACTACGCTGACAGCGATGTTTTCTTCTTGGAGTTCTTCACGTGAGGTTAAGCTGATTTGGGCTAACGCCGCCTTCAACGCCGAATACGGCCCCATTTCCTCCAAGTGCATAAGGACAGTTCCCGAACTAACGTTTACGATTGCGCCGCCGCCCTGCTTACGCATGAGCGGAACAACCTCTGTAATGGCGGAAACTGGACCTACAACGTTCAAGTCGAAGAGGTAACGGAAAGTCGCTGGATTCGTTTTCTCCACGAGCACGTCGTAGCCTTGACGGGCATTGTTAATTAAAATGTCAACTCGCCCAAAATGCTCAGCCGCCTGCTTAACCATGCGTTTTACATCTTCAACCTTAGAAAGGTCGGCAACAACCGCCATGCTGTTTGGCAGTTCCTTGGCGAGTTTTTCGAGCTTGTCTTTTGAACGCGCCGCTAAAGCCAATTTGGCGCCCTTGCTCGAGAGAAGCTTGGCTGTGGCTAACCCTATGCCGGCAGATGCTCCAGTCACTATGGCTACTTTTCCTTTGACGTCCATTTGACTGCCTCTAAGTGATTCTTTTAAGAACCTGTGCCGGGCGCTTCTCTGGTGCCTTTGGAGAGGTGCCTTTTGGGTATCCGAAGATGATTGCGGCCTGGACTTCGTAGTCTTCTGGCACGCCGAGGTCTGCTTTAACCTTCGGCTGGTTTGCAAGGGCAACTGCGGTGCCTATCCAGCAGCTTCCTATGCCAAGTGTGTAGGCGGCAAGCATCATGTTCTGCGCCGCCATAGAGCAATCGTAGACTGCGTAAGGAGATTTGATGCCAGAAACAAAAATCAGCAGAGGTGCATTGTAGAAAATGTTATAGTTTGGGTCGGATAACCGCTTCTTTAAGCCCACTAAGCCTTCGTCGCCAACGTCAGGCAACATCCGAACTAGCATGGGTTTTGCTATGTCTGAGAGCCGCTTCATTTCCGCTTTGTTGGTAACGATTGTGAATTTCCAGGGTTGAACGTTAATGGCGGATGGCGCGTAGGTTGCTGCTTCAAGCATCGTTTGGACTGCCGATTCAGGAACGGGTTTGTCTTCATAACTGCGAATAGCCCGCCTGGATTTTATTGCTTCGATAACTGGGTTTGTAACCAAAAAAATTCCTCATGTATATGGAGATTGATGGTTTATAAAAACGATTCTACGCGGCGGTTTAAGCGGCTTTTGTTGCGCGGTAGTTATGTAGGCGGGTAAGCTTTCGATGCATGAAACTTCTCTGCCGACTAACCCATGCAGTTCACGCCAAAACTCTACGTTAACCCTCACTTTTCCCCTCTCCAAGCTATCCTCCAGCCGTTTGGTGCCTTCAACGCCTCGTCTGTCAAAATCCAATAAGAGAATAACTTCGCTGGCACACAGCTTTTCTATTTCCACGGTTGCTTCAAGGAAGGATTTACCCCCTGTTTTCACCGTTAAGATTGGACCGCTGACGCCTAATTCTTGGAGGGCATGCGCATCTTTTTTGCCCTCAACAACGATAGGTTTGCCTTTCGCTGATTCTTCGATTAGCTGGGTTAGGAGATGCTCGATTTTTTTAACTTTCTCTTTACGATGCGTCGACAAAACGTTTACCTTGTAATCTTTGCTGCCCGAACGGTTTCCAAACAGTCCATGGCTTCTTTGTTGTTTGCAAAGTACCGCCGTACTGGCTCAAGGATTCCTGCAAGTTCGGCTGCAACGCCGCATTTGAGATCCATCGGATGCAGTTTGCCCTCGGCATACGCGCATTCGAGTTCTTGGAAACTCTGGAACGCGATGTTTCCGCCGAATTTGGCGGGGCGCTCTATTGTAAAGACTGGTTTCTCGCGGAAAACGATGTACTTGCATATGTCCATTATGGGATTGTACTTTATGGTTCTTTCAGGGCAGAATGCTTTACTCATTTTCTGCTTGATTTCCTCGGGTGTATCGTAGATGAAGATGCAGGTGTCCGGTTTACTCTTAGACATCTTTGCCGATGCCACGGCTTCTCTTTCCTGTCCCTCAGGAATCGGCCAAATCCCAGGCTTCGCCAAACCCTGCAATAGATGGTGGTGCACGCAGACGGGTTTCCAGCAACCGATTTTCTCACCGATTTCCCGTCCAACCATGTTTGCCTTTCGCTGGTCCATGCCCAACTGGCAAATTTTGACTTTCATGTGGAAGATATCTGCGACCTGCATTGGCGTGTAGAGGTAGTCGGAGACGTAGTGGGCTTCGCCTTCCTTTCTGCCCGCGATTTCCAGAGTGCGTGTGGTTCGGGCTAAAGTGAGGTTTTTGGCGATTATGACGGTTTTTGCCCAGTAATCGATATCCTTGTAGAGTTCGTCGGAGTAAATGAATTCTACTTTGTTGCTAGGCACGCCTAGGGCGAGCCATGAATGCCTGAAGAGGTCTGCGGCTTTTCTGATGAGTGTTAAGTCGCCGCCGAGCTTGTTGTTGAGCCATGCGTGCCATGTTGCTAGGAACGCTTTGAAGTGGATACCAGCTTCGGCGAAGTCTTTCATCTTGTAAGCGCAGATGACGCCTGTGCCCAGATGTGCTAAGCCGGAGGGTTCCCAGCCGTTGTAGGCGATGGGGTGCTCTTCAGTTTCCAGAAGCGCACGCAAATCCTCTGTGGTAACTAATTCTTCAGTTGGAGGTCTGCAGATTAACTCAATTTTCTTTTCTATGTCCAAGTTGGCACCCTGCTTTAATGTTATAGCTTTAATGTGAGTGTTGAACTTAAAAATTTAGTACGATTTATCCTGATTTACCCCTTCTTTCGGCTTAATTCTCTTCGTGAAACGTATCATGTATTTTTCTTGCTCGATAGTTTTGTTCGACTATCAATAAGCTCTAGTTTTTTCGCTTCGTCTAACGCTTGGTTGAAAGACAATGGTTGTGGGTTAGCCACCTTCTTTTTTGTTATAACAACCCAAATTTCATGGTACTTCTCTTTGTTTTCTCCAAAAACCGCTTAAGCTCTGAAATGTTCTGGGGATCAAAAGTCACTGATTCAACCAGCTAAACCAACGCACTTTTTGCGGGCTTATTTGTCTCCCATGTGACCAAACGCTTAACTTCACTGTTGGGCGTTGCCCACCTTTGCTAAGTTCTCTCGGCATGGGATTTTTGCCCGTGCCCCACCTGTTCCATAATTGGGTAGAACTCTATCGTCATGGGTGCAAGATTTGTGTTTCTTACGTTCCTCTGTTGAGTCCGTCTTTATGGGTGCTCATTTTTTGGTGAGGCGACTAAAAATAGGCGGTGGGTAATTTATTGGTTCCTTTTCTCGAAAGTTTTAATCTTCAAAAGACAGGGCGAAACCAGAGTTTTCAAGTCAATTTTTCATAAAAACCAGATTCCGCTTGCCGAGGTTTTCAAACGGTTGGGTGGGGCCGGGGCCGAGATTTGAACTCGGGCGAAAGGCTCCACAGGCCTCTATGCTGCCAAGCTACACCACCCCGGCCACGTTTTGGAAGTCTCCGCCTACTGGAGATGCTTGACTTGGTTATCATTTTCGCTTCCTCAAGAATATTAACGTATCTTTTTTACAAACGTATTCGAACCCCGCTTCTAGCAGTTCTTTGATTTCTTCAGGTTTTTCAGCGATTCTTACAGTAAATTGTTCGTTTGCGCCTGCTTCAAAAAGTGTATGCTCAATGTTTATGTATATCTCGGTAGATTTTAGCGATTTGTGTCCTAAGAAACGTTGTACGTAGTATGGGTCTTTAGTTTGATGGTATAGCGTTGTGGCTTTCCAGTGCCTGAGATAGTGAAAGTATATTTTCGGTAACCGTGGATTTGGAGGTTAATTGACAAACGTTTGCGTGTCTTAGCTGAGTGTTTGCGTTTTCATGTTAGTTTGTGTTTATCATTCTGAGTATGCTTTTCATTGGCAGTTTTGAATCTTTCACCCTATGAATTAAAAGGTTTACAGCTTTCTTTCTAACCCACTCAACCGTTCCCTCAATAGATAGCGCACATTTCGTAATGTGATATCTTAGGAGCCTGCGTCTTAAAACGTCAAGGAGAACACAGTTCAAAACGACTAGGTGCGCGTGTCTAAGAGCCGCTTCGCTCGTCCTAAACCTATACTCCCCAAAATCAAGAAACTTCGCCTCCTTATGAAACCTGTTTATCCTACACATCAAAAGCGCATGTCCAACCAACTCCTCAAGACTGCAGCCAGCAAGGTTGGTGCAGAGCAAATGCACATCCTTAGTGTCTGCCTTAACGTTAACTACAAAACACGCATTGCCTATCTTTGGAACAAACACCTGCAACACACAAACGTTGTACACCTCACCATCCACTATGACATCACGTAACATCCCCTCGCAACACAGTTTATCAAGCAGCTCCCAAAGATGATACTTCTTATCTTCCAAAAAGACGATCCGGTTAGATTTTATTTCACCCATCCAACCATACCCATGAGATTCACACTTCTCGACCTTGTCCTGGCACATGTACCATGAATCCCAAAGCATGACCGTACGCTTCGCCCTCTGCTTGTGTTCATCGATCAATTTACAGACCAGTTGAATCCTGGTTTTGAATACTGCATTCTTCGCTTGACATTTCTTCTCGCTACCATACAACTTCAACCCATCAAGTATTGCTACATCGTTGTTAACGTACAGACCAGTAACGTAGTCGTGGCTTAGAACGGTTCCCAGCATTGTGGAGTGATTGTAGCATGTTAACTCTGTTTTTGCGCTGTACTTTCTGCACACTGTATCGTCAAGGACTTTGTACTCGATGGATGTATCGGTTTGCGTTTCACTTAGGAGTAATTCTTGGCCATCTTTGGCTATTTTGCCTATGGTCCATTTTGGCTCTGTTATGAAGCGGTCTGTGGCTGCTTTGGTCTTTGAGGTCAATGAACTATTCGTTTATGCTTTTGATGTCGTGTTCTTTTTTGCTTGCAGTGATGAGATCTAATTCTGTTCTGCAGAAGTTTTCGTATTGAGGTTTGGTGAAGAATCGTCTGAACTTAGAGAAAACATGCTTGAGTCTGTTTGGAATTCCACCTATAAACCCGAACATGTATTCCAATATTATATCATTGGAAAAATAAGCTTTAGACACGAAACAACGTGAAAACGCAAACAGTCAGATAAGTAGGTTTGCTTTGGAGAGTGCGTTGCGGGTTAGTGTTTGTCATTATCCGCCTGGTACGAGCAAATGGAATAAAATTGAGCATAGGATGTTCTCTTTTTCAGTATGAATTGGAGGGGGAAGCCTCTTGGGAGTTATGAGATTATTCTTAATCTGATACGGGTTACGGTGACAAGGATGGGGCTGCGGGTTGTGGCTGAAGTGGACAGGAAAATTTATCGGCCGGGTGAGAAGATTTCTGAAGAGGAATTTGCAAAAATTGACATTGAACACCACTCGGTTAATCCTGACTGGAACAATACCTTAAATTAATCAACCAAATTATTTTGCGTTAGTCCCTTAGTGTAGTGATGGCTAGAGTTGATCGGTTGGGTTCCACGTGTTGTGTGTCTATTGTTTTGACGTTTGAGGGTGAGCTTTCAGTGATAGGGTGTTAAATCGTAAATGGGTTTGGTTTTTCTCTTCTAAAAGGGGATTCATGGAAATTTATTAGTGGAAAAACCACAGAAA
>Ga0209777_10001122_pt1 | contig 40422 bp, 47 predicted proteins | sample FrelakmetHBP12HB_FD_187147 | JGI IMG/M metagenome (GOLD analysis project Ga0209777, IMG submission 187147) | Freshwater lake sediment microbial communities from the University of Notre Dame, USA, for methane emissions studies -HBP12 HB (SPAdes)... | ecosystem: Environmental > Aquatic >...
TCCAGCTCTTTGAGAGGTGTTTTTGGAAGAAACTCCTCGCCTTTGGACAGATTCCCCATACTTCCACCTATAAACAACGCAAGCAGTCGGAGTATATAAATGTTCAATAATTAATCTAATTTGCTATAAGTCACATAAATGGGACAAGGCAACGTGCTGAAGCAAGCTCTTTCGGCGGACGGCAAGGTTTTGCCTTTAGACATTGGTAATCATCGGCTTAGAAGTTGCCGCACAAGACTTTGGACCAGCGGCTTAAGATTTTCAAGCGCTTAATCGGCTACCTAGAGAAAATAGTTGAAGTTAAAAAGTCTCGTGGGAAATGATTAATAAGAAAGAAAACCAAAACTCTGTAGCCTATCGACAGTGTGCAGCGGTAACCAAGCCAGGTCAAAGGTGAAGGACTCAAGATCAAATTTGGCCTGAATTGGCCTCTGAGATGGGATATCCTTTCCCGCAGGGGTTCGCAGGTTCGAATCCTGCCCGCTGCACCAAATAGCTTAGCGATTATTTTTGGGAGACCATTTTTTGGATAATTCCAATAGCACGATTGGAGTTAACCCAAGACCCAAGACTATTATCCAGTCAATGCCAGTAAGCTGAATAATTTCAAAGTTGATTCCAAAATTCATCAGAAAAAGCTGCGTCGAAGGAAGGTACATCAGCAGCGCGTGAAATATGGGAATTGCCAACACGAATGGCCAAATAATCCAATTGGCTTCTTCCCTTAGGGATTTGTGAATTGGCTTTTTTATTCGCCGCAGTGAAAGGATAAGTGAGCATTCTGCTACCAAAGCCACCGACTGAAGCATCGTTCTGGCTTTCGCTTGTGACCAGGTTGCAGAATCCAGAGGGTTGACTTGGCTTAGGTTTGGCGTAAAACCTACTTTGTTGCCGCCAAACACTGGTAAGACGCCATGGAGGGGCAACAAGTAAGAAACGAAAAGCATTATTGCCAAAGACAAGGCAAATATGATAAGCGCAGTTCTTCTGTAACCGCTAATGAGGTCTTCGTTGTTTCTTGGTTTTTCCTTCATGGCATCTTTATTGAGACGATCAATCACGAGTGCAAACGGCGGAACAGTGTGTGCTGTTGCAAAAATATAGATTTGCTGCCATGTGTTCAGAAGGAAAAATCCAGGTATGAAGCTTGAGCCAAAGTAGACCATGGCCTCGGCTATGTTGACGGCTATGTAGAAGAAGACGACGTTTTGGATTTTCTCGAAGACGCCTCTGCCTTCGCGAATTCCTGTGGTAACAGAGTTGAATGAGTCGTCTGCAATCACAATGTCTGCAGCTTGTCTTGCGACCTCGGTGCTGCTGGCTCCCAGCGCGATTCCTACGTCCGCCTTCAAAATTGCTTGGGCATCATTCACTCCGTCCCCTGTCATCGCAACGGTACAGTTCTGTTTTTTGTAACGTGCTACTATAGCCATTTTGTCTTCTGGTGAGATTCTGGCAAACACAGAAGTGCGCATGAAGTCTTCATCTGAAAGATCCTGAACAGCTGAGCCCTCGACAGCTAAATCGCCTTCTTCCATAATTCCCACTTCGCGAGCTATCGTTTCAGCAGTTGTTACGCTATCACCAGTTACCATTATCGGCGCTACGCCTGCATTTCTTAGTTCGGCAACTGACTCTCGCACTCCCTCCCTTGGCGGATCGGCAATCGCTACAAAACCCAAGTAAGTCAAGCCATTTTCAATTAGTTCTCTTTTCACTTCCGTGTCGAACTCATCGATTCCTCGGAGGGCAAAGGAGATTACTCTGTGACCAAGCCTTGAAAAAAGGTTGATTTCTTCCTCAACTTCGTCCTTGTCCGTTTGAGTGAAGAATTGAGCTTCGCCTTTTTCATCCATGACCAAGTTACTTTTTGCTAAGAGGGTTTCAGAGGCTCCTTTCATGAAAAGAAGATAATGATTGTCTTTTGCATCTAGAAAGACCGTGGTCATTCGTTTTAATTTGGAGTCAAAAGGCCATCTTTTCACGCTAACAAATCTGGATCTGTATGTTTGTTCTTGCAAACGTGACTTCTTGAACAGTAGATTCAAAGAAACGTCGGTGGCGTCTCCGATTGCGATCCAGGTTGCCACTTTCTGGTCTTGATTTTTTTCCTCTTCAACGACAAGGGAGTCGTTGTTTAGGAGGGCGGAGATGAGAAGGTACTCAAGTGGAGTCTCAGGCGCTACGTTGGTGGGGTTTTCGTTTTGGTAGGCTTGTTTATTTTTTAATGCATTTTCTGTCCTGTGGTAGGAAGAGACTTCTACGACATTCTCTTTAGTTTTTGAATCTGCATCTGTTGCACAGTATAATTGGGGTTTTCGTTTAGTTGGAATGTAAATCCATCTTGCAGTCATGCGGTTTTGCGTAATTGTCCCCGTTTTGTCAGTGCAAACTACGGAGACGCGACCGAGAGTTTCTATGGAGTTTAGATTGCGCGTTATAACTTTGTGCTGAGCCATGACCAAGGCACCAGTGAGCATAACAATGGTGACTAGTAAGGGAATGTTTATGGGCATGATACTTAGGGCTGTTGTTAGACTTCTGGTGATTATTCTTGCCAAAAGCGTTGAGTTCGAAATGTTGTTAGTTAGATAGAGGCGGACGATGTTGAAAGTTATCGAACTGCTTAAGTAAACAAGGATGATGATGCTGAGATATTTTGCGAGCTTGTTTAATCTTTCGCGTAACGGCATTTCAATGTCGTTGAACTCTTCGATTTTCTTTGACATTTTGCCTAACTGTGTAAATTGACCTGTTTTTGCAACGATTGCGGTGGCGGTCCCTGCAGTGACGAAGGTCCCTAGATAAAGCATGTTTGTTTTGGAAAAGGCCGAAGTATCTTGGAAAGTAGATTCTGATGGGAGTTTTTCAACGTCATTTGATTCTCCAGTCAGAGTGGCTTCATTAACCATGAGGCTTGAAGCCTCGACTATTCTAGCGTCTGCAGGAATTCGGTCCCCTTGCACCAGCCTTATGATGTCTCCCGGAACTAGTTCTTCAGAGGCTATCTCCAAAAGTATGCTACCTCGAAGAACTCTACTCTTGGCGGCTGAGAGTTTTTGCAGCGAGCTAAATTCGGACTGGGCTCGCACCTGTTGGACTACGATTATTACTATGTTGACTGCGATAATAAGGAGCCACTGAGCTACTTGGGACCAGACTTGAGGCAGAAGAAATAGTGCGAACAGAGCCAGTATCGTGCTCACTATGAGGTAGATAGTTATCAACCAGTTAAGCAAAGGTGCAAAATATGCTCTTAGAAGTCTTGACTTAACTTTAGGGACGACGTTTGGTCCGATTAGTTCGAGTCTTTCTTTGGCTTCCTGTTGGGGCAGTCCTGTTTTTGGGTTTGTTTCTAATATTTTTTGGAGAGTTTCAATCGGCAGTGTGCAAGCTTCTTTTTCGTCCAGAGAGTAGCTCTTTTGAGCTTTGGAGAACTGGTTTTGTTTTTTCAAATGCGGCTTTCCTTTGAGAGCTATGCACACTAGTCCATTTGTCTGTAACTTGCAATTGGCGCCTTTCCTTATACTTTTTTTGTAGAACTATAGTATCTATACTAACACCCGTTTTGGCATGATCCTGAAACTCTTGCCAGAATATTCTTTCCTCATCAAGTTGTAATCTTTTTCTAATTTGAGGCCGCTTCAGGTTTCTTATTGAGAAAGTCTAATCTTCGGTACGTCCCTTCGACATCAATTTGCGAGTCCTGTATTCTATTATTTTCTTTCATATTTAGCTTAAATTTCAAAGCACCAACATGTGTTAGATACTTTTGATTGTCATTGGTTTGATTTGTTTTTGTCCCTTAAACACATGCTCATATATCCTAACGATTAAAGTGTCCAATTCGTCTTCAGATAATGGAATAAGGTTACTACAGTGGCGATTTTCTGGCATTTGGTCATATTCCATTATTAAGAACCACAAAATGGTCTTTTCACAGCTACTATTCGTTTGTCTTTTTCCTGTTAGGTCATTCTTTTAACATAACTGAGTGTTTGCGTTTTTTCGTCGTTCTGTGTCCAAAGCTTATTTTTGCATTGGCTCATACATGATTGCATGTTCGGATTTATTGCAGGCATTCCCCGTCGATTGAAACACCTTTTTTCAAAGTTCAAGCACATCTTCAGCAAGCTTCAGTTTGAGAACTTCTGCAGAATAGAACTAGGACTCATAGTCGCCAGCAAAGGAGAACACGACATCAAAAGCACCAACGAGCTCTTCATCGACAGAAAAGACCAAAGCAGCCTCAACCGGTTTATAACCGACCCAAAATGGAACATCAAAGCAGTAACTAACCAAGCCAAGACACTGCTTCTTAGCGAAGCAAACCTGGGCAGTTCATTTGAGTACAAGATCATCGACGACACCGTATGCCGCAAGTACAGCCAAAACACCCAGATGGTCGGCTACAACCATTCCTCAACGATGGGAACAGTGCTAAGCCACGACTACGTGACATCCCTCTACGTAAACAACGGCCTCGCCGTTCCCGACGGCTTGAAGCTGTATGGCAACCAGAAAAAATGCAGCGAGAAGGGAATCGAGTTTAAAACGAGGCTGCAGTTAGCATGCGACATCATCGATGAGCATACTCCCTTGGTGAAGAAGACGATTTGGCTGTGGGATTCCTGGTTCACCTGCCAGGAGATGGCGTCAAAATGCAAAGCTCACGCCTACAGCTGGATAGGCGAGATTAAGAGCAACAGGATCGTGTTTTACGAGGATAAAAGGTACCGTTTAGACGAGCTCTTTGATAAGGTGAGTTCAGAGGGCGGTTTCTTTGATGTGGTGGTGAAGGGCGAGGTTTATTCTGCCTTTAAGGCTGATGTTTTCATGCCTAAGATGGGTTATTTCTCGATCGTGATGAACGTTAAGGTGGGCACTAAGGATGTTCATTTTCTGTGTACTGATCTGGTGGGTTGTCGTGTTGAGTTGATTTTGGGTCATGGGTTGGAGAGGCATAGGATAGAAGACTTCTACAAGGGGGCTAAGGCTTTGGGTTTTGGGGAGTACAGGTTTAGGGAGAGCGAAGCGGCGCTTATACACGCGCCCTAGTCGTTTTGGCCTGTATTCTCCTTGACGTTTTGAGGCGTAGGCTTCTTAGGTATTCTATTGTGAAGAGCCTTCCATCCATCGAGGCCACCGTTGAGTGGGTCAGGAGAAAAGCCATGCACCTTTTCATACACAAAATAAGAAACACAAAACTACCAAACAAAAGCACACTAAGACTCATAGACACGAAATAACGTGAAAACGCAAATAGTCAGTTAACTTAATCAAAAACCCCGAATGCGACAGCCAAAATCTCCATTGTCTCGTCTAACAATCTTAAATGGAATTCCCACATACATCAAATTACCCAAGCTGAGAAGCAGGCTGGAACGTGTCAGCAAAGAACAGTTGCTGCGTTGACTACCTGTCTTGACAGCCACGAGCGATAATATCAACCGGGCTGGCTTTAGGCACTTGGTCAACAAATGGCTGGGCTGAACTGTCCGTTCGGGCTTAGACTTAGCTTGGGACTAAAACTTTTCAGGCTTAACCTAACCGCCGCATTTTTGGGGCGTAAATTCAAGTTTCTAGTTTTAGGGAAAATAGCTTTCAAAAGTCAGTTTGGCGATGGTGGCAGCGGGGGAGCTGAGGGAAAATAAAGGCTGCTTTGCTTTCCGGCGATAGCTCTTTCGTGGAAGAGTCTGGCCCCTACGCAGAGCCCTGCTGCTGCAATGGCGAGCCAGAAGGGCCAGGCAAAGTTTGCCGTGACCAATGCGGTTATGGTTGTTCCAAATGTCATGGACTGCGGAAGCTGAACCGTCTGTGCACCGATGATGGGAATGTCGATACCGAAGGCGCTTCTCACGACGATTATGAGGGTAAGCAGGGAAACCACGAAGAACACGACAGCGTAAAGGGGTTTCTTATACGAGAAATCCAGCAGTTTTCGACCGTAGGGCTTCGCGGGGACCAGCGAGTATGCGAGCATGAGTATTCCGCCTGCAGCCAAAGTCAATATGCTTGCCAGGTTGAGGGCCCAGATTATCGGGATGGCAAAGGGCTGGCTCCCGCCTAGGCTAAAGTTCGTGTTAAGCGGCGAGGTGTTGATTTGGAAGAGCCCGTTGCCAACTTGAACAATCCACCATGGTACAAACAAGGACACGGCGATGAGCAGGATTGTTGTGATTCCTGCCGCCAGCCCGAACCAGTTGATAGCCCTTTGCACGTTTCCTTCCTCTCTCTAAACTTGGATTGGAATGTTAGAAATCTCCAAGGGTTGACTCAAAGTGACTGTTACGTCGTTTACGTTAATGGTTAATTGTGTCAAATCCACGTTAAGGGTCGAGGCTCCGGCATGCGCCGTTTGGAAGTAAGACTCCGTCTGAGGCGTCCACGCGCATACGACGGTCACGTTCACAGTTTCGCAAGGTCCTATGGAAACTGGGCTGGTCAAGGTTGCGTTCGCCAGAAACACTTGGTCTTCATGGCATCTAACTTCCGCGTATGCGCTTTTGAGTGCAAAAGTCATGTTTACTGGGTTTGTGAAGTTGAGAACAAGCGTTTCCGTGTGCTGAGAAGCGTCGTACACTGCGCTTACAAGCTGGGGCATGCCAAAGTTTGACATGTTCCCAAACCCGTTGCCCACCAAATCGTTAACTTCAGGCGGCACAACCAAGCCGACAGGGTTGTTTTGGTAAACAATAACCGCTCCGGCAAGCGGGCCGGCGGTGCATAAAACGCTAATGAGGGTAAGAACAATTCCTAAGTTCATGCAGCATCCACCCAGCCATTTATCCCATGTGGTATCTCATGTCCTGCGAAGCTATATGCCTTTCTGAAGACTCAAAACTCGGAAGTTTTAAAAGATACAGCGCAGAGAAAACAACCGATGGCGCATGCGCAAAATCGCACTAGCAGCATTGCTTTTCGTCGGGCTTGTCGCGTTTCCAACTTCGGCGTTCTACGCCTTATCGGCTGGAGTGAAGCAAGGGGACTGGATCGAGTACCAAGTGGCTGTGACAGGAGACATGCCTGGCCATGATGCGAAATGGGCAAGAATAGATGTCGTTAATGTGCAGGGTCCTGTCCTGAGCCTCAACATGACCACCCAGTTTACAAACGGCACATACCTGTACGAGAACATAACGCTGAACCTGGAAACGGGGCAACTCGGTGATGACTTCTTCATACCCGCTAACCTGTCTACAGGCGATGTTTTCTACGACGCCCACGTAGGCAACATCACCATCACGGGTTCCGAGCAGAGAACCTACGCAGGAGCCGAACGGACAGTCCTTTCGGGACACACGAACGTCACGACGTTCTACTGGGACAAACAAACAGGCATTCTCGTGGAGGCTTACTCTAACTACTCGAGCATCAACTTTACGATGAAAACGGTCACGGACAAAACAGACATGTGGCAACCGCAAGCTCCTGGGCTGAGCGCATCACTTGTTTACGCAGCGTCAGCTGTGGCCATCACGGTCGTCGTCGTGGCTATTGTCTTGTATTGGCGCCGAAGAGGACGCGCGAAACAGTAGGCGGTCAATTGACTCCGCCAAGATCATACCGACGCGGCTATCCCGTCGCTCTACTCATCGGCTTAGGAGCGAACCAAGCTGTTCTCTGGAAAGTATTCAGCCACGTTGTCAAACCGGAGCGAACGGTCAACCTTGCCGGACCAAGAAGCGACGCCAAGGCAATATACAACTTCCATGAAGCCATTGTCAACGCCATGCGGCCGACGATTCGTGAAGGCACAAAAAGTATCATAGTTGCGTCTCCACCTCGGACAAACTTCGCAAGCGAATTTCTCAGCCATATCCAAGGTCACCACTCATGGCTTACCCAAGGCGGGGAAAGAGCAACTTTCGCGGAAATCGTCGGCTCCGCATCCACTCCTCACGAGGTAACCGTTCTCACCCGCACGCCTGAATTCCGAAGCATAGTGGGCGAAACGACTACGCAGGAAACCGAGAACCTGCTTGAGCTACTGGAAAAAAACCTCAACGCCGCAAGCCCCGAGCCGCTGGTACTGTATTCTCTCGAGGAGATTGAAGACAAAATCCTTGGCGCATGGTTACCCGGCAAGCCCAAACCCGACTACCTTATGCTAGCCGATACATACCTCTCGAGCGCCCGCCAGAAAGGCAGACCACAGCGGCTGATTCAAGTGGCGGCTAACCGAAAAGTCAAGTCCCGCATCGTCAAGGCAGATTCCCCTGCTGGCAAGCGACTTCTGCAACTGGGCGGCATAGTCTGCATCCTAAGGCAGGCGTAAGCCTCAATTCAGCAGGCCTACATGGTAGGAACTAAATTTTATAGTTACAACTATTCGCGAAAGCTTAGTTGTAACTATTGGTTTTTGGTGCATGGTTTCAACATGCTTTTCTGCCCGCAATAGTTACAACTTTGCATGGAATAGTCGGAAGCTTTCGGAACCGAATATCATTACTGATATCAATCTTAGCCGAGGTTGCAACTGGGTCTGACATGATGCAACTGGTCGACGCTTATTTTTCCCGAATGCAAAGCTGTCGCTAACAGCACTCCGTGGACTCCCAAGAGTTTGAGCGCTGCTAAGTCGTCGATATCGCGTACGCCTCCCCCAACGTCCACTTTAATCTTTAGCTCAAGTATCAGCTTTTCCAGAAGTGCCATGTCGACGCCTTCCCCGCTCCCGACCCGCGCTAGATCCAGAACAATCAGCTCGCAAGCGCCCATTTTCTCAAGCCTTCGCGCAAGCTTGAAAACGTCCATGGACGCAATCGAGGGGGACTTGCTGAGGACTTTTCCATTTTTTAAATCGAGGCTGACCACGATCTTTTCGTTGCCGAGACGTTGAATCATCTCTTTGAGGCAGTTTAACGACGGTAGAGTCTCGGTTCCGACAATTACTCTTGCAACGCCGCATCGAAGCAGCCGCTGCGCCCCGTCTATGTCAGAGATTCCTGCGTCAACCATCAATGCCAAGCCAGTCTTATCCGCAATCTTTTGAAGGACTTCTAGGTTTTCGCCTTTGCCCGTAATAGCATCCAAGTCCGCGATGTACAAATCGCCAAAGCCGCACGACCTAAACTTGCAAGCAACAGTGAGCGGGGCGGCTGAGTTGCATAGGACGCTTTTGAGAGGCTGGTACTCACTTCTTTTGCCTTTGACTGCGTGGACAGCTACGCCGTTGAGTATGTCGATGACGGGGATGACCTTCACGTATCTTTCGCCTATTCTCCCAGTTAGCTTGCGAGGCAAATATAGCCTTTCGGTCACTTGGCCATTTTAAAGATGAGCGATTGAACGCAATATTTCTATAGGAAAACCTTTAACCTAAGTAAACCTGCATCATCGAGTAGAACGGAGCTGGTTTGGCTGAAACTGCTCATAAGCCCAATCGACGAACAGGAAGCTTTAGAAGCTATCAGGGGCGGAGCAGACATCATAGACGTCAAAAACCCTAAAGAAGGCCCGCTGGGCGCCAGCTTCCCCTGGACGATAAAGCGCATCCGCGAAATCGCTCCCCAAACCGTCGAGGTCAGCTGCACCTTGGGTGACATGCCTAACCTCCCCGGAAGCGTCTCTCTGGCAGCCACAGGTGCCGCAGCGTTGGGAGTAGATTACGTAAAAGTTAGCCTGCTAAACCTCCAAACCGAAGAAGATGCCGTGTACGTTATGCGAAACGTAGTCAAAGCCGTCAAAAACCAAGATAAACGCATCAAGGTTGTTGCGGCGGGCTTCGCTGACGCCAAACGCGCCCGTTCAATTAACCCTCTTCTCATTCCCAAAATTGCAAAGGCAGCCGAATGCGACTACGCCATGGTAGACACCGCCGTCAAAGACGACAAAACCCTCTTCGACTTCCTCGACACCAACCAGCTCAAAGCCTTCGTAGATGAGACGCATGGCTACGGATTAAAAGTCGCCCTGGCAGGTTCTCTACAAATTGAGCATCTGCCTATCCTGTGCAGTTTAGGCGTGGATATCGCGGGGCTTCGGGGTGCAGCTTGCACGAACAAAGACCGTGCAAATGGCCACGTTACAAAGCAAAAGGTCGAGCAACTCGTCCAAGCTGTAAGGGCAGCCGAGAAAAATCTGGTTGCTGTTTGCTGAGGGTCTATTGTGCGAGCCAAAGGTCTAAGCAAAGCCGAAGTGATGGCAAAACTCCGCCAAGCCAAAGCCAAAGACCTCCGCTACAAGGACGGCAAAATTCTCTGCTCTATGTGCACAATCCCTAATCCCACGGCGAGACGCGCACGCGAGTTGTTTCTTGAATCTAACTTGGGTGACCCCGGGCTTTTCCGGGGAAGCGTAGAACTTGAAAAAGAAGCCGTTGTCTCATTGATTGAGTTGTTGCATGGACCCGCCACCGCGGAAGGGTTCATCGTTTCAGGAGGAACGGAAGCGAACCTGTTGGCATTGTATGCTGCACGGAACGCGGCGAAGGTCGCAGAGCCTGAGGTGGTGGTTCCTGAGTCAGCGCATTTCTCCTTTGAAAAAATCTGCGACATTCTCAAACTGAAACTAGTCAAGGCGGATCTCGACGGCGAATATAGGGTTGACCCCGAAGATGTTGAGGCGCAAATAAACTCGCACACGGTTGCCATTGTTGGTAACGCAGGTTCCGCTGAGGTAGGCGCGGTAGACCCTCTTGGGGCGCTTTCAACAATTGCTGAGAACCACGGTTTGCCCCTGCACGTTGACGCGGCTTTCGGCGGCTTAGTTCTGCCCTTCCTACGCGAACTCAGCTATGCAGTCGAAGAGTTTGACTTTTGCCTCGACGGCGTACAATCCATCACAGTGGACCCCCACAAGATGGGGTTGGCACCTGTTCCTGCAGGCGGCGTCCTCTTCCGTGACAGCAAGAGCCTGCGGTGCATTCGGACCGACACCCCCTACTTGACAGAGCCGTTCCAATGCACGTTTATCGGCACCCGCCCCGGTGCGTCAGCTGCGGCAGCTTGGGCAGCATTTGAGTCGATGGGGCGCGAAGGATTCAAACGGACAGTAAAGCACTGCATGGACGTAACGTCATTCCTACAAGCGCAGCTTGAAGAGGCAAATCTCGAAGTCCTAGTAAAGCCGGCAATGAACATAGTTGCTTTCCGAACCGCAAACAGCAAGCAACTCGTGAGTGACCTTCGCCAACGTGGCTGGTACGTCTCCTACATCCCAAGGCTGGACTGCGTACGCGTCGTGCTAATGCCTCACTCCACGAAGCTGCACATCAATGACTTTATGCGGGATCTGCGTGAACTCGCGTAGGCATAGCGGTTGCTCTTTTTCTCGGGCAAAAGCTTTAAGGCAAAAGTGATTTCTTCGGTTGTGAGCTGTGTGCCTTGAAGATTCTGCTTTACGAATATGTTTCAGGCGGGGGATTTGCAGGCAACACTCTCCCGCCCAGCCTTTTAAGCGAAGGGTTCGCGATGCAAAGAGGCTTAACCACGGACTTCAAGGTTGCGGGGAACGAAGTCACAGTTTTGTTGGACGCGAGGCTCGCCGACTTCTCGCCGCCGCTTGCTGCTGACCACATAATGCAAGTTTCTGAAGTCGGGTCGGCTGCCCTGATCATGGAGAAAGTCGCGGAGTCAATGGACGCCGTCTTAATCGTAGCCCCCGAAGCTGACCAGAACCTGCAAAAGCTGACTGAACGCGTTGAATCTACGGGTGCGCGCTCGCTGAACTCTAAACCAGCAGACATCGCCCAAGCCGCGGACAAGGCAGCGTTCCCTGCTCGACTCAAAGGGTTGGGGTTGAACAGCCCAAAGACGCTCAAATTTGGCTTAGAAGACCCAATCGGCGACATCATCCGAGCGGTTAAGGATGAGCTTGGCTTCCCCTCCATCTTTAAGCCCTCAAATGGCGCGGGCTGTAGCGGGATGAGCTTTGTCCGAGGCGAAGCAGAAATCGCTCAAGCCGTCGACAAAATCAGGGGAGATCCGTCCGATGAAGTTATTGTGCAGGAGTTCATTGAGGGCGCGTCCGCGAGTGTAAGCTTAGTCGTTGCTGACGCGAAAGGTTTGCCGGTTAGCCTTAACTTGCAAGACATTACGTTTGCGCCGCCTGAGGGCGTTTCTAGTTACAACGGCGGTTTGGTTCCGTTTGAGCACCCGCTGAAAGACGAGGCTTTTGAGGCGGCTAAGCGCGTGGCGGAGTCTTTTGGGGGACTTCGAGGCTACGTCGGCGTAGACATGGTCCTAGCGAACGAAGGGGCGTTTGTGGTGGAGGTTAATCCGCGGTTGACGACGTCGTACGTGGGGTTGCGCAGAGTCGTCGACTTCAACATCGCAGAAGCCATCACAGACGCCGCTATCAAAGGTGCACTGCCTGAGATTGCTCAGCCAATCGGTGTCTCGTGTTTTTCCAAGGTTCCCATTTCTCGCCCTGTCATTTTTGCGTGGCAGGAATTTCTCCGCATGGAGGAGCTGATTTCGCCGCCATTTCCTATTGCCAACGAGGAAATCTGCTACGCAATGTTGCAGTCTTATGGGGACACGACAGAAAACGCCCTAAGGAACCTAAGTGAAGCCAAGGAGCACCTGCGCATAGCCTGGTTAGGGGGGCAACATCCATGGTAAATGTGCTGGGGCTGGACATAGGCGGAGCTAACACCAAAGCCGCATTCATGGTTGTGCGCGACGGGCAGGTTGTTGAGTTGAAGTCCGAACTTGAGTATTTCCCGTTTTGGAAACGTGACGCCGACCGGTTCACAAGTCTACTTCCAAAGCTGAAAGACAAGTTGTGTCGTTCGGAGAACCTTGATGGCGTAGGCGTTACAATGACCGCGGAGCTTTCCGACGCATACCGAACCAAACGCGAAGGCGTCAACCAGGTACTCGACTGCGTGTCCGAAGTCTTCGACGAGACACAGGTCATGGTTCTGGATGTGGACGCCAAACTGCGTTCAATCACAGATGCAAAGTCCGAACCCCTCAAAGTTGCGTCGGCGAATTGGGCGGCGACCGGCTGGATGGTCGCCCAGCAAATCTGCGACTGCATCGTCGTGGATGCCGGAAGCACGAGCACCAGCATAATCCCCATCGTGAACGGCGCCGTTGCCGCATTTGGAAAGACAGATCTGGATAAACTCGCAAACGGCGAACTCGTCTACACAGGAAGCCTTCGGACCAACGTGGCTGCCACTGTTCAAGTTGTGCCCCTGAGGGGCAGAAACGTGAGGGTTGCTTCTGAGCTTTTCGCCCAGAGCGGTGATGTCCACCTTGTCTTGGGCAACGTCACGGCGGAGGATTACACAGCGGACACGGCTGATGGCAAAGAAAAAACGCGACCTGCAGCCCTCGCGCGGCTTGCAAGAGTTGTCTGCGCCGACGTAGAAATGCTCAGTGAACTGGAGATCACCCAAATCGCCAAGTACGTCTACGACCGCCAAGTCGTGCAGATAGCCTACGCCTTGAATCAGGTATACTACCGATTTAGCCAGAGCACGAAAAAAGAAGTTCCAACCGTCGTGACGGGTCTTGGCAGAGACTTCCTTGCGCGGAAAGCCGCTGAAAAAACAGGCATGATCAAGATTGTTAACCTCGACAGCCTCCTGCCCAAAGGTGCCACTTTGACTTCGCCGGCCGTTGGGGTGGCGTGGATGACGGCAACAAAGCTTGAAGGGAAGAGACCCATTTGGAAACTGTGATTAAAGTCGGCGGCAGCCTCTCAGAAGATCCTCAGATTCTGAAGGCGTTGGGCTCGGAATTGTCTATCCTCGCAAAGAAACATAGCCTGGTTATAGTGCCTGGTGGGGGCAAATTCGCAGACGCAGTTCGGGGACTGGATGAACGGTTCTCGTTGCCTGCGCCTGTTTCGCATAGGATGGCGATTTTGGCGATGGACCAGTATGGCTTGACGCTTTCTCACGTCATCGCTGGTTCCGAGACTTGCCATTCTCTAAGGGCTGCCAGAGAAATCTCTCGCGGTAAGCACGCGGCAATTCTACTCCCGTCCAAGATGCTCCACAAATTTGACCCTTTTGAGCCATCTTGGGATGTGACTTCAGATTCAATCGCCGCATACATCGCTTGCAAGCTGAAAGCGAGCGTCGTCATTTTCGTCACTGATGTGGACGGCATCTTCACGGCGGACCCGAAAAACCACGGCAACGCCCAGCTGCTTAGCCAGGTTTCAGGGGAGGAGCTTATGCATTTTTCTGGGCGCACCAGCGTAGACAGGTTTTTGCCCGTGTTCCTTTCGCAGCACACGCTGAACTGTTACGTGGTTAGTGGGCGGTTTCCTGAGCGGGTGGCTGCTGTCCTTTTAGGGCGGGAGACTATGGCGACGCGGATTCTACCCAGAACAGAGCGCGTCTGATTGCTCCCGACAGAAAATGATATATTTGCAGTTTGTCCAATTGCAAAGAAGGGAGAATTAGAAATGGCATACGAAAAACCGACGAACGCCTTCATAGTATCACTTATAGGTGGAATATTCGTGCTGCTCGGTGGACTAGTCTGGGCCGCCGTAGGAACTTTTGTGGCTCTCTTCACTTTAGGTGCAGGTTTTCTGCTCTACGTGTTCCTTCTCTTTGGCATCATCATAATCGCGGGCAGCGTAGCGCTTAACAATAACCCCAGCTCCGCACACGCTTGGGGAATTGTCATACTAATCTTAGGCATCCTTTCGCTCTTTGGTGTCATCACCGCTCTTGGGGGAATAATCTCCATTGCTGGTGGCGCCCTTGCCTTGTCGTGGAACCCGCCTAGACAGCGTCCGCCTCCTCCGGGTCAATACTGAGGCGCATCGCTCTTTTTTTGAATGCATAAATAACTGAACGCCAATCAGGACCTAACGAAAATTCGCGCTGGATGGTGTATAGTTGTCTTCCAAAGTTGCCCTCGTAAAAGGTGAACGGGGAAAAGAGCCAGTATTCAAAGCCCTTGACCTCATAGACTTCAAGACTGCATTGAACGGCTATAGCAACGTTCTCATCAAAGTGAACTTCATCACGGACAAGACCTGGGAAACAGGCGCAACCACCGACCCTATCGTCGTCGAAGCCATCATCGATAAGCTCAAGGCGCTGCCCGTCAAAGTCAGCGTCGTCGAATCCGACGCCACGATGACGAACGCGGACAAGGCTTTCGAGAAGACAGGCATGAAAGCCATGTGCGAGCGCGTCGGCGTCGAATACATCAACCTGCGATACGTCGAAGACAAAGTCAAGATTGACGTGCCAAACGAAGAAACGCTGGGCGCGATCACCGTGCCCCGCATCGTCAAAGACTCCGCCATAATCAGCGCCGCTAAGCTCAAGACACACATGGCAACAACTGTCACGCTGGGCATGAAGAACATGTTCGGTCTGCTTCCCGACAAGTTCAAAGCTAAGTTCCATGCCCGCGGAATCAGCAAAGTCATAGTCGACATAAACGCCGTCATTCACCCCGTGCTGACCGTTATCGATGGCTTCGTTGCCATGGAAGGCAGAGGACCAACCGACGGAACTCCCGTTCAGATGGATCTGATAATTGCTTCCAAGGATGTGGTTGCCGCAGACTCCACTGGCTGTCGCGTCATGGGCATAGATCCGCACGAGGTTGCGCACATCCGAAGGGCACACGACAAAGGCTTAGGCAACATTGACGACGTCGAAGTTTTAGGCGAGAAAATCGAGGACGTTGCGAAAACCTTCAAGCGAGCCCACATCTGAGAACCCGGCAAACAGCTTTTTGAGGTCATCGGGAAAAAGCAAAGATCTTGCCAATTCGCTAAACATGCCTCTTTTTGTTCTCATGTAAGGAGTTAAATACTCAACTCCATGTTTCCTAATCAACCGAATTCAAAGAAAGCAAGTCTAATGGTTCAGATGAGTCAGCATGATTGACACGGAAAACCTTACAAGGAAATTCGGCGACCTGACCGCTGTAGAAAACCTGACTTTACACGTTGATGATGGAGAGGTTTTTGGTTTCCTTGGACCGAACGGCGCTGGAAAGACTACTACGGTAAGAATGCTATGTTGCTTGATATCAAAGACAAGCGGAGTGGCAAGGGTTGCAAATTACGAGGTTGGAAACGAGGCTGATTCCCTGAAAATAAGAAAAATTATTGGATTAGTTCCAGACAACGTGGGCATCTATGACAACTTAACCGCGTATGAGAACCTGGACTTTTACGGGAAACTGTACAAATGCACAAAATCTCAGAGGAAGGAAAACCTCAAACGTTTTCTCGTTATGTTGGGGCTTTGGGAAAAGAAGGACGTTATGGCTGGAACATTTTCCAAGGGAATGAAGCAAAAGCTTGCGATAGCGCGTGCGCTTATTCATGACCCAGAGATTCTGTTCATGGATGAGCCGACAGCGAACCTCGACCCTGAATCTGCAAAAACAGTCAGGGAGTTCATTGTCCAGCTGAAGAGGGAGAAGAAGACAATTTTTCTAAACACGCACAACCTCGATGAGGCGCAAAGAATCTGTGACAGGATTGGGATATTGAACACTAAGCTGAGGGCATTTGGCACTCCGGAAGAGCTTGAGCAATCGGTTGGTCCTAGAAAGACTACGATTCAATTAGAACAAATTAACGATGCGATTCTGAATTCGTTAGGTAAATTATCGCTTGGAAACATTTCACGAGATGAAAACAAACTAACGGTCGAACTCGCGAACCCGTACAAAGAAAATCCGCTCGTCATCCGAGCAATCGTCGAGGCGGGGGCCAATGTTCAAACCGTTTCTGTGTCAAGTTCAAGTTTGGAAGACGCGTACTTAAGACTCGCGAGGGAACGAGAATGAACTTGCAGGCATCATGGGTTATTGCTACAAAAGAATTCAAGATATTTAGAAGGAAGAGAACTATCATCTATGGAACTATTCTTTTTCCTCTTCTTCTCGCAATTCTTTTTCCACTGGTTATCATTTACGCCGGCGGAAAGAGTACTGGCGGAATCCCACCTGCCGCGCTGCCTCCTCTCATGAACGCATTTTCTTTCTTCTTCGTTATAGCAGCAGGCATACTCCCTAATGCCATTGCCACGTATGCCATAGTAGGCGAAAAGGTTGAGAAGAGCCTAGAACCGCTTCTAGCAACACCCACCACCGAAGTAGAAGTACTGCTGGGAAAGGGCATTGCGGCTTTCATACCGCCAATGGTTGCAACTTGGGTAGGAGCTTCAATCTATATGGTGCTCATGGACAGAGTGACTTTTAGCAAGCTTTCCTACCTTTATTATCCAAATTGGACCATCGGTATCATACTGTTGGTTCTTGCCCCTCTTGCGGCGATATTAAGCATTGAAATAAGTGTGCTAGCGTCATCAAGAGTGAGCGATGTTCGGGCTGCCAACACCATCGGAGGACTTATGTTTATACCATTTATGATAATTTACCTCGCGAGTGAGATAGGAGTGATAGATCTCAATAATAGTAACCTGCTGATTATTTCCGGTGCTTTCTTGATTGCGGATGTAGCTCTATCTTACTTTAGCGTAGCCACTTTCCACCGGGAAGAGATACTGACAAAGTGGAAATAGCCCTATGCGGCTTGAAGAACGCTTTTCCGCCTTTTTCGCCAGGCAAGACTCAAGAGTGGAGCAAACTTCAAGAGCGCTCTGAAAATCATCTCTGAACCAAATGCCTCAGCTAGTGCCTTAACTAGTCATTAACAAAGTTATTTCTCATAAGAACCTTTAAGTTTACAGCGGTGGATGTTGTTGTGATAATTGGAAACTGCCTTTTCAATTATACTTCAAGCTAATGAGGTGAACATAAACATGGCTCAAAAAACTCTGTACGACGTCAAATGTACCAGTTGCGGTCAACCAACCACTGTACCCTTCAAGCCTACACCAAACAGGCCAGTATACTGCAAAACTTGCTTCGTAAAACAAAGGTCACCTAGCGGTGAAACAACTCCTAGCGCGAGTCACAACTTCGACTCGAAACAAGCGTGGGCAAGGCGAAGGTAAGTCGGCAAGCAGGGGAAATTGCCCCTGAATTTTCGTTTCCACTGATCGCCCATGAAAACAGCATCTGAGAGCGCCTCTAAGAGAAACCGATTGAGAAACTGCTCATGAAAACACTGAAAGGTTGGCGGAGAATCAGCAACCAGGGAGGATTCCTGAACGAAACCACAGGGCAAACTCTGATCGTTGCAAAGAAAGAATTCGGATTTCATTACCATGTGCTTCTCTTCTCGGGGCAGCGAAAAGAGGACAAGGAAGGCCAAAAGATCTCGCCCGACTACGCCACCGAGGCAAAGGCTGAAGCTTTCGCGGTTGAGTGGATGAAGAAGAATTCTGCGGGCACAACTTGTGAAATTAAAGGTTAAGAATTCCTAAAGGGTTTTTCGTGGTTCTTAAAGAGATTGAATTTTTAAAAGAAAAGGATGTTTTGAAGGCGAAGGGAGTTGCGGACTGTTTTAGCTTATTAACTCCACTGTCGTTCCTATGGCTTGGCCAGGCACGCCTTTCTTGAATTTAACCCTGACGACACCGTTTTTTCCGTGTAGACTAACGATTCTCCCGACGAGGCTGCATGTGGCGTTTTTCCACTGGACCTTTTGGCCTATGAGTTTTCCTGCTAGTGCTGGGCTTTCTATGTTGGCGAATTGGATTAGGCATTCTCTGGACGCTTGTTCTCTTGGGCCTGTGCGATAGTTCATTATTCTCCCTTGGACTGATTGAGGCAAAATTTACACCTCCACCGCGATCTTTTGCTTAACTGAAGTTACTCCTTTCTTTAGGTTTTTGGGCAATGACAAGAGTTGTCTTAGGTCTTCGTTAAGCAAGCTCGCCCAGCCACGTTCAAAGTGGAACGAGGCATTGTTGCTGATTGTTCTAACTCGGCATTCACTGCCTTCTTCCCAACTTTTGCATTCGGACTGCCTTGAAGGGGCAGTGCCGCATTTTGCCTTGCAATGAGTGTTAACGCAATCGTTTAATGTTAGGTAAATGTTTTGAGGCGAAGCCGGCGGCATGTATCCGTCTGAGACTTGCTGTATTTTTCCCAGTGCCATTTCTTCCGATGCGGCAACGGTGAATCGTCTGCTTATGAGCACTCCGCGGTCGCACTTCTGGGTTTTCATGTCTTTCAACATTCTCTTGACATCGTCTACGCCTACGAATCCGGCTTTGGTTTGAGGGGTCATTGAGCGCATTAGGATTTTCTCATCTGAAGCTGAGTCTAAGACTGAGAAGTCTACTCCGTCAATTCGTTTCTTTTTCCTTTCGCACTTGTAATTCCTAAGGGCAATAATGACGCCTGCTTTGTCTTCAGCACTCATGTTAACCATCTTCAGAATGTGTAGACGGGTGTGTCCTGTCTCAAAAGCAATAGACCTTGCGGTCTAAAACTCTCGTTGCATTCTCCTTTATAATACACCGTTTCAGTTAATATACCTGCTTGCCACAGTCAGCCCTTGAAGCTATAAATATAGGCTCAGAAGTCTCTCTGAGCAAAAGCAGACGCGAGGAAACAACCTTGCACTTAGAAGACATGAAGAAAGAAATCGAAAAGCTCGTCGTAGCTAAAGGCTTCTGCAATAAACCCGAAGACATCCCCAAAAAACTCCTGTTCGCCTTTATTGAACTGGGCGAAGCCAGCGACGCTTGGAAAAAAGGCCAGCCGGAAGAAAAAATCGCAGAGGAACTCATCGACGTCATATTCTATGTGCTCGACGCAAGCCGCCTCGCCTGCCCGAACGTGAACATGGACGAGATGTTCGAATGGAAGCTGGCAAAGAACCTGGGAAGGACGTACCAGTACGGCGAAGGCCACAGAACCAAGTGACAACATCAAAAACCGGTGCTTCTACGTTGAAGCTTTTATCCCACCTAAACCAAACAGTTAAGCAGTGACAGGCAAAGTGCCGTTTACTTACCCGAAAAACATCCGCTTCGCGTGCTCCAGTTGCGGTCTCTGTTGCGGCGACACCCCAAACAAAATCCGTCAGGTGCTCCTCTTGAAGCAGGACGCGGAACGCATCGCGGCTCACACCAAACACCCCGCTAACAGCTTCGCTGCAGAAACCTCGGGAAACGCGCCCTACTTATTTGTGATGCACAAGAACCCTGACACCGGCATGTGCCTTTTCCTTCAAGACAACCGATGCACTATCTATGAGCAAAGGCCGTTAATCTGCCGGTTCTACCCCTTCGAGCTGACGACAGACGAGAGCGGGACATTTGTTTTCAAGGAAACAGATGAATGTCCATCGATAAAAAGTTCAAAATCAGAAGGAGCGAAAAAACTTGGTGCTCGCTTTTTCGTCGAGCTCTTAAAGTTGGCTTGTGCCGAACTGAACTCAACTCAGAGTTGACTAAAGTTTGAGAAGATTCACGGTTTTAGTGTGTTTTGCTTAGGAGGGGCCGTTTTTGCGTGTAGCTGTAGCCGCATTGGCATTGGAACCCGGTGATTTTGCCGAGCTCGTCGGTTTGGGGTTGCCATTTGCGACTTGTGCAGTGGGTGGTTTGTTTGTGGAGTTTCCATAGTATATCGGCGTCTTTGCGTGTGATTGGCGTTTTGCGTTTGGCTATTGCCAGGCTTATTGTTGCTGCGGCTATTGCCGTGCATGCGATTCCTATTGGGGGTAGGACAGTTATTATTTCCATGGTTTTTCGCCTTGTGTAGTTGTGTGGAGCACAAATACAATATGTCTTCTATGAGACATATCCCACAAATAATGTATGCTGCATCAGATGATACAAATTTTGTGCAGACGCGTTGAACACACCAACTACACAACTAAAACTGCTTCAGCAAGTCCGTTTTCTCCAAAATATGACCACAATAATGGCACTTCAAAAGCAGAGGCTCCAAATTATCCACGCGAAACTTCGCCGTTATAGGCTCGCCCGTGTTGCTTATGCAGCATGGGTTGTCACATTTGACGATGTCTTCGAAGGTTTCGGGCAGCTTAACCTCAACTTTTTCAACAACCTTGAAGTCGCGCACAATGTTGATTGTAGCCTTGGGCGCGATAAGGGCAATGCGGTTGACTTCCTGGCGATTCAAAGCGCGGCTCTCGATCTTAACGATGTCCTTGCGGTGCATCTGCTTGCTAGGCACGTTTATGGCTATTGTGACGACCTGTTTCTCGTGGCCGGTGATGCCCAGGATTTTGACGACTTCTAAGGCGTAGCCGCCGCTTATGTGGTCGATGACAGTGCCATTCTTGATTTTGGAAACTCGCACTTCCTGGTTATCAGCGCTCATCGTTAATTCGCCTAATGGTTTTCCGCGTTTGTGGTAGATAACGCTTGCTGTACGCCCATACGCGGTCAGCACAAAAGAAAAGTCAGGACAAATTTGCGTCCCGAGAAAACGAATAGTAGTTCTTAAATTCCTTCGTTGCACCAAGTATTGCTATGGATACCTTAGTCGATGATGTTGGCAGTTTCCCCCTTCCGCTTTCCGCAAATAGGGAAGCGTTCAGCAGAGGTTACGAGGCTGCGAGGCAGGCAATAATTAACGGCGAAGACCCTTCCAAAGATGAGTTTACCCAGAAAAACTACTGCTTCGTTGTCCTTGACTCGTTCCGCAGAAAACTTCACACGGGGCTTGATGTTGCGAATTTTCCGCAAAATCAAGATGCTATTAGAAAAGTGGGCGAGGTTATCCACAAGGCTATGGAAAAGGGCACTTTTGTCGTTGACGAAAAAGAAGCCATTCTCCCTGAGGTTCACGTAATCAACGCACAAGCCAAGCGTCTGAGCGAAGAATTCGGCAAGAAAATCGCTCTGCGAGTCTCGCTTTTCGGGCCGATGGAGCAGTACCTGAAGGAAATCGGAACATCAGCGTATGCTGACGTTTTGGAAAGCTTCGCGGAAACCATCCGGCGTTTCTGCAAAAGCAGTCTATTGGACAACAAGTACATCAAAACCGAAGTCATATCCATCGATGAGCCCAGCTTCGGGTTCCTCAACATAAACGCTGACAGCAGTCTCCTGTGCGAAGTCATGAACAAAGCCTTTGATTTCGGTGGGGCGACGCGGCAGATTCATCTGCACTCATCCGCGAGGCTGCCTGACCTGCTTGGCGTAAAGAACATAGACGTCCTCTCGTTTGAGTATGCTGCGTCCCCCAAGAACATCGAAGGCATCTCAAAACGCATGCTGGAAACCGCGGACAAATTCATCCGCGTCGGCGTTGCACGCACAGACATAGATGCCATACTCGCGGAGCTACATGACAAAGGCATCGCTAAACCCTCAACCGAGCAGCTGGTCGAGACGCAAGAAGTCATCAGAAAGCGATTTGTCTTCGCAAAGGAAAAATATGGTGACCGCATGACCTTCACCGGTCCAGACTGTGGACTGGGCAGCTGGCCTAGTCAAGAATCCGCGCAGCTGCTCCTGGAAAGAACTGTTAAGGCAGTCAAAAGTGCTTAAATTTCTTTGATTTTGACAAGAAAAGAAAAAGAAGGAAAGGTTGCTTACTCAGTTCCTTGCGATTGCGGGGGTTGTTCCGGTTCTGGATTTGGCATTGTTTTCTTCTTTGCTGCGACAGCCTGTTGTGCCTGAGTTAGGTCTTTGAAGCCGTAGGTTCCGACCGGAGGCCAGCCTGCTTCAGGCATCACCGCTGGCACCAGCATGATTGTGTTTGTTTGCGATTGCTGACCCAACTCGTAGAGTATGTTCATCCACCTGAGCCTTAGACCTTCGGGGCTTGCCTCATACATTTTTGCTGCTTCAATCATTTTTGCTGACGCTTCGAACTCGGCTGTGGCTAAAGTCACTCTCGCCATGCGTTCGCGTTCAGCTTGCGCTTGTCGGCTCATGGCGTCTTGCAGATTAGCTGGGATGATGACGTCTCGGACTTCAACAGCTGTGGCCTTTATTCCCCATGCCTCAGTTTTTTCGTCGATGATTTCACGCAGGTGCGCGCCGACCTTTTCCCGTTCGGCGAGTAGCTCGTTAAGGGAGACTTTGCCGATGACTTCTCTGAGCGTGGTCTGCGAAGCCAGTTGGGTGGCTTGGAAGTAGTTTTCGACCTGCAGTACCGCTTTTTCGAGGTCTACGGGTTTCATGTAGAGGACGGAGTCAACGTTCACGGGCACGTTATCCTTCGTAAGGGTGGATTCGGTACGGAACTGAATAGTGTCCAGTCGAGTGCTGATTTTTAAGGGTGCCCTGTCGATAATTGGGATGAGGTAGATTAGGCCTGGGCCTCTCATGCCGATGTAGCGTCCGAGGCGGAGGACGGGCATGCGTTCCCATTCGCGCAGGACGCGGATGCCGCTCAAGAAGAATACGACAACGACTAAGACTATGAATCCTAAAATTGGGGTTAAGACGTCAACCATGCTTTATTACCTTCACATGCTATTGGGGAGGTCTGCGGAGTTAAGCTTTTTCCTCTGAGGGCTTCACCTGGAGAAACATGCCTTCCATGCCCACGACCTTGACGGGTTGTCCGTTGCTTATGGGTGCATCTTTGGCGATGGCTTCCCAGAATTCCCCGTTTACTCGGATTTCGCCTTTGGGTTTAAGGTCGGTGACGGCTACGCCAGCTGCGCCGATTAGGGCTTCTTTGCCGGTTTTCACTTTTGTGAGCTGTGCCTTGGCTGCGGCATACACTAACCAGGCTGAAATGGCTAGGATTACTGCGGCTATGATGACGAGGGCTATGGTTATCTGGGAGGTCGCTTCCGACGAGGCTGTGCCGGTGATTGTTGCAGCTACCACGAGAATGCCTATCGCGGCTATGAGCGCTATCCAGGCGTGCATTATAGTACCCTGAAGTGTTTCTGTCTGATTCGACTTATAAGCAATTAATGTTTAGGCTAGAGAGCACCTTTTTGGGTATCAGTTTATGCGGGAAAAGTGTTCTCTTGGGTTCCAAAAAAAGGAAGTTGAGTTGCCCTACACTATGTAGGGTATGGGGCTTTGTGGCGTTGTCTGAGTGGCTATGTGCGGTGTTGGTGATGGGAATCGTCTGTGTGGCGATGGGTTCAGCGGTTGTGGCGGTTCGGGTTCCATTCTTGTTAGTGGGGCGAGTTGTTTATTCGTCGTTTTCGACCTCCTTGGCGATGGGTGTTATGGTGAGTTCGACGAGTTTCTCTTCTCGTAGAATTGTCAGGTTGGCTTGTTTGCCTGCAACGTCTTCTGAGAGCAGTCTGGGCAGGTCGTAGAAGTCTGTGACGGGTTTGCCGTTGAAGGCTATGATTACGTCGCCCATTGATAGGCCTGCTTTGCGTGCGGGTGCGCCTGATTCGACTTGGAAGATCATGACGGCGGTTTCTTGTTCAATTCCAGCTTGGTCTTGGATTTCCTGTGGGATGGCAACTGTGTTGGCGACTAGTCCGAGGTATGCGCGTTTTACTTTTCCGCCTGTGATGAGGCGGTCGGTGACGCGTTTGACGCGGTTGATTGGGATGGCTATGCCTCGTTGCCAGACGTAGGCGGAGTTGATGCCGATGAGTTTGCCTTCGGCGTCGACTAGGGGTCCGCCGCTGAAGCCTGGGTTGAGTTTGGCGTCGGTTGCGATGACGTTTTCCATGGCTGTTCCGCGGAAGCCGCGTATGCTGCTGTCGGGGTTGGTGACGATGCCCGTGGTTGCTGTTGGTTGTTTTCGGTTAAATGGGTTGGCGAGGGCGAGGACGAATTGGCCTGTGTTGACGACGTCGGAGTTGCCTGTTTCGATAGGTTGGAAGTTGGCGTTTTCGACTTTGAGGAGGGCGAGGTCGTTGTATGTGTCTGTGCCGACGACTTTGGCTTCGAATGTGTGTTCGCCTTGGCCGACGCGGACGGTGTTGCAGCCTTGTAGGACATGGTTGCAGGTGACTATGTAGCCTTGTTTGTCGAGGACGACGCCTGTGCCTTTGGACATCTGGGCGTTAACGCTGACGACGGATTTGGCGAGTTTTTGGACGAGCGCGGTCGTCGCGTCGCTTAGGGATTTAAGGAGTTCTAAACTGTTAATTTGTTGAGTCATGTTTTTGCTCCTATACAGAGTATAGGGGCATAGCGGCATATGTTGACTGAGACCACTCAGAAGTCGGTCACAAATGTATGAAGAAAGGTTCTAAAAAACTCTGTTTCTTAGGCGTCTATGTTGGCATGTAGTAAAAGCTTGCGTTGCCGAAGAATCCTACGTTTCTTGTCATGGGTCCGCGGGTTTGTGCGCAGAGTCTGCTGATGTGTGTCATGAGTTGGTACGCGGCTTTTAACGCGAGGTTTCGGTTGAACCCGTGCAGAAATTTTGCTTCGATGGTGAGCGCGTTCGCCGTGACTTTCGCGTCTACTTGGATATCGCCGTCCTCTGTCACCCACTTTAAGGCGAGGCCTTCCGCGCTTTCAGCCAGGCCCAACCATCTCAGGAGGCCAAACCATCTGCCGCGTAAGTTAGAGACGAGCATATCCACGGGCATGTCGCTTGGCAGGAACGTCTGCAGGAGCATGACGCGTGTCTCGCCGCCGTTTAGAGCGTGACTTTTGAGTTGTTTGGCGATTTCTCTCTTTACGGTGTAGCCTTCGCTGCTCTTTTTGATGACGCCTTCGGCTTCGAGGCGGTCCAGAATCCTCGATAGCGTCTCAGGGTGCAAGCCGAGTCGGCGTTTGAGGCCTTCGAATGTGAAGTAGCGGAAGTCTTCTTCGCCCAGAAAAGCCAGCACGTCTTCGTCGCGTTCGCTCAGCGACCAGTCGGGCAAGCCTTGCATGGAAATGTCTTGTAGAGGAATTATCATGGTTAACTAGGCATTGGCAACGCGTTGCTTTTGAAGTTTGCTCCCAGAAATTCCATATTAAAGCATTAGAATCCCTTGACGGCGCTGTTTTCATTGACGGTCTTTTCGGCAGTCAATCATATTTTCCGGATTCATTGCCAACTAGTGAATAAATGAAAAGTCATCGTGAAAGGCAGCAGCGCAATACCTCGAAAATCTTATAAACGAGCTAGTCAATGTCTTGGGAGAAAGGAGAGGGTGAAATGAACTATAGACTTAAGAGTAAATACGCTGTTCTTTTTGCAGTTTTATTTGTCGCTGCAACAATTGGACAAGCATCAGTTCTAATGAATGTTAAAGCAGCTATTCCACAAACGAGCACCTGGTTAGGCCAGAGTGCGATGGCTCATTGGGACATAATAGACACGGCCCATGGTAACGCGTCTATATCCATTGATGTGGTTTACGGTCAGCAGCCTATTTACGGCTCAGGCGCGAACGACATGGTCTATATCCGGGTCTCTCATGTCCCTCAAGGCGTGTCCGAAGCAACAGGTTATACTGTGAACATAACGTCGGGTCCGACATGGAGCATGAACCACGTTTTCTTAAATGCCACCTTAGCGTTCAACTGGACTACTGGGGGTCTGATGAATCATCCAATTGCCATAGATTGGCTAGTCTCGGCACCCTCCACACTAAACACTTATACTTCAAGCAGCGGCGACAAAATCAGCGCTAATGGGATATGGGAAAGTGGAACTGGAAACTTGGCAAACGCAACGATGACGATCGGTGGCTCCGGACCTCACCCTGGCAACTTCACCTCCAGTTGGGCAGCAGTCGGCTACGCCACATGGCTTCCAGCATCTGCATTGTCAGCCTCAGCTTTCTGCAACGTTTCCGTAATGGCCGGACAGACCTGGTACTTTTTTGCGCAGTCGTCGGGTGGCATAGGGACATGCACATACCAGTGGTATGAAGGAACAACTTTGCTCGCTGGACAAACATCGATGCTCTTGCCAATAACGAAAGCTTCAGCAGGAACCTACACCTATTACTGCAAAGTCACTGATTCCATAGGTTCAACAGTTAATAGCAACACAATAACCCTCACTGTCATTTAATCCGGTTGAACAAGGCGAAAAGCAGGAAAACTCCTGCCCCCTTTTATTTCTTAAACGCTTCGTATTAATCAGAGTCTCGAACCTACCCTCGATCAAAATACTTAAAATAGGCTGGAATTGTTCATATGCCGAACTTGGTAGACTTTGAAGAATAGGCTGCGGCTTGTCTCTTTGAGAAGGAGACCAAAGGAACTCTATTTTTGGGCGGACTTATGGGCATTGATTTGTCGTTCCGCTTTGAGTTTGCGGAGCATTTCTGAGGCTTGCATGGCTGTTTCTGCCCGTGCCAGCCGTTTCGCTTTGCCCGTGTCGACTCGGGTGCCGCAGTAGGGGCATGTTTTCGTCTTCTTATTCACGGTTGCGAGCATGAGTCCCTTGCAGTTTGGGCATTCGACGATATCTGTCTGGGTCATTTGGGTGTGCCTTTCCGAAAGCCTTTTCCACACACGCTTAGATAACGTTAGTGGAAGTGGGATTAGTGGTGAACGGGACAGAGAAACCAAAGCCGAGTACACGTCTGGTTGACATCGCGAGGGGCTACTTCAAGAAGGAAGGTTACAAGCTCAAGGGCGAAGACGTGGGCATTGAAGGTGACAGCGGCGTTTTGCGACATTTTGACCTTATCGTCCAGAAGGGGCACGATGAACAAGTTGTTCGGATACGCGATTGGAACAGGACGATAGGTGTGAACGTAATCATAGGCTTAGACACCTCCGCCGCAGACGTGAAGATGCCAAACCCCATCATGATAGGCGACAAGTTCAGCGACCACGCCAAGTCCTACTCGAACCGCCGCAAAATCACTCTGCTCACCAAGCAGAAGCTCACCACCAGCTTTCTGTGAGCATTCGAGTTAGGGCGATAGGAACTCAGCGGTTTTGCCTTCGCGTTCAAGCATGCCCAACCAGTCCACGCAGCCATAATAGCAGTTTCGCTTGCCCTCGAGTACTTCGAGGATTTCTTTTAGAGTCTCGTCCACGGATTTGTCGGAGATGTCCAGTTCGCAGACCTTGCTTTTTTCCTGTTTGCTGAGGGCTTCGACGAGGCATACGTCCAGGATTTCAGCCTCAAGGTTCTCTTTCTGCTTTGCCTCATCGTAACGGCGTTTGCGCATGAACTCACGAAGCTGCACGGGGTTGCGTCTGAGGACGAAAACGTTTGAAACCGGCGCTTTGGGCGTGACGGCTGCCGCGTAGTGCCCGTCGATTACGATGTCAGTCTGCGCTTTTGCGATGAGGGCTTTGAGTTTTCGGCGCATCTTCGCTTCGTCGATAACAGAGGTGTCGCGTGCCTCATCCACTTCCAAGACAAGTTGTTTCTTATTGGCGAAGTCCGTCAGGTTCACGTAATGCGCCTTCAGCTGCTCCGCAAGCCTTGTGGCGACTGTGGTTTTGCCGACGGCGGGCGTGCCGGTGACGAGGATGACGCGGTTGTCCATGTTTGCCTATCAGGCGAGGAAACAGTTATTGCTTTCGCCGCCGCCTATGCGTGTGGGCTGGCGAGTTGGTGTGTGGCTTTCGGACCCCGAAAAATATGAAGGGTCTGAGGAAACTCCGCCCACGCGTAGAATTGCAGCTCCTTTAGGGGGCAAGCCGAGAGGCTTGGCTACGGAGCAGAAACGACACGTCCACCCAGACTTGGCTATGACACATGTGTAATGTCGAGTGCGCCGGGTTGGAACGGTGAAACGGCCGTCCTGCAAGTGGAAAGGGCAAACATGCGCTGATGACTTCTCTACAGGAGAGCGCGGGTAGCCCGATTAGCCGAATGCCACAGTCAACAAAAGGCGGGTTATGTCCAAGACGCCAGCCCACAAAACAACAAAAGGTTCGTCGTAAGCAACATAAGCACCTTGTATCCAGCATCGCCAGCAATCCAATATTGGCATGAAGAACTGACAAATACAAACGAAGAATCAACGCGAGATTTGTACGAAGAAAACTTTGCAGAATTCCTAAGTTTTATTGGCAAAAATCCAGATGAATTAGTCGTTCAGAGACAGCATGATTTACTAAACAAAGACATAAAGACTCAAAGGACAATAGAAACCAAATTCTTAGCATTTATTGCCAAAAAGAGGAAAGACGGCTATTCAATATCAACCCAGCAGATAATCTATGCTTCAATACGCTCATTCTTCGAGGTACATTATTTTCCATTAAGAATGAGACGCGGCGACTATCCTAAGGGAGACTGCGATGGAGTGAGAAGAGCAACTTTAGAGGCAGTTCTAAAGATATTATACGACGAAAAAGCAAGAAACAAAACGACAGAAAAAGCAATGGTTCTGTTCTTAAAAGATTGTGGGTTGAGAATAAGCGACGCAAGAAGACTAAATTACGGGGATATTGCCGAACAATTGGAGAGAGGAGCAACCTTGATTCAAATTAATATAATCACTCAAAAGACAAAACTGTTAGCCAAAACTTTCATCGGACAAGAAGCAATTGAAGCTCTGAAAACCTACATTGAGGAAAGGAAAAGAGGTTCAAGGCGCGTAGAGCCCGAAGCAATTACAAACGAAAGCCCATTATTTAGAACGTGGACGAGTGGAAAAGTAAAACGAATTCCAAGAGGCTCATTCTCTTCAGTGATAAGACAAGCGTTCTTGAGAAACGGCGAAAAGAAGATGTCAGCCCATAGCTTGAGAAAGAAACTACAAACTGATTTGGAAAGAGCAGGAATGAACTCTAATTGGATTGACCAAATACTTGGGCATCAATTGATAAACAGTCGAGACGCCTACAGCCTACCAACAGATGAGGAATTAAGAGAAGCATACGAAAAAGCTTACCACTACATACGAGTTTATCCTCAAGTCAACCCGCCAGCAAAAGAACAAGAACCAGAAAAAACGCAAGTTCTAGCAAAGGTATCAACAACAGGAGAAGATAATTATCTGGTTGCAGAAGCAAGAAACATGATAGAAGTCAAACAGCTATTGGCAAAAGGCTACAAATATGAGATGGATTTTGATGGAATCAAGCTATTCACAAAGAAATAAACTGGTGGTAAAAACGAGAATCGAATTACATGCATTTCAAAAAGCGAAAAAGACGTTTTTTCTTTAAATAGAAGAGCCATTCCCTCGAAAAGCTTATCACCTAAAACGCATTATATTCGTTTTCTGAAGTGAAGCACAAATGCCAAATGCAACTTCAGAAGAAAAAAAGAGAAAAGCTCGAGAATCATCAGCTTATCCTAAACGTAGTTTAATCGATGCATTGCAAGTAGCCAATGCAATAAAAGAACACAATGCGGGCAATCCTTATGACCGACTTGACTTGGCAAAAGCGCTGAATAGGTCTCCTTCTAGCAGCGAATTTCGTATGTTAATTACAGCTTCGGGACAATTTGGACTTACAGAAGGAAGTTATTCTGCGAGCAGTATATCTCTAACGCCGTTAGGTCGGTCTATTGTTTTCCCTCAAAGCCCAAGCGAAAAAGCAGACAGTCTTAGGAAGGCGCTCTTCAGCATTCCACTTTATGCCAAATTCTTTACTGATTTTGACAACAACAAGCTTCTGCCAATGGATTATCTGGTAGGAACACTAAATCGAACATATGGAATCCCTGTAGAAGACTGCAAGAATTGTTATGACCTTATTGTCAAGAATGCAAAAGAACTGGAAATCTTGGATGACATAGGAGGGTCTCAATACATACACCTTAACAAGCTAGCTGGTGCAGCTTCAGAAGCATCAACAGCTAAAACAGCAGTCGTTTCTGAGTTAGAATTGCCAACTCTGCAACCTCGAGTAAGCGAAATTAAACTTCCCTTAACTGATAGCGGCGTGAACCTTACAATTAATATTAGTCTCGAATTGCCAATATCCAAAGACGCGGATGTCTATGACAAAATCTTCGCATCTCTCAAGAGAAACCTTCTCTCCCCAAAATCAAAAGCTGATTGAGGACATCTTGCTTGGAGCTAGGACCTTCAAAACTGAAGCAGACACGGCTCTGGAACCTTACCAATCGCACGCTCCTTTAACAACAACATTCGGAGAAAAATTAGAAAACCTCTTTTTGCGCTTTCATTCAGTCGCAATTCAACTTAAGAGAAGACAACATAGTAAACTACCTTTCTTGGTAGAGGATGAATATGACGTTCAAGATTTGCTTCATTCTCTCTTAAGAATAGATTTCAGAGACGTTAGAGCGGAAGAATATTGTCCGAGCTATGCGGGAACTTCTCCTCGCATAGATTTTTTCCTCCGTGAGCATGGAATCGCTATTGAAACGAAAATGGCTCGTTCAGGGCATGGCAACATGAAAATATCCAACGAATTAATAATCGATAAAGAGTATTACCAAAAGAAACGAGATGTCAAGCTTCTATACTGCATGGTGTACGATCCCCAAGAGATAATTGAAAATCCTGATGGATTCGAGGATGACCTTTCCGAAAACAGTCCTAACTTCGAGGTTAAAGTTTTCGTGTTACCCAAGCGATGATTGTATTGGAAAACGACAAGTGTTTTGAATCCTTGGCTGTTGTCCTAAATCATTAACGCTCGGCGTCGCTTGCGCTTCCGCCTCGCACGTTCCAGAAGGCGACGGTTACTCGGCTCTCGAAATCTGTTGCGGTAGCAATCAAACGAAAGCATATGGAGAATAGCTAAGCAGAAAAAATGCCAACAGTCTCAAATATTCGTTTTTGTATGTCCGTCACTGTAATTTTACCCAGTCGCAAGTTACAAATTAAATTAAACAATTCAGATGTAGGCATAAGACAAATCGAATGAACTTTTGATTCAGCGACCGCTTTCTCTGTAAACGGCTCACCTCGCCTTTCAACTGGCAAATCTGGGAAATGATTTGCAACGAGGATTGCTTTCTTTTCATCCCCTGACTCTTTGTTTTCATCGAGAAGGTAGTTGAGAAGCTGTCTAAATTTTTGAACGTCGATAGTATTGTCTGACCCTGTGACTTCTAAGATGCCTTTTCCTATTTTTGAGCTAATCATCCAATCTTTATCATCTTTCTTTTCGCACACAAATCCCAATTCCTCAAAAGATTCCTTCACAACATTCTCGAGGGTCTCATGCTTTTCATACAGAAGTTTCTTTATACGCGTCTCTTTCTGAATCTTCTCGTTAAGATTGTCAGATGTGCTTCGCAGCTTTGAAATCTCGCCTGTCAATACAGCAAATTGTTTTCTGTCGGCTACTTCGTTTGGGACAGTTATGTCAGTAATCCAAGTCGGTGGAGGCAACTCCTCGGTTTTACGGAAAAAGTCTACCGAACAACCTATCAAGATATCCGCTGAATTAGGATGACTCGAACGTGGCTGAAAGTTTATGACTCCTTTTTCCACTGAGAACTCGACTGCAACTGGTTTGCTTGCATCATTTAGACCGACTATTTTATAATTGACCCCTAAATTGTCAACATCTTTGAAAAAGGCTGTCCAGAAAGTTTCTTTCATTTGCAAGTATCCATCGAAGACGTTCTTAGCGTCGCATATCTTAATTCCTTTTCCCGAACCGTATTCAACTAGCCTGCCAAGGTTTTCGATCGGAACCCATTGATAGTTGCTTGCGTAATTGTGAGAATAAGAAAGTCTCTGCTTGTCAAAATATTGGCGACTTAATCCGCGTTTGGGTTTCATAACGCATACCAAAAGACCCCCCTTGCTGAGCAAGTAGGTCGCTTCTTTAAATAGCCTTTCGATGAGTTTCGCAAACGCAAAATACTCTTCATCTTTGACCTCCATATACTCATCAACTGGGCATTTTTCCGAACAAACGGGTGGAAGAACAGAGTCAATGTCTGCTATTACGATTTCGAAATCGAAAAGAGAAGGCGCTTCTACAGCATGGTTAACATGCGTCACACTGGTGCTTTCTACTGGAAGCCCGATAACCAGAATTTTTCGAGGCATGCAATTCAAGCAGTAATCTGTAGAAGGCTGTTTTATTCTTTTGCTTATTGTGAACCTGCTGGTAACAACTAAACCAGCCGCAGAACGAAACTATCAATAATCTTCAGAATCATCATCCTCAAAATGATTATCAAGCCAACCCTCATTAGCCTTGCCAACTACCTCACAAAACAAATCATCAAAATTGAGTCCCCCTTTGACACAGCGAACGTGAGCAATCCAACGTTCATACGAATCCAATTGATACACAATTACTAAACCACCTCCAACATGAATCACTTTTTCATAAATAGAATGGGGATAAGCACCTGAATAGAGATCCATAGCTACCGCTGCCAGCTTCTCTCGAGCTCAAACGCACTCCAAACAACGCAACCATCCTCGCAAGCATTCTCAAACGTATCTTGATTGTACTTAGGCGAAGACTTGTCACAAATGAACGATTTGACCCCGACATAACGTAGCCTTTCCAAATCATGCTGACAAATCGGACACACCTCTTTCCTTAACTCAGACGTAACCTTCAACTTGCGATAACTGCAAATACCAAACCAAGTCTCAACACGAAAACGCTCAACACCACGCTTAACGGAGGCGTGATTTAGCTGATACCAAGCAGTGCCGATAACGCTCTTACGCTTCCCCTTTACCTTTACAATGTAACCATCCTTATCGAAACACCTTCGAGTTCGACCCTCAAAACCAGCACACCCTCGACATTCAGCAAAGGTTTCGTTTTCTGCAAACTTGCAAGAACGACACTCACCATAACCACCCATGATATAACCTAAAACGTGAAAATGAGGACTCAAATACCAACCACGCGGACAAAAAACCCCTTTGAGGAGAATGTCACGGTTCCGATAACGAAAAGCATGAAAAATCAAGACGCCGCCAACAATACCACGATTCTTCATTACTGCGTGAACAGCTTTAGAACGTAAACTTTCCAAAGTCAAACGGTAATCTAACTTTGGAACACTCAAGATTATATGCTCAACTTGACCAAAACGCTTAGAACACTCAACTAAACGGGTTTCAATCATCTTTGCCTCCCGAACAGCCCAACCGTGTTTATAGCAAATGGGGCATGTTGGCTTGTGGCAAGTACAATGAACCTTACGAACAAACACTTTACCGCTGTAGTTCACGCCGTCAAGGGTTGTCTTATCATGTAGCTCGGTTCGAGCGCACCCGCGAAAACCCAAAAACTTGCCGCAGCTGGAATCAGTTACTTTGCCGTGACCAACAAGCTCATAATCACCAAAACTCCAAAACCCGCTGTGAACGTCAAGCTTAGGGACAGCCTCGCCGAAACTACGTTCATAATCAGCCCAAGCGCTCAGTTCAGACTTGGAAAAACCCTCAGTCGTGTTGCTCTCCTTGAAGACAACTTTCTTGACCGATGTCGATACCATTCTGACCACAAGAGATATGTAGCTACAGACCATATTTTCCGTTGTGTAGCTACAATGTCGAGCCAAAAAGACCATGAATTAATGGAAAATTTAGACAGATGCCATAGTTTGGTTCAACAAAGTAGTGCAACGGGAATTAGCGCTATAGAAATTGCAAAGAAACTTGACAAACACAGAACAACAATCCATGGCTATCTAAATACTCTGTTCTACACTGGAAGAGTCGAAAATCGAAATGGACTGTGGTATCCCAAGAATGGAGCGCAAATAATTAAACCTCTTGAAAAGGAAATTGTTATAGAGCTTCCAATTCCAAAAAACATGTGGGCCAATATAGCAGTTCTTGAAGCGCATGCTAAATATGTGGAAGACTTGGTTCCAGGTGGCGCCATGGTTGAAAGAACACTTATTGAAAAATTCAATGAAACCAGAATAATAAGAATTAGCGGAAAAAATGTCGAAGACATCGACTTGGTGAAAATAGGAAACTTAATTCAGCAAGCTAATCAAAAAAGTTCTATGTTCAACCTAAAGGGTCTGTTCAAAGGCTTCAAGAAGTCGCTGCCTAATAGTACTCCAATCAATAGGGAAAAACGTGAAGATGCTAACGAGAATAAGTCGTCGGAAACATAAACCCAAGCCTCGGGGAGAAATTTTCTGCTCTGGAAATGCTGGTTAGGCATTTCCACCGTCCCCGTTGGGACTGAGTCGAGCCGAAGTTTTGGAGCCCCAAGACCCAAAACCTGCAAGCTGAGCCTCTTCTGGAAGACCTACTCCTCAGCTTGCGCTAAAGTTCGGCTCGACCCTTCGGGCAGAAAATTTCAAACCCCTCGGTTTTGCTCTTATCCACGCGAGAGCAAAAGGTTTATTGTTTCCTCCTCAACGAGCAGAATTAAGAAGGTTTGATAAATATGGAACAACCAAATAGAATAATCATAGAGGAAGTAAGTATGACCGAGCAGAGTAAAGAAGAAACGAGAGAACAAGGGAAATTACTCAGGCTAAAGGCGGGTTACGTCCAACACACCAGCCTAATTCTCCCAAACACCACCCAAATTCTCAACGTCTTAATCAAGAAACCGCTTATTTCACAGTGCTGTTTTCGTGTTTTTCTGGCTTTGAAATCCAAAGAAGGAATTTTTGGAACTGTCATAAGTTAGCCTGCGAAAAAGGGTGCGCCGCGGAGCCGTTTTTTGATTAGCGAAAAGCGCTGCTTTTTGCTAAATGTTTGAGGGAAGAAATTCCACATTGGACATGCCCATCCTCGAATTGCACTGAGGGGTCTTTATGTGGAAGGCTCGGAAGTCTTCGCTTCACGTAAAACTACCCTAAAGAGAGCTCAGTTTTAAGAAACGCAAAAAACAAAAGCTGAAACCTTAAAAAGAAAATCTCCTTATCTCTATTCTTGATGACGCTGATGAATCCTCTTGAAACTGAAATTTTGAAATATGAAAAGAAAGGTTTTGAGGTTGTTCAGAAGAAAACTCTAAAATATGGAAAAAGAGTATTTCTTAAAAAGAAACAAGAGGGTTTTCTTGAATTTGGTTTTGAAGGAGTTTACATTTACTTTCTTGAAGGAGATGCTACATCAGAGAGCATTCGCGATTGCCTTAAAGACTATCTGAAATTTTATGAAGCCGAAGAATTTGGCGAAGGAGACAAAGGTTTCTTATTAGTCTCTGGAAGTGTTGATGAAAAACTGTTTAAAGATTTGAGAAAAGCACTGATTAGAGATGATGGTAAAATTCGCAACAGCATCAAATGCGTTAGCTTAGGTGAATCGCCAAAAAAGGATATTGAGAAAGAGGTTGAGATAGCACAATCTAAAAAAGGCGAAATGAAAATCAGTGACAAGGCTTCATCTGTAAGCGAAGAAAAGAAAACCAAAAAGAGAGTTCAACTTACAGCTAAAGAAAGAGTTTACGTCTGGGAACACCCAGAAAAGTATGGACGAACCTGCAATATTTGTAGGGATAAAATAGTTAAGCTTTCTGATTTGGAGTTAGACCATACGAAGCCTTATTCAAAAGGCGGAACAAGAATGGCTTTGGCGCATCGCGACTGCAATAAGATGAAGGGAAGCAAAAACTTGAGGCATGTTCAGACGAAAATGGGGTTTAGGAAGCCCAAGACATAATCGCAAACAGGCAGAATTAACCAAAATGTGCCGAGTGAATCAAAATGAGTGATGCTGAGGCACGTTATAAGAGAAGGCAGGAGGAAAAAAAGAGTGTATATTTGGCTTTTCATAATAGTTGCTGTTTTTTCTGGTAACATCGTAATCGCTCCTAATCCAATACCTAATCCTGAGTATGTGCCAACAATCGCTAATTGGCTTATTGCAAGTATGAGTATTCTCATGGCTTTTGCCTTCTTTTCCTTAACGCATTTTTACACTACAATACAAGACAAAAGCGAAAGATGGAGATACCCTCTTTTCAGCATGTTATATTTATTCATCTTTTTTTTATTCTAATTTTTGGCATAATGATAGGCATAGGTTTGTTTTGACCAACGAGCTTGAATATGCTTTCAGTTGTTTTATGACTTTGTTTATAGTTGTGTGCGGAATAATTATGGATATGTGGATAGTAAGTGACCAGTTTGAACTGAAGTAAGATACTCTCCCATATAGCTACGTTTTTTCATTGTTGTTGTTGGATTAAGATTTAATCAAAGAAATAGCTTCTCGGCACTTGCTAAGCTTCTTTTTTCTCCAAAACTCTACTTAAAGAACTCCCAAGCTATGTTGAATCTCCAAGGGTCGCCTTTCTCAGTTAGTCTAATTTTGCCGTCTTCTACTCTGATTAGCCCAAAGTGCTGCAATTTATCAATGGCTTTTGGAAATGCTTCTTCAGGAAACTTGCCGAACTGAGCCTTGAACTCCTCGCGGTCTACAGGAACACGAACGTAAATCAACATCATCGCCGTTCTCATTTCATCTTCCATGGAAAGCTTAGCGAGCTTTGCTATGGGTAGCCCTCCATTTTGAACCGTGGCAATGTATTCTTCAACGTTTTCTATGTCTGAATATAGGTAGCTTCCTAAACGTCCCATGAAAAACCCAGCGCCTGAACCAATTACTTCCGAGGACGGCTTGTCGAAGTCTTCTTTCAGCCTTGAAAACCTATTGTGACAAGTTGGTGCGTAACCGTTTTCCTTGAAAAAGCGGTAAGCTTCAAGGTACATCTCAAGTTCTTTGCCATCGCCATTAGCCGGAGGTAGCTCCCCTGCTGCAATTCTGTTTGCAAGTGGCGTATCGGGGTACAACTCCAAAGGATAACAGTCGATGCTTTCCAGATTCAGTTCAACAGATTGTTGTAAGTCTTCTTTCCACTGTTCCATAGACTGCCCTGGCAGGTTGTAAAGCAAGTCGATACTAACGTGCAATCCGTGTTTCTTGACTTCTTTGAGTTTTTGCTTCGCGTTTATGCTGCTATCTCGAAGCATGAGAATCCTGCGAAGCTCCTCGTCAAATGTTTGTATTCCTATGTCTAATTGGTCAACTGCATTTGAAGAAAACAGTTGGATTTTCTCTTCGGTAAGATTATTTGTACATGCAGTAAACTTCGTGGTAGAGTTGGGAGTAAAGCTAAATGTTTCTCTGCAAAAACGAAGAATTTCTTCTATTTGTTTTTTGGCGAGAACTGATGGGCTGCCCCCGCCTATGTAAAACTCGCTGAAGGTGCTTGATTTTACGTAAGGACTTTTAGCGTAGAAGCTCAACGCTTTCTTTAGCGCATCAATGTATAAATTGATATTTTGTTTGTCGCAGTTCACTGGGAAATAGCAGAAAGTGCATTTGCCATCGCAGAATGGGATCCATGGTTGTAATTCCATATTGTGTTTGGATTCGTTTTCTGTCTCAAGGAAGTCAATAAAAGCATTATTCGTTTCAGAGTCTGCGGTTGCACGGTTTCGGTAGGTCATTGGAGGCCAATGTTCGAGTTTATCATACGGATTATTGTGACGTTCAATGCGCATTAGTGGTCAACGTTCAAGAACAGACTACCATTATTTTTAAAGATACCTAAATTTCAAGAGGTCCCTCAATTTATCTTCCAGAATGAACTTGTCTTGTTCGCACCAAAAATCTGCTGCATCGCGAGCTGCGCGTGCCGCGGCCGTTAATTTTTTTTGACTAAACTTTAATCCAGTCAGAAACATACTTGATAAGGAATTGATAATGGAAAAGAAAGATACTAAACATCAAATGATAAGGCAACTGAGAAAGGATGAGAAAATCCCATATGACTTGTTATTACTTGCAGATGAGACACTTGAAGCCATAGACAAATACATTTTTGGCTCTGACATATATGTTCTGGAACAAGAAAACAGAATTATTGCAGTATATGTGCTTCAATCAATAAACAAAAATGAGGTTGAAATAAAAAATATAGCAGTCGCTACAGATTACCAGAGACAAGGAATAGGAAAATTATTGTTAAGAGATGCCGCTTATAAGGCAAAAGGAAAGGGATTCAAAACAATTATCATAGGGACAGGGGATGCTGCAACTAAACAATTGTATTTGTATCAGAAAGAAGGATTTGAGGTATTTGATATTAAGAAAAGCTTTTTTATTGATAATTATCCTGAGCCCATTTTTGAAAACGGAATACAATTGAAACATATGATAATGCTGAAAAAGGAATTAAAATAGAAAGACGAAATCTTATTGAAACCTCTTCTTTACACCTGCAGACCCATTTCTAGTTACGAGAGGTTACTCGTTTCCAACTATGCCTACTCTCCTCTATTGATTTGACTTTGAATTGTAGGTATCCTACCTGTTTCTCTCAGAAATTCACCTGCTAAAATAAGGTAGGTATGAACGCCTATACCTCCTTTGTTTTGTCACCCCTGAGTTCTCGTCATGGTGGTGGATTAAAATTTAATGCTCTCTCTATCACACTTTCACCACGCATATCACACAACAGACAGAAAACAATTCACTCAACGCGTACACCGCGCGCACAACAAAAAAAAAGAAGCGCATGTCTCTGTCACTTTATGAACGCTCTAGCGCTATTTTCCTCTTAAAATTATTCGCACATCCTGTTGCATGAAACGTATAGCCACGTCCTTCTATAGTCTCCAGGTGGGGTTCGTATGGGATTATCCCTCCACACCAAGCGCATCGGGGAGTACTGTCCTCAACTAACGATATTCCTCCATCATTGATGGTGAATATGATCCAGCGAGTCTGATGTTTGATGCCCTTGATTGAGAATATCCGGAGCATTCTGGTTATATCCAGACCTGTGTCATCCATTTTTATCTCGAAGATTCCGTCGAACATGGGTTTAATCATGCTGACAAACTTGCTATCGTGAGATGTTGGGGTCAGGGTGAAAAAAGCTAGAGCATTAATGCTCCTTATCTTCGCTGTGACCATTTGGACAAACTTAAGTGTCGTATCAGGACTAGACTGAACCGCCAGATTTGTAATTGAATCAAAAACAAACCTCGGTTTCGAGACCACTTGGCAGATTTTCTGACAAGCTATCATAACTCCGGTGAGGTTTGCTGGGTCAACGGTAACAAATGGTCCGGCACTCGCCACACTACGAACTCTCCAAGAATAAGCATCAATTAGCTTCAGATTCCCCATCGTACCGTCTTGGTCTTCAACAAGGTTTTGAATGGACGCTTGAATATCGTTGCATTCATCATCGGTGGACAAGTATATTCCTGGTTCTTGGTTTGACAGACCGTTAGCAATAAAAGATTTGCAGAAGACCGACTTTCCAGCGCCAGATGAACCCATGAGGAGATAAATGCCTCTAGGAATATCCCCTTCTATCAAGAGGTTTGCGCCGGGAAAAACTTCTTTTGAAACCATTATTACCCACAAGTCAAATTGGATATTCCTGATTGAAGTTTGGGTGAAGCCTATTCCTTTGCTTCTGGCATAGTTATTCCCATTGATGTAATGGCTTCGTCTATAGTCTGAACTTGCTTGACTTCAAAATTTACGTAAGGCTGCCATTTTCGGAGATTGGCAAAGAGGTCTGCCTCGATAGCTTCTTCAGAAATAATGTACCCACTGCACCCCTCCATGCAAATTCCAAAATCTTTAATCATACCAGCTTGCATGTCTGCTTTAAACATCCCAAGAATCAACGGTACCTGCTTCGCTCGTTCTTCCGGTGTCTTGAAGGGGTGCTTAGGGTTCGGTGAGAATTTTACATAGAATCTGGACAACTTTCAGTCAACTCGCTCTCTCTTAAATAGTACATAAAATTGATATACTATTTAGAGGTGTGCGCAATTCATTTTTTATCCTTTCTCCGCTAATAGTAGTGTGAGCGAGGCTGGGCTGGAACCCGTCAAAACCATTGGTTTGTGTCTTGGAACACGTGGAACCATTAAACTATTGGGT
>Ga0209777_10001123_pt1 | contig 40419 bp, 40 predicted proteins | sample FrelakmetHBP12HB_FD_187147 | JGI IMG/M metagenome (GOLD analysis project Ga0209777, IMG submission 187147) | Freshwater lake sediment microbial communities from the University of Notre Dame, USA, for methane emissions studies -HBP12 HB (SPAdes)... | ecosystem: Environmental > Aquatic >...
CGCTGGATAGCAGCAAAACGCTCATTTTCTTCGGCTTGCCGCCTCTTGGCCCATTGCCCTCCATAGCCATGATGCCATCCATCACGCACAGACGTGGTTTGACCAGCGTGTTCAAATCAACCAGCATTGTGCAGAAATCATACGGGTCAGGTAACTTGACATGAAATTGGCCTTTAAGCAGGCCGGGAATGCATCCAAACTGGTTCTTCACCGCTCCTGTAAATCGGGGCAACGGGTGAGTCTTCAGTTTCGGAAGGCTCACCAAGCCGTCTGAGTCCAGGACGCCGTTGGCAATGACGAAGCTTTTTACCAGCAGCGCGTCCTTATGGCTTACCGGCCTGCCGGAATCAAAATCAGCGACGCTGAGCCCTAGTTCGTCGCCAACCTCTTTGAGCCCTGATTTTCTCATATTGGGTTCGCATTCCCCAAAGCTTGGCGAGTCGCCATAAGATACGCTGACACCTGCTTCTTTGAATAGCCTCCCCACAGCCTTAAACACGGCCGGGTGCGTGGTCACACTCTTCTCAGGCTTCGAGCCGATCAGCACATTAGGTTTCAGTACTATCTTTTCTCCGGGTTTTGCGAATTGAGAGATCCCTCCCAGAAGGCCGAGGCCGGACTTGATGGCTTCGTACACCTTGTCATCATCATATGTGTCGCATCTCACCAAAGCGACTTTGCTTCTATTCATGGCTCCTTGTTCCTCCGAACCCAGACTAGCTTTACCTCACAATCCTATTATAGCCACATGCAGTAGTAAAGAACACCAAGGAACTACTGAACCATCCCGTTTGAGACTTTTATCACATAATAAATCGGCATTTCGCACTATCATTCGGGTAGAGGCAGAAGAATTTGCGGAGAACACTTCCAGTCGAACTTCCGAGAGCAAAAGGCAGATGCCCCGGATGCATGAGGCCTGTCTACAAACGCGGCATCAGGCATTGGGGTCGAGTGTGGCATGAAAGTTGTCTCAGGAAATCATGAGGATACCTGAGAGCACTCACTTTGTCGCCAGTCTCCACTAGCACAGCTGCGTCCTGTAGTGCTTTATGCTGTCCTAAAAGGTGACTGACCGCTTCTCTACCTGGTTTTTATGCCCTGGTCTCTCAACTCATACAGGACAGCCCAGATAGCAAAAATGAAAGCTGCAATCGCTATCTGAACCCACTCAGCAGGCTCGGCAGCCAACTTGTGGTTGGTCACACTTGTCACTACAGCTATGACCATGCATACTATGCCCACGAAGCCCGCTAACCTGGATACCCAGAAGTATAATGTTGTGGGGACCCTTTTCATAGGTTCACCTCCTTGGGAAAGCCGGGCCTTCAGCAATCCCTCTTAAAATCCTTGCATTAGTATAAATATCACAGTAGAATGGCGCAACTGGTAGGAGCTTAGCACAGAAGCCTAACGAGTAGATTCTGGAGACAGCGAAATGTATTACTTCGCCTACGCATCTAATCTTAGTCACAAGCGTATGCTGGAACGCTGCCCTGATTGCAAACCTAAATGCACTGCTACCCTTCGCAACTATAAACTAATATTCACTGGATGGTCCAGAAATTGGCATGGTGGGGTTGCCACTATCAGAGCTTCAAGAGATAGCAGGGTTCTTGGAGCGGTCTATGAAATCTCTGAGAGATGCCTCAGGTCGCTGGACGAGCAGGAAGGCTACCCGACAATCTACGATAGAATAAACATTTCAGTAACAACAAAGGATGGCGACCTTCTGGATGCGGTAACTTACATTAAGCGTGAGCAGTCGGAAGAGACCGAACCTTCTCAGGAATACTTGGCAGTTATCAGCCAGGGCTACAAAGACTGGCGACTTGTTTAAATTTACCTTCTATTGAATTGCCTTAGGATGCTCTATTACACTGGATGATTGCTCAATATTTTCTAACACCTTAGCCGCCATATCCTCTATAAAGTGATTCAATGACGGAAGATGCAGGATTTTGTTATGCTGCATAAGTCTAGCTGCCCTCTCAACAACGGGGCTGTTGGTCAAATGGCATTTTCTAACAGCTTCTAACCCCTTAACTATACGTAAGCATTCATCATATGACAGTTGTGGTTTGTAGTTTTCGTCGATATTTTGTTCGTAGGACTGGCGCATTCTTACCTTCTGATAGATGTGCTTATGATTCAGTGGGGTTCCTAAGCTAGTATACCCTTCGCAATAGAATATCGCAATAGGCACGTATGCGGCAACTCATGCTTAGTCGGCCGTTTGGCCCCCCTAACTATAAGGCTTACCATCGCAACCTGATATTCTTACCCTGTCCTCTTCAACAGAACTAGGACTCTTTGCTCATCGGTGCGCTTCGAAGGGCGCAGAGGCAAGTTATTTTTTACGAATTGATTTATAAGGTCAGAATCAAGCAGCTCCCCATCTATTTCTATTGCTTCATCTACTACGTCTATCTTTCTTAAATCTGGGATAAGGGAAACCGGCCTCTCCGTAAGAGCAAAAATCGATGCCCCACCATCCGAATTGCCCCACATCGATAAGATGCGTAAATTGGCGAGCTGGTGCAACGACACACGTAGTTTCTCCAATTGAACGAAATCTATCGGTGGTATTATCACTAACTCGACTCGCCGTTTATGAGCAGCTTTTCGCTTTTCACCCTCGTCTGCAGTTTCCCAGGCAACCTTTTCCATTATTTCGGCTTTCTTCTTAGCTTCTTCGATAAGCTGGTGTGCTTTCTCTTCAGCCTGAGCCACTATCCTTTCCGCGTCGGCCTCGGCTATCTTTACGATCTCATGGATAATCTGGCGGACCCTTTGTTCGAGTTCCCTAAATGTCTTGCTTGCTTCTTCGTTGGCTGCCTTCCTGGCCTCCTCAATAATCTGATGCAGCTTCTGCTCAGCTGTCTCAAGCATCTTGAGCGCCTCAGCCTCGGCATTCTTCCTTATTGCTGCTGTTCTTTTGTCTTCCATAACCTCTCACCAGCGCAATATTGCCACTTGCCCTGCGCTAGCAGTCTAACACCTTAAAAACGGAGAAGCAACACGTTGATTGGCGTGGTAGGCGTTTAAAGATACTATTGGCTAGAGATTCAATAAACAAGGCGCACACCGCCGCAGCGATGTGCGCCAAACTTGCTCTATATATCAATCTACTCAGTTCAGCGGTTCAGCGTATCAAAACTAGGGTGTGCTGGCAATCAGGTTCACCAGTACGTTGTCACCCATAGCCCAGGCGCTCGTCTGGATTGCCGTGGCGCTACCTACCCTGAAGGTAACGGCCTTCCCTTCGAAGGTTACGCCTTGTGCCTTGGGTATCGTTATGAAATACGTGGCAGAACCACCTACTGTTGTTGTGCTGGCGGGATACCCATATCCTTCTATTATCACAGTTATGACAGTGCCACTAGGTGCAGCAGCGCCATTCAGTGTAACCGTGCCGTGGAAGCGACAGGGCGGACCGCTCACATTGTCCGGTGCCGGTGGCGTCGCCAGGGGTGCAGCCGTAGGCGCTACTGTTGGAGTAGGTGCTGCTGTAGGCGTCGGTGCCACCGTCGGTATTGGTGTCGGGGCCACCGTCGGTATTGGTGTCGGGGTTGGAGTCGGAGCTGCGCCCCCGCCACAGCCCAGGGCTCCGAAGACAAGCACCAGCACCGCCAATGGGATCAACACAACCGCTATCTTTCTCATTTTGCCTCCTTCTCTATAACGCCCCCGATTATACCACAGAAAAATGCGTGGAGGAATACCTGTTTTAAGATAATTTTAGTTAATTAAAGACATATTTGTAAACGCTCTCGTAATTTCCCCATTGACCTAGAATCTCTTTGATGGTATCTTGTGTCCTAAGATGGCTGAAGAGATCCTTTGCCCCAAGTGCGGTGGTCTCACCCCTGATGCAAGGTTCTGCAAACATTGCGGTGAGCCTTTGCATACCTGCATCTCCTGCGGCGCTAAAATATCGAGCGATTCCCGATTCTGCACCGAGTGCGGCTTAGAGCTTAAGCCGGCGGAGACAATCCTCGAAGGCGAAGCTGGCCCAAAGGCATACGCCAGATATGGGCCCAGCCTGATCCCCCGGGACATCTTGATTGAGGGAGAAGAGCCTCTATTTGAGACAAGGCCGGTGCTATGGCTGCAGTTGATGCTCCCTATCCTATTCATCATCGTAGGTGTGGGCATTCTTGTCAGCGTCTATTTCCACTTCCATATTAAGGAGATTCTCTACGGCTGCGGCGGATGGTTTCTTTTAGGGGCGCTGTGGGCACTTCTGGCATGGTTTCGGTGGAGGCATATCATCTTTGCTGCAACTAACTTTAGAGTACTTCGACAGACAGGCCTCGTAAACAAATCCTACGTGGATTGCCCTCTCCGTGGCGTGCACAACGTCAACCTGGATATTTCAATGTGGGGCAAGATCAACAATTTTGGCACGGTGCGCATATTGGGGAGCGGGGTAGAAATCGAGTGGGAAAGCATAGACGAACCGAGAGAGGCGCACCGAATATTGAATGAGATCGTGGAACAATACAGGCGTCAGTCAGGCTGAGCTCAAAATGGAGATAGTGATGGGCCAGAAACTAATAACTTGGCTTCTGGCCCATCAGTGTTTTAGTTGGTTTTTAAGCTTTTGCTCTTCTGCCAGCAGCTCCACCAATACGCCAGGGCCACCTCTGGCCTCAGCCTTGCTTCAGCGTCGCACTCCCTGCAAGTGAGGATAATGCTATCCAGGGCAAGCTTCACCGCGAAGTTCTCGCAGCCACACATCCCGCAGGTGATCCGTTCCGACATTGTGATATCAGCCATATTAGCTTTTCCCTCCTTTTGTCTTTCTGTTCTCCTCAGCCTCCTGCCCTTCCCCGTATCTGACGGCACGGATAGACTTGGTGTAATTCAGTAGACATTGTGCTTGGGTGACAGAGGGGGGACAATCCCATTAAGGTACTATTTGGTTTAGTACTTTACTCCTAATTCTGCCAAATTGGGACAGGGCTTGCCTCAATCGTCAGCAGACACCCATAACAGGACGCGCAAAGCGGGAGAGAATCTATCATAATCTAGAGCAAATGTCAAGTCCGATAAGCTGGAGCTTCCCGCGAAACTAGTTCCTGTGCGAGTATGCCCGCAGCTAGCCGTGTGGGTTTAACAGAGATCGCTGTAGCTTGAGTCAAAGCTGGAACTGAAAAAAGTTAGCGTTTCGCTGGAAGCTCTGTGGGATAAGCGGACACAAAAGCGGTTAAGTAGCTTATTAACTAGTGTAGACTTCACAGGTGTTGATGATTTTAGTTTGCAATTGTATATATTGCGCGGTAGAATGTCGCAAGTTAAGAGGCGACGCTGAATGACTGTGTGCAGAGCAAAGGCAATACTACTCTAATTTGAAATAGGAGGAGGAAATATGGCAAGAATCGAAGAAAGCGTGGAGATCAAGCGTCCGGTCGACAAGGTGTTCGCCTTCACGACTGACGCGAAGAGCTGGCCGAAGTGGCAGTCGACTATACCGGAAGCGGAGCAGACGTCCCAGGGACCCGTGGGTGTCGGCACCACGTTCAAAGGAACCCTCCACATGATGGGCCTTAGTATGAAGTGGACGGCAAAGGCCACGGAATACGAGCCAAACAAGAAGTTTGGTAAGACGATTACGTGCGGGAGCCTAACTAATGAACAGCATAACACTTATGACCCCATAGAGGGAGGCACAAAGTTTACTATCGTGTACAATATGAAAATAGGCGGGCTCATGAAGCTAATTTCGCCGATGATAGTAAGCTCGACGCGCAAGGCGTTAAAGAAGGCTCTCGGGAACTTGAAAGGCGTTCTTGAAGCACAGACCTAGCCAATGCAGGGTGGGCGTAATGAAATGGAACCCACCTCCGCAATTGTAGACTAGCTGGTGGGTTTCGCTCCGCTCCACCCACCCTACGCGTGCTGTAGAGTGGGTGATATTTCGACGAAAGTCGTGAAAAAGCCTCTTGGCTTTTACGAACAGATGTGCTAGTCTTCGTTCAATAAGAGATAATAAGGGCAGGTACCTCAAGGAATTGATACCGGCAAAGGTGCGAAAAGTATTTGAGGTGATTAGCGTTAGAAAGGGGGTAGACTCATGAGGCTAGATTGGCGAAAAGACATCATTCCGGCAATGAAGATTATAGGCTGGGGGATTGGGGGGATTCTTGCTGCCGCGACGCTTACACAAGTTCAACTCAAACCGTCAAGCTGGGGGCATCCATTTGTAATAGCTATTTTAGTAATCTTCTTGCTTGCAACCTACATTCCTTTGCTCCTGGAGATTCCAGTACCGCGTATATGGCGCAAGAACGTGACAGATGACCGCGACATCTTTGACTATTATGGGGTATGGTGAGTGACCTTCGTAGTTAACCCTCATTGAGCAATATAGGTGGGTGAAATGAAACGCAACCCACCACCACAAATGTAGACTCATATGTAGACTCATATGTAGTGATATTGGGTAGTTCAAGGTTGTCAGGGGGTAATAAAAAGTGGTACCCTGGCGGAGACTCGAACTCCGAACCTACTGATTAAGAGTCAGTTGCTCTGCCAGTTGAGCTACCAGGGCATGCTTCATTACAACAGGGACTAATTTTAACACCTGCTTGGCTCTGTGACAAGTAGAATCAGAAGGAAATGGGCAAGAGCTAACTTATACCGTCGAGGAAAGCCTTGACGTTCTTCCCCAGGACATCGTGGTTGTAGCCGCCCTCCAGCACACCGTACCGCCTGCCCTGGCATACCCTCTCAGAGAACTCTTTCACCAGCTTCCCGATAGTCTGGTAGTCCTCAGTGGTGAGCAGTCCTCCCCAGTCCTCCACGCCGCGGTCGAAGCCCGCGGAAACAGCGATTATGTCCGCCCTCTGCTTGTCTAGAAAGCGAGCGATACCGTCCACAAAGTCCTGCCTGTTTCTATCCTCAAGGTGGTGATAGACTACCTCAGGCACTCTGCTGAAGATATTATCCGTGCCATCGCCGAAATGAAGGTCAAAATCCAGTATCACTGCCCTGTTTATCTTGCCTTCGACCCTGAGTTTGGCTATGGAGATGGCTACATTGTTGAAGAAGCAGAACCCCCAGCAGGAATCCGTGCTGGCATGGTGGCCAGGCGGCCTGATAAGTCCAAATGCAGGCTCTCCGCTCATCGCCAGTTCAGCCGCTTTAATAGCTCCCCCCGCTGCCAGCAGAGCGACCTCGTATGTCTGACTCATCCTCTGAATGTCTGCAATATGCCAGTCAGTGTGGACGAGCTTTATGTCGTCAATCGATGCAGGCTCCGGGGTGACCAACTCGAAATGCGGCGAGACCTCTTTTAGAATACTTTCCATACGGCCTGCCTTTGCAGCAGGGTCGCTGGCATAGACCTCTTGATATCGCGGATGGTAAACAATCTTCATCGCAGGCTTTGCGTCTTTGGCATCAACTTCCTGAGTGTTTCAGCATAAATCTGATAAGTGGCAGAATCATAAAGGACAAAAAACACCTCTTCCAAAGATTTGTTCTGGCTCAAAAAGTCTATGACAGTTTGAAGAGCTACCCTGGCAGAAAGCTCCAAAGGATAGCCATAAGCCCCTGTGCTGATGGCAGGGAAGGAAATGCTTTTCAAGCCCTTATCGGTGGCCAGCTTCAGGCTCTCCCTGTAGGCACCGGCCAGAAGTTCCGCCTCTCCGCTGGTGCCGCCATGCCACACCGGGCCCACAGTATGGATAACGTATTTCGCTTTGAGCCTGCCTCCAGTGGTGATAACAGCTTTGCCTGCAGGCAAGCGCCCTATCTTTTCCCTGATTTTGCGGCATTCCTCCATAATAGCTGGCCCACCGGCGCGGTGGATAGCGCCATCTACACCGCCGCCACCCATGAGGCCGGAGTTAGCGGCATTGACAATAGCGTCGGTGTCTTGTATGGTGATGTCACCCTGAACCAAAGCAAGCCTAGTCTTATTTACAACAAGCTCCATAGTTACTTCTCAGGGCCCTCACCCGCCTCTTTTTCGGCTTCGACTTCTCTCGTTCTGAGCCAGCGCTTTATTTCATCCAGTCCGGGCGGCGAGACATAGAACACCTCTATATCCGCAGGGAACTGCACCTGATGCCCTTCCCTCATCAGCAATATGCCGATTTCGCCTTCTTTCAACGTATTATCAATCATCTTTGCTATGTGCTCGTTTCTCTTCTTCTGAGACTGTAAATATGCTTCGTAGACCTTGTCGAATACCTTCTGGTTTTGCAGGCCAATCGCCAGGCATTTCGTCCAGTCCATAGCCTCGGTGAGCAAATCAGCATCCTCGAGCGGCTCAAGCTGAGCGCCCTTATCCAGCCTAGCTTTAACAATGCCATAGCTTGTGCTGTTCAGTTCCTCGATGATCTTACTGCCCTCTTCCCCGCCTACCGGCACCAGCTCGTGATACACCTTTTTTACAATACCCAGCTTCAGCTCCAGGTTAGTCAGTTGACCCTCTACTTGATCCCAGTACTTGAACACCCTCTCGAAAAGCTCGCCTTCAAGCTGCTTGGGCGTGAAGAGGAGAGGCACAAAAAATAGCTTCCTGGCAGCCCTGTATTCCTCAACCGAAGGTTTCTCGATTTTCCCCAGCTCTTGCGCCATCTCACACCATCCACAGTAGTCTAATCACCGTTGCCCCGTTCGTGGTGAGCCTGTCGAACCATGACCCCCCCCCTCGACAGGCCTGTCCTGAGCTTGCCGAAGGATGAGGGTGAACTTTCAAACCTTATGGTTGGAGCGGATGCTCCAACCTACCCGTAAATCCTCACCAGAAGTCGATATTCCCGATACTTTCGGTTACCCTGATGGTCTTCCCTATCTCACGCCTCGCCGCCTCATCTTCGATAGGCTCTACTTCCGATATGGGCAGGCCCGCTTTGTTCTTCTTCACTTTCCACTTGGCTATATACCCGGGCACAATGGCATAGCCGCAGGTCCCTCCGCCACAGCAGGCTGATTCCACCGTAGAACTTCCTATCACATAGAGGACTTCCTTACCGTTATACTTTAATCGCTCTTCCTTGCAAGGGATATAAAAACCAGATAAACCTCTTACCTCTTCACCTAATGGCAGATGAGTATAATCCTGTTTCATCTCGTCTCCCTCCCCGCTAAGCGCTTGGATTTGGATACCTTGGGCTTATCCTTATCAGGTTTAGTTTGCTTTTTGTTGGCGAAGCCCTTCATACGGAACCAGGACGGCGTGCGATACCCTTTTACGCTCATTTCTTCCTTCGAGGCAGCATAGCCGTTGATTTTCCCAGAGTGACCCTGCGGCCTTTTTGATTTTGTGCCCAGCTTTCAATCTCTACAAAACCTTCTCCATCCTTTATATATTTGTTCGCCACCTTGCCCTGGAAGGTCATGGTATCGCCGGGGAAAACGTTCCCCCTCATCTCGGCGTAATGCTTCTTCAACATGCCCTCGCCGCCGATCCAGTTGGTGACGAGCTGAGCCAGAAACGCTGCGTTGTGCGGACCGTGAGCGATGACATTGGGCAGCCCCAGCATCTGGTTGGCAAACTGCTGGTCGTAATGATGGGGACCGTAATCATTGACAGCAGCCCCCCATTTCAGAACGGTCACCAGGCTGATACCTTTCACCAGTGAAGGCAGCGGAGCGCCTACCTCAATATCCTCGAAGTATATCTGCTTCTTGCTCAGAGGCTCGAGATTTACCTCCTCAGATGGTGGAGTGGGTTCTGCTCCCTTTGACGATGATGACGAGCCCTCGATGGAAACCATAGCCTCGCTGGTTATTCCCGCCAGCTCGTTTCGCTGATTGCGGTGCTCGTTATCCATGCGGATGAACACCATCCTACCCGATTTGCCCTCCCTTTCATATACATCGCCTATCCTGGCAATGCTCGTTACCATGTCTCCCGGCCTTAAGGGCATAAAAAACTGGAACTCATTGAAAGCCTGGAATGTTCTGGGAAAAGGAGGCTCGAACGGCAGGGTCGTGGCCATGTGAGACAGGTCCGGGAATTGTCTGAAGGCGCGGTTTGAGGGGTCGAATACATGAAGGAAAGCCGGCGGGGCGATGATGCCCTCCCAGCGCGTCTTTTTGGCATATTTCTCATCCCGCCACAGCGGGTTGTCATCGGTGGTAGCCTCGATGAATCTCTTAATAGCCCACATCGACACTTCGTCAGGAGGGAAATCCTGAAACAGCTTGGTGCCTATGGACTTCTTCATCTTAGGGGTGATTGCCGATTTACCTGCCATATCAAATATCCCTCAAATTTATGATTCGTATCTATTGTGCCATTTAGCATTAGGCCGTGTCAAATAAATAGATTTGAGAGTGTTTACTAATCATTTTTCAACCCCCTGTATCCCCCAATCTTGGGGGAATTTTGACACTGGGGGATACCCCCAGACCCCCAGCAAAGGGGCTCTGCCCCTCTGCACTCTCCACTTGTTAAACAACCTCTAGATTTGAGACCGTTTAGAAACTTTAAATGATAGATGGGGAGGTTGTGTCAAATAGACAAACCTTGCCTGGAAATGGTTAAGGGAAAGAAATGAGCCTCGCTTTACGGGGGGCAGTGGGCACAGGTGGACATGAAGAGGCTGGTGCTCAGATAGCGGTCGCCGCGGTCGGGCAGGAGCACCACCACCGTGCCGGATTTCATTCCCTGGGCGACCTTTAGAGCACCTGCCAACGCCGCCCCGCTCGACATCCCCACAAACAGGCCCTCTCTTATGGCCAGCAGCCTGGTGGTCTCAAACGCCTCGTCGTCCGTAATAGTGATCTCATCATCCAGGGCAGATTTTTTGAAGATACGGGGGACAATGGATTCGTGCAGATTCTTGAGCCCCTGAATACTGTGATTCAGGGTAGGCTCTACACCGACGATTTTCACCGAGGGCTTGTGCTCTTTGAAGTACTTGGAGACACCCATCAAGGTCCCGGTCGTGCCCATCCCTGCTACGAAGGCATCCACTTCGCCCTTTGTCTGCTTAAATATCTCAGGGCCAGTTGTCTCGTAATGGGCCAGCACATTGTTCTCGTTGTCGAACTGATTGGGCATAAAATACTGCTCAGGGCTCTCCTCGAGGATTTTGTGTGCTCGTATTATAGCGCCATCGGTGGAACGCTTCCCGGCAGTGAGATCGATCTCAGCGCCGAAGGCTTCGATGGTGCGCCGCCGCTCCACGCTGACGCACTCGGGCATGGTCAGCTTCACTTTGTAACCCAGGGCTGCCCCTATCATAGCCAGGGCAATTCCCGTGTTGCCCGATGTCGGCTCGAGAATGGTCTTGCCGTGGATCAGCTTGCCCGACTCTATGGCCTTCTTTATCATATAGTAAGCAGCGCGGTCCTTGACCGAGCCGCCGGGATTGCTTCCTTCCAGCTTGGCCATCAACCTGACCCGAGGGTTTGTATTCAGGTTCCTCAGCTCTACAAGCGGTGTATTCCCTATACAATCAATGACGCTCATCTTTAATCTCTACGCCCCGCAAATTCAGGCAATATTCAGATTGCTATCGAAAGTATTATATCATTTAGGGCACTTCGTGTCATTTATTAGTAGATTAGCAAAAATAACAATCGACCCCTGTCAGTTGAAGATTTAGGGTCTTTTTAGCTGCAAAAAGCAGCGCGCCCGGAGGGATTCGAACCCACGGCCCTTGGTTCCGAGCCTCTATTAGCTTTGTCTTAGCATGTACCACTTGGTGCCCTTTCAGGTTCAAAAGCACCTTCAACCCCTATTTGAGATAGTTTAACTTGGAGTTAGAAATAGCCTATGTCTGGGAAATCTTCTCCAAGCTGCCAGTGCAATTGGCATGAACGGTCTAAACAGTGGAAATCTTGATATCTTCTCGAGCCTAAGCATTAATGCTACAAAGTCTTCCGTCCTTTTGCTGATATCCTGAACGGCCAAACGTCTGTATCCGTGGCGCATTTGTACAAGGAAAATCTCGGCATACATCGAATCTCTGTCTCTTTGTGTCTTTGCCCTCTCATGAACATGGTCTGCTGAAAGCAGGCTGTTTACCTTAACAATAGAAAATATCTTGGCAATCTTAATCCACAGGTCCAGGTCCATTACGTAGCACAAATCTTCATCTAAAGGCCCACATTTTTGCCAGGCCTCTTTTGAAAAAAGGCATGCTGATTGTGCATAGTTGCTCTTCGGCCAGTCGGCTATCGCTTCCGGTTCCAGACGATTCGGCCAAATCTTCCGTAATACCTTGTCATTCAAGTCTACTCGTAAACATCCACCACACCAAGCTCCACCTTCTCCAGAGAACTTGTATGCTAGAGCTACGTTTCTTAAAGCGTTTTGCATTAAATAATCATCGGAATTCAACCAACTGTAGATTTCACCGCTTGCTTTGCTGAAACCCTTGTTTATAGCATGGCTCTGACCCCTATCTCGTTCTGAGACCCAGAACGTAAGCCACCTTTCATATTTCTTGACTATTTCAACGGAATCGTCAGCAGAGCCACCATCTATGACAATATATTCTAAGTCGGGATAGCCTTGAAGAAGAACAGAACGGATGGTTTCCTCAATAAATAGCCCCTGATTGAGACTAGGGGTAATAATACTGATCCTTGGCCACGGAGCACCATTGGGCATAGCGTCTGCAAATTGTGGACTCTCCTCCGTCCAAGGCCAACCTGTCCTGTTGTGTGCTGGACGTGGAAGTTCTCCCAAAGACGGGGATCGCATAATCAACTCATTTTGCCTATCGTGCTATTGTACAGTGTACCTTCCGCTATCACATCTACCAGCTCCTTTGTGAAAAGCACATACAAAGAACTTTGAATACCAAGCACTCCGGCAGCGCTTATTATGCCTATGGCTGTCAATCATAGGATTTCTTTTGTGCCACCACGTGCCACTGAGTTTGTTGGCAAACTGTTAGCAAAAACCAAAGAACCAGCCCCTGAACACCGCAAGGGGCCTAATGTTACGTCCAAAAACTGGCGCGCCCGGAGGGATTCGAACCCACGACCCTTGGTTCCGAAGACCAATGCTCTAATCCACTGAGCTACGGGCGCACGTTCAAATTATACCCTATGCAAATCATTATGTCTACTGTTGCTAACATTTGCTAACAATGCTTCTTCAAACCGTAGTGCGGCCTCCTGCAGGGCCGGGGCAACATTGCAGCTTCGCGCTATCTCCCGCTTGCTGAGACCGCAGGCATGCTTCAAACATAGAATTTCTTTAATCTTGCGCACAGGCAACCTCCTGTTAGCCATAAAATCACCTCCTTAACGGCGATTCTATGGCTTGTCGTCGCCCGGGGTCGCTCTTACCCCCAGGCGACTTTCGTTTTCAGCCCGTCGGGCCTGAGCCAGTGGTGGCCGATTTGCTCCGTGATGATGGCCGATTTAGTCCGAAAAACGCACCTTGATTCAACGACTAAATTAAGTGGTGGTCTAGCCATCCGCTGGAACAATACATTAGGCTCTGTATTTTTCTCATAACTTTGTAGGAGAAAAGCTCGCTTCTTTTTCTTGTATGTTTAATGAGCTGTTCGTAATTTGAGTTTGGATAGAATTGCTTTACTTTATTTCCCAATTGAGAGGGATCTCTGTGGGCATCTAAATCATATTTTTTTGTCAATAGACTAAAAATGGACTGGTCGTGTCTATGTTCCTTAAATCCTGGATAGTTTGGATACCCGCACTGGTTCTTTAGATTCGTAATTATTCTCTCATCCTGAGCATAACGTAAGTGTTCATTAATAAAGTCCATTGTGAATTTCGATTTTTTCCACAAACTGAAACTGGCCAAGCGTTGCTTACTCTCTGAATATTTCGGGCTGTCGCAATCCATCAATATGAAGGCGTCTCTTTTAGTCCAAACTCTTTCTAGGTAAGGAAGCTCAAAAAAAATAATGTCTTTCCCAGTATCTAAACTGATATCAATTAACGGAGTAATCGGTTTGATGAAATAAGAACCCGAATCGCAATAGAATAAAAAATCGTCAAAATTTAAAATCTCTAATGATTTTTTTATGAAGTATGGTTTCCATAGCCAATATCCGTTTCCTCTCTTCTGACTCAGGATTTTGTTATTTCTTTCGAGGAAGTTCAGTTCAATATCTTTAGGGGAATAGGAAATGACTTCATCAAATAATCCCACTTCTTTCCCCGTTACGCTATTCAATGTCTGGCTTTCACGAAAAGCATCGTTAGCGTAGTTGATTAATAATTTCATTTTATGTATGTAGTCAGCGGGGACTGTTGCCCAAGTCAATCCAGGCCATATGCCAGATTCGATTCTCCTTCATCAGACCCGTCTTCGCAGCTTTGCCAGTGTAGTTCGGCAACAGCCCCAGCGGAAGTGGGACAATCAAGCCTGGGAAATAAGCGGCATTTTAAGGGTCATTGCTCTTTTTCCGGGCACTTCTATTATAGTCCCTTCTTTCTTCTGATGTCCTCCTTTTTACCTCCTTCCTTCTCTGAATTATCTCATGATACTTGCCGGTATAGACGTCATAGGGTGTGACATTGCCCAGTCCTTCGTGATAACGCCGGTAGTTATAATATTCGTGTTGTCCTTTCACGTAGGTAAAAATCTATGCCTCAAGCTCATATATCCCTCAGATTTTTACTACAGGGCTTCTGACAGTGGTGACCTGTAAGTGCTTCATGCAATCCTTAAAGGTGACTTATCATCTGAGCATACCTGCTGAACTTATGCGGGGCCTAGACGAAGGTGATACAAGTGGTCATTCTTGCTAACATTTGCTAACATCTCAAAAACATAGGGTAATACGCCACAATAGAAGACAGGAAACAAGGAGTACCCAGCAGCATCGTAAAACACACTACTTGTAGCTTCCGAAGACCAATGCTCTAATCCACTGAGCTACGGGCGCTTACGTTCAGAATTATACTCTTTTAGCGGTATTATGTCCAGTTATGCTCACGGAATGCTCACGAACGCTTTTTATAACGGCTACTCAAAAATAAAACGCATCTCTCGTAGATTCTACACGGCAGTGAAGTTTTGTCAACTTTGCCTGAGTGTCCTTGCAAAGGGGGCTCTCAAAGTGGGATACCGGCTTGACAGCGTGGCATTGCACTCGTGCCGAGTCACTTAAGAAGGGCTACATTGTGGATAACAGCCTCACAAAGATTCATCCAAACCTCCAAAGATACATTAAAGTTGACGAACGTCCGCTATTTATGCTATAAGTTCTCAACCAGAATTCACTGTAACCCATTCGTATATCACAACAACAGGGGTCTAGATATATTATGAATAATATCCCCAAGCGGTTCCCAGCTAAGATGATGGATCGTGCAATAGATACCGGTGCAATCTTAGGAAACCCCATGATCCAATTAGAGTTAGAGTTCCCGAAACAGCTTGACGCTGAAAGACTATCCAAGGCCCTCGATCTAACTATCGATGCTGAACCTATTCTAGGCTTCCGGTGGGTAGCAAAGTGGCTAAGGCCATATTGGGAAAGGGTAGAAGAACGTAGGCGAGATATTCTCCTCTTAACCAGCGAGAAGACAGAATATGAGAAGTTTATGACCAGATCTATGGACCTTTCTACTGGACCTCAAATCGAAGGTTGTCTATGGCGTTCCTCTGACAAAGAGCGCTTACTGTTAAAGGTGTCTCACTACGTTGCAGACGCCGCCGGTGTCAAAGACATCGCAGCGATAACTTCATCAATATATTCCCGGTTGGCCAACAACCCCAGTTACCGACCAGAGCCCAATCTGCATGGTTCTCGTAGCATTTGGCAAGTGATAAGGCATGTGCCCTGGTACATATATCCCAAGCTTTGTCTAGAAGTCATGCGCAAGGATCGAGTACAAAGTGCCATGAACCCCCAAACGTTACCTTTGGAAGACGGCCCTCGCACGCCACTAGTCTTCATTCACCGCTTTGTTCCAGCAGATCGCATAGCTCGTCTCTCTGATTATCGGAAAGTGCACAATGCTACGATCAATGACCTCATGATGGCAGCTCTTTTACGAGCGCTAGTTGTAGTGGGCAATTGGGATGGACAGAAACAGCTAACGCTGAATACAACTGTTGACCTTCGCAGATATATACCAGGACAGCGCGCAAAGGCAGTCACTAATCTGAGCACAGGCATAGCCTGCTATCCTAACTTGGGCACTGATCTGGGCAAGGATTTTGCTTCGACGCTAGCACTTATTTCCACCATTACGCGGGAGCGAAAAGCTAACTGGCTAGGAGTGGCAGACTTAATCGGTTGGTTTCGTCTCTTGGTGTTATCGCCTCATGGGCCAGCAATTGGGATGTATGCCAATTCTCTAAAAAGGTTTGTCAAGAGTCACGGTATACCAACAAGTTTCACAAATCTTGGATTGATTAGCGAGGACAGCGTTATATTCGAGAAAACGCCTTTGAATGCCAGGGTATTACCACCACCAGCATACCCACCGCTCTTTGGCGCTGGCATAAGCGGATACGCGCAGTGCTTGACGATCTCTGCAGGAGTGTACCCATCGCAAAAACAGATTGCTGAACGGCTATTCGACAGAGTCCTATCTGAACTTCCCAAATGAAGGGGTTCAAAAAAGGTACTAGCCAGCACCTTTTTGTACTGGCTAGTACGAAGCTGTACGAATCCGAAGACCAATGCTCTAATCCACTGAGCTACGGGCGCTTACGTTCAGAAGTATAACCTCTGCAAGCGATTATGTCTAGTGTTTCTAACCGTTGCTAACATTTGCCAACATTTTGCTAACTGCTACTCTTTACGAGTCATATTCTTTTCGCAAAAGTCAGCCGCCGCAGATGTTAAGCCCTTGAGTGTCCCAGATAACCATTGATGACGTGCCGTTGTAGTATTCTCATCTATTGAAAAATCGTATCGCCAAAGGTCGCTTGTATCTTTAGGATTAATTGGCATGGTTGCCATCCCATTACGTTCCCCACCTCTGTAGAAACTACGGGGCAGTTCTCCACGATGACTAAGTGCATCCCGCATGTCTCTCATCACTATATACATACGGTCGTCAACGCATTTTTTCATCTTATCCGTTAGAACATCCCCATGAAAGTTGGCAACGAACTTTTCCATTATATTCTGGGGATAGAGATATTTTAAACTTTCGAACTCTGAGGGAAAGTTGTCAGGCTTTAAAATAGCACCAACGAAATAAGTAGAGTAGAAGAAACATTCGATTGTAGAAATTGCACTTACAAAAAAGCCAAATAGAGCCTTCTCCTGTTTATACCGTTCCTCAAAAGGTGGCGAGTTTCCGTGTTTTTTTATTGACTGCGTAAATTCTTTGTCGTACTCCACCATCGCACGATAGCGATTCTTCAGTCCCCTCCAGCTCGAACCAAATGACATCCATTGCGTTCGATGCGTATCTTTATATTCAACGAGTATCCCACTTATTTTATCGTATGCCTCCAAAGGAAAATCAGACGACCAATCCAAGGCTACTGGTGTTACCCTTTTTCTACTCAGAAACATTTCTTCATTCAATCTCCCCAGCTCTACTAAGCACCTATTACCGAGCTATCTGTCCTGCCCTCAACTCGGTTGCGACTCGCAAAGCTTCCTCAAAACGCAGCGCTGCTTCTCTTGAAGACCAATGCTCTAATCCACTGAGCTACGGGCGCTTGCGTTCGGAATTATAGCTTTTGGAGACATTATATCTAGTTATGCTCACGGAATGCTCACGAACGCTTTTTGTAACGGTTACCCAAAGATAAGACCCATCCCTCGTAGATTCTACACGGCAGTAATCTTTTGTCAACCTAGCCCAAGATTGGGTAGTGTATCATTTTGAATTTAAACCGATTCAACTGAATAATGCTACTATTCGGTAGTGTGAGTAAGAGCTTCTAAGTGATTTTTACAGCGGTTTGAGTTCCTCCGTAGTAAGTTGATAATAAACGTAACCTATCGCCAAACTTACAATAAAAATAGGGTGCCAATAACGGGTAATCCAATCCCAAAAGTCTCTATATTCTTCCCATGGATTATTTTTCTCAATCCTCATCTTTTCTATTCCTCGAATTATTCTCGTGGCAAATTGCAGGTTTGATAATATCTATGTGGCCGAGCCAAGTTGTAATGCTTCTTCAAACCGTAGTGCCGCCTCTTTTGGCATCCCTGGCGTTACATGGGCATAAATGTCCAGAGTTGTAGTGATTGTAGAGTCTCCCAAGCGTTCTTGAGGGGAAAAGCCTTCTTCTCGAATTGAGACTATGGGGTGAGCGGAGGGATTCGAACCCTCGTTCTCCAGGGCCACAACCTGGCGCCTTAAACCACTCGGCTACGCCCACCACGAACCAATTCCACTAAAAAACGACTGCGGTCATTGTAGCATTCGCAGCAACTCACAGTCAAGGTAAAGCCTGCTGAGATATTTTTTGCCGTTCGTGGTGAGCCAGTCGAACCATGAACGGCGCTTCGACAAGCCTGTCCTGAGCCTGACGAATGGCTCAGGGCGAACGGATTAAACCGACTCCTAATCCCCCTCAATCCCCCTTTGTAAAAGGGGGAAATTGACGACTAGCTGAATACTCACAGACAAGAATCGAGGCTGACGGATTAGACCGAAGGTCAATTGCGCCTCGCCACCGCATGTGCTAATATATCTTTGTGTTTTGTCGCTCCAATATGCTTTACAGCAAGATACTCCCCAATTTCATTCAGACCTCTTATTTAACCTGGAAGTCCGCGAAAGTTCTCATACCGCAAAATCTCCTGCCTATGGAGTGCTCAGTAGTCTAAGAAGGAGAACGGAGTATGAAAGCCCATGAATATCAAGCCAAGCAACTGATGGCCGAGTTCGGCGTTCCTGTCCCGCGCGGCAGCGTGGCCAAGACTCCTGCTGAAGCCAGGAAGATAGCGGCTGACCTCGGCGGGAAGGTGGTGGTCAAGGCACAGGTGCACGCCGGGGGACGAGGCAAGGCCGGTGGCATCAAGGTCGTCTCATCGCCGGACGAGGCGGAACAGGCCGCCAAGAAGCTGCTCGGCACCAGGCTGGTCACTCACCAAACCGGCCCCCAGGGTGTGCCGGTGAACACTGTCCTTGTCGAGGAAGCCATAAATATCAAACGCGAGCTCTATTTAAGTATAGTAATCGACGGCGTCGCTGGACTGCCCGTGATCATGGCCAGCGAGGCTGGCGGTATGGACATCGAGGAGGTCGCCCGGACAACCCCTGAGAAGATATTGAAGGCTTACATTTACCCCGGGCAAGGCGTGCGCACCTACCTGGCACGTAAGCTCGCTTATGGCCTGAACCTGGCCCAGGAGCAAATGAAAGCCGGCACAGAGCTGATAGCCAACCTGTATAAGCTGTTCCAGGCTAAGGACTGCTCCCTCGCCGAGATAAACCCGCTGGTCGTCACCGCTGATGGCAGGGTGCTGGCAGCAGACGCCAAGCTCAACTTCGACGATAATGCCTCATACCGCCAGAAGGCTGTCGAGGCGCTGCGCGATATCGCCCAGGAAGACCCACTCGAGGTGGAGGCCAAGAGCAAAGGCATCGAAAACTATATCAAGCTGGATGGCAGCATAGGCTGTCTGGTCAATGGCGCTGGTCTCGCCATGGCAGTCCTCGACCTCCTGAAGCAGGAAGGCGGGAACGCTGCAAACTTCCTTGACATCGGCACCATCAACGACCCCGAGCGCGTGGTACAGGCCATCGGCATTATCAACTCCGATCCCAACGTCAAGGCGATGCTGATAAATATCTTCGGCGGCATGGCGCGCACAGATGTAATTGCCCAGGGCCTGGTAACCGCGCACAAGAAAATGGAGATAAAGGTGCCTGTTGTGGTCCGGTTGGCGGGCACCAACGTTGCTCAAGGTGACAAAATATTGGACGAGTCCGGTTTGAAATTGATTAGAGCAAGTAACTTCCGAGAGGCTGCACAGAAGGCAGTGGCAGCAGCCAAAAAATCCTAACGAGGTGTTGTCGTGAGTATTCTGATTGACGAAAAGACGCGACTTTTGGTACAGGGCATCACCGGCGGCGAGGGAAGCTTCCATACACGCCGCTGCATTGACTATGGCACTAAAGTAGTGGCAGGCGTCACGCCGGGCAAGGGCGGCACCAAGATGGACGAGGTGCCCGTGTTCAATACCGTGGAGCGAGCGGTGGCCGAAACCGGAGCCAACACCAGCATTATCTTCGTCCCGGCTGCATTCGCAGCCGACGCCATTTTAGAGGCAGCCGACGCCGGTATCCCGCTCATTGTCTGCATCACCGAGGGCATCCCCACGCTGGACATGGTCATGGTCAGCAATTATCTGAAGCAAAAAGGAGCCAGGCTCATCGGCCCCAACTGCCCCGGCCTGCTTTCCGCAGGTAAGTGCAAGGTGGGCATCATGAGCGGCGACATCTTCCTCAAAGGTAATGTGGGCGTGGTCTCCCGGAGCGGAACCCTTACCTATGAGGCTGTAAGCCAGTTGACTACGCTGGGGATTGGCCAGACGACATGTATCGGCCTGGGAGGAGACCCCATTATAGGCACTGTCTTCATCGATGCCCTGGAGCTATTCCAGAAAGACCCCGATACCGAGGCAGTGGTACTCATCGGCGAGATCGGCGGCAATCAGGAGCAACGAGCGGCAGAGTTCATCAAGAGTAAGATGACCAAACCCGTGGTCGCCTTCGTCGCCGGGGCCAGCGCACCCCCGGGCAGGCGCATGGGACACGCCGGAGCTATCATCACGGGAGCCTCGGGCAGGGCGCAGGACAAGATGGACGCCCTGGCTGCTGTGGGCGTTACTATAACCAAGAGCCCTGCCGAGATAGGCTCCACCATGCAGCAGGTGCTCGGTTCCAAGAAGAGCAAAAAGAAACGCTAATTAGCTGCGATTTTAGGGTAGGGGCGGGTTTGAAACCCGCCCCCTGTTATTTCCATCTCAATTCTCAGCTTGCATTTCCCTTGACACTTGTAGTATCCTATGGTCTAATCACCATACTAGTTTTGAGTAGGACTAGCTTTCGCCCCAAGGGGGCGGTTTTTAGTTATTACATCCTGAGGGCAATATGAGAAGCGATGTTGTAAAACAAGGTGTCGAGCGTGCTCCACACAGGACGCTGTTCCGGGCCTTGGGCTTGACCTCCAAGGAGATAGAGCAGCCTCTGGTTGGCATCGTGAACAGCTTCAACGAGGTTATCCCCGGCCATATCCACCTCAGAACCATCGCTGAAGCGGTCAAGGCAGGTGTATACAGCGCAGGCGGCACACCTCTGGAGTTCAACACCATCGGCGTCTGCGATGGCATCGCTATGGGACATATCGGCATGAGGTACAGTCTCCCCAGTCGCGAGCTCATCGCCGATTCAGTGGAGATTATGGTGCAGGCTCACGGCTTCGATGCCCTGGTATTCATCCCTAACTGTGACAAGATTATCCCAGGGATGCTCATGGCTGCGGTGAGGCTTAATATCCCTGCCATCTTCGTCAGCGGCGGTCCCATGCTGGCAGGACATCTGGGCACCGACAGAATAGTCGACCTCAACAATGTCTTCGAGGCTGTAGGCAAGATAGCCAAAGGAGATATGACCCTGGCAGAGCTAGAGGAGCTCGAGGAAAGGGCCTGCCCGGGATGTGGCAGTTGCTCCGGGATGTTCACTGCCAACACTATGAACTGCCTCACCGAGGCACTGGGTATGGCGCTTCCCGGCAACGGAACCATCCCCGCAGTCGATGCTAGAAGGATACGCCTGGCTAAAGAGACAGGCGTGAAAGTCATGGAACTCCTGGCAAAGGAAATCTATCCCCTCGACATCATCACGAAGGATTCCATCTATAACGCCTTCGTGGTAGATATGGCTCTGGGCGGCAGCACCAACTCTGTGCTGCACCTTATGGCGCTGGCACATGAGGCAGGTATTGATTTCTCTCTGAAGGCGATAAACAAGATAAGCCAGAGCACTCCGCATCTCTCGAAGATAAGGCCCTCCGGTGAATATCACCTGGAGGACCTCGACCTTGCTGGCGGTATACCAGCGATTATGAACCAGCTCAGGAAGCAGTTGAATCTGGAAGCGAAGACAGTTTCCAGGAGGACACTGGGCAAGGACATCGCAGGAGCCAAGGTTAAAGATAAGAATGTGATAAGACCCCTGTCGAATCCTTACTCGCCCAGAGGCGGCCTGAGCATCCTCTTCGGCAACCTGGCACCGAAAGGGGCTGTGGTCAAGAGCGCCGCTGTGGATCCCGAGATGATGGTGCACAAGGGTCCGGCGCGGGTTTTCAACTCGGAGGATGAAGCAACCAAGGCTATAATGGCAGGGTTGATAAGAGCAGGGGATATCGTAGTCATCCGCTATGAGGGGCCCAAGGGTGGCCCGGGCATGCCTGAGATGCTGACCCCAACCTCGCTCATCGCAGGCATGGGGCTGGACAAAGAGGTGGCGCTGATTACCGACGGACGGTTCTCAGGAGCTACCAGAGGCGCTGCCATCGGCCATGTCTCCCCCGAGGCGGCGGAGAGAGGCCCTATTGCTGCTTTGAGGGATGGAGACCGCATAAAGATAGATATCCCGAATAATAGAATCGATGTGGAGCTCAGCGAGAAGCAGATCGCCCAGCGTCTTTCCCAGGTACCCAAATTCCAGCCCAAGATAAAGACAGGGTACTTAAAGAGATATATAGAAAAGGTGACCTCGGCGTCAACCGGGGCAGTGTTCAAGTAGGAGCCCGCTATGAAACGTACTGGTGCCCAAATTCTGTGTGAAAGCCTGATAAAAGAGGGGGTAGCGGTTATCTTCGGCTTCCCTGGGGGCTCTGTGCTTCCCTTGTATGACACCCTGCCCCAATACCCGCAGCTACGGCATATCCTGGTGCGCCATGAGCAGGGCGCTGCCCATGCAGCCGATGGCTATGCCAGAGCTACCGGCAAGGTAGGAGTCTGCCTGGCGACCTCTGGGCCCGGCGCTTGCAACCTGGTGACCGGCATAGCAACTGCCCACCTCGACTCCTCGCCGGTTGTTGCCATCACAGGACAGGTAGCGAGGCCCTTTATCGGCAAGGACGCCTTCCAGGAAATAGATATTACAGGTATTACTGTCCCTATAACCAAGCACAACTACCTGGTGCTCAAAGCAGACGAATTAGCCAATGTGATCAAGGAAGCATTCCATATCGCCAGCACCGGGAGGCCGGGGCCAGTCCTCATCGACATACCGCGTGATGTGTTCGTCGAGGAAGCGAATTTTCATTATCCGGAAAAAGTTAAGATAAGCGGCTTCAAGACAGTCGTTCAAGGACATCCGTCCCAAATTAAAAAAGCTGCAAACCTTATAAATGAGTCGAAAAAACCTGTCATCCTCGCGGGGAGAGGAGTCATCATATCGGGCGCCTTTCCTGAGCTCAAGGAATTGGCCGAGAAAGCACAAATCCCCGTTATAACCACGCTACTGGGAATCGGGTGCTTTCCTGAAGACCATATACTCAGCCTGGGCATGATAGGCATGCACGGCATGGCCTATGCCAACCTGGCTGTGAGCGCTGCCGACCTTGTTATCGCCATAGGGATGAGGTTCGATGATAGGGCAACCGGCAAAGTAAGTGGCTTTGCACCACATGCTCAAATCATACATATAGATATAGACCCCGCTGAGATCGGGAAGAACGTCAGGGTAGATATACCTATCGTGGGCGATGTGAAGCATGTGCTCCATGAATTGAACAAACAGGTTGAGGTCCAGACGCATCTCGATTGGATAGAACAGGTTGAGGAATGGCGCCGTGATCACCCGGTAGTCGTCATTCGCGAAACCGATAAACTTCTACCTCAATTCGTGATTAGAAAGATTTATGAAGTCACCAAAGGCGATGCCATCATCGTGACCGGTGTGGGACAGAACCAGATGTGGGCATCCCAGCACTTCTGGTACAACAAGCCCTACAGCTTTATATCGTCAGGCGGCTTGGGAACAATGGGCTTCGAGTTGCCGGCCGCCTTAGGGGCAAAAGTAGGACGACCCGATGAGACTGTGTGGGCTATCGCCGGAGATGGCGGCTTCCAGATGACTATCCAGGAATTGGCCACAGCGGCTCAAGATAATATCGCTGTGAAGATTGCCATCATCAACAACGGCTTCCTGGGCATGGTAAGACAATGGCAGGAGCTTTTCTATAAGCGCCGCTATGTAGCTACGCCTCTGAGCAACCCTGACTTCGTTAAAGTGGCAGAAGCCTATGGGATACCAGGGCTCAGGGTAACTGACAAGAAGCTGGTTGTGTCTGCTGTCCAGAAGGCTATGGAACATGACGGCCCGTTCCTCATCGATTTCGTGGTTGAGCCAGAGGAAAATGTCTATCCCATGGTAGCGCCGGGTTGCGCTCTATCTGAAATCATTGAGTCACCCTGGAACAAGGTCAAGGTCAAGACAGGTTCCCAGGAAACAAGCAACCTCTAACGAGAGCGTTTAGCATTTGAGGAGTTCAGAGGGGCACAGCCCCTTTGACGGGAGTTTAGGGGGGTTGAATAAGTAATTCCCCTATTAAGGAAAACAACCATGAATAGTAAAACAAAGCACACTTTAGTAGCTCTGGTGGAAGACAGACCGGGAGTCCTGAACCGGGTGTCGAGCCTGTTCCGCAGACGCAACTTTAATATCGAGAGCATCGCCGTAGGGCATTCCGAGCAGCCCGGGCTCTCCAGGATGACTATTATCGTCGATGGCGCTACTACAGCCGTGGAGCAGGTGAGGAAGCAGCTCGATAAGGTAATCGAGGTGGTCAAAGTCGCCGATATCACTGATGAGCCCCTGGTTTCACGAGAGCTTGCGCTGATTAAGGTTCGAGCCACCTCTGCCACCAGAGCGGAGATCATCCAGATAGTGGATATCTTCAGGGCAAACATTGTAGATGTCTCCCCTCATTCCCTGATAGTAGCGGCTACCGGGGATGAGGATAAGATAGATTCACTGTACAATCTCCTCAAGAGATTCGGTATCCGGGAGCTGGCACGTACCGGCAGGATAGCCATGCCTCGTGGTGTGACAGCGGTTAAGGTAGAATCAGAGGAAGAGCAAACAGAAGAACCTCCTCAAAAAGCTAAAAAGGCAAAACCTGCACAATGAGTATTGTCTGATAAACGGGGTGTGCAGAGGCGTCCTTCCTGAGAAGGACGGGGGCATTGGGGGTGTCCCCCAATTTTTCCTTCTCCCCCAAGACTGGGGGAGCCAGAGGGGGTTGAAAAGCAATTAATAAACAACCTCGGATTTAGAGAATTGACAAAGAGTTTTGAATCTTCTCAAAACAGATTTAATTGAAAGGATGGAGTGGGAAAATGTACTACGATAAGGATGCCGACCTGGGTTTGCTCAAGGGCAAGACTATCGCCATAGTCGGCTACGGCAGCCAGGGCCATGCCCACGCCCAGAACCTCAGGGACAGCGGCTGCAACGTCATCGTGGCTGAGCTTAAGGACAGTCCTCCCTGGAAAGAGGCCAAGAAGGCGAAGTTCGAGGTTCTATCCGCAGAAGAGGCAGCCCAGAAGGCGGACATCATGACCTTGCTCGTGCCTGATACCCTGCATCCTACAGTGTACCGCCAGATGCAAAAGGGCCTGACCAAGGGCAAGATGCTGATGTTCGCCCACGGCTTCAACATACATTACAGCCAGATCGTCCCTCCCAAAGACATCGATGTGACCATGATTGCGCCTAAATGTCCGGGCCATATGCTAAGACGTACCTACACCGAAGGAGGAGGCCCCCCCGCATTGGTCGCTGTGCATCAGGATGCCACGGGCAAGGCCAAAAAGATTGCCCTGGCCTACGCCAAGGGCATTGGCTGCACCAGAGCCGGGGTCCTGGACACCACCTTCGCCGAGGAGACCGAGACCGACCTCTTCGGCGAGCAGACAGTCCTCTGCGGTGGCGTTTCCGCTTTGATTAAGGCTGCCTTCGAGACCCTGGTCGAGGCTGGCTATCAGCCTGAGGTCGCTTATTTCGAGTGCCTCCACGAGCTCAAGCTCATCACCGACCTCATCTACCAGGGTGGTTTGAGCTACATGCGCTACTCCGTGAGCGACACCGCCGAGTACGGCGACTACGTCTCAGGCCCCAGGGTTATAGACGATTGCACCAGGCAGGCCATGAGACAGATTCTGGCAGAGATTCAGGACGGCACCTTCGCCACTCGCTGGATTCTGGAGAACCAGGCGGGCCGTCCCTCTTTCAACATTATGCGTAAGACAGAGCAAAACCACCCCATAGAGATAGTAGGCAAGAAGCTCAGGGCGATGATGCCCTGGCTTAAAGCGAAGGCATACGAAGCATAGGAGAACACCGTGGACAGGGTCACAATCTTCGATACCACCCTGCGCGATGGAGAACAGTCAGCAGGGGCAGCGCTCAATATAGACGAGAAGCTGGAAATCGCCCGTCAACTGGAGAGGCTCAACGTTGATGTAATCGAAGCCGGCTTTCCTATTTCATCACCTGGCGACCTGGAAGCGGTGCGTCGTATCGCTAAAGAGGTGCGCGGCCCCACTATCTGCGCCCTAGCTCACGCCAACAAGGATGCCGTAGATGCAGCCTGGCAGGCAGTCAAGGAAGCCCAGCACCCCCGCATTCACGTCTTCCTCTCCAGCTCTGAGATTCACATCGCTCACCAGCTTAAAAAGAGCAAGGAGCAGGTACTGGAGGCGGCCCGGAACATGGTGGCGCGGGCTAAGGGGTATCTTGATGATGTAGAGTTCTCGCCTATGGACGCTACACGCACCGACCCCGCGTTCCTGTACCAGATAACCGAAGCAACTATTGACGCCGGGGCAACTACTGTAAATATACCCGACACCGTGGGCTATACCATACCGCGCGAGTTCTGCGCGTTAATAGAGGGAATCTTTAAAAACGTACCCAACATCCGTAAAGCCGTGATTAGCGTGCATTGTCACAACGACCTGGGGCTGGCTGTAGCCAACAGCCTGGCTGTACTCGACTGCGGCGTGCGGCAGATCGAGTGCACTATTAACGGCATCGGAGAGCGCGCCGGCAATGCCTCCCTCGAGGAAATAGTAATGGCGCTGCGCACCCGTAAGGACCTATTTAAATACACAACCAATATCGATACCACGCAAATACATAAGACCAGCCGGCTGGTCAGCGACCTCACGGGTATGTCGGTGCAGCCCAACAAGGCTATCGTGGGCGCTAACGCCTTCCGCCATGAATCGGGTATCCACCAGGACGGCATGCTTAAAGAAAGGGCCACCTATGAGATTATGGACCCCAGGGATATAGGCTTGACAGGGACAACACTTACTTTAGGCAAGCTCAGCGGACGGCACGCTTTTAAGGCCCGGCTTGAGGAGCTGGGTTACACCCTTACCGATGAGGAGTTTAGCCGCGCCTTCATCGCCTTCAAAGAGCTAGCAGATAAGAAGAAGGAGATAGGCGACCGGGATATAGAGGCATTGATAGCAGAGGAAATGCGTACCTTTTCCGAGACCTACCATCTGGAGCACGTGCAGGTCTCCTGCGGCGACCACCTCGTCCCCACCGCCTCGGTGAAGTTGATTGGCCCCGGAGGACAGCCCTTGGCTGACGCCGCTCTGGGCACAGGCCCTGTGGACGCCATTTATAAGGCAATCAACCGCCTCGTCGGAGTTCCTAATAACCTAATAGAGTTCAGCGTCAAGTCGGTTACCGCAGGCATAGATGCCATGGGCGAGGTAACCATCAGGATAGAGAGCGGGGGTAAGACCTACACCGGACGCGGTGCAGCTACAGACATCATCGTCGCCTCAGCCAAGGCTTACATGAACGCCCTCAACCGCCTCCTGGCGGCTATGCAAAAGGCGTAGCTAATTATGGATGGTGAGTCATGATCACTAAGCAAAGAACACAAATGAACAAAGTCGAATCCAGAGCTGAAATTTTCTTGCTTGCGCTTCAGTCTCTTTCAAAGACTGAAAGAGACGCAGTTATAAATCGGCTGTTGGAAGACCCCAAGTTGAGAGAGGATATAATAGATATAGCCTTGATAGAAGCACGCAAAGGTGAGCCATCCAGACCATTTAGGGAGTATTTAGCCGAGAGGGGCAGGAAAGCGAAGCATTGAAATATCGGGTCCACATCATAAGATCAGCCGAAAAGGAAATTGATAGACTCCCCTTGTCAATGAACCGCCGAATAAGTCATAAAATACTTTCCCTGGAACAAAATCCTCGTCCTCGTGGAAGCAAGAAGCTGAGTGCCCGTGAGCAGTACAGACTTCGAGTCAGTGACTACAGAATTATTTATGATATAGATGATAGTAATCAAGTAGTCACTATTTTTGCTGTTGGGCATCGTAGCGAGGTATATCGTTAAGTAGAATTACATGACAGAGAACTTCCCAGTAAGGAGACTCAATTGACCTTAGCCGAGAAAATCTTGGCTGCTCACTGCGGCAAGAAAAAAGTCAGCCCTGGCGAGCTCATAAACGTCAGGGTTGACCTGGTTTTGTCCAACGACATTACCGCCCCTATCGCCATAAAAGAGTTCCGCCGCATCGGCGTGAAGAAGGTGTTCGACCCCCAGAAGGTGGTGATGGTGCCCGACCACTTCGTGCCCAACAAGGACATACTCTCCGCCGAGCAGGCCAAGATGATGAAGGAGTTCGCCCTGGAGCAAAAGCTGGTCTACTTCGAGGTCGGCGAGATGGGCATCGAGCACGTCCTGCTTCCCGAGAAGGGGCTGGTGCTGCCCGGCGACGTGGTCATCGGCGCAGACTCCCATACCTGCACCTACGGGGCACTGGGAGCCTTCGCCACCGGCATGGGCTCCACCGACATCGCCGCCGCCATGGCCACCGGCGAGATTTGGATGAAAGTGCCCCCGACCATCAAGTTCGTCTATAACGGCAAGCTGCGCAAATGGGTCAGCGGCAAAGATTTGATACTCTACACCATCGGCGATATCGGCGTGGACGGCGCTACCTACGCCTGTATGGAGTTCACCGGCGAGGCTATAAGCGGCCTCTCCATGAGCAGCCGTTTCACCATGGCTAACATGGCTATCGAGGCTGGGGCCAAGGCAGGCATCTTCCACGTTGACGATAAGACCTTGGATTATGTAAAGTCAAGGGCAAAGCGACCTTACAAGGTCTACAAGCTTGACAAGAGCGCCCGATACTCCAAGGTTATTGAATACGATGTCTCCAAGATCGAGCCGCACGTCGCCTTCCCCCATAAGCCCTCCAACGCCAAACCGATAAGCAAGGTGGGCAAAGTCGAGATAGACCAGGTGGTCATCGGTAGTTGCACCAACGGACGGCTTGAGGACTTGGTTATCGCCGCCAGGGTGCTCAGGGGCAGGAAGGTGAACAAGCGAGTGCGCTGCATCATCATCCCGGGCTCACAAGAGGTCTATTTACAGGCTTTGCGCAAAGGTTTGATTAAGTTATTCATCGAGTCTGGCGCGGTGGTGAGCACGTCCACCTGCGGCCCCTGTCTCGGCGGCTACATGGGGGTGCTCGCTGCAGGGGAGCGATGCGTCTCCACTACCAACCGCAACTTCGTGGGCAGGATGGGCAGCCCGCAGTCAGAGGTCTATCTCTCGAGCCCAGCCGTCGCCGCCGCCAGCGCCATCCTGGGGAGGATTGCGGGACCAGACGAGGTAATTAAGTAGAAGGTCCGATGGAACGGTTCAAAGACGTTCACGGTCGTCAAGTTCGATTCACAGGTGAGAGACGAGCGCATATCGAGTCTGACCACCCCGAGATGTCTGGACAACTCGAAAAGATTGGGAATACGTTATCAAGTCCTGATATAATTGTTAAGTCTAGAACAGACCCAGAAGTTGAGTTGTTTTATCGCAATTACAAGACAACGCCTGTGAGCGAAAAATGTTTATGCGTAGCAGTCAAGGTATTGGAGAATAGTTTATTCATCATGACCGCCTATTTTACAGATACCATAAAGGGAGGTGAGGTACTGTGGGGAGAGAAATAAAGGTCTGGTACGATAAAGAGAGCGACTACCTCGAAGTCATATTTGAGAGGAAAGCAGGCTACTTCATAGAGACCAAAAACGATGCCGTGATGCAAAAGGTTGATAAGGACGGAAATATTATCGGGTTTTCCATCATGAAAGTCAGTGCTTTGAAGAAACAGAAACCCATCTCAGTCACTCTTAAGTGAAGAGCGCGCTGTCGCCACTGCCAGCGCCGTGCTGGGTGAAATTGGGGGTCCAGGAGAGATGAGTTAGGGTGAAAGAATTGAAATTGACGATGGAATTAGTTCCATCTACATCTTGGTTCAGCAACCTTCGGAAAGCCTTACCAAGCCCAATATGGGACAATATACGTATGCAGACCTACGCCAAATATGGTTACAGGTGTGGAATCTGTAGTGCTGAGGGAAGATTAAATTGCCATGAGATTTGGTAATATGACGATAAGAAACATATCCAAAAGCTTACTGGTTTTATCGCTCTTTGTGATTTGTGCCATCATGTTAAACACTTCGGGCTAGCTAACATACTGGCGAGTGAAGGCAAGCTGAATCTTGAGGAAGTAGTAGAACACTTCATGAAGGTTAACAAATGCGTTAGGAGCGCATTTGAAAGACATGTGGGCGAGGCATTTGCCAAATGGCGTGAGAAGTCACAATACGATTGGAAGGTGGATCTGGGAGAATTTGGGGGACTTGTAAAAGCTGACAGCTGAAATAGTATTCAGCACATACGAAATTACGTTTGACAACAACAAATAAATTGGGTTAACTGAGTTTGCTATGATAAGAAGATTTAAGGAAATTGTAAAATCAGACTTCGCTGGAACAGTAATCGACATCGAGACTATTGGGAGTTTTCACGATGAATATTCTGATTCGAGAAGGTACAAAGACCACCAACTGGTCATACTTGGACTAATAAACAGGAACAATATCGAGATATTTTGCGCAGAAGGCAAACCTTCAGTAGCAGAGCTAATAGATCAAACAAGAGAAATTTTAGGCCAGTTGGAAAGGCCTTTCTATGCCTTCAATAGCGAGTTTGAGCGTGGAGTATTCTTCTACAATCTTGATATGAAGATTAGCTTCGATGGGGAGCTCCAGTGGGGAAGAGAATCTAAAGCAAAATCATGTAAACAGTTGAGTATCCCCAACTATGATGATCCTTTCTTTGACAGAGGAATTTACTGCATGGATGCATGGGGAAAAGGGAAATTTGATAGCGCAATTGCACATAACAGAGCGTGTCTTCTGAAGGAACGAGATATTCTGTTAAAGAGAGGGTTTAGGAAACCAGAAGAACTTAGATTCGTGGGGTTATAGGGAGGATTATTGAAACTTCGTGGCAAAGTCCATAAATACGGCGCTGATGTGAATACGGACGTCATCATACCGGCGCGCTACCTGAATGTGTACGACCCTGCTGAGCTGGCGCAGCACTGCATGGAGGACTTAGACCCCGAGTTTCTCCAGAAGGTCAAGCCTGGTGACATCATCATCGCAGACACTAACTTCGGCTGCGGCTCGTCGCGGGAGCATGCCCCGCTCGCCATCAAGGCGGCAGGCATAAGCTGCGTCATCGCCAGGAGCTTCGCCCGCATCTTCTACCGCAACGCCCTAAATACTGGTTTGCCTATACTGGAATGCGAGGAAGCCGCCGATAAGACCCAGGCTGGAGACATACTTGAAGTAGAACTCTCTACAGGCGAAATCGTAAATGCCACCAGAGGTCTTACCTTTAAGGCCAAACCGTATCCTGATTTCATGCTCAAGTTGATAAAGGCTGGCGGGCTGATTGAGTACACCAAACGCAAGATAGCTACAAAGAGGAGTATAAAAGCCAGATAATTAATACCGTTCGTGGTGAGCCTGTCGAACCATGAGCGGCCAGTTTGACCCTTCGACAAGCTCAGGGCGAACGGGGTACAAAGGAGTAATTCATGAAATGCGATATCGCCGTCCTACCCGGGGACGGCATCGGACCAGAGGTCGTAGCAGAGGCAGCCAGAGTCCTTAAAGCCGTGGGACGTAAATATGACCACAAGTTCGCTCTCCATTACGGTTATGTTGGTGGAGCCTCGATAGATAGATACGGAGAAGCCCTGACCAAGGACACCCTGAAGCTGTGCAAAAAGTGCCATGCCGTGCTGCTGGGAGCGGTGGGCGGGCCCAAGTGGGACGACCCTCTGGGCAAGGTGCGTCCCGAGGACGGCCTGCTCGCCCTGCGCAAAGAGCTCAAGCTGTTCGCCAACCTGCGTCCGGTCAAGGTGCTGCCCATGCTCGCAGACCACACCACGCTTAAACCCGAGGTTGTGCGCGGCGTAGACCTGCTGGTGGTGCGTGAGCTTACCGGCGGACTCTACTTCGGCAAGCCGAAGCGCCGCTGGCAGACCTCCAGAGGCAGGCGAGCAGTGGACAGCATGTCTTACTCCGAGATGGAGATTGAGCGCATTCTCCGTGTCGGCTTCGAGCTGGCCCGAAGGCGCAAGAAGAAGCTAACATCGGTGGACAAAGCCAATGTACTGGAGACATCGAGGCTGTGGCGTCAGATTGCCACCGAGCTTGCCCCCGAGTACCCTGATATCCAGTTAGAGCACCAACTCGTGGATAGCTGCTCCATGCGGCTCATCCAGCGTCCCACAGAGTTCGATGTCATCGTCACCGAGAACACCTTCGGCGACATCCTCACCGACGAAGCATCCATGCTGGCAGGCTCTATGGGCATGCTGCCCTCGGCCAGCCTCGCCGGAATACCGAAGGAGGGCAACTCTATATTCGGACTCTACGAGCCCATTCACGGCAGCTCCCCCAAACGCGCCGGTCTCAACATGGCCAACCCTATCGCCACCATCCTCAGCAGCGCCATGATGTTGCGCTACTCTCTAGGGCTGATTAAAGAGGCAGAGGTCGTTGAAAAAGCGGTGAACAAGGTTCTGGACGGCGGCTACCGCACCTACGATATCATGAGCGATGATATGACGAAGGTCGGCACCCGCGAAATGGGCGACCTCATCGCCGGTAAGGTTTAGCGCCCTTCTTCAACTTGGGATTCCCCCTCCCTTCAATCCCTCCCGCCACAGGGGAGGGAATTTTTTTGAAATCACTCTCCCTTGACGGGAGAGGTTAGGTGAGGGTGAAACATCACTCCTTAGGGCGCGCTTACCGCGTCTCTGCAAGTTCGCCCTTTACTCACGACAGGGCAGACACATTGGTCTGCCCCTACGAGTTCCAAACTTTTCTGCAATGTAGATACCCACGGGCAGAGCCCGTGGCACTTTGAAATCTTCAAGCTATGCTTGACGCCCTTCGGGCGAGTTCTCATTCACCCACGGGCAAAGCCCGTGGAACCCTGCCCTTCGGGTTCTTTGGATTTTGAATCTGTTTAGGATTCCCTGCGTTGTTGAACCCTGACCTTACCTGAGATGCCCAGACTACATTCAGCTTGACTCCCGCTTGCCCCTATAGTAATATCTTTACAAGGTCGTGCTAGATGGGGAGACAGCGGTGCCCTGTACCCGCAATCCGCTATAGCGGGATCGAATCCCTGCTCGAGGTCCTGCTCTTTCCGGGACTGTTTTCTGTCCATCGGTTATGAACACTGGGTCCTGCGCGGCAGAACGCTATGAACCCCGTCAGGTCCGGAAGGAAGCAGCGGTAAATAGTAAATTCTGGGTGCCGCAGGAGCACCTGGTGGGAGCCGGTGGCAGGGATAAGCTGGAGGGGGAGGGTCGACAGTGGGTGCACGGCCTTAAGTTTGCTCTACTCTGTTATTAGTTAGGGAGAAATCGAGGGGCTATATATTAGCCCCATTAGGCTGCATAAAACAGAAATTAAAATTCTAGGAGGGCAAGCTAAATGGAATTAGGTCTGGCAGGCAAAACGGTTATCGTCACCGGCGGAGGCTCCAACATCGGTCGCGCCATCACATTCGCTTTCGCCAAAGAGAAGTGCAATGTGGTCATCGCTGACATTGATGAGGAGCAGGGCAAGAAAGTGGCTAAAGAGGCAAGCGCCCTGGGTGGCAAAGCCATCGGCATCAAGACAGACGTAACCGACTACGCTTCTGTCGAGGCAATGGTCAAAAAGGCCATAAGTCAGTTCGGCGGCGTTGACGTCCTGGTAAATAACGCCGGCTTTGTGTCCAACAAACTCTTCATGAAGAAGCCCAGGGAGGAATACGAGAAAGAGATCAAGATCAATTATCTGGGCGTGATCAATTGCACCAGGGTAGTCTTGGACCACTTCGTAGAGAAAAAAACGGGCAAGATTGTGAACATCGCCTCGGATTCAGGCCGTGTGGGCGAGCCCAGGGAAGCCGTCTATTCCGGAACTAAGGGCGCTGTTATCGCCTTCGCCAAGGCCATAGCTAAAGAGATGGGCAGGTTCGGCATCAACGTCAATACCATTTGCCCGGGAGCTACCATCCCTGAGAAACCCGGCACGGCGGGCAAAGACAGCATGTGGGCTGGCGACGTTACGCAGGATATGATTCCGGCCGAGGTTAAGGACAGGATAATCAGCCAGTATCCCTTGCAGCGAATGGGCAAGCCTGAGGATACTGCTAATGCTGCGGTATTTCTGGCCTCTGATGGAGCCGCATTCATAACAGGCCAGACGCTGAGCGTCAGCGGCGGCTTCAGCATGGTGTAGAAGCCCTATCCAAAATCCGTCAAAGGAGAACAACAAGGCGTGGAAGACATCAAACCAATAGACATCATGAACTACCCCTTCTGGAATGCTCATGCCTGGGATGGCAGAGAGTTCCAAATCCTGGCAGCCACCATGATGAGGTCGCATACCGGCCCAGGCTCCGAGTTCCCTAAAAATATCCTCACCGATACTATGAAGAAGCCAGCCCCGCGCTTACCTGTCCCCATCCCTACCACCAAGGAATTCGTGGCCATGATGGACGCAGAGGGCTACGACAAGATATTCATCCCTGCCATCAGGATGTGGTCTAACTGGGACAAGAAGCTCATCTGGAACTACACCATCGACGAGGTCTACGAGCACATAAAAGATTACCCAGACCGCTTGATACCCGTTGTCGGCTATAATCCCTATCGCATTGAGGAGAGCCTGGAGGAGATGGAAAGGGGCGTCAAGGAATACGGCGCAAAGTATTGCTATTTCCACTCCCTCACCTTCGGCGTGCCCCTCAACGACAGGAGGCTATATCCCTGTTACGCCAAGTGCAGCGAGCTGGGCATACCTGTGGGGATGCAGACGGGGCATGCGGCTGAGCTTTTTCCGACCTGGCCCGGGCGTCCCATATACCTGGATGAGGTAGCATTAGACTTCCCCGGGCTCACTATCATCGGCTCCCATACTGGCTGGCCCTGGGGCAACGAGCTGGTAGCGATGGCCTGGAAGCACCCCAACGTCTACTGCGACTGCTCAGCCTGGATGCCCAAGCTCCTGTCCAAAATGCACCCCGAGATGTTCACCTTCATGTCATTCTGGGCAGGTCAGGAGAAGGTCCTCTTCGGCACCAATAACATGGGACTCTCAGCGTTCAAAAAGCAGTTCCTGGAGTTACCGTTGAGCGACGAGGCCAAGAGAATGATAATGCGTGAGAACGCAATCAAGGTCTTTGGCCTGAAAGACTCGAAACCCAAAAAGAAAAGCGCCAAGAAAAGCAAATAAGCTAGTGGTTGTATCCCAAGTGTAGGGGCGTCCGCCAGAGGCGGACGCCCCTACACTTTTTGATGAGTGGGCAATAATTTTTCACTGAATGCAGCGCCGCGACCATTGCTCTGAAGGTAGCACAGACGCCTTCGTCTGTGCCTGAATAACATGCGGCTGTTCCCAAACTCTCTCTTTTAGTTATATAATGTGCGGCGGAGGGTAAATGAGAGATCAGAATACTATAGATCGCTCCTCTCCCGATGCCAAAAGCCAGTTGCACCGCCTCGGGACAAGGGCTAAGAAGGGACTGGGACAGCACTTCCTGGTCGACCGAGGCGTGCTGGAGAAGATAATCTCAGCGGCAGAGCTTGAGCCCTCCGATACAGTAATAGAGGTGGGCCCGGGATTAGGAGTCTTGACCGGGGAGCTGGTGAAAAAGGCGGCAAATGTGATCGCCATTGAGGCTGACTCCAAGCTCGCTTCCTCCCTACAAAAAACTTTCTCGAAGATTCCTCAACTTACTGTCCTTAATGCCGATGTTCTTGAAATAGACCCTGGAGAGATATTCGCCAAAGAACGACAGAGTTACAAGGTTGTTGCCAACTTACCTTACTATATAGCCGCCCCGATACTGCGCCATTTCCTCGAGGCATCGCTTAAGCCCAGCCTCATGGTGGTCATGGTGCAGAAGGAGGTAGGGCAAAGCATAGTGGCTGCTCCGGGCGACATGAGCATTCTCGGCATCAGCGTCCAGCTTTACGGCAAGCCCACTATCGTCGACTATGTGCCTGCACAGAGCTTTTATCCCCAGCCCAAGGTTGATTCAGCCATTGTGCGCATAGATGTCTACCCGAAGCCAGCAGTTGAGGTGAGGGATATTGCCGGCTTCTTCGAGATAGTCAAGGCTGGATTCAGTGCACCGCGCAAGCAGATACGAAACTCCCTTGCCCTGGGGCTGCAGGTTACATCAGCAGAGGTTGTGGAACTCTTAGGGCAAGCCGGCATAGAGCCGCAGCGACGACCTGAAACCCTATCACTTGAAGAATGGGCAAAATTACACCGTGCGTTTATGAGCAAGGTTAAGAAATGAGCTTGACGCTTCAGGCATACGCCAAGATAAACCTGACCCTCGAGGTCCTGGCCAAGCGCCCTGATGGCTACCACGAGGTCGCCAGCGTGCTTCAGACCATCAGCCTGGCCGACACCCTCACCTTCGAGCCCAGTGCAAATCTAGATTTTCGTTGTGATGTCCCGAAACTGCAATCTCCCGATAACCTGGTGCTGAAAGCAGCTAAATTGCTTAGAGAAGCCACAGGTTGCACCAAGGGCGCTGTAATCCAACTCACCAAGAGGATTCCCATAGCTGCTGGATTGGGCTCCGGCTCAACCGACGCCGCTGCTACCCTGGTTGGGCTAAACCAGCTCTGGGAATTGAATCTTTCACTTGAAAGATTGGTAGAGCTTGCGTCAAAGCTGGGTTCGGATGTCGCCTTTTTCCTCTACGGAGGCACAGCTTTGGCAAAAGGTCGCGGTGAGGAGATAGCACCTCTCCCCCCTGCCCCTGAACACTGGCTGGTGCTGCTCCAGCCAGCAATCGAACCTGTACACAGTAAGACAGCGCAGCTCTACTCGCGGTTGAACCCCTCCCATTACACATCCGGTCAACACACCCAGAAACTATTTACCCACCTAAATCATGGGGGCAATGTAGACGACTCCTTCCTGTTCAACGTATTCGAGCAGGTCGCTTTCAACTTCTTTTCCAAGCTCTCCGAATCTCGCGCCAGCCTGTTGAAAGCAGGTGCCAGAAGCATCCACCTTGCAGGATCCGGCCCTGCTCTGTTCACTCTTGCGCCAGACAAATCTCGAGGTGAAGCTATATTGAACCATCTGAAGGGAGAAAGAATAGCGGCTTATCTTGTTCATATGATAAGGGCTGAGCCTTCAGCCTCTACAAGGAACAGACAATGTTAATGGATATCCTGGCTGGTCTCGTCTGCGGATTATTCATGGGGACGGTTTTCCTGGGGTTACTGATATATATATTTTTCACCAATCGCGATATATATGACCGCCTGGCTAAGCGGTTACCCCCAGGCATACCCCCGACACTGGTTATGCTATCCTTTGTAGTTGGCTTGCCACCAGCCTGGGCCATATTCGGAGTTATCACAGGCACGCTTTATAATGTGGCTATTGACTCGGCTCCTGGCACAGGGCTGGGCAGCTCCAACCAAACATTTACTCTGGCCATCCTCTGTCTGACGGTGCTGCTGATGCTGCCAGCCCTGTTTCTCATCATCAAACGCAAAAAGTTGGGCTGGCTATTTTTCGTAATAGACCTGATATTCGCAGGCATCTTCGGCTGGCTTCTGCCCCTGCTCGCCCACTGGCGCTAAACACTCCAAAAACACTTGCCTTATTGACCTCAAGGGGCATCGTGAAGCCCCCTAGTTCACCGGGGCACTTGAGCACGTGCGCCAGAAGAGCGCCCTGTTCAATGTCTTCGGGTCATACCCACGATATGAGGAAAAAACCAAGGCAAATTCAGCAATTGTGCACCCCGCACTGTGCCCCAGCCCCTGAACTACTGGCGCATCCGCTTGACCAGTTTAGAGATACGCTATGTTGTCTCCTATTTTGGCCGGGCGAAGAGATCGAGCAGCGGCTTCCATTTAGAGGTCAGCTTGTTGCCCATGTCTTTTAATCCAGAAGGTCCCAATCGGAGCAAAGGCGCGAACATCCACAATATGCCCAGTATCGTGAACGTCTGTCCTTTGAGACGCCAAAAAAGTTTCAGCATATTGCCCAAGGTTCGGCCCTTAGCCAATAGCTGAATGTCGTCGATAGTCAACCTTATCCCTTTTATCCGTTGCTGTCTAACCTCCTTCTCAGACATAGTGCTTATTTTCACGGGCTGAGCCATTCCAACCACTATTGGCGGAGTAGGGGTGCCCACCAGTTGGAGATATATCTTCTTCCCTCCACCCGCAGGCATGACTCTATCGACAGCACTTCTTTGCCTCTTATCCAAACTCTTTAAGAAACCATCAAGAACACGGGGCAATATAAGCCCAGCCATGCGGATAAGGGGACTGATGTCTGTAGCCTTCAATCGTGGCAACATTGCAGCCAGTGCTGATTCTTTCTTCACGGCCATTTTCTATCTCCTTGGTCAGTAGTCCTCTAAGCCTTGCACTCCGCACAAAGGCAAGGGGGAAGTCAATTATCACCCGCAAAATCCCCCTTGCCTTATAGCAGACAAGCAGACCCACGTTCTTACATCTTTTGTAATCCCATCACCTTTTGTAATCCCATCACCCGAACCCGGATTGCCTGCAGAAAGGTTAACTCCACTTCAACTTGATGCCGGTTCCCGCCTCCGGGTAAGACCAGTCAATGGCGTTCACAGGACACACATAACGGCAGGTACCGCACTCCCCACACAGCTTCATACCGTACTTCCACACAGCCTTGCCGTTTTCCATTTCGAAAGACCCGGTTGGGCAGGTGATATAGCAAAGCTGGCAGGCCATACCAATGCACTTGTCCCGATCGATCTTGATGTGCTCTTTGGTCTTGGGGATGACCTCGTACTTGCCTTTGAGAAGCTCGCGGACCTTCGCTCCGCATAACTTCGGTCCACGGACACTGTCGGGATCATTCTGCTTCCAAGTTTTTTCCATTTCACTTTCCTTTCATCTTGTCTTATACTATTTGCCTGACCCAATGCCGAGCAGTTGCAGGAAGGGACCTGCCTTTTTCAAGGCCACTTCTGCCGTCCTCCTTCCCATGTTAGGCAGCTCCATGACAGCTGGAATAGCCGTGATGAGTTTAGGCAGCACGCCTAAGATGATGGACGGGTACGACTTATTCTCCCACTTACTGGATAACGCATACGCCACAACATCATCCACGGTCTTAAAGATCTGGTTCATACTGCCGGACCTCATCCACATGGATATTTCGGGAATATTGTCCTCGCCGACCCAGGAGTTGCGCCAATTCTCCTCGTACTTGGCGAACATGGCCTCCGAATAATCCTTTTTCGCTTTCATCTCAGCGCAGAGCTCGCCTGCCATCCTCCCCAGCCACAGCGCAACGTTCGCCCCAAAATTATCCATCGGTTGGGCGAATCCACCCGAATCTCCCACAAGAAGCAGGCCCGGCAGATACGACTTCTTCACGTACCCGACCATGTCGCCCGCAGCTAGCGAATGGAAGTTGCAGTATATGAACTCGGCGCCTTCGAGCAGCCTCCTGCACGAGGGGTGGTTTAAATACCATTGTGCACGCTGGTGGATGTTGATGCGGTTCTCCACCATCTCTTTCAGCGAGGAGTAGTAACAGATGCTGATGATGCCGCCGCGACCAGGCATGCCGGTGGCGTGAGCCCCAAAGTGGTCAGGATTCGAGCCGCAAATCATCTGGCTGCATCCCCAGTCTACCTCGACCCCGTCTGTATCAAAGTACGTCTGCATCCTCTTCCGAAGCACATCCGGATCAAGCCGGTAGATGTACTTCAAACCAAGCATGACCTTGTCCAGACCCCAGTTCGCGAGGCCAGCCCTATGAGCTATTATCGAATTCAGTCCGGACGCATCAATCACCGCCGGAGCCTCGAAGTTTCCAGCATCGCTGACGACACCCACCACCCGTGCATTTTCTCCTCCTTTGTTTTCCCAGAGGAGGTCTGTGACCAGAGCGGTCTTGATCTCAGCGCCAGCCTTCACCGCTTGCTCAGCGAACCACTTATCGGTCTCATTGCGGAACACTGTCATCCAGTTCCGCATGGCATCCGAACCCGGTTGCACTGACATGCCGTGTATCTTTTCGTCGTTGTCAATTGTCCACCGGAAATCGACCCCTGCTATACGAATCTGCCCCTTGTTGAACTCGGC
>Ga0209777_10001124_pt1 | contig 40395 bp, 29 predicted proteins | sample FrelakmetHBP12HB_FD_187147 | JGI IMG/M metagenome (GOLD analysis project Ga0209777, IMG submission 187147) | Freshwater lake sediment microbial communities from the University of Notre Dame, USA, for methane emissions studies -HBP12 HB (SPAdes)... | ecosystem: Environmental > Aquatic >...
TCTGAGGCGGCGGTCATCCTCGCGCACGGGGAACACCAGGAACTGGCGCGCGACCTTCTCGGGCACCAGCTTGGCGGCGGCCGCCTCGGCGGAACCCAGGTCCGCGACGTCGAGCCGGAAGTGGCGGGCGACCAGTTGGGCCAGCGCGTCGGCCGACAGGCCGGTGGACGCCGCCACCGCACGCCAGATCTCCGCCATCCCGGCCCCGTCCGGAGGCGGCGGGCACTGGTGTCCCGCCCGCTCCACGACGCCGATCAGCCAGTGTGCACGCACGCGGACTCACCCCCCGCCAGCGGTGGCGGCAGCAAGGAATGCACAGACGACCTCGTGTTCGCGCCGCACCCCGCCGGCCAGGCTCTGGGCCGCGGCGAGATCGCCGCCGCGCCCGGCGAGTTCGAGCGCCTGGAGCCCCTCGGCCAGCGCGCGCGCCCCCAGCTGGGCGGCGGAGGACTTGTAGGCGTGCGCCGCCTGACGGATCCGCTCGGCGTCCCCGGCCCGGACCGCATCCTCGATCGACGCGACGCGGCCGGGAGCGTCCTGGAGGAACGACGCGACCAGCGTGCCGAGCATATCTTCTACACCGCCCTCCCGCAACGCGCCCCGCAGCGCCACGAGATCCACTGGCGCCGCCGCGCCCCCGGGGCTCCCGGCGGCGTCCGCAGCGACCCCTTCAGGCTCCGCCGACGGCGCCACAGCGGGCGCCTTCGACGGCCCGGCCCACCCCTCCACCGCCGCGAACAGCTGGTGCGGCTTGAACGGCTTCGTGACGACGGCGCTCATCCCGGCCGCCAGGAACCGATCGCGATCGTCGGCGAAGGCGTGCGCGGTGAGGGCCACGATGGGGAGCTGCTCGCACCCCGGGATGGTGCGGGCCTCCCGCGTGGCCTCGAGCCCGTCGAGTTCAGGCATCTGCACGTCCATCAGGACCACGTCGTACGGGCGTTCCCGCAGCGCCACGAGCGCCTCGCGGCCGTTCGCGACGACGTCCACGTCGTGCCCGCGTTTGGTCAGCAGGGCGCGCGCCACCTGCTGGTTCACGGCGTTGTCCTCGGCGACCAGGATGCGCAGCCGTCGCCGCGACTCGACGATCGTGTGGCGGGTGACCAGCCGGGCACCCTCCACGCCGCCGGCCAGCACCGTGATCGCCGCCTCCAGCAGCTCCATCCGCGGAACGGGCTTGGTGAGGTACCCGGTGATCCCCAGCTCCTGGCAGCGCGCGGCGTCGCCCCGCCGGCCCGCCGAGGTGAGCATCATCAGCGGGGTCCCCGAGAGCCGGGCATCAGCCCGCACCTCCGCCGCCAGCTGGAAGCCGTCGGTCTCCGGCATGTAGCCGTCGATCACGGCCAGCGCGTAGGCGCCCCCGGCCTCCGCCGCGGTCCGCAGCGCCGCCAGCGCGACCCGTGCGTCCGCCGCTTCGGTGACCACCGCCCGCGCGTCCTCCAGGAACCGCCGGATCACTTGGCGGTTCGTCGCGTTGTCGTCCACGACCAGCACCCGGGCGTTGGCCAGCACTTCGCTCGACAGCCCCTGGGCCGGTGCGAGGCCACCCCGTTCGATCCCGAGCCCGAGCACGAACCGGAAGCTCGTTCCGCGCCCCTCCCCGCTGTCCACCGACAGCTCGCCCCCCATCAGGCGGACCAGCCGCCGGGAAATCGAGAGGCCCAGCCCGGTGCCGCCGAAGCGCCGCGTCGTCGAGACGTCGGCCTGCGCGAACTCCTCGAACACCGTCTGCAGCTTGTCGGCGGGGATGCCGATGCCGGTGTCGCGCACCACGAACTCCACCTCCACGCGGTCGCCGTCCACGCGCACCGGCGCGGCGCGCAGGACCACCTCGCCCTCGGGCGTGAACTTGACGGCGTTCCCCACCAGGTTGATCAGCACCTGCCGCAGCCGGCCCGGGTCCCCGCGCACCAGCGGCGGCAGGTCGGGGGCGATGTCGGCCACCATCTCGATGCCCTTCTCGAACGCCCGGGCCCCCAGCAGGCCCGCCACCGAGTGGACCACGCCGGGGAGGTCGAACGCCGTCTCCTCCAGCTGGACGTGCCCCGCCTCGATCTTCGAGTAGTCGAGCACGTCGTTCAGGATGTCGAGAAGCGCCTCGCCCGACGTCTTCACGAGGTCCGCGGCTCGCCGCTGCTCCGCCGTCAGGTCGGTGTCGAGCAGGATCTCAACCATCCCGAGGATGCCGTTCAACGGCGTGCGGATCTCATGGCTCATATTGGCGAGGAACGCCGCCTTCGCCACCGCCGTCCGCTCGGCCACGTCCCGCGCCGCCTCCAGCGCCTGGCGCACCCGCACCGCCGCGCCCACGTCCCGCGCGATCCCAATGGCGCCGGTCAGCCGGCCCTGCTCGTCGCGCGCCGGGAGACAGGAGAAGCTGAGGTGCCGCTGCTCCCCCTGGACGCCCTGGTGCACCGTCTCGTGGTCCACGACCCGCTCGCCGGCGAGCACCCGCTCGAACGCCGCCCGATCGCTCTCGACGTGGTCCGGTGACATCCGCTCGAACATCGGACGCCCCAGGAGCGACTCGGGGTCCGCCCCGTAGATCTCGCGCGACGCCTGGTTCAGGAAGGTCCAGCGGCCCTCGAGATCCACCTGGAACACGAGATCGGTGGCGGATTCCACGAGCGCGTGGTACTGCGCCTCCGCCTCCCGCAGGGCCGCCTCGCTGCGCTTCAGCGCCGTGATGTCCTCGTAGAGCACGAAGAGTGTGCCGTCCGGGTCGCCCTGGACCGCCGCGGCCGACAGCCGCACCGGGATCCGGCGGCCGTCCTTCCGCCGCCGCTCCGCGTCCCGCACGATGCCGCGGCCATCCCGGGCGTCCACATCCCAGGCCTGCGCCGCGGCGCGCTCCGCATCGGGCACGATGAGGTCGTTGATGTTCCGGTCCAGGCACTCCGCCGCCCCATAGCCGAACAGCCGCTCGAACGCCGGATTGACGGCCGTGACCCGTCCCGTGCCCCCGACGGCCGCGATGGCGACGGGCGCGCTACCTAGGAGGGCGCTCAGGAACCGGCGCTCGCGCACGGCGCGCCGCTCGCTGAATTCCAGCTCCTTGGCCGCGGTGATCTGCGCGACCAGCACCGCGTGCGCCTCGCCATGGAACCGCCACATGACCACGGCGAAGAGCCCCAGCACGGTGACGACCGCAAGGTGGCGCGTCTCGATCCCTCGGAGCAGCGCCGCGACCGTCGGCGGAACGAGGAGTGCCGCCCCGTAGACGACAGCGGCCAATCGGTCGGCGACGAGCGTGTGACTCGCGCCAGCCAGCAGCGCCACGATCACCGCGAGCAGGAGGGCTTCCGACGCCGGCGCCAGCGAGGGGAGGGCCACGGCCGCGCCGACGCCCCAGGCGAGGGCGATCAGCCCGGCGGTGACCCGGACGGCATACACGACCGCCGTGGGTCCGAGCCCTCGCCGTCCGACAAGCCCGGGGCGCAGCCAGCGCAACGCCGCCAGAACGACTACGGCGCCCAACCACCCCAGGATCAGGCCGTGCCCGAGAGAGGGCCAGGCGAGCGCGGCCACCATGGCCGCCCCCGCCACGTTTGCGACCGCTGCAGCCAGCCCGCCGGAGAGCAGTCGCTGCGAGAGGAGGGTGCGGAGTTCCCCGCTGACCCAGGCGACAGGGGCCGACTCGTCCGCTGTCGCCCCCTCCTCCCGGCGCCCGAAGAACGAGGCCGCTGGTCCCGGAGGCGGATCGGAAACGCGAGCTGGCCGCTCGTCGGCAGACATAGCACACCTCCTGGGAGCGTCCGGATCGTGCGTCACCCCTCAGCGTTCAACCGGTCCGCCGCCGTTGCCCTCTATACTACATTGCGGCCGCTCTCACCGCTCTGGATGCCACCTCGGGACCCCGGGGCCCCAGCTTCGGCACCGCTTGCGGCCGCCTGCGCGGCGCCGCACGTTCCACGCGCGCCCTCGACGGAGGAACGGTGATGCTCTCGCGCCTGACAACGGCTTGCGGCGGCGTGCTCGTGGTGGCGGCCGGGGTTGCGGCGCCACCGGCCGCCGCACAGCGGTGCAACGGCGTGCGTGGGGAGCGGGCGGCCGCCATCGCAGGCGCCTACGTCGCCGGCGAGGCCGTGATGGCGGCGGCCCACCCCTCCGATTGGTGGCTTGGGCCGCCGCGGTCGTTCCGGCTCGACTGGGTCAACGGGGGCGGCAGTCCGGCCGCCGGCCAGGACTTCCTCATGCACGTGGCGGCGTCGTACCAGGCCTCTCAAGCGGCGGCGCTCGCCTGGCAGTGGGCCTGCGCCCCGCCGCTGGCCGCCGCGTGGCTCGGCGCGGCGACGGCCTTCGCATTCGGCCTGCCGAAGAAGGTCGTGGACGGCTTCCACGATCCGGGCTTCGAGGCCGCCAAGGTCCTGACGAACGCCGTGGGCGCCGCGCTGCCCGTCGCGCACACCGCCTGGCCGGCGACACGGGTCGTCGCCCTCAAGGTGTGGTACTGGCCGTCGCGGGAGTTGCGCGAGCGCACCGGCACGGAACCGAACCTCCTGAGCGACTACGCCGGCCAGCGCTACTACCTGAGCATCAATCCGGCGCGCGCCGGCCTCGGCGGCAGGTGGTGGCCTCGGTGGCTGGGGCTCGCGATCGGGCATTCGACGCCCGGCTGGGTCACGGAGATCCCGGCCCGTCACGAGTGGTACGCCGCCCTCGATCTCGAGCTGCGCGGCCTCCCGATCCGCGCCGCCTGGTGGCCCCGGGTGGCCGCGGTGCTGGACCAGATCCACTTCCCCGCACCCGGCGTGCGGCTCCGCAACGGAGGCCTGAGTGTCGGGCTCTTTTGACGTGACGCCGACCCTCCTCGTTCTCGCCGCCGGGCTCGGTAGCCGCTACGGTGGCCTCAAGCAGCTGGAGGCGGTCGGGCCCGCGGGCGCCACGCTGCTCGACTACGCGGTGTACGACGCCGCGCGCGCCGGTTTCGGCGCGGTGGTCTTCGTGGTGCGGCCGGAGATGGACCCCGCCTTCTCCGACCGGATCCTCCCCCGCTTCGTGGGGCGCGTGGCGGTGCGCACCGTCCACCAGCGCTTCGACGTCCCGCCCGGGTTCGCGATGCCGCCCGGGCGCACCAAGCCGTGGGGCACCGCCCACGCCGTCCTCGCCGCCGCCGACGTGATCCAGGGGCCGTTCGCCGTGGTGAACGCCGACGATTTCTACGGCCGGGAGGCGTACGCCGCCATCGGCGCCTTCCTCCGCGCGCCGCGGCCCGCCGGACCGCCCGCCTACGCCGTCGTGGGATTCCCCCTCTCCCGCACCATCAGCGACGCCGGACCCGTCAACCGCGCCGTCTGCCACGCGTCGGCCGAGGGGCGGCTGGAGTCGGTGAGCGAGGTGCTGCACATCACCGCCGACGGCCGCGGCGCCTTCGCGGGCACGGACGAAGGCCAGGCGCGCCGGCTCGCCGGCACGGAGCTGGTCTCGATGAACATGTGGGGCTTCACGCCGGCGGTCTTCCCGCAGCTCCAGGCGGGATTCGAGGCGTTCCTGGCGGGCGAGACGCCCACGGCACGCACCCAGCAGGACCCCGCGAAGCGGGAGTACCTCATTCCTTCCGTCGTGCAGAAGCTCATCGCGCGCGGCGAGGCGCGGGTGCGGGTGCTGCCGACGGACAGCGCGTGGACGGGCATCACCCACCCCGAGGATCGGGCATTGGTCGAGGGGAGGATCCGCGAGATGGTGGCGAGGGGGGAGTATCCCCAGGTGCTATGGTGAGACAGTGAGAGAGTGAGGAGGTGAACGGTGAATGGTGAGCGGTGAGCGGTGACAAGGTGACGCGGGACGCTGACGCGTTGGCGCGGGAGGTCCTCGCGCACTTCGATCTCGGAGGAGCAATCGAGGAGGTCGCTCCTCTTGCCGAGGGGCATATCAATCGGTCATGGATCGCCACCGCCGCCACCGGCGCGCGCTTCGTCCTCCAACGCCTCAACGAGACGGTGTTCCGGGAGCCGGAGCGGGTGATGGAGAACGTCGAGCGCGTCACCCGCCACCTCGCGGACGCACTGGCGCGCGAAGGCGCGAGGGAGCCGGCGCGGCGCGCGCTCCGGCTGGTGCCCACGCGCGCGGGGGCGTCGTGCCACCGCGACGCCACAGGCGGCGTGTGGCGGGTCTACCCCTTCGTCGAGGGCACGCAGGTCCGCGAGCACGTCACCACCCGCGAGGAGGCGCGCGAGGTGGGGCGCGCCTTCGGGACCTTCCAGCGGCTCCTCGCCGGCTACGACGGCCGCCGGCTCCATGAGACGATCCCGCACTTCCACGACGCCGCGCGGCGCCTCGCGGCGCTCGAGTCGGCCCTCGCCGCCGATCGCGCGGGGCGGGCCGACGATGCGCGGCCGGAGATCGAGGCGGCCCTCGGCCGGCGCGCGATGGCCCACATCCTCCAGCCCCTCCTCGACGCCGGCGCCATCCCCGAGCGCATCGCGCACAACGACGCCAAGAGCAGCAACGTCCTCCTCGATGCGGCGACCGGCGAGGCGCTGTGCGTCGTGGACCTCGACACGGTGATGCCGGGCACGCTCCTCTCCGACTTCGGCGACATGGTGCGCTCCGCCACCTCGCCCACCGCCGAGGACGAGCCCGACCTCGGCGCGGTGGGCGCCGAGCCGACCCTCTTCGCCGGGCTCGCCGAAGGGTACCTCGCCGAGGCGGGCGAGATCCTCACCGCCACGGAACGGGACCTGCTCGTCGTGGTCGGCCAGATCATCACGTGGGAACAGGCGGTCCGGTTCCTCACGGACCATCTGGACGGCGACCGCTACTACCGCGTGGCCTACCCGGAGCACAATCTCGTGCGCGCCCGTACCCAGCTCGCCTTGTTGGACAGTCTGGAAAGGCAGGCGGAGGAGTTCCTTGCCTTGATACAAGAGATGACTGATGGGTGATGCGTGATGGGCGATAGGTGATAGGTGATGGGTGATGGGTCATGGGGACCCATACGACCGACGGCCGCTCGGCTCTTGCCATTGTGACTAGTGATGACTATATGATAGTCATATGAGCGAGAAGCCCCCCAGGCGCCCCCTCCGGGTGGCGGAGCTGAAGGCCCGCCTCAGCCACTACCTGCGCGCGGTGCGCGCGGGCCGGTCGCTGACGGTGTACGACCGGGACACGCCCGTGGCCCGCCTGGTCCCCGTCGCGCCGGGGCCGGGCGACCTGCCGAGCGTCAAGCGGACGCGGCGCCTGCGCGACGTCCCGCTTCCGCGCCCCCTGCCCAAGCCGGTGGCGAGCGCGGCTGCGCTCCGCGAGGAGCGGCGCGAGCGCCGATGAGCACCTACGTCGACTCGTCGGTGCTGCTCCGCTGCGTGCTCGGGGAGCCGGGGGCGCTCCGGCTGGCGGACCTCGATCCCGGCCACACCTCGGCCCTCACCGGGGTGGAGTGTCTGCGGACGCTCGACCGCCTGTACGCCAAGGGACGGCTGAGCGCGGACGACCTGGCCGTGCGAAGGGCAGCGGTGCTGGATCTCCTCGAGGCCCTCGAGGTCGTGGACCTCTCGGCGAGCGTCCTGCGGCGCGCGGCGGAGCCGTTCCCCACACCGCTCGGCACGCTGGACGCCCTGCACCTCGCCACCGCGCTGCTGTGGCGCGAGCGGCACCCGCGGGACGGGGCCGCGTTCGCCACCCACGACGCCGAACTGGGCCGCGCGGCGCGCGCCTGCGGGCTGGACGTCACGGGCGTCTAGGCGACCGCCGCCGCCCTGGTGCCTCCCGCGACTGGCCGGCGGCGCCGTCGCACCGCAGATTCTCCGCTGCCCCCCGCACGGAGAGATCGTGCTGCGCTGGTTCCCGCTCCTCCTCACCATCGCCACGCTCATGAATGCGCCCAACGCCAACGCGCAGGACCACTACGAGCCGACGAGCACCAACCTCGCCGCGCGCACCTGGTTCCAGGACGCCCGCTTCGGCCTGTTCATCCACTGGGGGATCTACTCCCTCCTCCAGGACGGCGAGTGGGTGATGCAGAACCGCGGCATCCGCGTCGCCGAATACGAGACGCTGGCGGGGGAGTTCAACCCGGTGCGCTTCGACGCCGCCGCGTGGGTGGCGCTCGCCAAGGCCGCGGGGATGCGGTACATCACGGTGACCGCCAAACACCACGACGGGTTCGCGATGTTCGACTCGCGCCAGAGCGACTGGAACGTCGTGGCCCGTACGCCGTGGCACCGCGATCCGATCCGCGAGCTGGCCGACGAGGCCCGCCGGCAGGGGCTGCAGCTCTTCGCCTACTACTCGCAGCTCGATTGGCACAGTCCCGACTACTTCCCCCGCGGCCAGACGGGCCAGGCCGCCGGCCGCCCCGACAGCGGCGACTTCACCCGTTACCTCGACTACATGGACGCCCAGCTGCGCGAGTTGTTCACCAACTACGGCCCGCTGGGGGGCGTGTGGTTCGACGGGATGTGGGACCGCCCCGACGCCGACTGGCAGCTCGAGCGCACCTACCGGATGCTGCACGAACTGCAGCCCGCCGCCCTGGTCGGGTCGAACCACCACAAGGCGCCCTTCCCCGGTGAGGACTTCCAGATGTTCGAGCAGGACCTGCCGGGGGCGAACACGGCGGGGTTCAATACGGCGGACATCAGCGCGCTCCCCCTCGAGACGGCCGCCACGATGAACGACTCGTGGGGCTACCACCTCGGCGACCGCAACTTCAAGAGCACGGCGCAGATCATCCGGCTTCTGGTTAACGCCGCCGGGCGGAACGCCAATCTCCTGCTGAACGTAGGCCCGATGCCGACGGGGGAGATCCAGCCGGAGTTCCAGGAGCGGCTCCGCGACGTGGGACAGTGGCTGGCCCGGAACGGTGAGGCGATCTACGGCACGCGCGGCGGGCCGGTGCCGCCGCGGCCGTGGGGCGTGACGACGCAGCGCGAGGGCCGCGTGTACGTCCACGTCCTCGACTGGGCCGACGCCGACCTGGCGCTGCCGCCCCTGCCGCGGCGCGTGCGCGCGGCGACGCTCCTCGCCGGCGGCACGGCAGTGCCCTTCCGCGAGACGCCGTCGGGCGTCACGCTCACTCTTCCCGCACGCGCCCCGGGCGAGGTGGACCAAGTGGTGGTGCTGGACCTCGTGACCGCGCAGGCGCCCGCGGCGCCGGCTCCGCCGAGGCGGCCGTGATCCCTGCGCTCTCGGAGATGCATGGCGCGGCCAGCGAGCGTCCCTGTCCGCGGGAGCCGAGGCGAGCACTCACGGGGCGCAGCCCGGCTCCCGCGGGCAGGGCGCGAGCAACAGGCCGCGCCGCCCTCGCGCTCGCCATGACAATCGCGGCAACCGCCCCCGCGCGCGCGCAGGCCGGCTACTCGCCCGCCGCCGCGAACCTCGCCGCCCGCGAGTGGTTCCGCGACGCGAAGTTCGGGATGTTCATCCACTGGGGCGTCTACTCCCTGCTCCAGGACGACGCGTGGGTGATGAACAACCGCCGCATCCACCTGAGCGAGTACGAGACCCTCGCGGCCCAGTTCAATCCGACGCGGTTCGATGCGGCCCAGTGGGTCGCGCTCGCCAAGGCGGCGGGCGCCCGGTACATCACCTTCACCACCAAGCACCACGACGGCTTCGCGATGTGGGACAGTCACGCGAGCGACTGGAACATCGTGGCGCGGACGCCCTTCCACCGCGACGTGGTGCGCGAGCTGGCCGACGAGTGCCGGCGCCAGGGCGTCAAGCTGTTCGTCTACTACTCGCAGCTCGACTGGCACCACCCCGACTTCCATCCGCGCGGCGGCACAGGCCGCTACACCGGCCGCGCCGACAGCGGTGACTTCAACCGCTACCTCGACTTCCTCGACGCGCAGGTGCGGGAGCTGCTCACCAACTACGGCGACGTCGCGGGCATCTGGTTCGACGGACAGTGGGACAAAGGGGGCGACTGGCGGCTCGGGCAGACGTACCGGATGATCCACGATCTCCAGCCCGCGGCGCTCCTCGGCTCCAACACCAACGGCTGGCTCCAGGCGGGGGAGGACCTCGCCCTGTTCGAGCGGATGCTCCCCGGCACCGAGAGCGCGCGGCTCGACTCGGCTCGCCAGCAGGGCGTCCCGCTCGAAATGTCGGAGACAATCAACGGCTCGTGGGGCTTCCGGCTGTGGGACCGCGACTACAAGAGCGCGGACCAGCTCATCCGCGAGCTGGTCGAGGCGGCTGGACAGGACGCCAACTTCCTGCTGAACGTGGGGCCGATGCCGACGGGGGAGATCCAGCTGCAGTTCGTCGAGCGGCTGCGGGCCGTGGGCGCGTGGCTGGAGCGGAACGGCGAGAGCCTCTACGGGACGCGGGGCGGCCCGATCGCACCGCGGCCGTGGGGCGTGACGACGCAGCGGGGCGACCGGGTGTACGTGCACGTCCTCGACTGGCGGGACCAGGAGCTGGCGCTCCCGTCCCTGCCCCGCCGGGTGCGCGCGGCGTCACTCCTCGCCGGCGGCGCGAGGGTGCCGTTCACCCAGACCGCGGACGGAGTGACCCTCACCCTCCCGCCGCGGACGGCGGGGGAAGTGGATCAGATCGTCGTGCTCGACTGCGCGCACTGAGCCGCGCGGCGGCACGCGCCGCAGCGACCCCCCCTAGGACCGCCCCCCGTCGAGCGGATGCCGCCAGCGCAGGCCCGGGAAGCGCGCGAAGTCGCGGTCGGTCGTGACGAGCTCGCAGCCGGACTCGATGGCGAGCGCGGCCAGCCAGGCGTCCGGCACCAGGTTGCCGCGCGCAGCCGCCTCGCGGCACAACCTGGTGAAGATGTTCCAATGCCGAGCACCCGGCGCGAGGAGCACGGCGTTGGCCCGCTCCCGGAACGCGCGCGCGAACGCCAGCGCCGGCCCGATCGGCGTGGGTGGATGGAAGACCTTGGGATGCGTCACCACGCGCAGGAATCCCGCCAGCACGTGGTTCGACACCGCGTAGGCCTCGTCGGACCCGACCAGCGACTCGACCCAGGCGCGGTGGGCGGCGTGACCGGGCGCGTCGGCGCGGAACGCGTAGACCAGCACGTTGACGTCAACGAGGCGCATCGTCCGCCTGCATCAGGTCGAGGAGACCCGCCGTGTCATCGAGGTCCACGCCGGGCTGGAGGCCCTTGCCCTTGAAGACCGGCAGGGAGACGGGTTCCGCTGGGCGCGAGGCCGGACGGCGCACCTGCGACTCGAGGGCCGCGAGAGCGCGGCGCAGCACATCGGACTTCGTGGCATCGAGTGCGGTCGCGAGGCGCTCCAGCCGCTCGCGATCCGGCCGATCCAGGTAGACCTGCACCGGCTCGGCCGTGCGGCCGGCTTTCCTGTGTTCATGAGCATGCCTCATGAGTTCATGATAACACGCCGGTAGTCATTCGGCAATCCCGCCGCGCCGCCGCCGCCCCGCCCTGCCGGCGACCTCGCGCTCGTGCAGATGCAGGCCTATCTTGCGCACGGCGGCCGGCCTCCCGGTGTGCGCGGTGCGGCCATGCCGCCGCTTCATCCCAGCGATCCCCGCATGACCGCGAGGGGCAGGACCGAGATGGACGAACACGAAGCCCCGACCGCCACCGACTTCGTGCGCCAGACCGTTGCGGAAGACACCCGGAGCGGCAAGTGGGACGGCCGGGTGGTGACCCGCTTCCCCCCCGAGCCCAACGGCTACCTGCATATCGGACACGCCAAGTCGATCTGTCTGAACTTCGGCATCGCCCGGGAGTTCGGCGGCGTGTGCCATCTGCGCTTCGACGACACGAACCCGACCAAGGAAGAGGACGAATACGTGCAGGCCATCCAGCGGGACGTGCGCTGGCTCGGCTTCGACTGGGGCGAGCACCTCTACTACGCCTCCGACTACTTCGACCAGCTGCACGCCTGGGCCGTCCTACTCATCCAGGCGGGCAAGGCCTACGTGTGCGACCAGACCGCCGACGAGATCAAGGCCGGTCGCGGCAAGCTCGCCTCGCACGGCACCGAAAGCCCCTATCGTGACCGCCCCATCGCGGAGAGTCTCGAGCTGTTCGAGCGGATGCGCGCGGGCGACGTCGAGGAGGGCACGAAGGTGCTGCGCGCCAGGATCGACATGGAGGCGCCCAACCAGCACCTGCGCGATCCGGTCATGTACCGCATCCTCAAAGCGCCCCACCATCGCACCGGCGACAAGTGGTGCATCTATCCGATGTACGACTGGGCCCACGGCCAGTCCGACTCCATCGAGAAGATCACCCATTCCGTCTGCACGCTCGAGTTCCGCGAGCACCGGCCGCTTTACGACTGGTACCTCGACGCGCTGGGCGTCTATCACCCGCAGCAGATCGAATTCGCCCGCCTCAACGTCACGTACACGATGATGAGCAAGCGGCGCCTGCTGCAGCTGGTCGAGGAGGGCCTGGTGCGCGGGTGGGACGATCCGCGCATGCCCACCATCTCGGGGATGCGGCGCCGCGGCTTCACGCCCGAGGCCCTCCGCCATTTCTGTGCGATCATCGGCGTGGACACCACGGAGAGCACCGTCGACTACGCCCTGCTCGAGCATTGCGTTCGTGAGGACCTCAACAAGCGCGCCTCCCGCTACATGGCGGTGCTGCGGCCCCTGCGCGTCGTGATCGAGAACTACGCGGAGGGTCGGACCGAGGAGGTGGAGGCGGTCAACAACCCCGAGGATCCCGCCGCGGGCTCGCGCCGGGTGCCCTTCGCGCGCGTCCTCTACATCGAGCGCGAGGACTTCATGGAGGACCCGCCCAAGCAGTTCTTCCGCCTCGCGCCGGGCCGCGAGGTCCGTTTGCGCTACGCCTACTTCATCACCTGCACCGGCGTCGTCAAGGACCCCGCCACCGGCGAGATCACCGAGCTGCGCTGCACCTACGACCCCGCCACGCGGGGCGGCGACGCCCCCGACGGACGCCGGGTCAAGGCCACGCTGCATTGGGTGTCCGCGGAGCACGCGGCCCCCGCCGAGGTGCGACTCTACGACCACCTGTTCACCAAAGAGGATCCGGACGATGTGGCGGAGGGGCAGGGTTGGCGCTCGAACCTCAATCCGCGTTCCATCGAGACGCTGACCGGTTGCCGAGTCGAACCGGTCCTCGCGGGTCTGCCCGTCGAGGAACGCGTGCAGTTCGAGCGGCTCGGCTACTTCTGCGTAGATCCCGACTCGAAGCCCGGCGCGCCCGTCTTCAACCGCACGCTCACCCTCAGAGACGAATGGGCGCGGCTGCAGAAGAAGGGCAAGGGCTGATCGCCCCGCGCTAGCCCGTCTTCGTCACGGCCAGGTCGGCGGCACGGCCCAGTATGCCGAGCGCTTCGTCCACCTCGGCCGCGGTGACGTCGAGCGGCGGGCGGAAGCGCAGGCTCCGCTCGCCACAGCCCAGGATGACCATCCCCAGCTCGAACGCCCGGTCGCCCATCGCGTCCCGCGTCTTCGTGTCCGGGAGGTCGATCGCGCACATGAGCCCTCGGCCCCGCGCGTTGCTGAACACGTCCGGACGCGAAGCCTGCAGCGCCTCAAGACCGCGCAACAGGTGCGCCCCCACGTTGGCCGCGTTCTCAATCAGGTTCTCTTCGGCCATGATCTCCAGGTAGCGCTGGCAGCGCACCATGTCCACCAGGTTGCCACCCCAGGTGGAGTTGATACGGCTCGAGAGGTGGAAGACGTTGTCGGGCTCCTCGTCGATGCGCCGTCCGGCCATGATGCCGCAGACCTGGGTCTTCTTGCCGAACGCGAGCAGGTCGGGCCGCACGTCGTCGTGCTGATGCGCCCACATGCGCCCGGTCAGTCCCATCCCGCTCTGCACCTCGTCGAAGATCAGCAGCGCCTCGTGCTCGTCCGCGAGTTGCCGCAGGGTGCGGAGGAACTCGGGACGGAAGTGCCGGTCCCCGCCCTCGGCCTGGATCGGCTCGATCACGATGCAGGCGATGTCGTCCTTCCGCTCGAGGAAGGCCTGCTTGATGCCGGCGACCGCCTCGGCCTCCACCTGGCGCACCCGCTCGATCTCGGCGCCGTCCACCGGGAAGTGCAGGGCGGGACTCGCCACCCGCGGCCAGTCGAACTTGGCGTAGTACTGGTGCTTCTTCGGGTCCGCGGTGTTCGTCAGCGACAGCGTGTACCCCGAGCGGCCGTGGAAGGCGTTCCGGAAGTGGAGCACCTGGTGGCCGCGTTCCTCCCGGATTCCTTTGCGGAAGTTGCGGCGCACCTTCCAGTCGAAGGCCGCCTTGAGGGCGTTCTCGACCGCCAGCGTCCCGCCCGCCACGAAGAAGACGTGCGGCAGGTACTCCGGCAGGGCGAATCGCGCGAACGTGTCCACGAACTCGGCCATCTCGACCGTGTAGATGTCGGAATTCGTGGGATTGACCAGTGCCGCCCGTTCCAGCTTGGCCAGGAAGGCGCTCTCGCGCAGGCCGGGGTGGTTGATCCCCACCGGCAGGGTGGCGAAGCACGAGAACATGTCGAGATACCAGCGTTCGCTCCTGCTGTCGTAGAGCCGGCGTCCCGCGCTTTTCTCCAGGTCGAGGACGATGTCGTAGCCGTCCGCCAGCATGTGGCGGCCCAGCACTTCGTGCACCTGAGCGGGAGCGATGGTCCCGGAAGCGCTAGCGGTCACGAGGCATCTCCCTTCACCTCGATCGGGACGAGGCATTCCTCCTTCAGTGTCGAGAGCACGATCAGCGTGCGGGTCTGACGAACCCCCTCCAGGCAGTTCAGCCGATGCAGCAGCAACCCCTGCAGCGACTCCACGTCCCGCACCCGGACCTTGAGCAGCAACGAGAACTCACCCGTGACGTAGTGGCACTCCTGGACCTCGTCGAGCCCGAGCATGCTCTCGATGAAGGCGGTCTCGTGGCGCGGGTGCTCGATGAAGACCTCGACGAAGGCCGTCAGCGCTGCGCCGACCGCCGCCGGATCCACCAGCGCCGCGTAGCGGCGGATGACGCCTGCCTTCTCGAGCTTCTTCAGGCGCTCGTTCACCGCCGCGGTCGAGAGCCCCACACGCTTCGCGATCTCCGCCTGCGCGAGTTTGCCGTCCCGCTGCACCAGGACGAGGATCCGGAGGTCCGTATGGTCCAACTTCTGATGTTTGTTCGCCATGACTGTCATCTGACAAGAATATCTTCTGCCATGCAGCAACGCAACAGTACGACATTCGGCTGTGAGCCTTCCGCGCGGGAGCGCGTCGCCAAGCCGTCAGCGCCCGGATAGCGCCACCGACGAGCCGCCCCGAGGTGCGGCACGCCGGCGTGCCGCAGCCGCTGCGACCGCACGCTCACGGTCCGGGAAGGAAGGGCGCGGCTGCAGAAGAAGGGCGCGGGGTGACCACGCCCTCGCGCCCTGAAGTGCCTGACACATGGTCCCCGCCGTTCCCTACGGCGGCACGACCGTCCCGGCGGACGTCACCTGTGCCGCTTCGACGATGAGATTCGGGACGGCGGCGCAGCCGGGGGCTGCCAGGAGGGCGAGCAGGCACCAGACAACGCGGGGGTTCATCGCCCTGGCCTCCGTCTCTCCCGCGCGTGCGCCCTCAGCGCGCTGGCGCCAGCCGGAGCCCGACCCGAAGGCGTTGCGCTTCGTGGTCGCGCACACGCTGAAGAAGCAGAAGCCAGTCCCGGACCGTGTAGAGCAGGTGCTGCGACAGGCGCGTTCTCATGGCGGCGACCTCCGTGGGAGCCGCGACCACTCTCGCACGACCCCGTCAAGCCGCCGTCAAGTGATGCAGGAAGGCGCGGTTCCTACCTCCCGAACCAGTGCGGCAGCGTCGTGGTCATCGCCGGAACGTAGGTGATCAGCAGGACGCCGAGGAGCAGGACCAGGAGGATCGGGACAATGGAACGGACGACCTCGGACATCGGCTTGTTGAAGCGCATCGACGAGAGGAACAGGTTCACGCCGACCGGCGGTGTCAGGAACCCCAGCTCGAGGTTGGCGAGGAAGATGATGCCCAGGTGGACCGGCGCGATGCCGAACGCCGCGCCGAGGGGCACCAGCAGCGGCGCGACGATGACGATGGCGGAGTAGACGTCCATCAGCGCGCCGACGACGAGCAGGAAGAGGTTGAGCAGGAGGAGGAAGACCCACTTCGAGTGGACCGCGGCCGTCACCCAGGCCACCGCGTGGGCCGGGATCTCCGCGAACGCCAGGTAGTTCGTGAAGCCCAGCGCCACCCCCAGGATCAGCAGCACGCCGCCGACCAGCACGCCGGACTCCGCCATCACGCGCGGGGAATCCCCGAACGGCCGCAGGTCCCGGTACACCAGCGTCTCGATGACGAAGACGTAGGACGCCGTCAGCGCAGCGGCCTCCACCGGCGTCGCGAACCCGCTGAAGAGCGCCCCCAGCGCGACCACCGGCACGAGCAGCTCCCACTTGGCGTCCCAGGCGGCGCGGCCCGCCTCCCGCGCGTCAAACGCCTGCCTCGCGGCCGACGTGCCCGGCGCCTGGAGGACACCCAGGAGCGCCGTCAAGCCGATCAGGAGCAGCCCGGGGACGATGCCCCCGAGGAACATCGCCTTGATGTCCACGCCCGCGATCACGCCGTAGAAGATGAGGGGCAGGCACGGCGGGAGCAGCATGCCGAGCGAGCCGGCGCCGGTGAGCAATCCGAGCGACCTCCGCTCGGAGTACCCCGCGGCCAGGAGCACCGGCATCAGGAGGCCGCCCAGCGCCAGGATCGTGACGCCCGAGGCGCCGGTGAACGACGTGAAGAAGGCGCACACCAGCGCGACGAGGATCGCCGGGCCGCCGCGCAGCTGCCCGACCACGGCGCCGAACAGCCGGATCAGCCGCCGCGACGCGCCGCCCTCAGCGAGGAAGTAGCCCGCCAGCGTGAACAGCGGCACCGTGGGGAGCGTGGGATTGGTGACGAGGCCGTAGTGGTCCACGGTGAGCGACGCGATCGGCGAGCCGTCGCCCCAGAACAGGATGAGGCCGGCGCCGCCCAGTGTCGTGAAGATCGGCGCGCCCAGGGCCGTGGCGAGCAGCAGCAGCACGAACGCCGGGACGACGAGCTGGGCGGCGGGGACCGGCGGCCGTACCGCGCACAGCGCCAGCAACCCCGCCAGCACGACGGTCGCGGCGCGCCAGCCCCACGTCTCCGACGATCTCCGGAGGATGCGGAACGCGACCAGTGCGAAGCCGATCGGCAGCGCCGTCTGCACGACCCAGGTGGGCAGGCCATAGGCCAGGGTGGCGCCGCCCGCCCGCTCGCTCGCGACGAACCGCAGGCTGGCCAGACACAGCATCGCCGTCACCGTGGCGGCGACGGCGGCGGCGAAGCTCCGCGCCACGGCGCGCCACCGGCCCCGGACCAGGTTCGCGGAGGAGAGCGCGAGCAGCCGGCCGTCGCGGGCCGCGATGGCCCCGCCGATCATCCCCGCGACGAGGGTGAGGTGCTGGACGATCGATCCCTGTCCGCTGATCTGGACGTGGATCATCCGGAGGGGGACCACGACCAGCGGCAGCAGCATCATCCCGGCGAGGACCGCCGAGAGGGCGATCCCCTCGACCCGCCCGGGCAGCGCGCGCCAGCCGCCCGGGAGCGCGCCGCCCTCCGCCGCCTCCGGAAGCGCCGTCACCGGGGCCGCGACGAGCGGTACTCGGCCACGATGCGCACCGCCTCGTCGAACATGTCCGCCGGCACCATCCGGCCGCGGATCCGCGGCCAGAAGCTCTCGCTCAGCGTCCGCCACTCCGCATCCACCGCCGGCGGCACCGGCTCGACGGTGAGGCCCCGCCGCTGCATCGCGGCCACGGCCTCGTCGCTCTCGGCGCGGCCGCGCGCCTGGAAGCGCCGCCCCGCGTCGACGGCGGCGGCCCGCAGCGCCGCCTGCGCCTCCGCCGAGAGGCCGTCCCAAGTGCGCTTGGTGATGAGCGTGGCGCCCACCAGCGGCAGCCAGTTCAGCTCGAGCATGTGGGTGGCCACCGTCTGGAACTGCATCGAGAGCGCGAAGTACGGGATGGTCGGCACCGCGTCGATCATCCCCGTCTGGAGTCCCGTGAGCGCGTCGGACCACTCCAGGAAGACGGGCGAGAAGCCGGCCGAGCGCATCAGGTCGAACTGGTCGTTGTCGCCGGCGGTGACGAAGATCTTGAGGTGCCGGAAGTCGTCGGGGTGCAGCGCCGGCCGGCGCGTGAAGAACCGCACCCAGCCCGCATCGACCCAGAAGAGCACCACGAACCCGCGTTCGGCGAGGCGCTGCGCCAGCACCGGCTCCAGCCGTGTCCGCGCGTACTCGAACTCGTCGAGCGAGTGGAACAGCATCGGGATCTCCTGCAGCGCACTCACCGCCCCATCGATCTCGGCGATGCCCACCCCCGTCAGGGCGGCGGCCTGCAGCTGCCCGAGCCGCATCCGCCGGACCAGCTCGGCCTCGCTGCCCATCGTGCCGGCGTACACGGTGAGCTGGACCTGGCCGTTGGTCACGGTGCGCCAGCGCTCGCCCATCTCCTGGAGGATGCGGTGGTACGACGTGCCCTGCGGCGCCAGCGTGCCCAGGCGGATGCGGACCGGAGCGCCCTGCGCCGGGGCGACGCGCGGCGACAGGGACAGCGCAAGGAGGGCGGCGACGGGCAGGATCCGGACGGCACGCCGGACGGTCATGACGGTCTCCCTGAGGTGCGGCGGCATCATCACGGGCGAACGGCCGGCGGCGGCGCCGGGTCGACGAAGAGCTGGTCGGCCCGGGAGAGCAGCCACCGAGCCCGGCGCTGCACGACCAGGTTGGCTAGGCGCCACTCGGGCCGCGCGTTGGGGTCGATGGCGAGCGCCTGGTGGAGGAGGGACTCGAACTCGCCACGGTCCTGGCGGCCCACGCTCACCCCTTCGGCGAGGGCGACGTACGGCCCGGCCAGCTGCCCGCCGGTCAGGCTGACCGCCCGGTCGAAGTGGGCCCGGGCGCGCGCGTTCGGGTCCCCGTGGGCGCCTTGCCGCACCAGCTCGTAGCTGATGAGGAAGCTGTGGATCGCGCCGTCGTCGAACCGCTCGTCCAGCTCGAGGGCGCGGTCGATCAGGGCCTCGACGAGCCCCTGGTCGGCGACGACGTCGGGGTCGTCCTTGGAGAGCGCGATGGCCGCGCCCCACGAGGCCGCAGTCCAGTAGAGGAGCGGCACGTCCGCCACCGTGGCCGTGCGCGCCGCCGCGCGCGCGTCGGCCCGGAGCTGTTGCGCGAAGCGGGGATGGGTCGTTTCCAGCCCCCGCAACCCATAGTCCCTCGCCCGCAGGTAGAGCTTCCGGGCCCGGGTCCGCAGCTCGCCGGCCCGGGCGAGGTCCCGGTCCTCCAGCTCCTCGGCGTCCTGCTGCACGAAGGCGTACGCGTACTGCGTGAAGCCCGACGCGGCGGCCAGCAGCAGGCCCCGGTGCTCGGGCGATTCCGCCAGCAGACTCTCCATGAGCTTGAGACTGAACGGGACCGCCGCCGCGACCAGCTCCGGATCGTCGTCCGAGGCGAACGTCGTGCCGGACGCGGCCAGGGCGTCGCCCAGCTTGTTGGCCGCGAAGTGGTTGATGGAGCATCCCGCGGTGAGCAGCACGCCGAGCACGGCCCCGCGCGCGAGCCCCCGCGCCCGCGGCCACGCCGTCGCCCGCGTCGTCCTCAGCATCGGCACCCTCCACCCGCCTGCGATGTCACCCTTCGAGGTCCTGCGCGGAGTACGCAAACTGCCATGGGACGTCGGCCGACGGTAGCCCGGGCCGTCCGGGGGCGCAACGCCCGGGCCCGCCTTGACGTATCCCTGGTGATGCGGTCTCTTCGCCTGCGGAAGCCCGGCTCGGCCGGCCCAGCAGACTCCACCTCCCGAGGTCATGCGATGCGACGTCTCCTCACCATCCTGGGGCTCGCGGCCCTCCTGCCCGCGCCCCTCCTGGCCCAGCGGATGCGGGCCGACTCCGCCTTCCTCGCGCAGATGCGCTGGCGCTCCATCGGCCCCGCCACGATGGCCGGCCGGGTGAGCGGCGTCACCGCCAATCCCCTGAACCCCAAGGTCATCTACGTGGGCTTCGCCACCGGCGGCCTCTGGAAGAGCGTGAACGCCGGCACCACCTGGGAGCCGGTGTTCGACCGCACCGGCGCGCACGCGGTGAGCGAGGTGGCCATCGCCCCCAGCGACACCAGCGTGGTGTGGGTGGGCACCGGCGAGGAGGATTCGCGCAACTCCATCTCCCCCGGCAACGGCGTCTACAAGAGCACCGACGGCGGCCGCACCTGGGCCAACATGGGCCTGCGGGAGACGCAGCACATCGGCCGGGTCCTGATCCACCCCACCAATCCGAACGTCGTGTGGGTGGCGGCCCTCGGCCACGCCTGGGGCCCGAACCGCGACCGCGGGCTGTACAAGACGACCGACGGCGGCACGACGTGGCGCCTGGTGAAGTTCATCAGCGACCGCGCCGGCTTCGTGGACGTCACGCTCGACCCGTCCAATCCCGACGTCCTGTACGCCACCTCGTGGCTGCGGCAGCGCACGGCCTACTCGCTCCAGAGCGGCGGCCCCGGCAGCGGCCTCTGGAAGAGCACCGACGGGGGCGAGACGTGGGCCGCCGTCACCGGCAACGGCCTCCCCACGACGACGTGGGGCCGCGCCAGCGTAGCCGTGGCGCCGAGCGCGCCGAGCACCGTGTACGTCCTCGTCGAAGCCGACTCGAACCCCAACCCCGAGTCGGTGCGGGCCGCGCGCGTGCGGGGCTTCGTCCCCGACACGACGAAGAAGGCCCAGCTCCAATCGGGGCTGTTCCGCTCGACCGACGCGGGAGGGACGTGGACCCGGATGAACGGCGAGAACAACCGCCCCTTCTACTTCTCGCAGATCCGCGTGGACCCGCGGAACCCCGACCGCGTCTACTGGCTCTCCGTCAACGCGCGGTACTCCAACGACGGCGGGCGCACCTACCGCACCGTCGGCTCGGCGATCCACGTGGACTACCACGCGATGTGGATCGACCCCAACGACCCCGACCACTACCTCGTCGGTCAGGACGGCGGCCTCTCGCAGACCTGGGACCGCGGTCGCACCTACGACGCGCTCCTCCAGATGGCCGTCGGCCAGTTCTACGCCGTCGCCTACGACATGCAGCGCCCCTTCTGGGTGTGCGGCGGGCTGCAGGACAACGGCGAGTGGTGCGGGCCCACCGAGTCGCCGCTCGGGCGCATCTACAACGAGCAGTGGACGAGCGTGAACGGCGGCGACGGCTTCTACGCCCAGATCGACCCCACCGACGCCGACGTGATCTACGTGGAGTCGCAGGGCGGCTCCATCAACCGGCTGAACCTGCGCAGCTGGGAGCGCCGCAGCATCCGACCCGGCGTGCGCCCCGGCGGCGCCGGCGCCGCCTTCGGCTTCGGCGGGCAGACTCTGGCGCGCGTCCTCGAGGACTCCCTGCTCCTCGCGCGCGGCGATACCACGCAGCCCCTGACGCCCGACCGCCAGCACGAGGTGGACTCGCTCCGCGCCCGCATCGCGGCCGACACGGCGTACCTGTCGCGCAACCGCTTCAACTGGTCCACGCCGTTCCTCCTCTCGCCGCACAATACCCGCACGCTGTACATCGGCGGGCAGCGGGTGTGGAAGTCGGTGGACCGTGGCGACACGTGGGTCCCCATCTCTGAGGACCTCTCCACCCGCGACACGATGAAGCTGCGGGTGAGCCTCACCGCCACCGGCGGCATCACCTCCGACATCACCAGCGCCGAGACGCACGGCACGGTGGTCACCCTCGCCGAGTCGCCGGTGCGGCCCGGCATCCTCTTCGCGGGCACGGACGATGGGAACGTGTGGCTGAGCCGCAACGACGGCGTCGCGTGGGAGAACCTCACCAGCCGCTTCCCGGGCGTGCCGCGGGCCACCTGGGTGACGCGCGTCGAGCCCTCGGCGTTCGACAGCGCCACCGTGTACGTGAGCTTCGACGGCCACCGGAACGACGACTTCAAGCCGTACGTCTTCGTCTCGACCGATTTCGGCCGGACGTTCCGGTCCATCAGCGCCAATCTGCCCGCCACGGAATACGTCCACGTGGTGCGGGAGCACCCGCGCCGCCGCGACATCCTGTTCGTCGGCACGGAACTGACCGCGTACGTCTCTACCGACGCGGGCTCATCGTGGCATCCGTTCAACGCCGGGCTGCCGCCGGCGCCGGTGCACGACCTCAAGATCCACTCGCGCGACCACACCCTCATCGCCGCGACCCACGGCCGCTCGATCTACACCGTGGACATCGGCCCGCTGGAGCAGGCGAGCGATTCCCTCCTGGGCGCTGACGTGGCGGTGTTCGCCCCCGAGCCGGCGCTGATGTACAGCAGCCGCGCCGCGGGGGGCGGTGTCGGCTCGCGCGGCAGCAAGATCTGGAGCGCGCCCAACCCGCCCACGGGCGTGCGCATCCCGATCCGCATCCGGGGGGAGGAGCCGCCGATGGCGCGCGGCCCGCGCCCCGGCGCCGACACGGCGCAGGCCAACCCGCTGGCGATGGTGTTCGGGGAGCAGGCGGCGGAGTACATGGGGCAAGCCGGTCTCGGCGGCGGACCCGGAGGCGGGGCGGGCGGCATCATGGCGCTGCTGATGGGCGGGCCGGCGCGCCCCGCGGGGGACACGGTGCGGGTCAGCGTGACCGACGTCCGCGGCGACACCGTGCGGACCTTCTGGACCAACGCGCGCCCCTCGCCGCTCAAGTGGGTGACGTGGGACATGCGGCGCGACCGCACGCCCCTCGGGCCCGCCGGCGTGCGCGACAGCGTGCGCGGCGCGCAGCGGATGGCGTTCCTCCGCGACAGCATCCGCACCGCGATGCAGGACACGACCGGCGGCCGGCAGCCCGCGCCGGGCGGCCTCCAGGCGCTCTTCCGCGACCCGCAGCCCCGCGAGCCGGGCCAGTTCAACAACCCCCTCCAGCGCCTGATAGGCGGCGGCGGGGGCGGCGGCGGGTTCGGCGGCATCGGTGGGCTGCTGGGCGGCACGGGCCCGATGGTGGAGCCGGGGACCTACCTCATCACCGTCCGGCTGAACGGGCGCGACTACAAACAGGTGGCCCGTATCGAGCGGCCGGAGCAGACCTCGGCGCTGTCGGGAGGATGGCGGTAGCGTCGGGCGCGACGCACGAACGGCGGCGCACCGACGCACCGGCGCACCGACGCAACGTTGACCGCAGACCACGAACCGAAGGGGCCGCCAGTCGCGCGGCCCCTTTGGCGTCCCTGCACCGCCGACGGCTGACGGCCGACGGCTGACGGCTGTCGGCTGACGGCTGTCGGCGCCATATTAGCGGCGACATCCTCCAGGTGGTCGCCGTGGCGTTCACGTCCGACCGGATGGCGTCGTGGTACGCCCGCCACCCCTTCGCGCTGTTCGTGTCCCTGTACGCGGCCATCGCCGCGCTCGCCGCCGTCGCCTTCTACACCCTCCCGGGCCCGCTGCACGAGGCGATCCACACCCTCACCGGCGGCGCGGGCCTCGGCGCCGCGGAGCCGTTGATGTCGAAGCGCGAGTTGGCCGGCGCCCCACCGCCAACGGCGCCGATCTGGGCGATGGCCACCCTCGCGATGACGAGCGCGGGCCTCTTGGCTCTCGCCCAGGCTTGGCTCTACACCATGACCCGACAGAAGCGCGGCTACCAGCAGTCGGTGGTGCACTCCCTCGTGCTGCTGCCGGTCATCGTCGCCGGCGTGGTGGTGCTGGTGAAGTACAACCTCGCCCTCGCCTTCTCCCTCGCCGGCATCGTGGCGGCGGTGCGCTTCCGGAACACCCTTGAGGACAGCAAGGACGCGGTGTACCTGTTCGCCGCGACGGCGATCGGCCTGGCCTCGGGCGTGGACCTCGTGGCGGCGGGGACGCTCTCGTTCACCTACAGCCTCATGACGCTGCTCCTCTTCCGGTCGGACTTCGGGCGCACGCCGGCCCCGTTGGCGGGCCAGGTCGCGGAACAGACGCTGCGCCGGGCGCTGGAGGACGCCAACCGCACCGGCGAGTTCGTCTCCCGGGTGGACCACGAGATCCTCGAGTCGATGTCGCCCCAGCAGCTCGACGCTCTCGCCGACCGCGCCTGGAAGCGGCACCAGGAGGTGGCGCGCGACACGGGGGAGGACGAGAAGGCGAAGACCGACTGCGTCCTGAGCGTGCGCACCGACGGATCGAGCGGCGCGCGGCTCGCCGTGGAGACGGTGCTCCTCAAGCACGCCAAGCGGTGGCACTTCCAGCGGGAGGCGACGGGGGAGGACGGCGGCCAGCACATCGAGTACGCGCTCCGCCTCAAGAAGAGCGCGTCGCCGACGGCGTTCCTCGATGCGCTCCGCGCCCAGGAGGCGGCGGGGGTCCGGGAAGTGGAGCTGCTGTGACGCACGGGCCGGGCCGCACGCGGGGACTGCACCTCGTGGTCGGGCAAGCAGCGCGACTCACCTCCGCGCTCGCACTCGCCCTCCTAGCCATTCCGCGGGCCGCGGCGGCCCAGGGGAGCGCGCCCTTCTTCGAGTCCGACAGCGTCCTCGCCGTCACGATCCGGACGGACGTCCGCGCGCTCCTGGGCGACCGCGACACCACGCGCGCACCGTGGCGCGAGGCCCAGCTCACCCTCGCCGGCGCCGGCCCCGGAGGCGCCGACCTCACGGTGCCCCTGCGCTTGCGGACCCGCGGATTCTATCGGCTGACGCACTGCGCCTTCCCCCCGGTCCGCCTGCGCTTCGCCGAGCGGGAGGTGCGCGGCACGCCCTTCGACGGCCTCGGCAGGCCCAAGCTCGTCTCCCCCTGCCACGATGGCCGAGTGGACGAGCAGTACCTCCTCCACGAGTACGCCCTCTACCGCGTCTACCAGCTCGTCACGCCGTACGCGTTCCGCGCGCGGCTCCTGCGCGTGACGTGGGAGGACGCGGCGGGGCGCGCGCGGCCGGTGACGCGCTTCGCCTTCGTGACGGAGGACCCCGAGCGCCTCGCCCGCCGGCTTGGCGGCGCGCTCGACGCGGAGGCGGGCGTCCGGCTCGGCAGGCTCGCCCGGACCGAAACGCTGGCGCTGAGCGTCTTCCAGTACCTCATCGCCAACACCGACTGGTCGGTGCCGGGCCTGCACAACATCGTGCTGGTGCGGACCGACACCCTCTACGCGGTGCCGTACGACTTCGACTGGTCGGGGGTCATCAACGCGCGCTACGCCGTACCCTCGAAGCTGCTGCACATCCTGACGGTGCGGGAGCGGCAGTACCGGGGACTCTGCCAGCCGGCCGACAAGCTGGAGCCCGTGCTGGCGCGCTTCGAGGCGCTGCGGGACTCCATCGCCGCGGTGTACCGCGCGGTGCCCGGGCTGGAGCCGCGCGAGGTGGCGCAGGCGCTCCGCTACTACGACGACTTCTACCGCGAGGCGGCCGACCGGGCGCGGTTCGAACGGCGGGTCGTGGCCCCCGACTGCATGTGGTGAGAGGGAGCTAGCGCGCCGCGGCCGCGCCCTGCGGCGAGAGCGCGCAGCGGAAGCCGGTCTGCGCGATCTCCTTCCGGCTGCGGGGCGTGCCGGGATACCCGGCCCGGTAGGAGGCCGTCGCGAACGCCGGCGACGACGTGTACGCGCCGCCGCGGATGACGTAGAGCGTGTCCCCGCCCGACGGCAGCGCGCCCCCCGGATACGGCAGCATCCGCGACGCGGTCCATTCCCACACGTTGCCGGCGAGGTCCGCCACGCCGAGCGGGGTGTTCCCCCTCGGGTGGGTGCCGACGCGGTCGGGGCCCGCGGACGCCGGACGCGCGACCACCGCCGCCGCCGTATCGAAGGCGTTCCCCCAGGGATAGCGCCGCCCCTCGAGGCCGCGCGCCGCCGCCTCCCACTCGAACTCCGTCGGCAACCGGCCGTTGGGCACGCGCCAGGCGCAGAACGCCGAGGCCTCGGACCAGCGGACGCCGCTCACCGGCAGGAGGGAGTCGGGCTCGCTCGTCCACGGCGGCTCCGCGCCCGTGGCCTGGATGAACCGCCGGTACCCGGCCACCGTCACCTCGCTCCGGTCGATGGCGAAGGCCGCCAGCGCGACACGATGCGCCGGGCGGGCCCGCGGCTCGCCGTCCGACCCGATGAGGTACGACCCGGCCGGGATCAGGGCCATCCACGCGGGCGTCCCGCCCCCCGAGCGCGCTGAGGTCCCTCCCGCGATGAAGCGCACGCCGAGCACCGCCGCGACGACCGCGACGACTCCCACCGCGGCCCACACGCGCCGCCGGCGCCTCGGCGGCCATCCCGGCGCCGGAAGCCCCTGCCCGCTCGCCGGGGTCAACAGCCCCTCCAGCGCGCTCACGATCTCCGCGCCAGTCTGGTAGCGATCCTCCGGCCTCGGCTCCAGGCAGCGCATCACCACCGCGTCGAGCGCCGCAGGGACCTCCGGCCGGCGCACGCGCACGCTCTCCGGCTTCTCGGCCATGCGGTGGAGCAGCGTCTCGTGCGTCACGCGCCCGCCGAAGGGGAGCGCGCCCCCCAGCATCTCGTAGGCGACGAGCCCGAGGGAGTAGAGGTCGCTTCGCCCGTCGCTCGGCAAGCCGCCCACCTGCTCCGGGCTGAAGTACGCCGGGGTCCCGACCACCAGGCCGACCGACGTCAGCTGCTCGCCGAAGGGCACGCGCGCCACGCCGAAGTCGGTCACCAGCGAGCGGCCCGTCTCGCGCTCGAGGAGGATGTTGGCGGGCTTGATGTCGCGATGCACGATGCCGCGCCGGTGCGCGAGGTCGAGGGCGCCGGCCACTTCGCGGAGGATCCGCACGACGTCCGCCACGGGGAGCGTCTTCTCGCGGGCGAGACGGTCGGCCAGGCTCTCCCCCTCGACGAGCTGCATCGCCAGATACACCAGGTCGGCGCTCTGCCCGGCGAAGTGGAGGGGCACGATGTTGGGGTGGCTGAGCCGGGCGATGGCCTCGGCCTCCCGGTGGAAGCGCTCGAGCCCCGAGCGGGAGAGCGACATCTCCGGCGAGAGGACCTTCACCGCGAGCTGGCGGCCGAGGGCGAGGTCCCGCACCAGGAACACGATGGCGAAGCCGCCCTCGCCGAGTCGCCCTTCGACGGCGTACTGCTGGCCGAGGGCGCCCTGCAGCTCGCGGTCGAGGTTGGCGAGCCGGTCGGCAGAGGACTCGGGACGCGCGAACGGCTCGGGGACCGGCGACAGCGGGCCCGACACCGGCGGCACCGACACCGCGGGCGAGTACCGGGGCGTCGTGACGGCGGTGGCCGCCTCGGCCACCTGGCTGAGGGAGACGTGGCACGACGGACAAGCGGGAGCGTCCGGGGACACCGGAGCGCCGCATGACGGACAGGTCACTAGTGAAGCCCGAACCCTTGAGTCGAAGGTGACCCTAGGTTAGGCCGGTCGCGGCGGGACGGCAAGGCGCGGATGCCGCCTGGGGCCACGAGCCTGTTCGCGCAGCGGCCGCGCCATCACTCACGGCGCCGTGTCCCGGCGGCGTGAGTTGGCGACTCAACCAAATACGAGTGCAAGAGTCGTCATTCCATGGCAGATGCGCGCCGTGGGAGAGGACTGGACGCACGTGATCGCACCCACACCCCGAGCGCCTCGCCCCATTCGCTTGACTCGGCGGCACGCCGGCTACACCGTTGCCGCTTGCACCTCAGCCTCGTTCTGACATCCGCGCTCTTCCTGGGCGCTGCAGTGCCCGTCGTGGCCAGCGCGCAGTGCCCCAACGGCTCGCCGCCGCCGTGCGCGCGGCAGGCCGCGCGTGCTCCCAGCGTGGCCATCCTCTTCATGGAGCCACGCTCCCGGAATGCCGCCGATTCCCTGCTCGCCGAAGGGCTGACGCTCGAGATCATCAGCACGCTGAGCGGCGTGGCGCGGCTGGACGTGCGCTCCCGCTGGGCGTCGCGGCGGATCGCGGCCGATGCCGACCCGGTGCGTGCCGCCCGCGCCCTCGGCGTGGACTACCTGGTGGATGGTGTCCTCGAACTGGACTCCGCGCGGGTGCTGGTGCACGGGGCGCTCACGCGCACGAGCACGGGGCGCGTGGTGCGGTCGATCCGCATCGAGCGGCGCCGATCCGAAATCGAGGCGCTGCAGATGGCGGTGGCTCAAGAGGTGGCGGCCGCCGTGGTCGGGCAGCTGCTGCCGGCTGAGCGGGCGCGGTTCGCGGTACGGCGCGTGGACCCGCGGGCGGTGGAATTTACGCTGAGGTCCAGGGCCATGAACGAGCTGGGCACGATTGCGGCGAATCGCCAGGGCATCGCGTATGCGCGACAGGCGATCGAGATCGACTCGACCTACGCGCCGGCGTGGGCTCGGCTCTCCGTCGCCTACGGGCTGCGCGTCGGCTTGGTGGCGGACAGCACTATTGCCTACAGAGATTTGGCGGTGGAGGCGAGCGAGCAGGCGCTCGCGCTCGACTCCGCCAACGGGACGGCCATGTCGGTCATCGCGAGCGTGCGGGCGATGGAGAACGACCTGTCGCCGCGCACCGAGGCCCTCGCGCGGCAGGGTGCGGCGCAGGAGCCGGGGGTGACGACCGGTACTATCCTGGCGGTCGTGCTGCATTTCAGGGGCAAAGTGGAGGAGGCCCTCGCGGTGAGCCGCGCCGTGGTCCGGCGCGACTCGCTCGCCCCGGTGGCCTGGTCGTACGCGGCTGGCAGGTTCTTCCAGGCGCGCCGCTTCGCAGAGGCCGTTGGCGCGCGGGAGCACGCGCTGGCGCTCCGACTCTCTCGGTCCGACAGCGTCTCACTGCTGAACGCGCGTCGGTGGGCCCGCCTGGAGGCAGGCGACTGCGCCGGCGCCCTGGCCGAGGGACGGTCCGCGGACAACGCGATGCTCGTCATCGAGAGTCTGCGCTGTCTGGAACGCACATCCGAAGCCGATTCCGTCATCGACAGTCGGCTGGCTCTCTCGACCATCCCGCCGGAGAACCGTGCGATCCTCCTCGCGTGGCGAGGCCTGCCCGACAGCGCGTTCTCTGTTCTTGACCACGCATTTCCGTGGAGCCTGGGTTGGACTCTCCAGCACCCGGCGTTCGCCCCCTATCGTCAGCACCCCGCCTACCTGGCGCTGCGGCGCCGCATGGGGCTGGAGCAGTGAGGACGGCGGGCACGGTGGCACCCGAACACAGGGGCACGCTGATCGCGCTCCGCGCGCTTCGCCTCGGCCTCCTTGGCGTCTTGGCGTCTGCCCGTCTGGCAACCGCCCAGCAGTGCCCCGACGGCTCGCCGCCGCCGTGCACCGCCGCGCGCAGGATCGCGGTGCACACTCCGCCTCCGGCCGAGCGGGCGCGGCACTTCCTCATCCTGCCGTTCCGCAACGTGACACGGGGCGCCGAGCAGGAGTGGCTTGTCGAGGGCTCTCCGATCCTCCTCGCCGACGCCATCGGCCGCTGGCAGGACCTGTCCGTGGTGTCCGACGAGCGGCTCTACCCCGCCATGCAGCGGCACGGCCTGCAGCCCGGCGCGGTGATGGATCTCGCGCGGGTGCGCCAGGTCGCCGAGGAGACGAACGGCTGGACGGCGGTCACGGGGGAGGTGCTCGTGATGGGCGGCCGCGTCCGCGTCAACGCGCGCGCCTGGGACGTCGTGACCAATCGCGAACTGGTGCGGGCGACGGAGGAGACGAACCCCGGTGAGGACGTGCGCCGTGCCTACGGCCGGATCGGCGCCCGTCTGCTCGGCGCCGCCGGGCTCGACAGCGGTGGCGTCGACCTGGAGGCGGCGACCACGCGCTCCCTCGACGCGTACCGGGCGTACCTGCGCGGCGTCACCCACCTGCGCCGCTCCGAGGTGAAGCGCGCCCGCGACGCGCTCCTCGAGGCCGTCCGCCTCGACACCGCGTTCGCCCAGGCGTACCTGCGCCTCGCCGAGGCGTCCTTCGCCATCAATCCGACAGACGTGGTCGACTTGAGGAGCCCCGGCATCCGCTATACCGAGCGCGCGGCCGCCCTCGCCGACCGCCTCCCGCTTCGCCAGCGCGACCTCGTGCGTGCCATCTCCGACCTCGTGCACGGCCGGTTCACCGCCTCGCGAACGGCGCTCAGCCGGCTCGTGGCCTCCGACTCCAACGACGTCGACGCGCTCGATTGGATGGCGAGCCTCGAGCTCATCGACCCGCTCCTGGTTCCCGCACCGGGAGGCGGCGAGCGGCGGCGCGGGTCGCCCAACACCGGGCTCCTTCTCACGAAGCGCGCCCTGGAGCTCGACCCGGCGCGACACCAGCTCTACGCCGGCCTCGTGGAGACCTACGCCAAGGGGGCGGGCTATGGTATGGGCCTTGCCTTGGGGCTCCGACGCGAGCCTCCGTCGCTGGGCGCGATGTTCCTCCCGGGCGCCATCGCACGCACCTTCTTCTATGTCCTGCGCGACACCTTCGAGCTGGTCCCGACGGAGTCGCTGTCGACCATTCCCGCTGACACACTGACCGCGTCCCGCCGACGGGCGTCGGCCGCCGCGCTGGCGTGGGCGCGCCGCTGGAGGCAGGAGGCGCCCGGAGAGGCGGACGCCAACCTGTGGCTTTCGCGGGCGTACGACCTCGACGGATCGCTCGACTCCGCGCTCGCCCCGCTCGCGGCTGCGGAGTCCCTCGGCGTCGAGACGGGCACCGAAGTGCCAGCAATCCGACGGTTGTCGCTGCTCTGCCGCCTCGGACGGAGCGCCGCGGCCCGGGCGATCGCCGACTCGATCTGGGCGGCAGGGGACTTCCGCCATATCACCCAAACGACCCGGACCGACGCCGCCGTGGAGGTCATCCGTGCCTTCCTTCTCAGCGGGGACTACGCGCGGCCCGACAGCGTCATCGCCGGCTACGCCGACTTGGCCGCCACCCAGCTCCCCAGAGACCTCGCGGAAGCGGTGATGCTGGATCGGCTGGGCGGTGGGAGTCAGGGCATGCTCGTGAGCAGCCTGGCGACGCCCTTGCTGGTCGACTCGATCCTCGCGGCGGTCGGGCGCCGGCCGCCCGAGGGGAGGCCGGCGCGCTGGCTGCCGGTTCTCGTGCAATCCTACGCGCGAGGCCTCCCGGCCGAGTCCCTGCTGCGGACGCGCGAGCGGATCTTGGGGGTGAGCCGCGACCTGGCCGCCCGCGGCCAGGGGATCCTCGCCTGGCAGCTTGCGACGCAGATGGACAGCACCGGGCGCGCGGCCGCCGGGCTCGAGCCCTGGTACGCCGCGAGGCGCGACAGCGTGCGGCAGATGCAGCGGGCGGCGGCCCAGCGATTCCGCCCCGGCTCGGCGACCATCTCGGGCGACTCGGCCGTGTTCGAGTGGACCGTGGCGGGCGGCGACACGGCGACCTGGAACCGTGCGACCACGCCCTTCTTCGAGTCCGAGTACAAGTGGGTCATGACGGTGGGCACCTGGCGTGTGGTCGAGGACGTCAGCGCGGTGATGGACGAGCACGAGCGACCGGGACCGCTGTCGCTATTGCTTCAGCACGGACTGCGAGGCGTGATGGACACGACGGCCACGCCGGACGCCGACGCGCGCCTCAGGGCCATGTTCATGACGGCGTCGGCGGTGCGCACTGCGGCGCCACCCGGCACGATCCGCATCGTGGTCCGCCACTCCGCATTTCTCGAGGCGCTCCGCCGCCAGCACCCCACCTCGGCCGGCTTCCTGTTCGAGCCCTGCCCGAAGGAGGATGCGAGCGCCGGGTGCGGCCAGCACGCAGTGACGGTCGCCTGGCCGTGAGTCTGCGCGCAGGGCGCACCGACGCACCGACGCGCCGACGCACCACCATCGCTCTGCGTACGCGTCTCCTGTCGCTGGGCGCGCTTGGCGTCTTGGCGTCTGCCCGCCCGGCGACCGCCCAGCAGTGCCCCGACGGCACGCCGCCGCCGTGCGCGCCCGCGACGCCCCGCCGCCGTGCGGAGACGGACCGCGCCCTCCGCGCGATCGATTCGGCCACCGTGCTCGTCGTTCCGTTGTCCCCCATCGGCGCCGACACGGCGCTGCGACGGCTCGCCGCCACGTTCGCGGCGGTCATCGCCGAGAACATGACCGTGGGGGAGGTCCGCGCCCGGGTCGCCAACAACCTCGCTCCGATCGTCCCCGAACAGCGGTTTCGTGCCGCGGCCCGCCAGCGCGCCGGCGCGCTGGTCGACGGCTCCCTCATCAGGATCGGCGCGGGCGTGCGCGCCGCCATGCGATTGGCGGACGCGAGGACCGGCCGCGACTTCGCGTCGGTCACGGTCGAAGGGAGCCCCGACAGCCTGCTCCCGCTCGCCGACCGGGCGTCGCTGTCGCTGCTTGCGGAGTGGTGGACGCGCCAGCCGGGACCGCACTACCGTAGCGGGGTGGCGACCAGCTCGCTCCCGGCGCTCCGCGACTACATCAAGGCCGTGGCGCTGTGGCGGTCGGGCCGGGCCGAGTGGCGAGCGCTGCTCGACAGCGCCGTGCAGCGGGATCCTGACTTCGTCGCAGCGTGGACTTGGCTGGCCATCCCGGAGGTCGAGTCGCAGGCCGTGGAGTTCGGTTGGCCGGACGACGGCGTCTCCGTCCCCGAATCGGAAGGCGGCGTGACGCCCGACTCGGCCCGGCGGGCCTTGTACGCCATCGAGCTTCGGCGGCCAGATCGCGGGCAGGATGCCGGTTGGCTCTTCCTGCGGACGCTCGCCGTCCAGCTTGCCACCGGCGCGTTCCCGCCACCGTCTCCGGGACGTTCGGAAGTGCCGGACGTGCTGGCCCAGTTCCTTTCCCAGGGCAAGGTCGAGGAGCGGTACGTCGCCGCGCTGGCGGCCCGCGTCGCAACGCTCTCGGGCGGCTCGGGTAGTGAGGCCCTGCGAAGGGCCCGTGATGTCGTTGCGCTCGATTCGACCTTCGTTCCCGGCCTGCGGCTGCTGGTCTTCGAACTCCTCGACCTCGGTGACACCGCCGCCGCCCGTCCCATCATCGCGCGGCGCGCCGCATCGGACTCCGCTGCGGCCGGCTCCTTCCAAGCCGCCGCTGCGGTCCGGCTCGCTCCGGTGGCCGCCCTTCTGGCCGACACCGACCCTGACGTCCTCAACCTGGCCCCCCTGTTCGCGCCGTGCTGGCATCGCCTGCGGATCCTGCTGGAACTGTGGCCGAGGTTGCCGAGGGTGTTCGCGTCGGTTGGGTTGTCCGAGCCGATAGGGGCCGGACTCGCGGCTCAGCTGGAGGTGCCGGCTCTCTTGGCCTTGGGCCTGGCCGACAGTGCCCGCGCGACGATTAGGCAGCTGGTGCAGGCGGCGCACCGGCTGGGGCTCTTGCCGTCCGACACGACGGACCGACCGTTCGACGAGTGGGCGATGTCCCGGGCCCTTCCGCCAGACACCGCCTACGTCAGGACGAGACCGAGGGCGGCGGCGCTCGATCTACTCCTTCGTCACGCCCAAGCCGGGCTCCAGGAGTCGCAGCCTTCTGCGGCAATGCGCCGGGAGGCCCGGGCGACGGAACGGATCCGGATCATCCGGGGGGCGTGGACCACTGGCGTCCTCGGAATCCAGACGGGCGACCTCAACACGGCCCGTCGGGGTGCGGCGATCCTCGACAGCTTGGCGGTGACCGACACGCTGGGCGTCGGCCCCTTCGCCCTCGGGCTGCGGGCCGAGCTGGCGCTGGCCGCCGACAGCGGCGCGGTGGCCGAATCGCTCCTCGTGAAGGCGATCGGCACCTCCGTCACCCGCTGCCCAGCGCGCTACCGGTTCCTCCTGGCCCAGCGGTTCGCCGCGACGGGACAGCTCGATCACGCGCGGCGCCTGGCCCACTCGATCACGATGCCGAGCCTGCTGCACGGCCTGGAGCACATCGCCTACTACGCGCCCGCGCTGAAGCTGGAAGCGGAGATGCTGGACAGGCTCGGCCGGCGCGACGAGGCGATCGCCGTCTACCAGGCGTTCGTGGACCTGCGGGCCGACGCGGATCCGCCGTTGCAGGGCGAGGTGCGGGACGTACGACAGCGGCTTGCAGTGCTGCGTGCGGGCCGCTGAGCCCCGGCTGCGATCGAACGAACACCCACGCGCCTGTCGCCGCGCTTCCGCCCCGGCGGACTGCCGCAGTCGTCGGGGCCAGGTACCACGATGGCCAACAAGGCCGGGCATCTCGCCCGGCCTCGTCGTGGGTGGTGGAACCACCACAGCAGCCCGTCAAGTGCACGCATTGTACGCTCGGCGCGAAGGCCGAGCCATGTGGTCACCGGCTGGTGCACCCGGGGCGGGACGCGAACCCGCACGGCCTTGCGGCCAGCAGCTTGGCGGACTGCCGTGTCGACCGACCCCACCATCCGGGCACCCGGATGCGCACGGTGGTTCCGGCACAGCGACACGACCCGCCGCGCGGCCTGCGACCAGCCACGCGCAAGGTGCCGCCGGCGAAGTGGTGGGCGGGAACCGAAACGCCAGGCCGTCGTACCGGAATCGCGCGGCCCGGTGGTTGCGCCCTTGCGTGGCCATTGTCAAGTTGTGCGCGGTCCCCCGGAGAGAGTCATGCGACGTGTCGTCGAGTTCCTCGAAGGGTCTCTGACGGACTTGCACACCAGTCGGTCTGCGCGCACCGTGCTCCTCCTGTGCGCCTGCAGCGCCCGCGCCGCTGTGCCCCTGGCGGCGCAGCAGTGCCCCGACGGCTCGCCCCCGCCGTGCGAGGCGCGCGCCCGCGCCGCGGCCCGCGTCAAGCCGCCGGCGCCCTCCGAGCGGGGCCGCCACTTCCTCGTCCTCCCCTTCCGCAACCTCTCGCACACGCCGGACCTCGAGTGGCTCGTCGAGGGCTCTCCCACCCTGCTCGGCGATGCGCTGGGCCGCTGGCAGGAGATCGCCGTCGTGCCGGACGACCGGCTCTTCCCCGCCCTGCGGCGCAGCGGCGTCGTAGCGGGCTCGGTGGTCGAGCCCGCCCGCGTCCGTCGGATTGCCGAGGAGACGGGCGGCTGGACGGCCGTGACGGGCGAGGTCCTCGCGACCGCCGGCCGGGTGCGCGTGAGCGCCCGCGCGACCGACGTGGTGACCGGGCGCGTCCTGGTGAGCGCTGCTGCCGAGGTTGGCGCGGCGGAGGACGTGCGTCCCGCCTACGAACGCGTCGGCGCCGACCTGCTGCGGGCGTCGGGGCTCGCGGGCGAAACGCTCGACCTCGCCGCCGCGACAACGCACTCGCTCGACGCGTACCGCGCCTACATCCGGGGCCTCGGCCACTACCGGCACGCCGAGTATCGGCGCGCGGAGGAGGCCTTCCTCGAGGCGGTGCGCCTCGACAGCAGCTTCGCGCAGGCGTACGCCGCACTCACCGGCACCGCGCTCTTCTCGAGCCCCGAGCTGATCCTCGTGGCGGGGAGCCCGGCGTACCGCTATGCCGAGCGCGCCGCCGCGCTCGCCTCCCGGCTGCCGCCCGATCGCCGGGACCGCGCACGCGCGGTCTACGACATCCTCCTCGGCCATCTCAGTGAGTCCCGGAGCATCCTCGAGAGGCTGGTCGCCCGCGACTCCGCCGACGCGGACGCGCTCGAGGCGCTGGCGGACCTCGAGTATCTGGACATGATCCTGGTCACCGTGGGTGGACGCCAGCGGCCTCGCGGCTCCCTGAACGCCGCGGCCCGTCTCAGCAAGCGCGTGCTCGACCTCGATCCGGCCCGACGCAATCGCTATCTCGTGCTCGCCCAGGTCTACGACATGGCCGGGGGAGACCTGCCGGGGATTCTGCCCGCCTTCCGCGAGGAGGGGGCGTCGTTCCTGGACATGTTCAAGAACCAGGTGCCGCGGGTCTTCGTGCCGGTCCTGCGCGACTCGCTGGAGGTGGTGCCCGCGGAGGCCGCACGGGCCTTCGCGCCCGAGTCCGTCGCCGTCTGGCAGCAGAACGCGCGCGACATCGCCCGGACGTGGGTGGGCCGGTGGCTGGTGGCCAGTCCCGGAGATGCCGAGGCGCACCGCGAGCTCGCGCGGATCGAGGAGCTCGACGGCCACATCCCCGCGGCGCTCCGCTCCCTCGCGACCGCCGAATCCCTCGGCGTAGAGACCCGCTGGGAGGCGGTCGCTGCGCGCCGGATGGTGCTGCTCGCGAAGATGGGGCGGGTGGCGGAGGCCCGTCGCCTCGCCGACTCGCTGGCGTCGGCGACGTACTTCGACTCGGTCGCGCCGATCCCGAGCCTCAAGCTCGAAGGCCCGGTGTGGGCGTTCCAGCTGTTCCTTCTCGGCGGGGATTTCGTGAGGGCAGAGGCGGTGCTGTCGGGGCAGAGCCGCGGACTCGCGACCGCCCTGGGGGCCGACTCCGCCGTCGCGTTCGCCTTCGCGGGGGGGATCCTCGCGGGAGCCGGATTCCGACCCTACTACCTCACCGTGGTGCCGGTGGCCCTCCGGCTGGAGGCCCTGGACAGCGCGCTGGCGGGCGTCGGCCGCGCCCCGCCGACGAACCTGGCGGCACGCGCCCTGCCGCAGATGCTGCGCCTCACTGCGCCTGGGGCCGATCCCCCGGCCCGCGCCCGCCTGGCCGCTCGCGCGCTCGACGCGGCGTTCGGTCTCGCGGCGCGCGACCCGGCTGCGATCCCGCTGGCGCGGCAGCTGGCGGCGGTCGCGGTCCAGGCCGACGGCGCCCTCGCGGCGCGCGCCGCGGCCGCTCCGTGGAACGCACCGTAGTCGTCACGGGAGGCGGTCGCCGGCCTCCGGGTGCGCCGTCGGGCCCGGATGGCTAGCTTTCGAGGAACCCTGCCGCCCGCCGGACCTCCTGCGGGCGACTCGCATCAAACCGTCGGACCCACGCGGAGCAGCTCTCCTTGGCCAGACGACCCAATTACGACTTTGAGAAGCGCCGGAAGGAACTCGACCGCAAGAAGAAGAAGGACGACAAGCGGCAGCGGAAGATCGACGAGAAGCGCGCCGCCGAGGGGCTCCCGCCCTTGCCGCCGCCGGAGGACCCGGGTCCGCCGCAGCGCCACTAGACCAGGAAGACCACGTGACCTACGGTGCGCCCACGTCCATCGGCGACGTGGCGTACATGTGCGGGAGCGTGCGCCCGAGCACCAGCTCTCCAGGCAGGCCCCACGACCAGGCGACGCCGTCGCTCGTCAGCCCGCAGCGGTGGCCGCTCCCCACCGTCAGGCTCTGGAAGTTCGGGACGCCGACGACGGCAGCGGGCGCCGACAGGAAGTTGCCGAGGGGGCCGGTGCCCAGCAGGAAGTAGTCGGCACCCCAGCAGTATGAGAGGCCGGACATGGTGAGCCCGCACGTGTAGTCCAGCTCGCGCGACGGCTCCAGTCTCCGGAAGGTCAGGCCTCCGGCAACCGCAGCCGGCACGTAGCTGTCACCCGCCGTGCCTTTGCCAAGCGAACCGCAACAGTTCAGCCCCCAGCAGTAGCCCGCGCCACTGGTGACGATCCCGCAGCTGTGCGTCCCGCCGGCGATCAGGCTCTGGAAGGTCAAGCCGCCCGCGACGGCCGCGGGCGTGTGGCGATCCGTGGTCGAGCTGTCGCCAAGCTGGCCGTAGGTGTTGTCCCCCCAGCAGTAGGCGACGCCGGCCGCGATCCCGCAGGTGGAGCTGTTGCCGGCGCTGAGCCGCTGGAACACCAGGCCGCCCGCCACCGCGACGGGCACAGGACTCGGCGTCGTGGAGCCGTCGCCGAGCTGCCCCGCCCCGTTGGCGCCCCAGCAGTACGCGGCGCCGCCGAGCGTCAGACCACAGCTGTGGTACGATCCGGAGGTGACGCTCTGGAAGGTGAGCGTACCTGAGACGGCGGTCGGCGCGCTGCGGCTCGTCGCCGAGCCGTCGCCGATCTGGCCGCTGTCGTTCGAGCCCCAGCAGTACGCGATCCCCGCGCTCGTCACGCCGCAGGTGTGCTGGGATCCCGCGGACAGGTCCTGGAAGCTCAGCCCGCCCGTGACGGCCGTGGGGGTGCCGCGATCGCTGGTCGTGCCGTCGCCCAGCTGGCCCTCGCTATTCCCTCCCCAACACCAGGCGGCGCCCGCGCTCGTCCTCGCGCAGGTATGCTGCGCTCCCGCCGTCACCATCGTGAAGGTCATTCCGCCAGCCACGGGCCCGGGGCGGTAGAGCGCCATGGAGTCGGCCCACGTGGCCACACGGGAGCCGACGCCGAGCTGGCCCGAGGCGTGGGAGCCCCAGCAGTAGACGGCGCCGGTGCCCGTCAGCGCGCAGGTGTGAGAGCCTCCCGCGGCCACGCTGTCGAAGGCGATACCGGAGGTGACCGCCGTGGGGGTGTTGCGGAGGGTCAGCGAGCCGTCGCCCAGCTGGCCGGCGCTGTTCATGCCCCAGCAGAAGGTGGCGCCCGCGCTCGAAACGCCGCAGGCGTGGTAGAGCCCCACGTCGAGACTCCGGAACGCCTGGCCCCCCGCCACCGCCGCCGGCGTCGCGCGGATGCCGCCCGTCGTGCCGTCGCCGAGCTGGCCCTCCCAGTTCCGCCCCCAGCAGTAGACGACGCCGTTGGACAGGCCGCACGCGCTCGCTGAGCCGGCGCCGATGCTCGAGAACGTCAGGCCTCCTCCCGCGGCGGCCGGCGTCGTCCCGCTCGTCGTGGAGCCGTCGCCGAACTGGCCCGCGGCGTTGCTCCCCCAGCAGAAGAGCGCGCCCGCCTCGGTGAGACCGCAGGTGAAGCGGTCGCCGGCCGCGAGGCTCCGGAACGCGAGGCCGCCCGAGACACGCGTGGGCGTCGCGCGGTTCACGAGCGAGCCGTCGCCCACCTGGCCGTAGCGATTCGCCCCCCAGCACCACGCGGCGCCGTCGGCGGTGAGACCACAGGTGTGCGCGGACCCCGCGGCGAGAGCCCGGACCACCAGGCCGCCGGCCACCGCCGTCGGCGAGGTGCGGCGGGCGGTCGTGCCGTCGCCCACCTGCCCGCTGTCGTTCGAGCCCCAGCACCAGGCGGCGCCGGAGGCGGTGAGGCCGCAGGCGTGGCCGCCGCCGGCGACGAGGCTGCGAAGGGGAGATGGCGTCGGGACCGGGACGGGCGAGGCGGGGTCGGTGCCCGTGCCGCTGCCGAGCTGACCCGACCCGATGGCGCCCCAGCAGTACACGCTCCCGGCATCGGTCAGGGCGCAGGTGTGCCAGCCGCCGGTGACGACCTGCACCCAGCGGGTCGCTGCCTGCGGGCCGTTGGGCTCGCCGCTGCACGCGAGCGCGAAAGCGAGCGGGGCGGGCAGGAGCGCCCGCCGGAGCCAGCTGTCCATGGGATCGAGCCCAAGATGCGACGCCGGTGGGACGGCGCAAGAGTGAACGCCTGCAGGAATCCGAACAGAAACAGTCCAGTTGCGCACTGCCCCGACCGGCGCGCGGCCCGGCCTACACCAGGAAGACCACCAGACTCCTCGGCCCCTGCGCCCCGATGACGAGCGACTGCTCGATGTCGGCGGTCTTCGAGGGACCGGAGATGAAGACGCCGTATCCGGGCAGAGGCCGCGGCAGCCGCCGGTACGCCGCGTGCATATCGGCCACGATCTCTCGCTTGAGCAGGACGATGACGAGATGCTGCGCCACGAACGGCAGCGCGCGGTGCGGCAGGTCGGCCTCATCCACCCACACTGCCGCGTTCTCCGCCACGCCGAAGCGCCCGGGGATGATGGCCAGCTCGATCTCGTCGAGCCGCCCGCGTGACGCGTCGGGGCCGAGGGTCAGCGTGGAGATGGCGAGGCCCGGCACGCACGAGACCACGCCGCCGCCAGTCTCCGCCAGCGCGGAGACCTGGGCCGCCGCCGCGACGGCCAGCACCTCCGGACCCAGGAGCTGGACCGCCGATCCGCCGACGAGCCGCAGGCTCTCCACGAACCGCCGCACCAGGTCCGCGCCGCCTGCTTCCTGCGGAAGCGCCAGTGACAACTGGCCGGCCTCGCGCCCCGCCTTGCCAGCCTGGGCCTCGGGCCACGCGGCCGGCAGGTCCGGAAGCGCTGCCGCCGGCACCGCCGCCCGACGGATGGCCGAGAGAATCGCGTCCCGCGCGCTCACAGGACCGGCCCCCGTTCCCGGTGCTTCCGGTACCAATCGCGGAACGCCTCCGCCGGCGCCTCGGGCAGCGCACGGTGCGCCGTCCACGGTCGCGCGAGCGCGGTGAGCACGGGCCGCGGACCGCGCCGCAACGCCCAACGCGCGAGCCGTCCGCCGGCTTCGTACGCCCACGGCCGCGCCAGCACCCAGCCCATTACCGGCATCGCCAGTCGCTTCCACCACTCGATCCGCCCCGCCTCGCCGAGCCGCTGGCGCCAGCGGTACAGCTGGTCGGGGAGGTCCACCTTCACGGGGCACACGTCGCCGCACGACATGCACAGTGACGATGCGAACGGCAGGTCGCGGTGCGCGCGCGCGTCCGCGCCGGGCGCGAGGACCTGCCCGATCGGCCCCGGCAACACGTAGCCGTAGCTGTAGCCGCCGCTCCGCCGGAAGACGGGACAGGTGTTGAGGCAGGCGGCGCAGCGGATGCAGTGGAGCGACCTGCGGAACTCCGGCCGCGCCAGCTGCGCCGTGCGCCCGTTGTCCACGATGACGATGTGCAGCTCGCCACCGGGCCGGGGCACGTGAACGTGCGTGGTGTACGCCGAGATCGGCTGGCCCGTCGCGCTCCGCGCGAGGAGCCGGAGGAAGACTCCCAGGTGCTCGAGGCGCGGGACGAG
>Ga0209777_10001125_pt1 | contig 40388 bp, 36 predicted proteins | sample FrelakmetHBP12HB_FD_187147 | JGI IMG/M metagenome (GOLD analysis project Ga0209777, IMG submission 187147) | Freshwater lake sediment microbial communities from the University of Notre Dame, USA, for methane emissions studies -HBP12 HB (SPAdes)... | ecosystem: Environmental > Aquatic >...
CTCCAATATTTCGCTCGATCTCGCTAACTTGCTGCAAGTTGGCTTCGATCTCCGCAATACATTGGAACGCAAAATATTGTCGCCAAAAATCAAAGCTTCAGACCGACGGCAGTATAAAATATTACGACTTATACCTATCGAGTCCATTTCATGAAAAATCTATTCTTGACCACGATTATTTTAGGTGCGCATTTTTCTTCTCCAGCTGTTTGCGCTACAATAACGGACTTATTCCCTAAATATTCAGGAAAATGGAACAAACCTTCCCTAATGACGCCGAAAAAATCGCTGGATTATCATCGGAATCTAAATCTACTTCCATCTTGTCCGCCTCCCAAAACGATCATTTTTTGCTACAGCAAGGGATTGATGAATCGAGTCTTGGAAAATTATCGCATGCGTCAATGCGATGGTAAACTCAATGCATTATATTTTTTTAAAGATCATCCGGACGTTGCAATCGTCAATTATGGAGTTGGAGCTCCATCCAATGCGATGAGGCTGGAGTATCTTTTTGCATGGGGCGTGAAACAATGCATTTCGATCGGACTGGCAGGAGGATTGCAAAAAGATCTTTCTGTGGGCGATCTGATTGTGTGCGACAAAGCGATACGCGATGAAGGTGTGTCGCATCATTATCTTCCGGCAGAAAAATATGCCTATCCTTCAGAAAAGTTCACGAATGCTCTTTGCCGGACGCTCAAAGAGATGAACATTCCCTATCGTAAAGGCCCAAGCTGGACGACCGATGCTTTTTACCGGCAGACAAAAGAAGAAATCGAGCTCTATCAAAAAGAGGGGGTTTTGAGTGTCGAGATGGAAGCCGCAGCTCTTTTCACGATCGCTTCGCTTTATCAAGCTGAAATCATTTCCTTTTTTACTATCAGTGATACCATCGGAGATCTCGAATGGAAGCCCGACTTTGAAAATCCCAAAACAAAAGAGAGATTGAACACCCTTGTGAAAATCGCCCTGAAAGTAGCCTCATCCGAGTTAAATGCTCATAAAGAACTCATCGAAATCATTCCGTATGATTCGAAATGGCCGCAAATGTTTGAAAGCGAAGCAAAGCCCATTCAACAGGCTTTAGGCGACAATTGCTTGGCCGTTCATCATTTCGGCTCGACATCTGTACCTGGTTTAAGCGCGAAGCCAAAAATTGATATTCTCGCCGTCGTGAAACAGATTGAATCAATTGATTCCGCAGCATTAGAAAAGATCGGGTTTGAATCGAGAGGAGAGGTCATTCCAACAGGACGATATTACTGTAAGGAATCGCCAAGAGTTCATCTTCATGTTTTTGAAGAAAGGAATCCGTTAATTGCACAAAATCTAAAATTTCGTGATTGGCTTCGCACTCACGAGCAAGACCGAGAAGCTTATGCTGCATTGAAAATAAAATTGGCCGCAGTACATACCGACGGCATGAGTTATTGTAGGGCGAAAACTCAGTTTATCAATCAAATCATTGCAAAGGCCGACAGCAGTATAGCAATAACAGATTAACTATTAACCTTCACACCCTCCCCTATTTTTTTTTGCAATCCCACCCAATATTGCGGCTGCAGCGGCGCTGCCCGATATTCACAACTAAACATTCCATGGCGATCGCGCTTTACACTCTCCGGATGGATCACAGTGTGAATCTTCGCGCCGAAATGCAAGATAGGAACACCAAAAACCCCGATCGAGCGCCGCATAATTTCCGTAATGCGAGGACTGACCATAATACGATAGCCAAAAGTCTTCTGCAGATATCTCGACAAAAACCAGGAATGGTCATATTCGAATAATTTAGCGGGTGTAAGCGTGTTCAGACGAAAGTCCGCATTCGGCGTAGCCTGGCCTATGCGGCGTCCGTGGGTCGGACAAGTTGTAATCGGAAGAGCATGCGCAACTTCCATAGGACGAAAGATTTGAATTTTGATATCAAGCCATTCCTGATCCTTCGCGGAATTATACTTATCAGTTCCCAGATGATTTTCTCCCGCCTCAGGAACAAAATCTCCATATTCAAATTGATGAAAAATTTGCCAGTGCTGACCCAATCCTTTGATCAGATCTCGATACTTACGACCGAATGCCATGAATTCCCGATCCACACTCGCATTGGTGGCGGGGCCATTATACGCGCGGCAAATGAAATGATATCCCGGACAGGGAATCCTTTGAACCCCGGGACCAAAATAATGAACGCCATATTGCGCCAGAGCGCCGCCTAAACTATGCCCAATAAAAACAAGATCCTGCGCTCTTTTGTATTTTGGAAGCTCCCGTAAATTTTCTGCTTGTGCGATCAAAAACGAACGCATTTCATCCGTGTTTTCCGAAGATTGCAGTTCATTGGCTCTATCCAGTTTGTCATCATCGATCGACTTGCAATCTTTCAAATAGCGTTCAAGCTCAACGAGAGCTTCGCGATAAGAATGAATGGCGTCTTCCGGCTTTTGGTTCACTCCATATATCAACTGAGCGACCCATAAAGGAATCGTGCGGTTAAAGAAAAATCCGCCCTTATAATTTTGAGGAATGGCTTCACCTAGCGAGCCGGGAGCTCCGCGGGGATTAAGATCATTTTCAATAGAACCCACCGAGTCAATCGCATTTCGATTTGAATTCGTACTTCGATAGAGATGAATCATCGGCAACGAACGATTATCAAGGCGATATCCTTTAGCTGCGGGAAGTAAAATATAACTGAGATTTCCCTCGCCATCATCATAGACTTTGCTCACACAGTACCAACGATTCGTTTTTTCTTTTGTCTGAGGAGCGGGAATGAGCACTCCGGCTCGCCAAAACGGATCATTATTTTCTCCAAGATACTTTCGATAGAGAGTCTTTTTAACGGCGACATGAGCGAGGAGCTCATAAAAATTGTCCCAATCTTCACTCTTTTGCAAATCAGGAAAGAGTTGTAAAAGCTCCGCTTGGTCCCGCGATAAATCATGCTGATTAGGACTTCCCATCGTTTTATAACCACAGATCGCGAGATGCCGGATCAGCCGACCCGTCAATGCGCGCTCGAGATCTTCAGGAGCAAGCCAAAGCATCTCCACTAATGCATTGAATTGCTCAGGCATCAGGTGGGGTAAATGATCCGGAATTACATTTCCGATTAATCGATCCAAAAAGGCTTTCAGGCTCGATTCATTAATGATCCCCCCTTTTCCGGATGCAAGCAAGCCGCGAATTTCACGCATACACAGATGAACGGGAGCCTCCGCACTATGATAATAGTCCAGAATCTCTTCGAGTGTTTTTTTGGAAGGATGGGCGGTTAGATCGAGACGAAGCAAATGCAGCTTTTTAAAGAGGTCTTCGATATGCCTCATCTCAACGTTATTGACGCCCACATTCATCTTAAATACATGATCGGAAAGCAACGGAAGAGCTCTTTTGATCATATCATTAAAATTAAAACCATAAGCGTATTGAGTATATTCGACATGATCGGGTCCAAATTCTTTCAATACAAAATCGCGATACTTTCGCACAGTGCGCTGATTTTCAAGAGGATCATCATTCAACGAAATAAGCGCAACGCGAAGCTGCCCCTCCTTATTGAGAGCGAGGCGGCAACTACCCTGTATGTCGCGCTCTGATACAAAATCCGTTTCGACAGTTTGAAGAGCTTGCGTCGCCAATTGAGTAAATGGATCGCTGAACGGTTTTTTATTCAAACGCTCTGAAAAACTTTCCAAGTCAGTGAAGGGAAACTCAATCGGCGATTTGGTCGTAATCCCCTCAATTTTCAACGGTTGGCGAGCGGTCACAAAATCCTTAACTCTGCAGATTATGGAAGGCTGAGGTCCTTTTTCAGGACGTTTAACTTCAACCACAACAAAATGATGAGAAGGATACATTTTGACAAAAGGGATCCATTGAAAATATTTATCTACGAACTTTTGGCTTGATTCGCGTTTCAGAAGCCATCGACCCTTTAAAAATCCTTTCGGCCGCTGAATCTCCAGCAGCAAGCTGCCATTTTTTTGCACCTGCTCAAAAATCTCATTAGACTGCAAAACATTTGCCACAGTCAGAGCCAGCTCATAGGCGTGACCCGGAGTCGAAAAAATCGGTGTCTGTATCCTCACCTCATGAATCACTTCTTGAACCGGTTTTTTGTCCGGAATCGATAAATCAGAATGTCGTTGAAAAGACCAGGTAGAATTATCTAAACGATTGAGCGTTAGGTTCCCTGTTGGTATTTGAATAGTAGTCACTTTTATCTCCTTTGCCCCTGGTTTTGGAATATATATAAATAAATTTTTATTTACAAGCTCTTCATATATTCCTCACCAAATCTACAGAAATGTGGTCGAAAGAATCGTGATGTGAAATTACTTAAAAAGAGATAAATCAATGAATTCATGAAAGATAGAAAAAAACGTCTTATCGCTTTCTTAACATCAAGAACGAAAACGCCTTTATCGAGTCACAAATCGCTCAAGCCGATCCAACCAATTGGTATAAAGCCCCAACCCCTTCGCAATGGCCTCATACGATGACCCCGCATCAGAGCCCTCTCGCAGCCCCTTCAAGGCAGCTAACAGCTCATTCTCATTCGTTGCGGTAGCGCACAAATGATTTCTGACGAGAATATCTTCATAACGATTATGCCCCACCTGGATAGCGGGGATCCCCGCCAAAACGAACTGGGGCCCCATACTCGTCTGATAGTACAACATAGCGTCAGTAGCTACTTGCACATCATCGGTCGATTCATGAGAAACCAACAATCGAGGAGCCGCAACCTCTTGATTTAGCTTCACCCAATCCTCGAGAAGCCGCCCATCGATATTATCTTTCTTGGCGCCCGGATGTTGCTGCAATAGGAAAACATAGTTTGAAAGATCGCTTTTTTGGCTAGCCGCAGATAAAAACCGAAGAAACGCAGGAAAAGCCTTGGTAAAATACTCTTCATTATTTCCGCCGGAATAAACCAGCAATTTTTGACCGCGATCTTCCAAACGATATTGAGCAAATATCCGAGATCGAATGATTTGATGCTCGCTTTGGCGTCTCGCAGCAATCTTTCCTGCCTGATTCAGCGGATAATAACCCACCCCAAAACGCTTTTTAAAATCGATGTCGACGGTTTTATCAGGCGCTTCATAAATGTGCGCTCCGGCCAGGTTGGCGTTTGCAAACAAAACTCGATCAGCTGCAAGCATGACTTTTGCAGCAACCGCGGAATAGCCGCCGGGGACATATGATTCCGGGTTATCGTAATAAGCCAAGCGCAAAACATTGGGAGCATGCCGAGAAAGGGCTTTTTGCAAAGCGATATCAAACACATGTCCTACGTCGGTGATCGCCACAGAGGCCGCCGCGCACCTTTTAGCAATTTGCTCGGCCGCGTCCTCTTCAGACAATAAATGATCCGAATCAAAGGAAATCACTCCATTGATTTTGTAATCTTGAAACTTTTTGATCGCAGGACCTGATGCAAAAATTTGCACCTGGCAACCCTTTTTCTCCAACTCACTCGCAAAGACGGCAAAATGGTCAGCCGGACCTCCATGACATGCAATTAAACAGATCGTTACCGCCATAAAAAACATGCTCAGCTCATTAAAATTAGGCGGAAATTTTACCTAGAATTGATTAAGCTTTCAAGGTCTCAATGAGGATTCAATGAAAAAACTCTTTATTCTTCTTTCGCTATGCCTGTGCTGCATCGGATGGGCTGCTCCCCTCCAAAACCGCTTCATATGCCCCGCCGCGCTCGACCAACTTGCATCAGCTATGGACATGCCGGCGACAGAGGACCTCATCACTTTCACTCAAACTCATTGGCTTCGCAAACCGGCTCAAGAGCGCTGGGAAATGAAAGAGCTCACGAATGATCAGCGAACGTATGTTCTGAATTGGGCTGACGAGCAAGGATTGTTTGCCGATTGGCTCCCCTATTGCGGCATCTATGACACAGCGCTAATCCTCGGAGCCTCGACCTCACGGATGCAAATGCGTCTGGATTACCTGAAGAAGCTCTGGAAGCAAGGGGTTCGTTTTAAAGAGGTTGTTTGGCTGACCGGCGATCGACCGCTCGATGAGCGCGTCGATGGAATGATCGAGCGCTGTCAGAATGAATCGCAAGCCGCCCGCATCATTTGGGAGGAGAGCGATCTGCCCGACTCCATGCGCAGCCTTCCCACCCTCTTCGTCGCCGTTCCGATGAAAGGCGAAGAGCCGGTTCGTCAACGGCCCAATACAGCCGACACGATTATCGCATGGCTTCAGACAAATCCGCCTCCTTGCAAAGCACTGTTTGTCTCTGATCAACCCTTTTGCGGCTATCAATTCGCGATTGTGAAAGCATTTCTTCCCGACGCATTCTCATTCGATCTTGTTGGACAGGGCGTCGATCCATTCAGACACCCCGCGGCAGCAGCAATTACCCTTGATTCGATCGCACGATGGATTTATCAGGAAAATCTGACCAAAAACAATGCCAGGCGCGCTTTCGAATCACTTGAGCCATCTGAAGCGGATCGGGGGCGTGAGTGATTTCACGTCCCACGATGATGACATCGCTTTGATTTTCGCCAAGAACTTCTTCAATTGTGCGATAGCGCTGGCCAAGAGCATCTCGGCCCGGCTGGAGTTTCACGCCAGGCGTAAAATGGATCATGCCGGGATGCGCGCTCAATTTTCGCAATGCAATGAAGCCGAGAACAAAATCACTATGGCTCTCGCCTAACCGGATTGCCTGTTTTGTAAACAATCCTTTGGCCAACGTACCAAAAGAGCTCATCTCTGCAATCAGAATGAGTCCGCGGCCCAAAGGTTTTCCGATTTTTTTCAATCCCTCGATCAGACCCGGCCCGGGCACAATGTGCGCATTGATCAAATCAGCCCACTCGGCGATGTGATATAACCCTTTTTCATATTGCAGAGAAACCGTTTGGCCAATGTCAGCGAACTTACGATCCTCAAAAATCAAAAACCGGTGCTTCTGAGCCAAATCGCGCAGTGCCGGACCGAGAGCGGAAGTGAAGTCTTCGAGAATATCGACATGAGTTTTCAGAATGCAGATTTCAGGACCGAGCAAGTCGGCCAACGCGAGCAGCTCCGCTTGCGAGGTCGTATCAATGGCTACAGCGAGGTTGGTGCGCTTTTCATCCATCAGCGTAAAAAGTCGTTTGGCCAATGGATGGATAGCGAATCCAACGCGGTCAGTCAAATGGAGCATGCCTGATTCTCCAGCAAGAAAGTTTGGATCCGATCAAAGGTCGGTATATCAATTCTGTTTTCAATAAGTAAAATCTGCAGGATTTGCATCAAATTGAAGATGGAATGAACATTGATGTTGCGCGATTGCAACGATTGCACTCCGCCCTGCATGCGGTTGACGAGCACCACAGCGTCTTCGACAATCAGCCCGGCATTCAGCAAGGCATCCGCCGTCTCAGCGATGCTCGCGCCGGAGGTAATGACATCTTCGATGATTAGACAGCGCTGATTGGCCTCATAAACCCCCTCGATCATTTTACCGGTTCCATACTCTTTTTTTTCCTTCCGACGCAAAACCATAGGTATGTCGTGTTGTACGGAAAGCACCGAAGCAAAAGGAAGCGCCGTATAGGGAACGCCGCAGAGCAAATCGAAGCAAAGCGATTGAATCGGACGATAAAGAGCTTCAGCGATCGCCGTGAGAATTTTGGGATAAGAGACAGTGAGCCGCAAATCTAAATATATTGGAGATTGAATACCGCTTTTAAGAATAAAAGAGCCAAAACGAATCGCACCAATATCGAATAGCTGTAAAGCAAGATTAATTTTTTTTTCATTTTCCATTCGCATTTCTCCAATGGGTTCGAAGAGCGAGATAAGGATCCCACATCATAGCGGTCGCGCTCATGGCTATCATTGCCCCCGCAGTTAGGCACTCATTCAAATGTTCAGGACGCATCAAGCCTCCGCACCCCAGCAGGGTTAGATCGAGCTTTTCCTGTCGAATGATCGATGTCGCCTCGCGTATCCATTGCAACGCCGCATCGCGAATCGCCGCGCCGCAAACCCCGCTTGTCGGCCGCGACTCGCCCAATGCGGAGCAGCCTCTGGAATCCACGACCTGCATACTGACAGAATTAATCCCGCAAACGGCGCGCACGCCTGCCCTCGCTGCTGATTTCAGCACTTTTTGCAAGAGCTCTCGAGAAGGGAAAACCCCTACTTTCAATATGAGAGGAATCGGATCAATCGCACGAACGATGGCGTTGGCAAATTGATATACTGCATCAGGATTGAGATAGAGCATTCCTTCGCTTTGAGCGACATTCGGACAAGAAAAATTTGCTTCGATGAGAGAGGCTCCCGCATCGCGAGCAATGAGAGCGGCTCTGATAAAATCATCAGCAAAATCGATCCCCGGATGCGGCGTGCCGACGATGGAAACGATCATCGCCTGGCCTTTGCCAAGAGAAGAGCGGGCGCGATCGATATCTTCCAATAAAAACTCCCGCGATTGCGATGGCATTCCAAAGGAGTTGGTCAAAGTCAGCGCTTCGAATTGATCCAACGGCTTATCGGTAAACCGGGCCGTTCCATTACCGCATGGCTCAACAAAGATCATATTCGGCAATGGATGGCCCGGATGAGGAAGACTGCGAATCGTTTTATAGGTCAAAAGATCGAAGCCGAGCTGGGCTGCCAGTGCAATCCAGCGCGAATTTAATAGAGGACCTGCAGGAATTCCGATCGAAGAATTAAGAGTGAAACCAAGAAAATCGACTGAGCGCACCTTCTCGGGCCGGGAAGGAATCGCATCGTTAAAGAAAGGGCCGTCTGCTGCATTATCAGCATACGATTTTTGAATATCGTAAATAGGAAGGCGGGCGGGAAACCAATCGGGAATAACGGTCATGGTATAACCTCCATGAAAAATAGCATCCTCAATTGCCTTTGACCGGCAAAAAAAATCGCATCAACCGATGGTCTATCGAGCTCCTATTGCAACCGGCTCGAAATTCATCGGATATTCACGGCTCAGAGGCTCAAACAATCCCTCCATCTGCATGGCTCGGGAGAGACGCGTCAACCCGATTCCGCCGCCAAATCGATTTCTCATCGGCAAACTCAAATAATGATCGAGCTCCTTTTGAACGCGTTCCCGGCCAAATTTCGATATCAGCAATTTAGAATACTCGCCATCTTCAATTTTATAAAACTGCTCGAGCATTCTCGCAGCATCGATTTCTCTTTGAGCGGAGCCTATTGTCTCCATGCCATGGAGAAGAATATCAATTTTATGATAGAGCCCGTTTCCGGCATATTTCATATTCCAAAACGGGTTCGTGTGTTCAGGAAAATATTCTAAACTGATCGATGGACCGAACTCTTGAGCCAAAGCGAGCTCATGTTCCGATTCAATCGTTTGGGTTTGATATTTGGAGCATGCATCGAGATAAGTAATCGAAGTGGGCTTTGGAAATCCGAGATGCGAGAGCAAATCTGCCTCCAGCTGCCTCAAATCATTGAAATCCCCCGCTGCTTCAAACTCGAACATCGGAAAAATCCTCTGATGCCTTCCTTCAATTGGATTAGGCTCGTCTCGATAGCTCGTCGTAACGCAAAATACGCCTGGCCATCTGGGGTTTTGCAATATCTCATGCTCTAACCACATCTGTCCTGTTTGAGGAAGCGGATAAACGGCTCCACCCAACATATATTGCGTAATCGTCTGCGGCTGCTCGCAAGCGGCAAGAATCGATAAGCGCGACTGCGCAGGTACTTCAATAAATCCTTTTTGATCCTGGAAAAACTGTCTTAATTTTCGAACAAGAAAATCGAATTCGATCGTTCCTTTCATACTCCTCCAGTTGTGTGTTTGAGGGAAATGATTTACAAACCCCCGTATTCGAATTCTGCCAGAAAAGAATTTCCATGTAAATAAAAATTTCAACACGTAAGAGAAAAGTGACAACAATATCACCTTTGCAAAGTGAAACCGCTTAGGGCTCGTAAAGAAAAAGCAACAGTCAGATGGGGATAAAAAAACGAATCGCGGGCTTTGCCCTCATTTATACCGAACGTGACTCAAAAATCGGTTTTGGGTTTGAGCGAAAGCTCTCGTTTTCCGAGAAAGGCAATATTTCTATTTTGCATTGACAAGCATATGGCATGCCATTGCCTCGATTATCCGCTCAAAGAAAACAGGATTTAACACGTGTCCCATTCCTTCGATCGATAGCAGCTTGGATCTCTTAATTGCCTTGGCAATCGCCTTGCTGTGAGCGGGGGGGAGTATCGGATCCTCGCTTCCCGAAATCACCAGTGTAGGCGCAGAAATCTTCGCAAATTCAAAATCACGAATCACCGGAGTTGCGGAAGTCGCCAAGGCATGATTGCTTTCGTGCCCCCCTTTTCTCAACTTCCCGTCCACGCGTTTCAGCGACCTTTCAAAGAGCTTGGAAAAAAACTCCGAATCATAGGCAGATTTCAAACCATTTGCGAGCCTGAAACTCTCCACTAAAAAAGAGACTTTTTCTTTCAAATTCGTTTGCGGTTTTGTATGCAACGCCAAAATCCCTTTAATAAATTCTGATTTTGGCGGCGGCAATTTCGCTTGACTCATGTCCAATTTGCGAAACGCATCATTCTTGATCGTCAAATCTGTGGACGTCATCATCAGAATCAAGGACAACACCCTTTTGGGAAAATGAATCGCGAATAACTGAGCGATCAACCCTCCCGTTGAATAGCCAACGATATGCGCCTTCTCAATCCCCATTGCATCGAACAATCCCACAATATCCTGAACCATATCCATCAACGTATAGGGAGCCTCTGAAAAATCGATCCATGTGGAAAGACCCGTATCGCGCTGATCGAATCGGATCACAAATAAACCCCGATTGGCCAATGCACGGCAAAAACTATCCGGCCACATCACAGCATCGCAGCTATTGCCCATGATCAAAAGAACCGGAGGCTTTCCAGCCTCGCCAAACGTTTCGTAGCAAATCTGAATCTGACTTGGCAAAATCACCCTATTTTCCATTAAACAGCCCAACTTAAAAAATTTTGAATCAAAAAATCGGCTTTTCCTTGAACCGAATCAGTAAGGCTGAGTTAAGCATGACGGAAAAACATCCGGCTTCTTGGAAAATCACTGCGAGAGCCGGAATGAACAAACCGGTAGCTGAAAGAGCGATGCCAATAACGTTATAAGCCATTGAGAAAATGATATTGCCCTTAATCGTACTTAAAGTTCGCCTGCCAAGCCTCAGGGTTTCTGCGACTTTTCTGACATCGTTCGTTTTTAATATGATATCGGCTGAAGCGATGGACACATCGGTTCCTGAGCCCATGGCGATTGCGACATTGGATGCAGAAAGAGCAGGCGCGTCATTAATCCCATCGCCCACCATGGCAACGGTAAAATTCTTTTTCAGCTCCTCTACCGCGAGCACTTTGTCTTCCGGGAGCATGCTTGCTCTGACCTCATCAACACCTAACTGCCTACCTATTTCTTGCGATACCGATTCATTATCCCCGGAAAGAAGCACAATTTTCTTAATGCCGAGCTCACGCAGCTGTTTAACTGCCTGAATCGCATCATTTTTTAAAATATCAGCTACAGCAATCACCCCTTCGACTACGCCATTAACAGCTACAATCAAAATGGTTTTGGCGCTCTGCTCGAGCCGGAGAATCTCTTCGTCGGCGTTCGAATGAAATTCGATTTGATTGTCTTGAAAAATCTTTCGATTTCCAACGAGAACATCCTTGCCGTGAACTTTGGCGTATATCCCTTTTCCGGGAAAAACCTTAAAAGAATCAGGCGCCGAGTATGTGACTTTTCGTTTATCCGCCTCCAGTAAAATGCTCGTTGAAAGTGGATGCTCGGAGAGTTTTTCCGCAGAGGCTGCAAACGAAAGTATTTTTTTTACATCCATCTCATTGAAAGAAAAAACATCGGTTACTTCAGGTTTCCCGAATGTGAGAGTGCCTGTCTTATCAAAAATAACGCAGTCAACATCAGCAGCCGATTCAAGGAATATCCCTCCCTTGATTAGAATACCCTTGCGGGCGCCGTTTCCAATTCCTGCAATGACGGCAGCCGGAGTGGCCATACTGAGGGCGCAGGGGCATGCGACAAGAAGAACGGCTGCTGTTTTGACGGGATCCTGGGTAAAAATATAAACCAGAACGGCGATTGCAAGAACCGTTGGAATAAATATTCCGGCCATCTTGTCTGCGTATTTTTGGATCTCAGGTTTTTTATTTTGAGCGTCTTTTATCAAACGGATAACGCGTGAAATGGCCGTGTCTTCGCCAACTTTCGTCGCAATCATTTCAAATGCGCCAAGCTCGCAAATCGTGCCTCCAAGCACCTGGGAATTTTCAGACTTTTCAACCGGCAAGCCTTCACCGGTGATTGCGGACTCATTGATTGATCCGTTTCCCTTGGAAATAATTCCATCAACCGGAATGGATTCGCCGGGCTTGACGATCAGAACATCATTTACCTTAACCTGCGCAATGTCGATCTCCACTTCAAGCTGTCCACGCCGTACACGAGCCCTTTTCGGAGCAAGCGCCATTAGCTTGTCCACCGCGCTTTTCATTTTTACAAGAGTGAACATTTCGAGAGTTTCAATGCCAAGCATGATAATGATCACCGAACCGGCTGGAAAAAATCGGCTGGAAATAAGCCGATTAAGTTCAAATCCAAGCCAGGGAGCCGTTGCAAAATGAGACTTTGGAACAGCTAGGGCAGCGATAATCGCGATTACAATCAGAACGTCCGTATTCAGCTTTATATTCAGCAAAGATTCGATGGCTCTGTTGAAGATGGGTGCAGATCCGATAAAAATAGCGAAGAAGGCTAAATCGATTCCTAAAAATGAGTCGACGATATGAAACCATCGAAGCAGAAATAGAATAAGCACCATCGCACATATAAGAAGCTGTTTGTTTTTGCGGATTTTATCTTCATCGCTTCCCTTTACAGGAACGGATGAAGATCCATCGCATGACGCGCCCGGACTGCAATTACAAGTCATTAGCCCCCTAAAAGAACTTTGCGCAAAATTATACTGCTGTCGGCCTGAACATTTGATTTTTTTAATCTTGCATAAGGACCCTAGCTAAAACAACAAAAAAACGGACTTATCAATTAGGTTTCAAATTCTCCAAAAAATTATACATTTCAAAATCATCGGCTATTTCTGCGTTCGACATCTCTTCTTGCCAAACCTCAGGCAAAATAGGTCCAACTTGAACGATCCGTTCAACAAGATCTCTATCACCGCTCCGAACTGCATGTTTAAACGCTTCCATATGAGCTCGTGCTGAAATCATTCCTTTCGATAATAAAAAATCTAAACTTTCTCGATTCTTACACATTGTGATTGCATTTTCTCGCCAATTTTCCGGTATCCCACCATGATCCCATAATAATCGAACCATTTGAGGATCGTGTTGAAAATTAGCTACCGTATCATATAACGCAACACCTAGATCGTCTGGTATAAAACCGTACGTTCTTAATAATTCTTCGACACGGACTCGATTATTAGCAATAGCCGCCTGTCTAAGCTCGATCCTTATTTCTAGAGAGGGCCTTCTACACCGCGTCATTCTCTCTTGAGGAATGGATAGAGGGTCTCTACATTGGGGGCAAGTAAGTGAACGCCCTTCGCGAATCAACGAGTCCATACAAATTGAATGAAATTGATGTTGATGATCGGTCTTCTCTAACGGATTTTCAAGCGTCGCCACATCCAAACAAATGCCGCAATTAGGGATCGTTCCCAGACATCCCTCGATTGGACACTTACATGACAATCCGATTGATTCTTCAGCACATTTACGACAAAAAACATGATGAACTTTCTTTACCGTACTACCCTGTTGGACATCATGCTCAACAGTCACTTTTGTATCAGACGAAACTAGTTGATTACACAAAGAACAACCCGTTACTTCACAAGACATAATAATCACTCCGTTTAATTAATGATTAGTTAATCATCTTATCAATTTTACCAAAAAAATAATTATATGTAAACATAAAATATACTATATATCGGAACTATAATGGTACATATTGACCCCCTGAATCTCATCAAAACGACCTATTTGAGGTGTTTTGGGGAGGTATATCAGGAGAAACTGATCCGATTTTTAAAAACTTTTCTTTATTTGGGGGAGTTTGAGGGGGCTTCCCCCTCATAAAGATCTAAAAATTAGTTGCTAGAGCCCAACCGAAGGACGGGAGCTGGGGGAGCGGGGGGCGAGCAGCCCCCGACTAGTAAAAAAAGACTTCATAGCTCATTTAGCTGAGTTAGAGGACAAAGCTATAGAGGGGCCATGAAGTCAGTAACAAACGTTGATTTAAGGACACCATACTGCGGCATGATTTTTAAGAGAAGACCCAGAGAACAAATTCTTATCAGACAACAAATTGCTCGTTACGCTCAACAATACGGAAATAAGCCCGCAGCAAGGCATTATGGATGCGATGTTAGAACTGTGCGCACTTGGCGGCAACGATTTGAACGCCAAGGAACAGGGGCTCTTGAGAATAAGAGTCGAGCACCGCATCGATGTCCTCATAAAATCTCCCAAGCAGCCGAAGAGAAAATCATTCAAAAACGAAAAGAAGCTCCTTGTTATGGACCGAAACGCCTCAAGCACTTCAATCCTTCGCTAAATATCTCTGAAGGGGCAATTTACCGTGTTTTGAAAGAACGAGGATTGCTTCGTAAAAGACGAAAAAAGTATCGAGTGAAACAGGATTTAAGAGATGTGAAGGCAAGATATACGAGCTTGACTCATTTTCAGGAGGATGTGAAGCATCTTTACGACATTCCGTATTACTGGCCACAAATGACCGAGCGCTCGTTGCCAAAATATGAATACACTGTGCGAGATGCGAAAAGTGGCTTTACCATTGTTGCTTTTGCCAATGAATACAGTGAGCAATATTCGACTATTCTCACGGAAACTCTTTTGAAGCATCTTAAGAGCTTTGGAATTGATCTCAAAGATGTTGAGATTCAGACTGATAATGGCAGCGAATTTGGTGCAAGAAAAAGAGACGTCAGGACTCCAGGTTTTGTAAATACGATCATGTTGGAATGGGGTGCTAATCATAACTACATTCCTCCCGGATGCCCGAACGCGAATGCCGATGTGGAAAGCTTTCATTCAACGGTAGAGCTTGAATTCTTTAATCTTGAGTCATTTGGATCGAAAGAAGAGTTTTTTCGAAAAGTCCAAGCTTACCAGTATTTTTATAACTTTGTACGTCCGAACTTCTCTAAGTCAGGCAAAACACCACTCCAGATTGTTCTTGAAGACCACCCTGGAATCTCATCAAAAGTCCTAAACTTTCCAGTTTATGATTTAGATGCATTATTTAGACAAAAAATGGAATTAACCGCAATTAGTGGGAAGGATCAATATGTACAAAAATTGCCCGCCGGAACTATAATGGTACATATTGACCCCCAGAATCTCATCAAAACGACCTATTTACGGTGGGTAGATTTTATTGTGCGGGATTCAAATAACCATACACAGAAAAAACACCTAAAGAAGCAGCAGCACCTGCAAGCACGCCAATACATAAGTTTCGAGGGATCGATGAGTTGAAAAACAAGGGGTCTAGCAAGATAGAGCGTGCGGGGTTTTGAATATAATAAAATGCAACGATAGGTCGAGCAGCATAGCTGAGGTTGTTGGTTCTGAGATCAAGCCATGTCAAATTCACGAGATGGCCGATTTCCGGAGGAAAAGAAGTGATCTGGTTATGAGAGAGATCAAGCGTTTGCAAATTCACGAGATGGCTGATTTCCGCTGGCAGGGTGGTGATCTGGTTGTGATAGAGATCAAGCTGTGTCAAATTTATAAGATGGCCAATTTCCGCTGGCAAAGAAGTGATCTGGTTATGAGGGAGATCAAGCTGTGTCAAATTCACGAGATGGCCGATTTCCGCTGGCAAAGAAGTGATCTGGTTATGAGAGAGATCGAGCGTTTGCAAATGTATGACATGGACGATTTCCGGAGGCAAAGAAGTGATTTGGTTGTGATGGAGATTGAGCGTTTGCAAATGTATGAGATGGACGATTTCCGGAGGAAAAGAAGTGATTTGGTTGTGATGGAGATTGAGCGTTTGCAAATGTATGAGATGGACGATTTCCGCTGGCAGGGAGGTGATCTGGTTCTCAGAGAGATCGAGCGTTTGCAAATTCACGAGATGGCCGATTTCCGCTGGCAGGGAGGTGATCTGGTTGTGATAGAGATCAAGCTGTGTCAAATTCACGAGATGGCCGATTTCCGCTGGCAGGGAGGTGATCTGGTTCTCAGAGAGATCGAGCGTTTGCAAATTTACAAACAATCCGATCTCGGGAGAAAGCTCGGAAAGACCCTGAGATCTTAGTGATAGTTGAGTAACTTGACTCAGAACTGCCTGGATAGCCGCTCGATTATTGCGTAGGCCATTTCTTATTGCGGATGCGATTTGAGCGTTTGTTGCATTATTCAGTTCTGGATATGGTGTCAAAGCCGCCAGTTGTTGGATAATGTCTGGGGGTAAATGATTCCATAACGTCACTAAATTTTTATCATCAGCTTCGTTTATCAATTCAGCTAAATCGCAGGCTTCGATCAGACTTGTTCTTGAAAATCCATCCGGTTGAACTCCTGAAAATTTTCTATAATAATCGCGGACGTTCGCAACCGTTTGACGCAAAATTTCGCTACACTCAATAGCGGGTTCCGGACGATCCTTTGTCGGCATAAATTTTCGGATCTTCGGGTTTTGGCTGTACGTATTCCTCAGGCTGTTAAAATTGATCATCTGAACATTCTGCCAATGTTTTGATACTCGGGCGTAGGTGCTTTGTCCTGTAAAGTACAGAATAGATGCTTGGAGCTCATTTGGAAGGGCTTCTATGTTTGTTATTACGGCGTTGGTCATATTACCCCTTAATTATATTGTTTATTGCATGTTTGTTAATAATATATTACTATAGACTGAATGTTTTTGTATATTAAAGACTTTTTTATAAAAAGTAATGATTAATTTGAATGAAAAGGAAATATTTCGATCCAAGATGCTGAACATCATTGTCAAATTCGCGCTTTCTTAGCCGGATTCGGATTTCTCTCAAATCGCCTATACCTTAATCGGATATGTCGAATTGTGAATGTACAGTAAATTTTAAGGCGTTTTTAGAGAATGAAGCTTTATACCGCTCGTGATTCGAAAATCGGTTTATGCTGCGTCGGCTTTGCATTGCCTATTCCCGATTTTTGAATCGCTCCCGGTATACAGACTCACAAACTCTTGATTATATTGCTTCCAGCAAATAAAATTTTTGTCCTTTTTCGAGTTCATTGATTTGCGATTTGTTTTTCGCAAGTTTGCAAAAAGGATTAAATTATGACAAACTTAGTTCAGGCAAAAGCTTTATTAGCTTTGTTTATCCAAGAAAAAATCGAGACGCCGGAAAACACTAGTGATCTCTCAAAAGTTAGATTCAAAATAAACATGTTGCGTGATGTTATTGACAAAACATGGGCGCAAACACAGCCTCATCCCGAAATGACAAAAGCCATTGCGTTAACTTTTTTAAAACTTGGCGCATGTCAAGAATTGGCAATGAGAGTTGTCGTTGAATACTTGTCGCGATTTAAAACCCCCAATGTAAGCATGGTTTTTTCATCCAATAAAGAAAATGACAAGGAAAACCACTGTTTCACACTAATTGGTCAACCAATTGCTGATGATGGACTAATCATGCGCACCGGCACTCTGGCTCAAAAGAAATTTTATGTACCCATTCGACAATTTCTCGATCAACAATCCGATAATACTGCGATGGCCGATCCTTTGTTAAATTGCGCTGAAGCTGCAAATGGACCTTGCAAACCTCTGATGGATTACTGCAGCCGCAATCATATCACCCATATTACGGGAGTTTTTACCTTTCCCAAAGAATGCGTCTCTCTTGCTCCAATCGTTAAAGATAATGCTATGTGCTTATCAGAAGTCGTCGCTAAGTTGTTTAAGTTTGTTTAACAGTTTTGATTATACCTTGTGTAAATTATTGCTATTAAGATTTTTGCGTGTTTATTGGAAAGGTTTGAGGTGATAAAATTGTGGCTCAAAACACGCAGACAGGATAAGAATAGAGATCGCTATGAAACGATTTTTTTTGACAATTATTTGTTATCTCTTGCGGATGGTGCTCTCGCTGCGCTACCGGATCGAAGTTCGAGGCTTGGAAACTTGTAATTGCCAACGTTTGAAGAGCGATCGTGGAATTTTGTTTTTGCCCAACCACCCGGCATTACTGGATCCGCTTTTGCTTGTTTTGTTCTTATGGCCTCGATTTCGCTTTCGACCCGTGGTTGTTGAATATATTTATCGGATCTCGTGGCTTCGCTTTTGGATGAAAGCCCTTAAGGCTTTGCCGATTCCTAATTTTGAAACTTCAGTCAATCAGATCAAAATTCGAAAAGCCCAGCGAGCGGTTGCGGACATTGCCGAAAAGCTGAAAAGAAAAGAAAACTTTCTTCTTTATCCATCCGGCAAGCTGAAGATTTCCGGACAAGAGGTCATAGGAGGCGCGTCAGCTGCGCATGATGTAATTCAAGAGTATCCAGAGGCGAATATCGTCTTGGTGCGGACGACGGGTTTATGGGGCAGTCGTTTTTCAAGAGCATTGACGGGACGATCGCCCGATCTGAAAACCAATATCGCATTCAGTATCAAAAAAACTCTCCAAAGTTTGATCTTCTTTTTGCCTCGTCGGCAGGTTCTTATTGAAATTGAGGCTCAGCCGACCGATTTTCCTCGATTGACCGAGCGTATTGAGCTCAATCGCTATCTTGAGCAATGGTACAATCGGTATGAAGACAGCGACGGTGCGATTCGAGACAAAGAGCTAATCAAATTCGTTTCTTATAGCTGCTGGTGTAAAGATTTTCCTGAAGTTTATCAACCCATACAACGTTCGATTAATGAGATGGGTGTTGCCATTTCTTCGAAGACGAGCGCTAAAATTTTTACCGAGATTTGTAAGATCATTGAAAAGCCGGGATCTGAAATTCGGCCCGACATGGATCTTTCAACCGATTTGGGAATGGATTCTTTGCAAATCGCCGAGCTGATCAGTTTTGTTGGTCAGAATTATAGTGTTGAGGATCTACATCCCGAAGATATCGGAACGGTTCAAAGTGTGCTGGAGATTGCTGAAGGGGCGCGATCCGGCGATCGTCCTCCCATTCAATCCGATAAATTGCCTCGATGGCCCGATGAAGAAAATAGGCCGGATCCCTTTTTGATCATGGGACGGACGATTCCGGAAGCGTTTTTAAAAGCCTGTGATTTGATGGGCGATTCTCCCGCTTGCGCTGATGATTTGATTGGCGTGCTCAGCTATAAAAAACTCAAGCTTTCCGCTTTGGTGATGGCGGAGGAATTTCGCCGCTTTCCTTATGAATATATTGGAGTGATGCTTCCGGCAACAGCTGCTGCATTTATTGTTGTTTTTGCGATTCAGCTCGCCGGCAAAACTCCTGTCATGTTGAACTGGACTCTGGGCTCGCGCAATCTCGATGGGATGTCCAAGCTCTCCGGCGTCGGCATTGTGATCTCTTCATGGAGATTTTTGGAAAGAGTCTCTCATGTCGATTTTGGTAATTTATCGGATTCTGTACAGCTCCTGGAAGATATTCGTGAAAATCTCTCTCTTGGTGCGAAGCTGCGAGGTTTTTTGCGATCGCGATTTAAAGCAAAAACCATCCTTCGTTCATTAGGGTTAAGCCGTTTAGATAAAAATAATAATGCAGTGATTTTATTTACGAGCGGCACGGAAGCTATTCCGAAAGGCGTCCCTCTTTCTCACGATAATATCATTTCCAATTTACGTGCCGCAATCGAGTGCATCGATTTAAACAAAAAGGATGCTCTCTTTGCTATATTGCCCCCCTTCCATTCGTTCGGATTTTCTGTTTGCGGCCTGTTTCCCTTGCTTTGCGGCGTGAAAGTGGCATTCTTTTCCGACCCAACAGATAGTTTTGCTCTTGCCGAAGGAATCGATCGATGGAAAATTACGCTCTTCTGCAGCGCTCCCAGTTTTTTGAAGGGACTGTTTCAGGCAGCGAAAAATGAACAATTGATGACCGTCCGTTATTTTATAACCGGTGCAGAAAAAACTCCGCCGGAGCTCTATGAGCGAGTGAAAAAATTGGGCAGCCATGCGCGAATCATCGAGGGTTATGGAATTACTGAATGCTCACCCATTATCAGCTTGACTTATCCGAATGTTCCTCCTGTCGGTGTAGGACATCTTCTTCCCAATGTTGAGCTTTGCATCATCCATCCGACGACGCTTCATGTGCTTTCTTCGATTAGTGATGGAGAGATCTGCGTTCGGGGACCGAATGTGTTCAGCGGTTATCTAGGCAATCCGCGGTCTGCTTTTATCGAGATTGATGGTAAAAAATGGTATCGAACCGGAGATATTGGCCATCTTGATGATGACGGGAATGTAATTATTTCCGGGCGCCTGAAGCGCTTTGCGAAAGTGGGCGGAGAGATGATCAGCCTTGGTGCGATCGAAGAGGTGATTTATGCCGAACTCATTCGCCAACAACGCATCAATGTCGATGTTCCTTCGTTAGCGGTGGTTGCCGATGAGCGCGATAATTCGAAATCGCAGCTCATTTTGTTCACGGCTTTTCCGATTGAGTTGAATGAAGTTAATGAAATTTTGCAACAAGCCGGTTTCAGCCGTCTGATTAAGATCAGCGCCATACGTCCTTTGTTTCAAATTCCGCTTCTGGGGATCGGTAAAACCGATTACCGAAGTTTACAAACCCTGATTACTTAAATGATGCAACCAAAACCAAAGACTCAACTGCTTCTTTTTAATACGGAAACGCGTCAAATTGAGACCATTGCTCCCTCTGATCAGAATTGTTTTCGCCTTTATACATGCGGCCCGACGATTTATGATTTTGCCCATATCGGAAATTTTCGTACCTACGTTTTTGAGGACTTGCTCCGGCGAGCCCTGCGATTTTTCGGTTATCGTGTCATTCAGACGATGAATATCACCGATGTCGATGATAAAACCATTCGCGGCGCTATTCAAAAAAAATGCTCGCTGAATGAGTTTACGGAACCGTTTCGCAAGGCTTTTTTTGAGGATTTAGGGACGCTGCATATCGAAAGAGTCGAACATTGTCCGGCAGCAACGGATTATATCCCTGAGATGATTCACCTGATCGAGGCGCTCATTGCCAAAGGATGTGCTTACAAGAGTCAAAACGGCAGTATCTATTTTAAGATAAAAAGTTTTCCTTCTTATGGACGTCTCTCGCATCTGCATCTTGATGAGCTCTTGGTTAACGCTTCAGGAGAAAATGAAGCGGATGAATATGACAAGGAAAATATCGCCGATTTTGTTCTTTGGAAGGCATATGATCCCTCGCGAGATGGATCAATTTTTTGGGAGAGTCCCTTTGGTCCTGGCCGGCCCGGCTGGCATATTGAGTGTTCGGCCATGGCGATGAAACTTCTCGGCGAGACGATTGATATTCATTGCGGCGGTGTTGACAATATTTTTCCGCACCACGAAAACGAAATTGCCCAATCCGAAAGTTACTCGGGCCATCGTTTTGTGCGTCATTGGGTCCATGTTGAGCATCTCATTGTCGATCATAAAAAAATGTCGAAGAGCTTGAATAACTTTTATACTTTGCGCGATCTGTTAAATCGCGGCTATACCGGCGCTCAGGTTCGTTATCTGCTTCTGTCAACGCATTATCGCATGCAGCTTAATTTTACTCTGCGGGGGCTGGATTCCTCGAAGGCGAGTCTTCAGCGGCTCGAAGATCTTATTATTCGTTTGCAAGAGATTAAAACAGATGGAAGCGGGGATGGCATTGCTGAACTATTATCATCTGCCGATAAAGGGTTTTGCCAGGCTTTGATCGACGATATGAATATTTCTGCTGCCCTGGCGGTGTTATTCGATCTCGTTCGCGAGCTCAATACGCTTTCCGATGCGAATTACCTTTCTCAAAGCGATGCGCAAAAAGCGTTGGTTCTACTTAAGAAATGGAATGAAGTTCTCGGGGTTTTGCCATTTGATCAAGAAGAGACGATTCCCTATGAATTGCAAGCCTTGCTCGAGCGGCGTGAAGAGGCCAGGCAAACGAAAAATTATCCATTGAGCGATCAGCTCCGCAAAGAAATTCTTGAGCAAGGGTATTTGATCGAAGATACTTCATCCGGTGCACGTTTGAAGAAAAAAAGGTGAGAAGATGAATCAGAAAAGTCAAACTCCCGATGAGCGATTGTTATTGAAACTGTATCAAATTGCGATGGCCAACGGCGATCCATTTACAGAGATCGATTTACGGGGCGTCACGCCGTTGCTGGGGCAAAAAGAAATCGCAATTAAAAATATTATTAAGCTCTTGGCGCAAGCCAATTTTGTCAAAAAAATTGATGATACCACAATCCACTTGACGCAGCGAGGTTGTGACTTTGTAATTGATTTTTTGGATCCTCTTTCTAAGTAAATTAGAAACTTTTTTTCTGTTCTCGATATTGGCACGGGCGATGGGAGATTTTTGAATGAGTTGCCTCAAGAAATTCAGGGATACGGTATCAGTGCGCAGGACTTCCGTCATCACGGATCTCTAACGAATCATTTTTATCGTATTGGAAACGCTGAAGAACTGACCAAAGTATTTCCATCCCGGCAATTTGATGTGATCGTCTCTCGCTTGGCGTTTCGACATTTTATCGATCCGCTCGAAGCTTTGAAACAAGCGTACGCTGCTCTAAAACCGGGTGGAATTCTTTTAATCGATGGTTTTTCTTTTCAAGGAATTGATATCGAAGATTGGCTGAAAATCCTACAGCGAAATGGTTATGATGCCACGGCGACCGCATGGCTCAATATTAAAAGCGGTATCGTTTCTAATATGGGATTTTTCGCTATTCGCAAGACGAAACCTGTATTTGATGACACTATTGTTTATGCCACGCAGCCGATTGTGGAAAATCATATGCAAAACCCACGCGCGGCCTATCGTTTTATCGATCATCCTAGCACTTCGATTCAGGTAGATATACCGGAGAATTTTGCAGGACATTTTAAGATTTGTCCTTCTCTCGCTCAATTTATTTTGAGCGAAAAAGAAAAAGCTTACGAGCACAGCGACCCTGTCATTATTGCTAAATTACGATCACATATAAATGATGAGGATCAACGTAATCAGAGAATGAAAGCAGTCGCACGAGCCAAATTGCAAGAGTGGGGAATTTGTTCTGCAGAAGAACAAGCTCCTCTCCTGGATTCTCGAGTACAGTGTTTCCGACATGCTTTGTCACATGAATTAGCCAGAATATCTCCGGTAGCTAAACTCATTGCCGGAGTTGCCGTTATTGCCGCGATCGCATTATACCGTATATAATCCTAGTACCAAAAACGGTGATTTGATCCGGCTAAGAAAAGCAAGATTCCGAATCAAACTGAAAAAGCATACGAGTCCCCCTGGAACATTTTAGGCAGCGGACGCTGCCCATTTTGTAGGCCGCAAAGAGATTTAAAAATTTTTCCTGTTTGATTTACAGCCATTATAAGGGCGCCTACTTATTAATTGCTTATCCTAAATGACATGCGAATTTTTGAAGACAAATATTTGTTACTTTGTTACAATAACAGAAGCGGGATTGAAGAATGAAAGCTAAAGGTACTTTGGGCTGGATTGATGACATTCTTGGTGAAGTCAGAAAACATGTTGTAGCTAGGAAATATCGGATTACTAACCACGCCCAAGAACGGCAAGAGAAGCACAAAATTACCTTGCCCGATTTATTGTTTGTCTTATCGAATGGGTTTCATGAAAAAGACAAGACCTTATTTGATAATGTATTTCAAACTTGGAAATATGCAATTAGAGGGAAGACAATTGATAGAACGGAAGAATTACGTGTCATCGTTGCATTTGAAGGCGAAATGGCTATCCTAACAATTATTCGCCTAAACAAGAAAAAGGAAAGAAAATGAGCAAAACAAAAAAAGAAACTATTCTTTACAAAGGACTTGGATTTCCCATCAAACTCATTGATGTTCCTATGAAAAAAATGTTTGGTGATTGGGTTATTGATGTTGACATGACCGAGCTTCAATTAATTGTACTCAAAGCTTTAATACATAAACCATCACGACTTACAAAAGACGAATTGAAATTCGTTAGACACTTTTTAGTGATGACCACAACAGAATTTGGAAAGACATTTGGTGTAAGTCATAGTGCTGTCATTCAATGGGAAAAAGGAAAAAGAAATTTAAATCCTACTACTGAGCTTTGTATTCGTTTATTTGTGTTGAACCATTTACACGTTAAAGATAAAGAATTTCGCAATCTTTACAACCAAATCAGCATAGAAAAGTTATCTCAAGATATCGAAGAGCGAATCTCCCCGCTTGAAGTTGATGCTTCGCAAGACCTCAAGATAGCTCTTTGAAATATACCGAACGTGACTCAAAAATCGGTTAGGAAATATGTACAGAGTTGTCGTTGACCATGCGCCCAGTCAGGCGGATAATGCCGTTGTAAGAGAAGGTATCATTGCATTCAATGAAAATATTGTAGGTGAGCGAGATAAAGCATTTTCCATTTTTTTGAAAAATCAATCGGGAAAAGTTTTCGGCGGGATGCAGGTATTTTTAGATACAGAGTCGGTGTACATCGACGTATTGTGGGTTGAGGAAAGTCTCCAAAAACAAGGGTATGGCACAAAATTGCTAGACGCAGCAGAACGGGAAGCAATTAAAAATGGATGCGTTTTTTCTCTTGTGGATACCTTTGACTTTCAGGCGGAAGAGTTCTATTTGAAAAACGGCTATGAAAGGATAGGTGAAGTGAAAAATTATTGGCATGGGCATTCAAAAATATTTCTTAGAAAGAAATTAAGATAATCAAGTGAAGAGATTCGAATCTTTTACAAGAATGGCGAATACGCCTCTCTATTGAGCAGCCGTATGATAAAGCTGCGGGTTTTTAAGTAAATTTCTGTAGAATAATTTATTGCTGAGCGGTTCCTAATGGAAACGAGATGACATCGCGGATCGAAGGGGCTGATGTGAACAGCATCACGAGCCGATCGATACCAATGCCAATGCCGGCTGTCGGGGGCATTCCTTGGCAAATCGCCTCGAGAAATTCTTCATCCATCGGCTGTGTTTCGGCTCTGCCTTTTTCACGTTGCAACGCCTGTTCAACAAAAAGCTGCCGCTGTAATTCCGGATCGTTGAGCTCTGTGTAAGAATTGCAAAGTTCTTTTCCGAGAACAAAGCTTTCGAATCGTTCGACTAGACCCTCTTTTCGTAACTTCGGATCGCGATGCGGTTTACAAAAGGGTGTCGTTTCGATCGGATGGTCGATGATGTGGTGCGGTTGGATCAGGTGCGATTCCGCATACTCTTCAAAGAGCATGGCTACAAGGGTGCCGTGCGAGGCGTCTTTAACATGCGCCGGATCGATTGATGGTTCACTTAAGAGCTTCGTTCGAATGGCCGCATCGGTCATGTTATCCACGTCGAGATGGGCATAGGTTTTGATCGCCTCTTTCATGGACATTCGCTTCCAGGGAGCTTTCATATCGATGATTTGAGCTGTTTCATCTCCATCAGGAGCAAAACGGACTTTTGTGTCGCCAAAAAGTTCCTGGGCAATTTTTTCGCACAGAACCTCGGTAAAATCCATCATGTCTTCGTAGTCCCAACCTGTGGCATACGCTTCCATCATGGTGAATTCGGGGTTGTGTGTGCGGTCGATCCCTTCATTACGAAAGACCTTTCCGATTTCATAGATACGCGGCATTCCGCCGATAATCAGTTTTTTGAGAGATATTTCCAGGGCGATGCGTAAAAACATGTCTTGATTCAACGCATTCAGGTGGGTTTTGAATGGAGATGCCTCGGCTCCTCCATAAATATTTTGCAAAACGGGCGTCTCAACTTCTTCGAATCCCTCTTCATCGAGAAATTTGCGAACAATGGAAATGATGCGCGAGCGCGTTCGAAATCGAGCCATCGATTCGGAGTGGGTGATCAAATCAAGCCATCGCTTGCGATAGAGGACGCCTTTATCCGTTAATCCACTATGTTTATCGGGTAGGGGAAGGAGGGATTTGCACAGCAGGGTCAGCATCGTTACAAAGACGGTCAATTCGCCTTTTTGTGTGCGGAAAAGATAGCCTTCGATACCTAAAATGTCGCCGAGATCAAGTTTCTTTTCGATAAACTTCATTGAAGTGAGTTCAGGCGTTGATTGGTAGCCGCTGATTTGGGTCAGATCTCGGTTAAACATCACCTGGATGCGTCCCGTTTCATCCTGAATGTGGGCAAATGCGTTTTTGCCCATCGCTCGAAATAGAACGAGCCGTCCCGAAACGAAGACATGCTCTGTTTTGCCGCCGGATGCTTCGTCGAAGCTTCCGACAGGCTTTCCCTCAGTTTCGATGATCAGTTGCGAAGCTTTGCTCACGTGTACAAATTTGTGAGGATAGGGATCGATGCCCAATTCCCGAATTTCAGCGAGTTTACGGCTGCGGTTTTGAAATTCTTCGTGGCGATGATATTCTGGCTCGGGAATTGTCATAAGTCGTTCATCTTTTTTATATACAAATTTATCCTCCATCATTTTTCTTCACAAGAAATCTTTTTTGAGTCGCGTTCACTATAATCCTTGAAAATATCGCTTTTTATTGTAAATTTTTTAGATCTATTATAAATGTGAGCTATGACCCAACTCATCGGCGTTGTGAAGGGACCTACCCTGGCAGCGGCAAAAGAACAGATTTCAAAAGCTTCCGCTCTGGCGGATCTCGTTGAGATTCGTCTCGATCTTCTTGAAAATAAAGCTCTTAGTCATTTGAGCGAATTGCCGCGATTGAAACCAATGATTTTTACTTTTCGCAAAAAATCGCAGGGTGGAGCTCGCGACATTCCTGAGGAGGAGCGTTTACCTCTTTTTGAGAAGTGTCTTTCCTGCAACCCTGAATATTGCGACATCGAAGCCGATACTGACATTGCTTTTTTTGATCGCGTTGCCCAAAAACATCCTCAAACGCGCATTATTTGCTCTTTTCATGATTTCGAAGGAATGCCCGCCCATCTGGAAGAGAGCCTCGAAAGAATGCAAAAACCCCATGTTTCTCATTACAAGATGGCGGTGATGGCCAAGACGGTCAATGATGCTTTGCATCTGATGGTTTTTGCGAGAGATAAGGAACACCTCACCTGTATTGCCATGGGAGAATATGGACAGCTGTCTCGCATTCTTGCTCCAATGTTCAACAGTGAATTATGTTATGCTTCCATCGTTGAAGAGGACTCTCCGTTGGGTCAGCTCAGCCTCAATACATTGTGCGATGTTTATCGATTTAAGGAGATTGGACCGCAGTGGAAAATTTACGCTTTGCTTGGCGATCCCGTAAACAAGAGCGTTGGCCATTTGTTTCATAACAAGACCTTTTCGAAGGGATCTGTTTACCTGAAACTGCATTTGGCCATTCCTGATATGCCGTTATTTTTTTCCCTCATGCGTAAATTTCCCTTTGCCGGATTCAGCGTCACCATGCCATTGAAAGAACAGCTTGGTCCTTATTTGACCCGGATTGATCCTGCTTCGGCCGCCATCGGTTCTGTCAATACGATCCTGGTCCAAGACGAGCATCTTATCGGTTATAATACCGATGGGGCGGGTGCGTTAAATGCTTTAGAGCATCATCGACCGGTCAAGGGGAAGCATATGACGATTCTCGGCGCGGGCGGGTCGGCGCGAGCGATTGCAAATGAAGCGATTGCCCGCGGTGCAAAAGTTGTTGTATTGAATCGCACTTTCGAGCGTGCGGAAGCTCTTGCAAAGGATTTTAACTGCAAGGCGGCTCCTTTGGAGGAGTTTTCTAAAATCCGCTACGATATTCTCATCAATACCATTCCTGTTGATCTCATTTATGATTCGCAATCTCTCAACCCGGATGCAATCATCCTGGATATCGTATATTGGGAGATTCAAACACCTCTTTTAAAGGCCGCGCAACAGAGGGGTTGTGTTTGCGTTAATGGCTTGGAGATGTTTAAGGAACAGGCGCTTTTACAGCAGAAGATCTGGTTTGGTTTTTGAAATATCATTACAATGAAACGCAGATCGACTTCCCTTAAAAAAACGAAATTCGAGCGCCGCAGATATGTTGAAAACGTCTTTCTTGGATCAGATCGATCAAATTGGAAAAGAAGGGTTTTTTAAATCCGATCTTCCGTTTCTTTTGGATAAAGCCTTTTTGGATGCGCTTGAGATAAATCGCGGTCGAGGAAGAAACGATTATCCGATCGAATTGTTGTGGAAGGGAGTTCTTGCGAGCGTCGCATGCAAGGTTTCTTCGGTTGAAGAGATGCGGCGCAAAATGAAAGAGCGTCCTGAGGTTTTTTGTAAGGTTCCATCTTCTTTTGCCTTTTCTCGTTTTTTTACATTTCTCTCTCGTTTTTCCCCGGAGATTGAGGCGCTTCTTTTTCGAAGAATGGAGCCGTTGCATCCCGAATTTGGGGCTGTTCTTGCAATCGCTAACTTCGGCCAGATTCATTTTCTTTGGGAACCGCAATTCGGCCTTCCTTTGTTGTTCTTAACGCAGCAGCCGAATGGTTCTCATCTTAAAACAGCGGAACTGTTGATCGAGCGTCTCCGTGGTTTAAATGAGAACTTTGCTTCGCGCTGCAAATATTTGCTGGGGAATACCGCCTATGATGGCTTAATCAAGCTAGCGTGGGATCGTTTCAAAATACGCGCGATCATTCCTATTCAGGATGTAGAAAAGAAAGGCCTCCATCCTTATCGCGATGCTCATTATGATGAGCAGGGGATGGTTTATTGTCATGTCGACGGACATCCGCGCGAGATGATCTATGCCGGTTTTGAAAAGAGCCGCAGCGCGCTTAAATATCGCTGCATGGCCCGCCACTATGGTGTCCATTGCGGAAAATTGACGACGTGTCCTTTGCGCTCAGGGATTCGAATTCCCATTTCGCTGGATGAGCGAATTTTTTCACCTTTGCCGCGCAACAGCCACCGATGGAGTCAGATTTTTTCTCTTTATGAAACGCGCGATTCAATGATCGACATGCTTCGGTCCTATCAGCAGATTGCCAATAATGATGAAAAAAAACTTCTTTGCTGCCGGATCGTCTCGCTTCTTTTATTAATCTCGAATCAAAAAAGTCTGAAATGATTTCTTGAGCTCATCGAGAAGCTCCTCGTCCCAGGCATGGAGATATGACGCGGAGAGATGGGTGTTTTCGCATCCTTGCGAGCGGAAGGGTTGAAGCGTGTAATGTTTGGCTCCCATTGCGAGAAGCTGGTCGGACAGTCTTTTTAAATCGCCTTTGGATAATAGTTCGGAGTGGACGGTTGTTCGAAATTCATAGGCAACTCCGCTCTCTAAAATATACTTGGCTGAATTTTTTGCGGCTTCTCCGCTTTGTGGAATTCGGGTGATTCGCTCGTAGTCGTCAAAAGGGGCCTTGATGTCCATTCCAACCCAATCGATCAGAGGTAAAACGGCTTTCAAAGCTTCGCTGTTCATTCCTGCGGTATGCAAGCCGACTTTAAAACCGAGTGTTTTGATCTCTCGGACCGACTCGACTAAATCGCTCTGTTGGGTGGGCTCTCCGCCGCTTAATACGACAGCATCGAGAAAGCCCTGACGCATTTTGAGAAAAGAAATGATGTGCGCCCAGTCATAGGCTTCCGGTTTTAAGCATGATTGCAGCTGAGGGTTATGGCAATAACTACATCGCCACGGACAACCCTGGCAAAAGAGAACCGCTGCCAGGGCGCCGGGATAATCAATTGTAGTAAAAGGTACAATGCCGCCGATTCTCATTGTAATTTTGCTGCCGATTCAGTGAAAAAACGACGCTCGTAGAATTCGCCTTTTTTTCCAATGTTGAATAATGATATGGGACGATAATAGCCCATTACGCGCGTCCAGATTTCACATGGCTGACGCTCTTCATCATTTAAAATGATTTGTTTTGAACGATTCATGAGTGCTCTCCTTGCATTTTTTGCGCGATCAATTCTTGGTCGCATTTTGGACAAAATTTTAGCTCTCCGGTCAAATAGCCGTGTTTAGGGCAAATTGAAAACGTGGGCGTAACTGTTATGAGAGGAATGCGGAACTGCTCCAACGATCGTTTGATCAGTGTTTTGCAAGCTTCGGCGGAGGATAGTTTTTCATTCATATAAAGATGGAAGACAGTTCCACCGGTATATTTTTTCTGCAGAACTTCTTGATGGCGCATCGCTTCGAATGGATCGTCCGTATATGACACGGGCAGCATCGAAGAATTCGTATAGTAGGGGCTTTTTTCCGTACCTGCTTGCAGGATGTCCGGGAATCGAGCTTTGTCCTCTTTAGCGAAACGATAGGTCGTTCCTTCGGCGGGCGAGGCTTCGAGATTGTACATATGTTTCGTTTCTTCTTGAAATTCGGTAAGCCGGAATCGGATATGGTCCAAAATCCTGCATGCAAAATCATGACCCCATGAAGTGGCGATCGATTCTTTATCATGCGTAAAATTGCGGATCATTTCGTTCATTCCATTGACGCCGATGGTGGAGAAGTGATTGCGGAATGTACCTAAGAAACGCTTTGAATAGGGATATAATCCGCCATCGAGGTGGTATTGGGAGGTTTTTCGTTTAATTTCGAGGCTTTCTTTGGCTAGATATAAAAGCTCATCGAGCCGTGCGAGCAATTTCGTTTCATCGCCCGGAAAAAGATAGCCGAGCCTTGCGCAATTGAGCGTAACGACTCCGAGAGATCCTGTTTGTTCCGCAGATCCGAAAAGGCCGTTGCCTCTCTTAAGTAACTCACGCATGTCGAGTTGTAATCTGCAGCACATCGAGCGGATCATGTTGGGTTTGAGGTCGGAATTCACGAAATTCTGGAAATAGGGCAGTCCATATTTTGCGGTCATTGAAAAGAGGAGATTCGCATTCTCGCTGTCCCAGGGAAAATCGGGAGAAATATTGTAAGTGGGTATCGGGAATGTGAAAACTCGTCCTCTCCGGTCGCCTTCAGTCATTACTTCGATAAAGGCGCGGTTGATCTGCTCCATTTCATCTTGGAGATCGCCATAGGTAAAGGGCATCTCCTTTCCACCGAGCAGAGGATGCACCGTTCGCAAATCTTCCGGACAGGTCCAGTCAAAGGTCAGATTGGTAAACGGAGTCTGGCTTCCCCAGCGAGAAGGAACGTTCAAGTTAAAAATCAGCTCCTGCATGTTTTGCTTCACTTCTGCATAAGAGAGCTTGTCAACACGGATAAAAGGAGCCATGTAGGTGTCAAAGGAGCTAAACGCCTGCGCTCCTGCCCATTCATTTTGCAGGGTGCCCAGAAAGTTGACGATCTGGCCGATAGCGCTCGACATGTGCTTGGGAGGGCCCGCTTCGACCTTATTCGGTACCCCGTTAAAGCCTTCATTGAGCAATGTGCGAAGAGACCATCCGGCGCAATAGCCGCCGAGCATGTCGAGATCGTGAATGTGGTAGTCTGCTTTTCGATGAGCCTGTCCGATAGCGGGAGGGTAGATATGGTTGAGCCAATAGTTGGCGATCATTTTCCCCGAGATATTGAGAATCAGTCCACCGATCGAATATCCAATATTCGCGTTGGCTTGAACGCGCCAATCGATTTGATCGAGGTACTCATTGATCGAATCTTCGACTCCAACGGTGGTTTTCTCTCTCTGCTGCGGCTTATCTGTGAGTAGACTCATATTGACCTCGTTTTTATCATAACCACAACATATGGTATCCGTGAATTTTTAAAAATACAACATCTTGTAGTGATGGGTTGAGATGCATCTCTTTGCGATGTCAAAAAATGAAGGATGATTAACATGTCCTTTATCAACAAGGTTTTGATGGAAACCAAAACGAAGGGGGAAAAGAGAGCTTTTGGGGGATTTTGGATGTGGATCGCAAGTTTTTGGTAAAGAAGTTGGCGTTTTTGGGATGGTAGGGAGACCCTGGGAAACCCCATTCCTCGAATCTTTTGATTCTTTTCGCGAACTTTCGATTTTTCGAACTGCGTTAACTTACAATAAGTTAACTCCGTTCTCCAAAATCGCAATTTCGCAAAAATAATTCAAAATCTTCACGAAAGCGAGTTTCCCAGAATCTCCTTAGGGCTTGTACTATTAATTTTGATTCGGTGTCGGAAATTTTTGGCGTTGTCAATTTTTATCTTAGGAACGTAAGATAGCCACCCCTAACTAAACCGAGGTGTACATATGTTTCGGAGCGGAATTTTTTTTCTATGTCTCTGTTCGGTCGTTCTTGTTCCCGTTCGAGAAGTCAAAGCATTCTGGGGAGCTGAAAAGATCTCGCCCAAAGCGGAAAGAGCGAAAAAAGTCCTTGAGGGCTTCGATGAGGAAGTGGAAGCATCGCTGCGAGAGTATCAAATTCCGGGCGCTGTCGTTGGAATCGTTGTCGATGGTTATGTGGTCTATACGAAAGCATTTGGCCTCCGCGATCGAGAAAAAAAATTACCTGTTACGGCAGATACATTGTTTTTTATCGGTTCCTGTACAAAGGCTTTCACGACCTTTGCATTGGGCTGCCTTGTAGATGAAGGATTGGTGAATTGGGATGATCGAATGGTCGATTGGCTTCCCGATTTTCGTCTTTCCAATCAATATGTGTCTCAGATGCTCACGATTCGCGATTTATTGACGCATCAGACACGGCTCCCCCGGCATGATTTTATGTGGTATAATTCCGGTCTGAGTCGCGAAGAGGTAGTGCACCGCCTTCGCTATCTCAATCTGGCCTCGGATAGCTGTGATCATTTTCACTATAATAATTTGATGTATCTCGCCGTTGGAATGGCTATGGAAAAAATTACCAATAAACGATGGGAAGATATTGTTTCGCAAAGGATTTTGACTCCGCTTCGGATGACCCATACAGGTTTTTCAGCCGACGAAATGAGAAAATCATCTGATTACGCTCTGCCTTATATTGAAAAGGAAGATGGGTTGAAGCGCATGCCTTTTCGAGATTATTCCGTGATTGCGCCGGGCGGCGGCATGTACTCCAATGTGAATGATATGTGCCGCTGGGTTCAGCTGCATCTCAAGCATGGTGAATGGCAGCAAAAGTCGCTGATCAGTTTTGCCACCTTTAAAGAATTGCAGGCACCTCAAGTCGTTGTGTCGGGTTATCCGGAAACGAAAGAAGAGCAGGTGAGAGCGTACGGATTAGGTTGGTATGTTCAAAGTTATCTCGGCTCACTCAACGTCATGCATGATGGGACTTTTGATGGATATATGGCTTTTGTTTCATTATTGCCTCAAAAAGATATCGGAATCGTTGTTTTGTGTAATAAAAATCTAACGGCATGGCCTCGATTGGTGGCCATGGATGCTTTTGATCGGATTATGGAAATGCCGCGCAATGGATGGCTCAAAGAAGGGTTGTTGGGGTTGGCCAAAAACAAGGAGATGGCGCAGGAAAGTCAGAAAAAAGAAGCGATGAATCGTAAAAAGGGCACAATGCCTTCGCATCCTCTTGATGAATATGTCGGCGATTACGAACACCCGGCCTATGGCTGCATGAGCATTGTGAACGTTGATGGGGCGCTGAAAGGAGTTTATCATCAGATTACTTTTCCGCTTGAGCATTGGCATTATGATGTTTTTAACATCTGCGATCAGTCGGAAGAGACAATGGTTTCTGCTAAAAATTTAAAAGTAACCTTTCGCAATAATCTCAATGGCGACATCGGCGAACTTCTTGTTCCGTTAGATGTGAAATCACCGGATATCGTCTTTGTCCGCAAGCAAAGTGATTCATTGAGCAACACAGCCTATTTGCGTTCATTTGCGGGAATTTATGAGATATATAGCTACACTGTGGAAATCGTATTGCGAAACCAAACGCTCTACGCGATTATTCCCGGACAGCCGATGTATGAATTGATTCCAATTGGGAAAAATGAATTTTCCATCAAATCTTTTGCTGGATTTTCTGTTCGATTTGTCATAGATGCCAACAATCTGGTTGAAGAGGCTCTCCTGATTCAACCGTATGGCATTGTCTATACAGCGAAACCAAAACGAAGCTAAGGAGTTACCCAAGTTGAAGAATCTCCTCCTTTCGGAGAGGCGATCTTCAACTTGGGGGTGTTTTTGGATCAACCTCAAAAATCGATTGTCAGTCGTGTGGTCAGTCCATGCAAAGCAACGGCTCCTGAAGCAAGCCAGGTTTCTTTAGCAAATCTTGGCTCGTCGCTGCTGCTTGACCGTCGAATCTCCTGCAGATTAAACCATGTGCTTAATTCGTATCCGGCAAAGATTTCTATGCGGTGGCAGTTGAAGTTTTTTTGCCAAGAAGGTCCAATGATGAACTGAGCTGAATAGGCGGGACGCGTATCGGAAAAATTGCTGTCGCGAACAGGACGTGACAGGGTGCTCATTGTTTGCTTTGAGCGGTTATTATAGCTTCCCATGTAAATACCCATCGAGGTCAATCCCGTCAGATAAAAGTCTTTCCCCCAGAACCAATCTCCCGACACCCCAAAGCGTACGCCGCCGGCAGAATAATCCCATCGGTTACGGATTGTCGTGTTTTGCTTGGGTTGATCAAAGTAATGGATTTTCCAGTCCTGACGAATCCAGGCGGCTCCGATTCCGGCGGTCATGCGTAAACGTAAGTGGGGGTTGGGAATAAACATCCGATCGACAATCAAATCAAAAAGATTGTAACTGAATTCGATCGCGCTATGGGCATGGATGAGTTGGTTGGTGAGGATGTGGGGCCAGGTTCCTGTGAGATATTCATCCGAGGCTGCCGGTTTTTCTACACGATCTTTTCCTTTCGAAACCAGATGTGTGTATTGGGCGCGGACCTCCCAGTATTTGGGAGCGTTAAAATAGCTGAGAGCCAACCGCACTCCGGGATCGAGTTGATAGGATGCCGAATGGACGTCGCCAATTGCATATGTTTCGCCGCTTGGAGCCGGGCGGTTCATTTTTTGCGCATAATCTAGAGCGCCTTCTTGCACAGTCCAGTATAAAAATTCAGCATGGGTCGATATGACTTCCTGATTTTTGTTATAAAGGTCAGCGTCATAAGGTACGTAAGTATTCGTTACTTTTTCTTTAACAGCAGCGGAAGCTGCAAAAGGTATAAAAGCCAACGATAAAATGAGTGCACTATTTTGTAGGCGCATAAAATCAATCTCCATTCAAGGTCACTATTAGAAAATATGATAGAGGTTAGATCGATTCAAGAAAAATATTTATAGGTGTTTATACACAAGCTGTTTGCCAGCTTGAAATAATATAGGAGAAAGACAATGTTCAAATTGATACACAAACTATCAGGCCTGAAATGGAAATTTGGTTAGAAACGTCGAATCTGAGCGCAGTACAAAAAGCGTATCAAATGGGCGTACTTCATGGTGTCGCAACAAATCCAACGATCGCCGCTCGATCGGGGTTGGCGATTGAAGATCTTTTACAAAAGTTATTAAAGACCCAAAATGGTCCCGTGACCGCACAGGTCGTATCTGCGAAAGCAGAAGCGATGATCCAGCAAGGATTGGCGCTTTCTGCATTTTCCGAGCGCATTAATGTTAAAGTCCCCGTGACGCGTGAAGGCTTGCAAGCCATTTATGGGCTTTCCCAAAAAAAAATACCTGTCATCGCAACGTCTGTTTTTGATTTGAACCAGACTCTCCTTGCCGCTCGGGCAGGAGCCTCTTACATCTCTCCTCATTTTTCACATATTTGCGAATCTGATCAGGATGGAATCGAGGTGTTGCGATCCATGGTTCATCTATTGCAGCATTATGGTTATTCAGCCAAGATTCTCGCTGCTTCTCTGAGGTCCACGCAGCAGGCTCAGGAATGCTGTGCCTTAGGCGTTCATGCGCTGACTTTAAATGAAACTCTGTTTGATGAGTATGTCACAGATCATCCGATGACGCTGAAGGCCTTGAAGAGCTTTGAGTGCGATTGGAAGACGGCTGCGAAGAGCAAGCTCATTTGACAACACTTTCCTGAATCTCTTGGGCTTTTTGCTGAAACAAAGCATCTGTTGCCCCCAACTTTTTAAAAGAATAGGGGAGCGGCGAGGTAAAGTGCATTTTTTGTTTAGTGAAGGGATGAATAAATGCGATCGATCGGGAGTGGAGGCACAGGCGATGGATCGGATCTTCGATGGCGCCATATCTCTGATCGCCCAAAATGGGGCAGCCGGCCTCTTTGCAGTGGACGCGGATCTGATGTTTGCGTCCTGTTTCTAACATGAGGCGAACATAGCTATATTTAGTCGAGCGGCGGATCACATCGAAATGTGATATGGCATGTTTACCTTCTTCAGCGTCGTGAGCAATCACGACATCGTAGTTGGGCAATTCTTTGAGGGAGCAATCCCATGTGCCGCTATCAGCCGGCAGATGTCCTTCAAGAATAGCAAAATATTCTCGATGCATATCGTGCTGTTCGAAGAGCAGATCGAATTTTTTTTGCGAACCAAAACCACGAGCAAAGAGTAAAATACCGGATGTTTCACGGTCGATCCGATGAACGGCTAAAATCTGATCTGTTTGATAAAAATCACGCAAAATACCAAGAGCATGTCGTTTGCTTAGGGGGTTGTCGAGCGGAACGCTCAATAATCCAACGGGTTTATCGATGGCAATCAAATAGCGATCTTCGTAGAGAATGTTAATATTCGCTACCTTTTTAGGGGAGAAGCTGTCGACAGAGCTTAGAGTTTGTCCCTTTTCAGCCATGATGTTATCATGAGTGATGGGTCTTTTATCGAGCGCAAAGCGTTTGCCTTTGATCCAATGTTGGAGCGTTCGTCGCGAGCTTTGCGGATAAAGTTGTCGAAGAGCTTCAAGTACGCTCATTCGCTCTGGGATTTCAAAGTCCATAGATTCAAATCATTTATATTGAAAACTATTATAACGGAATGGGGACAATAATCGCAGCGGAAATGGGATCTTTTACTCACTTATCGGTAAACGGCGAGCCAGTTTTAATGAGCCGCGATGCTTTTTCTCCTCGAGCATTTTATCTTTTTGCCGACGTGAGCGACGTCGTTTTTGGCGGCGAATCTTTTCGAATTGCTGTTCTTTTTCGCTTTGTTCCTTAAATAATTTACTTTCCAGTTTCTCACACAGATCTCGGCGGGCGATATAGCGGTTGAGTTCGCGCGAGCGATCCCGTTGGCATTTGATTTCCAACCCGGTCGGAATATGTTTGAGATAAACGCACGATGCCGTTTTGTTGATCTTTTGGCCGCCTTTCCCCGAGCCGAGAATGAATTTTTCGATCAGATCCTCTTTGCGAATATGACAACGCTCCATTCGTTCGGCTAGTTCTTGGATTTTCTCTTTTGAAATAGACATGGTAGTTTGTTTTTATTAACCTCTGTAAATAATTAATTATAGACGATTCTTAGCTGATTGTCAATTATTTAAGGTGTGTCTTTAAAAAGTTCACTTCATTCTTCGTATGTATGTTGATATATGTATATCGAACAAGGCTCAAAAATCGGATCTCCCGTCTTGATTGGTTAACTTGTTCTATATAAGGGTGTTAAAAGAGAACGCTTTTTAAAAAAGATTAGATCTCATATCTCCAGCTCTTTTGGATCAAAAGGCCTGAGCCAACAGGAGTGAAGGAAATCATTTGCTTTTATTGGGAATTTTGATAAGATTAGACGTCTAAGAGTAAGGTTTATTATAACCAGCTGCTTAGTACGTAAATAAATGTGAAGATTTTTCTTGACTAGGCCTTCGATTCGAAAATCCGTTCTTACGGTTTCATTGCGTTGCCAATGTTTGGTAGTCTTCGAGTATTTTCTTTTTTTATCTTTAGGAGTTTAAGGAATGAATCCACAAAATCAAAAGCTTTATGTTGGAAATTTGAATTTTGATGCAACAGAAGATCAAGTTCGTGAACAGTTTGCATCACATGGCGAAGTCGCAGAAGTAAAGATCATCATGGATCGCTTCTCAGGTCGTTCGAGAGGATTTGCGTTTGTTCGCATGGCTACTTCTGACGGAGCTACGAAGGCTAAAGATGCTCTTCATGGCCAACCTTTTCAAGGCAAAGCATTAGTTATCGATTGGGCGCGTACTGAACAGCGCGATCGTCCAATGGGCGAACGTCGTGAACGTCCAGCTGGTGGCCCAGGCGAATTCCGCCCACGCCGTGACTGGGGTGGAAATGGAAATGGAAATAGTGATCGTGGCGAGCGTCGTGAATCTCGCGGCGGCAATGATCGTTATTTTCGTTAATTGATCGTCTTTTTGAACTGGGGCCTTTTTACTGGCTTCGGTTAGGTTTAACGGGTTCATTTAGCGAAAGCTATTTGAGCCCGTATTCTTTTTATTCAAAACAGCTATTGTGAGACGCGAAACGGCAATGAGAGTTTGCTGTTCATCCTCTACGGAGGAAACCCCGCCCTTAAGGGCGGGGTCTTTCAAAAAAACGGGTGGGGAGGGGTTCGAATCCCCTCCCCGACTAATACAATCCCAGGCCTTAAGGCCTGGGTTTTCAATTCGGATTTGAATATCCCAAATTTGTGTGGACTGACCCAAATGCAGTGGGCGGGCGATTGCACTTACCCATCCGCTACGCATTGACTTTACGTGGTTTACGTTGATTTCTAACCCGACGCAAAACTTGAGTTTGGGGTCGACGCAGAAGTGAGCGGCTACGCTGCCGACTGTTTCGGCAAGGACGCATGATGCGCCGCCGTGCAAGCATCCCAGGGGTTGAATCGTTCTTTCATCTACAGGCATTTTGGCCTGTAAATAATCATCGCCAATCGCGGTGAATTCAATCCCAAGATTGTCCATTAAACGATGTGAAGACCATCGATTGATCTCTTCGATGGTTACGGGAATAAACCATATTTGTTTCATTGAAAGCATCTCATTATAATCAATAATTTCGCTATTATGAGTATAGCAGGACTGCCTCTTATGGAAAATAAACGACTTTTTCTGGCGATGGAAGTTTTTTCGCCTTGGCCCCAACTCTTTCCCAATGGAAGGATTTTGCTTGAGTCTGATCGTCATTTGACTTTGCTGTTTTTAGGTGAAAACCATTTGCCATCGATTTTAAATTTATTGCAGGAATTTCCTGACCCCGGATTTCGTGTGGGATTGGCAGGGATTTTCGATCGGCCGATTTTTTTACCGGACCTTCAGCCAAAAACGGCTGGCTGGCATGTCCATTTGCTGGAACAAAAAGATCTCTTCCATGCATTTTATCGACGATTACGCCAATGGTTAGAAGAGAAAGACTTCGCTTTTCGCGAGCAAAAAAATGAGTTTCTCGCTCATGTGACGATTGCACGGCAGCCGTTTGATATTCAAGAATGGAAAAACTCATTTCACAAACTGCCCCTATATTTAAAAAATATTCATCTCTGTGAAAGTCTCGGCTTATCCCGCTATAATATCTGCTGGACTCATGAAATTTTAGCTCCATTTGAGGGATTCGAGCATACGGCTGATCTCGCCTTTTTGATACGCGGGGAGACAGATGAGCAATTGTTTATTCATGCTAGCTTGGCTCTTGCTTTTCATTTTCCTCCCTTGATTCGCTACATGGATGAGATCAAGCCTCAAGGCATTGACGAGATGATTTTTCAGTTAAATCTCTTGATCGCACGCGCCGATGCGGAAGAAGGATGTCCTTTTAAAGCTGTCAGCTATCATAGCACGATGATCAAACGTGCGAATATTATTGAATGGGAGATGATTGTCGATGTTTGAGCTTAAAAAAATCGCTCCGGCTACTTACGAGCTTGCCAGGACGGGTGGAATGAAGGTTCCGGGACTTATCATTGCAACAGAAGAGTTGTTGAAGGGAATCCAACAGGATCGCGCTTTAGAGCAGCTCGTCAATGTCGCTCATTTACCGGGGATTGTCGGTTATAGTATGGCGATGCCGGATATCCACTGGGGTTATGGATTTCCGATCGGCGGTGTAGCTGCGATGGATGCTCAGACGGGCGTTATTAGCCCCGGCGGCGTTGGCTATGATATCAATTGCGGCGTGCGTTTGGCGATTTTGCCGGTCCCTTTTGCAAATATTCCCGAACGAACCCGATCCGAACTATTGCAGGCTATTTTTGAGCGCATTCCCTCGGGCGTCGGCAGAGAGCGTAAAAATGAACGCGGATTAAGCGATCGCGATTACCGGGAACTGGTCGATCAGGGGGCTCGATGGTCGATTGAGCGCGGTTATGGTTATCCGGAGGATCTCGATCATATTGAAAGCAATGGCTGCATTGAA
>Ga0209777_10001127_pt1 | contig 40344 bp, 41 predicted proteins | sample FrelakmetHBP12HB_FD_187147 | JGI IMG/M metagenome (GOLD analysis project Ga0209777, IMG submission 187147) | Freshwater lake sediment microbial communities from the University of Notre Dame, USA, for methane emissions studies -HBP12 HB (SPAdes)... | ecosystem: Environmental > Aquatic >...
CAAGCTTTCATCAGAAAGATGCCACAGGATTGTTGGATGTGGCTAGCAAAAGAACTATTCAAATGGTGAATTAGGGCATGAAACATACAAGGACGAAAGCGGAAATAATTTCAGGAAAAGATAGAAAGTTTTTCTCCAATACCTACTTTTAAGTAAGTTTGGATTTTTTGGGTAAAAGTTTTAATTTGTCTGTGAAGTGGTTTGTGGCTATGTGGCGGCTAGGTTTCTTCTTTCACGAAATAGCGTTTGGACTGCTGAGCGTTTTCATACCGCTCTACTTAGTTGCCTTCAAAGACACCAGTATTCTGGGTGGACCGCTTGTTGCGTTGGGTGTGATGACGTCAATTGCTATTTTCTGCAGCATACCTGCCTCTTTTTTGTGGGGTTACTTATGTGATAAAACGCGTCACTACAAGGCGTTTATTCTTCTTTCGTTTTTTTCCTCCGCCATCATACTTTTCCTTATGGCGTTGCCTTTTGCGCAAAGCATCATACCCTTTGTAATCTTGTACGTTGTGATGCAGGTGCTCCATGTTTCGCATGAGGCACCCAAAAACATCCTCATCGCCGAACACTACAGCCGTGAAGACTGGGAGAGATCTTACGGTTTCTACGAAGCTCTTACGGAAATTGGTTTCATCATTGGGTTAGCCATTGGGTTAGTGCTAAGTATCGGATTATTTGCGTTTACAGCCGCCCTTAGCTCGGCTGTTTTGGCAACTTACACCCTGTACCTGTGCAGCATCTTGAGCGTGGTTGCATTTATCTTCGCGATCGCGTTGATTGCTGACCCGCTGATGATTTTTGAGCGGCGGCTAGTGGGTATTGAGAGAAAGTTGGATTTCACTGCACGCGGTTTAGAATCTTCAGCAAGACTCATGGATGGATTACGCTCTAATGATTCACTTAAACAAGAAAGCTTCTTCGGGTTCGCCTTTGCTATAGTTATGTTTTCATTGGCAACGAGCCTCTTCTTCACACCTCTGCCAATATTTCTAAAACTCGGGTTGGGCCTCCCGGCAAGCACGGTTTATGTTGCGTACATATTAAATTCGATTGGAGCAACTGTAGGCTACTTCTTGATCCGTAACCGCGCAAGGTCGATGGATTTGAGAAAACAAATGCCGCGGTTCGTGCTGTCCCGCAGCCTCCTCATATTCATTTTGATTGGTGTTATCGAGCTTGCGTTGTCACCAACCACAATTACAGGAATAGTACTCTTCCTACTCATTTTCATCGGATTCGCGTACGCCATGTACTACATAATGATGATTTCCCTGTCGATGGAACTTATTCCTGAGGGAAAAGCAGGACTATTTGACGGACTTGTCGGCTTAGGAGCTGCACTGGGTTCTTTCCTTGGACCGTTCTTAGCTCAACACCTAAACTATCTTCCGACTTTCGCAATTGCAGGTGTAGCTTTTTTCTGTGCGTTTTTAATACTAAAAATCTTCGCAATTAAAAGGAACTAAAAGAAAAAAAGAAAAAGTTTATGAGCTTTCGCTCGGTGTTTTATTGTTTATTCTGTGTGGACTCTGTATAAGTCTACGTCTTCGCGCATGCTCGGTGTCAATTCAAGGAAGTCTCGCACTGAACGTTCGATGTCTTTGGATTGTGTTACGTATCTGCCGACGATGAGTATGTCTGCGCCTAGCTCTAGTGCTTCTTTGGCTGTTTCTGGGACGATTCCGCCTGCGACTGCGATTAGGAATTTCTTGTTGGGGAATGCTTGGCGTATGATTTTTATGCGTTCTAGTCCGCTGCTTCTGCCTGTTTCTTGGTCGATGCCTCGGTGCAGGATAACGATGTCTGGAAATTCTTTGATTGATTTCAATTTGGCGAGGACGTCTTCTACGTTTAGCATGTCGATGACTGCGTAGATTCCTAGGCGTCTGGCTTCCGATACTGTTGCATCTAATGTTTCTGGCGGCGCTAGGCCTGCTGCAACAACTGCGTCTGCGGTGTCTTCGTATGCGATGTCTACTTCAACTTTGCCAACGTCAAGGGTCTTTAGGTCTGCTATAATGAATTTGTCTCTGGCTATTTGGCGTAGTTCGTTGATGCCTCTTGTGCCGTAGCGTTTGATGAGCGGTGTGCCGACTTCAATGATGATTCTGTCGCTTCCTGGTAGTTGTTCAATCACCTTTTTTGCCCCTTCAAGTGAAGGTGCGTCAAGTGCGATTTGTAGGTATGGTGGTCTCCATAGGCGTGGAACTTTGAAGCCCATGATTGGGTGCTTTGCACGGTCTTTCTCATAGATGATTTTTTCCAGTGTTGGATACTTCTTTAGTGCGCGTTTTAGAGCCATTTTTGTTGCGCCATAGTTGTATTGGTATATCTTGCGGAAATCAGTTGCTTTTGGATGAATGAAAACGCTGCAGATGATAACCCAGCTGTCCAGTTTACTCGCTGGGATAACTCCTTCCTCTACTGAGTCAGCGATGGCTTTTGCAACTGCTGCTTGTGCTGGACCGAAAATTTTGCCCGTGTCCTCCATGTTTTTGACAGTGACTTTTGGGACAATTAGTGTGTGTGGTTTAGGCGGCAGGTTAGGTCTGATTACTGCCAGCACTGGTGTATGGCCGGCCGACAGCTGTGTCATGCCGTTGGCGAATGCTTGCCCGACGGGTCCATTCTTGTCCCCTATCATCAAGTCAATGTGTGCAACTTCGTTTCCTTCCCCTAACAGCGATTCGCCGATTAGGTAGGTGGGTCCCGAATCTTCCTCAACATCATCAGCGATTGTCGGCATACGGTCCACGATTTCTTTGAAATCGACATTGAACTCCTTTAACCATGAATAGAGTGTGTCCCTGTGAATGTCCATTTCCTTTGCTGTTCCGACGACTGTCGGTTTTGATGGCTTATCTTTAGAACCAACTTCTTTTTTTGCGGCATGAGTTAGCATTTTCACAAATATTTCGCGTGTTTCTGGTTTTTTAACGTCTATTCCCGACATTATGTTAACCTCGGTCGCTCTCTGAGTCTGAGCTTGTATATAAAAATGTCGGAAGGGCTGCAAAAGATTAAGGTTAGCTGAAGCAAACTTAGGGCTAACTTGCAACTTCGCGCGTCTTTATGGTGGCGGCGACATTTTGGTTTCGCGTTTGGCTAGTTCAGTAAATCTTTATATTTCAAAGTCTGTATTGAATGCCTAATTCGGCGAGGAAATTCAGTGTCTTGGACTGATTGGACGTTACTTGGCATATTCATCCTTGGGTTCTTGCTGTTCCTTTACGGCGCAAACTACTACAACGCAGTCGTCGGTTACAGCGGCATTTACCTTTTCATCGGCTCAATCGCAGCCTACTTTATCATCTACCTCTACAAAGAACTGACCCAGAAAAAGCCAGCTTAAAACCCGTAGAGACCACCGTATTTTTTGTTAAGGTACTGCAAGTACGGCTGTGAATCCAGGTTTGCTCCAGTTGCCCGCTTGATTAGTTCTTCGGGGTCGTAGAGGTCGCCTTCGCCGTGGATGTTTGTTTTCAGCCAGGTGTTGACGGGTTCGAGTTTTCCCTGTGCAAGCTGCTTTTGCCAGCCAGGCAGGTCCTTGGTGATAGCCGCGGTCATTTGGCCGCTGTAGATGTTGCCGAGTGCGTAGCTTGGGAAGTAACCGTACAAGCCGCTTGCCCAATGCGTATCCTGCATCACACCCTCCACGTCGTTCTCGATTTTTACACCAAGATACTCCATGTATTTCTGGTTCCAAGCCCCTGGCAGGTCGTTGACTGTGATTTTGCCTGCAAAGAGGTCTCTTTCAAGCTCGAATCGGATGATGATGTGGAGGCTGTAGGTTACTTCGTCTGCTTCTATTCGGATTTTTGAGCGTTCAACCTTGTTTACAGCATGGATGAACGGGTCCAGCTGGAGGCTGCCCAGACTTGGCGTTACCTGCTTGATTTTCGGCAGAAAACCAGTCCAGAACTCTTTTGAGCGCCCGATAATGTTCTCGTAGAACCTTGACTGCGACTCGTGGATGCCAAACGAGCATGTGGAACCCACGGGCTGGTACATCCATTCGGGCTTGAGGTGTTGCTCGTAGAGTGCGTGCCCAGTCTCGTGGAGCACAGAGAACATTGAGCTGGCGAAATTGTCGGGGTAGTAATGCGTTGTTATGCGCACGTCGTCGTAGTAGCCTGTGGTGAATGGGTGCTCGGTCTCGTCCACTCTTCCCCGCGCCGCTGGCGATGTGGTGTCGTAGCCGAGGGTTTGGGTTATAAGCTGGGTGATTCTGCGCTGGTTCTCAACCGGCACGGGCAGCTTGAGGATTTGCGTGGAAGGTATAGTCTGGCAGTCTTCAATCTTCGCGATTAACGGCTTTAAACCCGTGAGCAGTTGGCTGAAGGTTTTAGTGATGGCCTTTGCAGGCATTTTCGGCTCAAAATTGTCGAGTAGCGCTTCATAGGGCGTCTTGGTCTCCTTGACTTTCATGAGGATTTCCGCAGCTTGTTTGTTGAGGTCGAAGATTTTTTGCAGGTCTGCCTTGTAGAGGTTGAAGTCTTTTTTTGCTTTTGCCTTCTTCCATGCGTTGACTGCCACAGCTTCCTGCATAGCAAGGTCCCCGACTAGTTTTTCGGGCAATGCGGTTTGTTCCCTGTAGGTTTTGTCGATGAGGTACAGGTTACGTTTTTCCACCTGCCCCAGCGTTTGGTAGTCAGACCTTTTTTGAATGGTGTTTAGGAGTTTTCCTATTTGTGGGTCCGTTCCCAGTTTGTGGTGGATGCGGCTCAGTAGTGCGAGTTGCTGACTTCGCTGTTCCACCGCGTTTGGCGGCATGTACGTTTCCATATCCCAGTGGATTATGCCCTCGGCTGTGGAAAGCACCACCAAGTCTTTGGTTTTTGATAGAAGTTCCCTGTAAGTCAAATCTATGCTGGTCAATGTGATTCTTCCTCTATGTTTCATTGTTAGCGTCTTTTATTTACCGTTAGGTGAAAAAGTTCTGGAGCTCTGTTCAGTTTCCCCTCCCCTTATTAAAAGAAAATACTTGTAACTGCTTGTTTTAGGCAGGAGTCAATGTTAAGTTGGCGAGCGGTAGTCTGGCCGCAAAACCTTTTATCCACATAGGCAGTAGATGCAGTTTTGAGGAACAATGAAATGAGTGACTTGGGGTCAAGTAAAGATTTAGCCGGCATCGGCGCAGTCCTCTGCTTCATTCCAGCAGTAAACATAGTCGGAATCATTATGGTTCTGGTTGGCATGAAGGGGCTTGCTGAACACTATAAAGACGACAGCATCTACAGAAACGCGCTCATGGGTGTAATCTTTGGAATTATCGGGTTAGTCGCCCTTGAAGTGGGCTTCGTAGCCGTAATTGTAGGCGGCGTGTCTATCAGTTTAGCATTTGGAGCAGGCGGCTTCCTGTTCGGGCTGCTGTTTGGATTTTTGCTCCTGTTCATCATATTCATATTCTTCGTGCTGATGACGATGTACCTTAGGAAAGCTTTCACTTCGCTTGCACAAATGTCCGGTGAACGGCTGTTTGAAACTGCAGGAACATTGCTTTTCATCGGCGCCATACTGACGATAGTGTTCGGAATAGGTTTGATAATAATGGTTGTTGCTTGGATAATCGCGACGATAGCGTTCTTCTCCATCAAAGTTCCCATGCAGCAATATGCCTATGCTACAGTGCAATCAGCCCCAACGATGCAGGCATCACGGTTCTGCCCCAACTGCGGTGCACCAGTAGACCCAACCGCAACCTTCTGCCCACACTGCGGAAAACAACTTCCCCCAGCCTAACTTCTCTATTTTTTCATTAAATTTGTTATTGCCAGTATGTAACCACATACGTTTAAGAGATTAGCAAACTCACTTTATTTCTGAAGTGCTCTTTATGGAAAAAAAATCATCAATTGCCAAACAAACCAAAAACCGCTCCACCATACCTAAAACGCCGCCGCTACATGAAGAACCTCTGCGCGGAATCGACCCCCGCAAAATACTCTGTGAAATATGCGGAAAAGCATTCTCAAGTAAAAATACGCTCGACAGACATATGATAAACGAGCATGAATCAGCCCAAGGAAAAAAATGACCAGAAAGAAATAACTGATTTTGAGTTTCTTTCCATTATCCTCCGTCACCGTGCGGTTTATTGTTTCATGTGCTACCGACCAATCATAAATGTAATACAGTAATTTAGGGACAGAGTGAACTGAGATGCCGTTAACTTGAAAGAGTCAATCAGCAGCATGGGGTTCGCAAACAAAATCCGCACAACATACTCGCAATAAACAAAGCCAGCCTCACTCCGTTCTACGAAGACTTGAAGGAAGCTGATAGCATAATCTGCAGCGGCTCGGGCCGATCACTCTACTCGATCAACGCGGTGGTTAGCCTGTTCACATTGAGCAAACCAGGTGGAAAACAGAAGGTGGTTTTGACTCCAGACGACCCCGGCTTTCCCGAAAAAAACATGTACGACGCCGCGGCAGACCTAGAAAAACGCTTCTGCTCATAAATTCGGGTGGCGGCTCCTCGAACGACCCCCTGGTTATGGCGCAGGACTTGTCGATGTACATCAAACAAAAAATCCGAACATTTCAGCATGGGGCTTTTGACGTCCAGTTTATAATCGCCCTTGGCTGATCTCCCACGCAGGCACGGCAGCGTGATACAGATTGAGGGGCGGGGAAAATCCAAGCCTTCCTCAGTGTACAGCGAAACGGGGATTATGGGCGACATCTTCGAGCTGGGAACGCTCGAGTGTTGAACATGATGATTGAAGCCATCTTCAGAAACCTCGACGCCAAAGACGTGTTTGCGCTGTGCGAAGAAGAATTCAAAACCATACAAAACATCATAGACGCAAACGTGGAGTCAGAAACCTACAGACGCATCATAGACATACTGGAGAAAGGAACCAACGTTTTCCTTGGCGGAAGGGGGACAGCTAACCAGACTGCCAAGATGACGGGCGTCAGGCTCTTCCACATCAAAAGTTTCCTTGGCTACAACGTGTTCATGGCACGGGGCGTTAATACTCCTTGTCCAAGGGAAGGAGATCTTGAAATCCTGATTTCTTATTCGGGCTAATCCAGACCCATCCTGCTGTGGTGCGATGCCCTCCAAAAATTCAACGGCGCGGTGCTTGCAATTACATCCTCCAGTGCCTCAACGTTAGCAAAGAAATCTGGCCTACAAATAATCATCCCCGAAGACATACGACCAGGCATCCCCCGGCGGTTCTACACAAGAGTTGCGTATGTTCTCAGCCCGCTACCCGTTAAACTGGCGGAAAGACTGACGGAACGCGGTTTGAACCTGCCTGAATACATTCTCAGCTGGTACCATTCAATAACCGAATAAGAGGTAAAAGCAAAATAGGATAAGAGATAAGTTGGTGCTCCGGCCGGGATTCGGACCCGGGTCGCCGACTCGAAAGGCCAGTATACTTGACCGGACTATACTACCGGAGCGCTTTTTACAATAAAGCATCAACCAGAATGTTTTTTCCCTCGAATAAACCTTATCCTTCCAGAACCGTTCTTTCAGCTAGCAGGCTTGGCGGCTTTGGGTTTTTTAGGGGTAAACAAAAACGTGGTTATTTGCTCCACGAGCTTAGCTTGGTTTGCAGTGGTTTTTTCGAGGTCTTGGATTCTTTTTTCCAGGTCGTTTGAGATGATTTTGCCTTCTATGCGGTTTGCGCTGCGGAACATGAGAAGCATCTTGAATACCTCATCAATTGCCCGCTGCTGCTCCTCGCTGGATGCAGTCTTTATTCCCGCTACTACCGACAGCAGGTCAACGTAGTGCTCTTTGATTTTTAGTTCAGCGTTAACCGAAGGATCAGTTGGAAACGCGATGCTTAGAGGCGTCTTCTTGGCAAGTTCAGCGGCGGTCGGGAAGCGGATTATGATGTCGCCTCTTATCCATGAAGAAACAAACTCTGTGACGAAGCGCCGGACATCTGTTTCTGTGTAAATCAGGGAAGAAGATGCCTCCGGTTTTTGCGGATCCGGCTTCCTCTTGATTCGTACACTGATAATTTTCTTGTCTTCAGCATTATCCTTGGACATTTTGCTCCCTTCAATGCGCTGTCTAAAGCGTTCCTGTTTGGTTCCTTAAGCAACACCTAGTATTTAAGAAAACATATCGCGGCTTAGAACGAGATTTTTGCTGCTGAAGGAATCTTTCCCAGAATCTTCGCCGTAGCCTTCTCAACCTTTCCCCTGTCAGCCTCTGAAGTGTAGACGCGCAGGATGTTCATGAAGCCCTTGAGGGTTTCAAAAATCTTTGAGCTCTCACTTAGCCGCTGCAGCATTTTTTCGCCCGTTTGGGTTCTTGTGAAGACGGGGATTTCCATGGATTCCATGAGGACGGCATGGTGATAGGGTACAGATGGCACGGTGGGCACGTCGATTATGACGGATTCGATGTTTACGTCTGCTTCTTTAGCGATTTCACTCTGCATCTGCCGCCTGTACGACTCCCGCCCGAATAAGTTGGAAATCATGGTGTCTTTTTCGTAGAAGGTGCGTTCGTAAGCGCATTTGAGCATGCGGCGGTGCTCCAAATCAGCGATGATGCCCTGTGAGGCTTTGCATTTTTTAAGCGCCGACCAAACCGTGTAATCGTCAAGCACCAAATACTCTTCAGGCGTCTTGAACGCGGTTAAGCCAAGTTCGCTGTTGGCTTTATCCATGGCTGTTGCCAGCATGATTTGGGCTGCTCTGCCGACGCGGTGGAAATAAATGCTCTTGAATGATTCGATACGGGCAATCATGAAAGCTTCCAGCGCCGACAGCGCGCCAAGCTCAACGGCTAAGTTTTCGCCCAACACATCGAGTGCATGTATGAGGCGGTAGACATCGATGAAACCGTACTCTGCACCTGTGTGGTAAGTGTCCCGCACGATGAAGTCCTGCTTGTCCACGTCTACGGCGCTGCTTATGATTTGATCCAAAAAAGCTCTGCCCGGTTTGTGGAGTTTTCCAACTGCGAGCCCAGCGACTTCTTTGGGGTTGTAGCCCATTTTCGACAGTTTGTCGCCGACTTCGCTCTTCTCAACTATCCAGGAAGTGATGTCTTCATGGGTTTTGTCGAGGTTTTTGATTAGTAAGTGTTCAAAAACATGCGAGAATGGTCCGTGCCCAACGTCGTGGAGTAGCGCTGAAATTCTGCACATGTCCACTTCCTCGTCGCTTACAACCCGCGAAATGTTCGGGTTCTCAAGGACTTCTCCCGCTAGGTACATGACGCCAAGGCAGTGTTCGAAGCGGGTGTGGTTGGCGCCTGGATAAACGTATTCTGAACCCGCCAGCTGCCTTAAATGCCTGAGCCGCTGCATTGGGTAAGAGTCTATGACATTCTTTTCTGCTTCAGTAATGTACACGTAGCCGTGTACGGGATCCTTGATTTCTCCCCAGTAAGCCTTAGGCACAAGTGCAGCCTCACAGTTGTAAGCTATATTTAGGTAACTTCCATTAATGTGTAACGCTAACCAGCCGAGTTGACAAACATGGGCAAGAAGGGCATATTCATAGTTATCGAAGGCTTAGACGGAAGCGGAAAAACCACCCAGGCAAAACTGCTCGCAAGAAAACTCGAGAAAACCCACAAGGTGCTATTGACCGCTGAACCCAGCTGCGGCAAAATCGGCGCCTTCATTCGAGAAGACTGCCTATACGAAGAAAAACGCCTGCCAATCGAAGCCGAAGCCTTACTTTTCGCCGCCGACCGTATCGAACACATGTACACTGAAGTAAAACTCGCTTTGGACGAGGGCAAACTGGTGATTTGCGACCGCTACATCTACTCATCCTTAGCGTACCAGGGTAGCGCAGGCCTTAGCTTAGAATGGATAAAAACCATCAACGCCCGTGCACTGCAGCCTGATTTCAGCATTTTTATCGATGTACCCCCGGAGCGTGTGATTGAGCGTTTGCAGCGAAAGAAATCTATCATGGAAAACTTCGAGACTCAGCAGAAAGTTCGGGAAGTCTACCTCAAATATGTGGATAAAGGTGAGCTTGTCCGAATTAACGGTGATAAACCCAAGGATGTTGTGGCTGAAGAGTTGTATTCTAAGGTTCTGGCTTTAATAAAATCCGCCAAAGGACTTGTTTCTTAATTCTTGGATTTCTAAATGTCAATGGCTTAAAAAATAGCCAATACGACCTACCCCCTTAGGTTTCAGCAATGAACCTCCATTAGGCTCCAAATACGCCCGAAAATTCAGCGAAACCTCTGCCAAATACCTTTTAAAATAAGAAAAAAACCACAAAAGGAAAGGGTTGGGGGTTTAGTCTTCTCTCCACTTGAACAGCTTCACTGCCAAGACGAAGATAACTAATGTTATAATTCCAAGGACGGCAATGTCGATGATTGTACCACTAATGTTACCGTAGACCATGGCATTGTTGAGGCCTTCTGTAACGTAGAACAGCGGCAGCACATGGGCGAAGGTCTGCAGGTATTGTGGCATGCTACTGATTGGGAAGAAGGTGCCTGCGAGGAACATCATGGGGAACGTCACTATGTTGCCTATGACGCCTGCGGTTTCAGGGTTCTTCGTCACTGTACCCACCAGCATACCGAGTGCTGCAAAGAGCATTGGACCCAGGATGAGAAAGGGTATTAACCATGGCGTTATCGCAACGTGTGCACCGAAAGCGAAGATTCCCACCCCAACCATCAGCAGAAAGCCAGCTATTGTCAAGACAATGTACCATATCATTTTAGATGCCAGCCACTCCATCTTTGTAAGCGGGGTAAGCGAAAGCTGTTTGAACAGCTTTGATTTCTTATACTCGGAGGAAATGTTGACTAGCGAGAACATGGGGCTGGTAAGGATTGAGAAGCCTATTAAGCCTGGAATCAAGAAATCGATGTATTTTGTCTGTTGAGTGTTTACGTTTGCAGGTGTTATATCTATGATTGCTGGTGTGGTGTCATTGTATTTTGTTTGGAAATAGTTGAGGTTAAAGTAGTTGGCATATCCGCCGACTGTTCCACTTACGATGCCGCTGGTGCTCGATGTTGGATTACCGTAGACTGTCAAGTTTAACTGATGACCAGTAATATAGTTGACAGTGAAATTAGCTGGAATTACAATTCCATCCGACGCTGAATGATCAGCTAGATATTTTGAAAAGTTCTCTGAAGGATTCACCGTTATTACTGTGATTGTGCTGGATGCGTTAAGTTGGTCAAGAAAGGCTGCGCTGATGTTTTGTCCATTGGGAAACGGTCCCGTGTCGAGGTTTTGTGCGTAGACATTTACCTTTCCAGTGCTCCCTCCTGCGAAGATTGCACCGAAAATCAAGATTAGAATTACTGGAAAGACTAAGCCGAAGAACAATCCAAACTTGTTTCTAAGGTATCCGCGGCTGAAGACTTTGAAGTCAGAAAAGATACGTTTTCCACTTACCATCTTTTAGCGCCTCCGCTTTTTGCTGTTTTTTGCATCTGTTTCCTGCGAGGCCATTTCTCCTTGCTCAGTAGCAGGTTCGCTAACTAGCTTAACAAACACATCGTCTAAGCTGTCTTGGCGAGTTTGGATTTGTCCCCATTCCATCCCTGACTGTTCAGCAGCCGCCAAAGCTGCCAGCGCATCAATCTTCTTTCGTAACGTTATTAAAATTTCTCTCTTAGCTTTGTTGTACTCAACCTGCAAATCAGTGTTTGACTTGATGTAGTCAGCGAGTTTTTCTTCCCCATGAATCTCTAGTCTTTCGCCTGAACCGTGTTGTTCAATGATTTCTTCGGTGGTTCCCATGGCTACTATGTGTCCATGGTCCATGATGGCTACTCTGTCACAGAGTTGCTGTGCCTCGTCTAAATAATGGGTAGTTAGGATGATGGTTTTTCCTTTGGCTTTTAATCCGCGGATGACTTCCCAAATGGCTCTCCTCGCGTTGGGGTCTAAACCTGTGGTTGGTTCATCTAAGAAGAGCAATTCAGGCGAGTTCACCAGTGAGAGGGCAAGCCCTGTTTTCTGCTTCTGGCCGCCCGAAAGACTGTCGAAGTTGACTTTGGCGGATTCCTCCAGTAGAACTTCTTTTAGAATCTCATCTGGGTTAACTTTTACGTTGAAGAGGTCAGCGTAGTATACGATGGCTTCTCTTGGAGTGGTTTTTTCGAAGAAAGTGAATTCCTGCGGTATAACCCCGATTTTCTTGTGTAATTCGTATCCTTTTTTCCATGGGTTAAGACCCAGAACCTTCACGTCTCCCCCGTCTCTTTCACGCAAGCCCTCCATGATTTCGATGGTGGTGGTTTTGCCTGCGCCGTTTGGCCCCAAGAGTCCGAAGACTTCGCCTGATTTAACGGTGAAGGAGATGCCGTCTACTGCTTTTAAGTTGCCGTAATGCTTTTTTAAGTCTGAAACTTCGATGGATAACATCTTATCTGTTCCTCTGTATTTTTGTAAATTGCAAATTGCTTCATTTTCTAAGTTAGAACTTGCCAGAAATATAAGTTTCGGCTATATTTCATTTACATATTTTACTGTTGTCAAGTTATATGGAAACTAATGGCTTATTTTTTAAGAATTTTCCTATTTTGACTGGACGATTCATTTATTTTATCAAAAATAAACGTCGTCAACTCTTCGGGTGAAATATACCTTGGTCCACGCTCATGAAACACCTGCACCTCAAGCGTGTCTTTGCTGAAAGCTGTCCTTAGCATGTAATAGTCGAACTTTAACGGCGACCTACTTTCACCCCTGCCCTTGTAGTAGCGTATAGCGCAGAAAAAATCCATCGAACCCAACCGCTCCTTACCCAGAACCTTCAGGGCTTTCTCAACTTCCTCTTCATCGATGTAGTTGAAGTCGCCGGATTCCGCTATCCCAAACTCAAAAATCACCGTTCCCTCTGGAACAGTGGGGTTGGCGACTTCCTCAAAACTAAATTCCCCGCGGTTTACCTCATAGAAAACTTGAATTAGCTTTTGCTGGAGCTGCCTGCTTGAAAGCGTCGAGTTGAAGCTGTCGATTCTGTGGACGCCGACGGGAAATTTCTCGTAAAAACCCAAGGTCAAAGCGGCTCGTGCTCAAGTTTTCTTCATTTGCTTAATCTTTTCGAGGCTGTTCAGCAGTTCCAACAGTGCTGACGTTAGTTTTTGCAGTTCATCCATATCCTGTGTTTTCTCGATCTTGCCCTGCACATCCTCTACTTTCGCCATCAACGTGGCTTCAAGTTTGTCGTAGGCTGTGCTGGGTGCTATGGCTTGATTGGGCGGTTGCTGACCCTCTTTGACTATTACAACTTTTTTTTCGTCTTTTGCACACCAAAGTGTGCCATCTTTTAATTTAAACAGCGGCGACGAACAGGCTGGACAGGAAAGGTCGGTTAGTGCGGCGCCCTGCAGCAACAGGTTTGCCCCCCGCTTGACGACTGTGTTATCTGGTTTTTGTTGCATGGAGAACCCCAAAGTAAATACATATCAATGCTTATATAACTTGGTCACTGCCAAGGTGCAGTATAGGGGAAATATTTTATGGTGCGGAAGAAGAAATCTGATGAGTATGAAGCAAAGATTCAGCAAGCGTTAGTCGTGCTGGGCGAAGTCTCTGAAGACAGTACAACTCCAAGAAACATCCGACGTTCCGCAAAAGACGCCATAACTGCCCTGAAAAGCGGCGAATACACCCCCGCGGTACGTGCTTCAAACGCCGTGTCGATGCTTGATGAGATTCTTCAAGACCCCAACATGCCCCCGTACACAAGGGTTAAACTCTGGAACGTCATGAGCTTCATCGAAGCCATAAAAGATTAGTTTAGCGCATATAAGACTACTTTCTTTTCCTGAAGGCCTTAGCGCCGTCCCAAAGTACCAGAAATTATGGCTTAATCTTGAGCTTGCAAAGAAACCGCTCCATTGTTTAGAATACGTATTGGTGCACGAAATGACTCATCTAATAGAGAAGCACAATAATGAAAAATCCGAGTTATTCCTCAAATCATATATGCCTCAGTGGGACCAATGCAAACAAGAACTTAACAACGGCATCCTTGGCTATTCAGAATGGAAAAATTCCAAAACACCTTTTCAGGGCTTTGATAAGTCGACAGGCACAAAAGCGGTCAATCCGGTGTCACTACTGTTTACCCCATAATTTGTCTGCTCTCCCGCATAAGTAGACTTGATAAAATGATTCGGTTTTTTTAAGGTTTGATGTAGTTTGCGGGTTTTGTGTCTACCTGCTGTACAGTTGCCTTTAAACGGAATATAATAGTTTTTGAGAAATATTTTATGTATTGACGTGTAGCTGTGTTTGACAATTGGGGTCTCTCAGTCATTTTGATATGTTTGCACTATGTGCGAGGGTTTAAGTGGCGGTTTTAGTATTATTAAGACATAAGAAATGTGTCTTAAACAGACACATTGTACATCTATACAACACAACAACAGGAGAAAAACGTCAAAAATGAACAATAACTACCAAAAAGAAACTCAAAAAAAACTCACCAAAGGCCTCTTAGACATGATCATTCTTCAGTACCTCGACCAAGAATCCATGCACGGATACCAAGTAATCACCAAAATCCGCAAAGGCTTCGGCGTCAACTTTGGAGCCAGCACTATCTACCCCCTACTAGGGCTACTGGAGAAAAAAGGCTACGTAATGAGCACCTGGAACATGGATACAGAAAGACCGCGAAAAGTATACAAGCTTACTAACGAAGGGAAAAATGTTTTGATCTTTACCGAAACCTCACTCAATCTAATCTGCAAAAATATGGAAAACGACAGCAAAATCCGAATACAAGCAGCCCCACTAATCTCGGCGAGAGCACCGCTTCAAAGAAAAAACCCGCTTTTGACAGTTTGCTAAAAAGGAAAAGCCATTCAGCCTCATAAAACGCCTAACATTGATTATGCACCGTTGCCGGCGGTTTTTTTATTGGATGGCTGACTTTTTTGCAGGAACATATTGCAGTGAAACAGTTATCCGTCCTCGGCTAAGGCTACCCTATAATTCATTGTTTATTCTAGTGTTTCCTTTTCCCTGGTTTGCATTTTCAAAGTTGCTTATTATTCAGTTTTCTGTTTGCTTTCTCCATTAAGTTTAGGCAGAGAATTAATCCATTCAGTTAATTCCTTGAACATTTTGGCAAACTGTTTATCTTCACTTATCAGCAACTGAACATATTGCGCAAGTGTATTATCGTCGAGTTTTTTTGATAATTTTGGCAACTTGAAATAATATTTCTCAATTATTTTCGGACCGGCCTCAAATAATGGATCAGAAAGCAGAGGTTCAATCTCTTGCTTTTTTTGTCTCATTTGAGAATAAATATCTTTTTGTATATCCGAAATCATTGCCTTTATTTTCTCATCAACTTCAGGCAGTTTCTGTTTGATTTCTTGGTTTAGTTGGTCTCCAGCTTCTTTTCCACCTATTGCTTCGGCCATTCCACTAGCCATGGCTCCCGTTGCGTTCACGATTACTTGTTCAAATGCACCCATTATTGTACTCATTAGAAGAACACTTGTATTAACCATAGAATTAATGATTTTATCTTCATGATCTCCCTTGCTTTGCAGAGCGGTATCTTTGGTTTCTGGAGTTTGATTTTTTGTATTGGAGACTTTCTTTTTTGCCATTTAGCCACACCGTTACATCATCATATATTTTGAATAGCTAATAATATTAATGCTGTTGGAAGATACACCAAACTGATTTTTGAGGGGTATGTATTTGAGGGAAACAGTGATTCGTTATCTGCTCAGGCTGTTTCTTACTTCCGAGGTTATTCGGGAGTTGTCTTATCCTTTACTTGCGTGTCCAAACCCTGTTGTTTTCCAGTTCGTCATGTTTCTGTGTATAATTTGAGGATTGCTTGTTAAAATGTAAAATGACATCTTTGTTTGTGAAGTGTAGAGTTCAGCGATGAAAGCCTAAAAGCCCTAATAGACATACTAAACAAGAATAAACTTAGCTTAAAAGACGCCGGGCCATCCAAAACTACGGTTGGTTTATTGGAAACTAATGTGCCAAATTAAAAAAACCTTAACTGGGTTAGGTTTGGATCTAAATTCTTGGATTTTTGGCTCTACTTAATAATTGGCATGGTGCTTTTTTGAACCTTTTTTGCGGAGTTACAGTCCATGCACTGTTTTTTCGTGCATATTTCTTCAGTAAACGGGCAGCTATGAAATATCTTTGGCAAATAATCGTTTAACGCCTCATTCACCACAGACTCAAAATCTGCACCAGCATTTTCAAGAAGAGTCCGAATTTCAAGTGTATTTTTCTGCTTTTTCATTTTAGGATTACCTATTACGAATACTTGTTAAGATTGATTAACAATGAACATATAAAATGTTATGAATTGCAAATTCAGGTTCAAGGATCTTCAGCATCACTAGGCTCAAAGAGGCGTTTGCCATCTTGGGTTGCATTATATGCAAATGGGCAAGTGCCTCTTAGCCAATATTATTCGATGATATATTAAGAAAACAACATTATTCATAGCACTTATCTTTGCACTGCTTGGTTTTTCTTGTAGCTTCACTTTCCAAAGATAATTTGCAAAGGTACAACGATTGAATTTCCTATGATTGGAATCAAAAACGATAATGCTGTTGTTAATGCGAACGATCTCCTTTCTCCTTTTATGAAGAAAGAGCTTTAGTAAATTTAAAAGAGTTATTTCGACCAACATAATATATCAAGAAAACACGTGTTTTAAGTGGAGTCATCATGGTGGTTGCACTCACTATGTGAAGAAATATTTGGAAATAATTGCAACAAGTACTTTGGATACTTATTTTGCGTTAACAAGGGTTAAAAATACACTGGTCTAAATTAAATTCAGGATTCAGGTGTGAAAGAACTTTGAATTTTCTAAAAAAAGTCGAGCGGGACCTTAAGGTACTTTTGATGGCTCCGTTGGTTGGGCTTGAAAATAAAGAAAGAGATAGACGTCTTGAAGAGAGATTGAAGCGTTTAGAACATAAGCAGAAGTACTAAACTTAGAAGATACGTGGTTATTTTCAAACCTTATCACGCTTGCTGTTAGAGACTTCAAAATAAACCTAAAACGAGTTTTTCCTCATATACCGTATGGGCTTTTCTCGTGTTTTACAATTGAACTACTTTGTTGGATTAAATTTTAATCTTTCTCTCTCTCTATTAACTACGACTAACTACTACTTCTCTATCTACTACTCCTCTTCACTCAGCGAGCAAAGAGAAACAAAGAAAGACACAGACCGACACACAGACAGAAAAAAGAAAAGGATACGAGGTCTTTTTAAAACCTCTTAAGCTCTGTGACCTCTTGCCTCAGATAGAGTTGCATTCGGATGATTCCTAATGTAATTAATAATTCTTCGCTGATATGCTGTTGTCCTTGCTGTCTTACTTTGCCATTGCTGAAAGCCTCTGTAGTTTCTTGAAAACTCTCTCTCTTGACCTCCAGTCTGTTGTTGAGCTTGACTAAACGTAGCTCTAACCTGTTGCTGTCTCTTGCGGTAATCCTCAAATGGAATCCCTAACCTATTTGCTTGAACGGCTAAAGCATCCATCTGTCTGCTTGTGCCACGCCATTTTTCACCAGCCCAACTTCCGAAAGCTAAAGTTAGCTGTCTGAAAGTCTGGATGTTATTAACATTGACTTTATGCTTGAATCTATCAAAAGCCTCTGGAAATTTATCCAAAACTAATCACCGCCTAAATTGATTGTTGTGCCTTTCTTCTCGGTTCCAGTATCGTAGACAACATGCGCCATTATTCCTGAGGGAAATGGAACAGAAAACGATTCAATAACATCGGTGCAAGTTTGGAAAGGTCTGCCTTCTTTTTGGCTCAGTCTTAAAGTGGCTTCTTTTCTTTTGATTGTGTAATAGAAAAATCCATAGTCTATGATGCTTAAGCTGTCAACGAGGATTTTTATGTAAGTTTCAAAGGATACAACGCTAAAACTCCAACCTCGATAAGTTTGTCCGTTGTTGTCTGAGCTTAAATAAATATTGCCTAAACCGTAACGTGTTTGCATTTTTTTCAGAGTTTTCTTTATCTCTTCAAGAGAGGCATTTTCTAAATCCCAAAATACATAATGCTTGTTGGTTGGTTTTCCGTTTTGGTCGTAAACTCTGCTTGTTATGCCTTCTATTCGTTGACTTCGTGCTAACATAGAGAAAAATGTGAAAAGGGTTGTTGTGATTCTTAGGTTGAATCTTTTTTTGTTTATGTTTGCTAAGAAATCTGAAATGCCACTTCTGGGTAAACGTGGATATACAGTCATTTGGTCGATTCTCCTTGCGGTTCAAGATGTGGATTAGGTTTCAAGTTTTTCGACTTCAAAAAAGACTCATTTTTTTGTGATTTTATGAGAATACGGTTTTTGGCTATGTCATAACAAAACTTTACCTGTGCTTCGTCTATTTCTTTGGTGCTGAATTTTTGTATTATATCTGATTCAGTGAGTTTTGGATTAGCTGACAATTCGGTTTGTATTGCTTGTGTTAACTGTTCTTTTTGTTCTGACTCTTTAGTATAATCTATTTGCGGTTCTTGCGGTTTTTGTGGTTCTGTGCCTTTCAAATAAACTATGTCGTACTCATCATTTGTTATGAAACCAGTACGGAAGAGAACATTTAGAAAACTGTACTTAACTGTATTCGGTGAAAGATGCATCTCTGCGGATATTCTTGCGACTAAAATTAGATAATCAATTGGGCATAATTTTTTTATTAAGTCTCTGACTGCTAATTCATTTCGTTGTCTGTTGCTTTGACCATCTGTGTTAAGATTTCTTTTGTTTAAACCTGTGTCCATTTTTATTTCTCCTTTTTAGTCAAAAAACTAATGGGTTTTTTAATTATTTTCCAATCAAAACGGCGCCCACATTTTGGGCATTTGACTGGGGTTTTTACTCTTGGTATCCATGTGTTACCGCAATGGTCACAGGATACCATTGAAACTAATTTTTTTGTTGTTTTCAATTTTGTCACCAACGTTCTACAGGAATGTAGAAAAAGCTTATTAGTCTTGTCAACATATATGTTGACTAAATAAGTTAACTCGAAACTGGAAGAGGAATGATTATTGTCAAAAATGATTCAGAGAAGTGATGGCTCATGGCTAACAGGTAATGAGATACTGCCAAAACATCAGCATAAAATTATGTTGTGTCTCTCAAAATACGGAGCTATGAATATGAGCCAAGCGAATCTGAAGATTCATGGACAAAATACTTCCACAACCCGAGCTTTTCATGAACTTAAGAAAAAAGGATTGATAACAGACATAGCAGTAAAAGAATATCATGGAAGACAATTTCCTGAGTATTGGCTCACAGGAAGAGGATTAGCTTACTTTTTTTTGCATGGTTCTACCTTCTTAAAATCTAAATATGCAACCATTATGAAGGGAACTGCCTTTTCAAGCGAAGATAAGATAGAGTATTTTACTTCAACATATCTGAAAGATGAAACTTTAGACACATACCTCAAACTTCGTTTTACATCTCATAAAATGGCAGATTTCCTCGACCGCGCCCTATTTTTTACAGGTAACTTAACATTCTCTGAAATGGCAAGTTATTTCATTTTAACTGTGAATTTCTATGGTGACCGCGAAGCCTTGGAATTTCTTGATGTAACAAAATTGCCCGAAGATTTCTATACAGAGTTGAGAAAAAATTTGGAGACCATAAAGAAGTTTCTAATTATGATAGAAAAAATTAGGGAGAAATGATAAGCATGGTTCAAGGCTCTAAAATTCTAAAAGTCGAATTATCCGATTATGGCTCATATTTGGGCAGAGCTGAAGGATGCTTTCAGATTAGAGATAAAACTGGAAAAACTCAACAATATCCACATTTTCAAAAAAAGATTGGTGAATGCGTCTTAAAAAGTGGTTCTTACGTTAGTGTTGATGCATTAGTTGATTTAGCACTTTGGAATATTGACACTTATGTTATGACAAGAAGAAATAGAGTTGTTGCACTTCTAAAGAATGTAGAAGATGATTCTCATGTTGCAACTCGATTAGCACAATATCAAGCAGTTCTTGATAATGAAAAATGTATGGAAATAGCTAAAAAATTTGTTACTGCAAAAATTAAGGGTCAAAGTGTGGTCTTAAAAAAATACAAGTTAGATTACGCTGAAAATTCAAAATATATTAGCCAAATAGAAAACTTACATTTTGAGAATCTAAAATTAACAAGAAGAAAACTTATGGCTATTGAAGCCCATAACGCTAAAGAATATTTCTCTAAGATTTTCAAGTTGTTTCCAGAAAAGATTAGACCTGAAAGCAGAATGACATACAAAGCCTATGATGGATTAAATAACGTTTTCAACTTTGCATATTACGTGTTAGAGTGCCGAATACATAAAGCGTTATTAAAAGCGAGACTTGAACCATATTTAGGATTTCTTCATTCGGTTCAACATGGAAAGCCCAGTTTAGTATGTGATTTTCAAGAGCTATACCGATACTTGATTGATGATTTCTTAATTGAACGATGTCGTAAGCTACGCAAAAAAGACTTTGTGTTAGTAACTGATTTCATGATGCACTTGAAAATGGGTAAAAAGATTCACTTGAAAGAGTATGAAACTGACAGTTTAGCTGAGGATTTGAATGCTTTCTTTGACCGCATGGTTGATGTTGAAAGAATAAAGGTTGGAAATAGACAAACTGTTGATACGCTGATTAGTGAAGAGGAGTAGTAGATAGAGAAGTAGTAGTTAGTCGTAGTTAATAGAGAGAGAGAAAGATTAAATTTTAATTAAATCAACTAAACCAAAGTCTCCGCCCCTGGGGAAAAAATGATGATTAAATCTTAGGTATATTTATTTAAGTAAAAAAAGGTGAAGTGATCTTTAGCGAAGTTTTATGGTGCCTTTACTACTCTTAAGTTAAGGGTTATTGTGTGGGTTAAAGAACCGCTTGTTGCTGTTACGAGGACTTGGTAAAGTCCAGCTGTAGCTTTTGGTCCGGCGGTGATTGTTAACTTCGTTGCTACGCTTGTTGCTCCCTTCGGAAGTACAATTGAAGCAGGCAGGTTAACAAATACTCTTGCTTTATTTGGCTGAACTGACAAAAATACTCTTCCAGAAAATTTGGTCAGGGACGCTATTGTTATGATTACGGTTTCTTGGGTTCCAGGTTTTAGAGTTGAGCTAATTGGGTTGCAATAATATTGAAGTTCGGCGGAGTTTTAGTTGGTGCAGCAGTTGATGTTTGCGCCAAGGCTGGCAACGCTAGTCCTGAGCTGAGGATGAAAATTGCAATTGTTATTGCTATTATTGCTTTGGTTGAATTTTTCAATAATGCATTATTTCTCTTTTCTCCTTTTAATTGCTAATTATGGTATAAGGTAAACGTCTTTTAGTTTTGTGATAGAATCATTTACTGTCCCATTCATCTTCTTTGTTATTTCGTAGGTCTATGTGAGGAAAAAGGTATCTTTACGATGACTGAAACACTTCTTTGTATGAGCGGGCGCAGTGCATGCAGCAGAACGCTGTTTCTTTGCCGTCGATGACTTCTCGGTAGCCGCCTTCGTAGACTTTGCAGCCGCAGTGGGCGCAGACGTATAAGCTTGGTTCGATTGCGATGGCGACGAGCGTGGCGAAGCGTTTGAAGAGCCCCGTGCAAAGTTCTCTGCCTTCCTCCGTGAGCTGAAAGATTTTTCTTTCTTTTTCTCCCACGGGCTTCTGCGTATGCGTGACTAAGCCCTTTTCTTCGAGCTGCTGAAGGAATGGATAGACCAGGCTTGGGCTGACTTCTTTTTTGACTCGTTTCTTGAATTGGCTGATTATGCTGTAGCCGTGGGCTGGTCCTTCGTAGAGTATGGTGAGTATGTAGAAGCGTGAGAAATCGCTGATTAAGTCATCGATGTTTGCTTGTTGCGGGTCGTTTGTCATTTGCTGGTCTTTGTTTAATGGGCGGTTTTGCGGTTATAAATGTTCTTTAGATATATCTAAAAAATACCTATACAAACCCGAAAAATGTCCCAGCAACCTGCCTCAGCTTAAAATGCACTAACAAATATATGCCACCTGTTACATGTAACTCTGGGTTCCAAGGGGGAAAATTTCCTTGAAATACGATGTAATAATCGTGGGCGCAGGCCCGGCAGGCATCTTCTCAGCGCTAGAGCTAACCAAGAAAACAAACCTCAACGTCCTAGTCCTCGACCGAGGCTTAGACATCGACAAACGCAAGTGCCCGTCCAGCCGGGGCTTCGAATGCGTCCACTGCGAACCATGCTCCGTTCTCTCTGGATGGGGCGGCGCAGGTGCTTACAGCGACGGAAAACTCACATTATCAACAGAAGTCGGCGGATGGCTAAACCAGTACGTTTCAACCAAAGAATTAGCCGAGTTAGTAAAATACGTAGACGGCATCTACCTCAAATTCGGCGCAAGCGAACAAGTCTATGGCGGCGAAAACGCGGAAGTAGATGAAATCGAACGCCAAGCGTCCCTTGCAGGTCTAAAACTAATCAAGCAAGAAGTCCGCCACATGGGAACCGACAAATGCCTCGAAACCCTCCAGCGGATGCGCAAGGCACTCGACGGCAAAATCACTTTTCTTACAAAAACCGAAGTTAAGGGATTAATCGCTGAAAACCACACGATCCAAGGCGTTGAAACTGTAAACGGCGACAAATTCCTCGCAAAATATGTCATCATCGCCCCCGGCAGAGGAGGCGCTGAATGGCTCCAGACCGAAGCGCAAATCCGCGGTTTGAAAACAGTGAATAACCCAGTTGATATCGGTGTACGTGTGGAGATTTTGGCTTCAGTTATGGAGAAACTAACAAAAGTTCTCTACGAGCCAAAGCTCCTTTTCTTCTCCAGATCTTTCGACGATCAAGTGCGGACTTTCTGTGTGTCTCCATACGGGGAAGTCACCACTGAATCCTACGACGGCGTCTTAACAGTCAACGGCGGGAGTCACGCAGAAACAAAGACCAACAACACGAACTTTGCCATACTCGTCAGCACTTCATTCACTGAACCCTTCAAGGAACCGATCGCTTATGGCAAATATATCGCAAGACTCTCCAACCTGTTAAGCGGCGGAGTCATGGTTCAGCGTTTAGGCGACCTCAACCACGGCAGACGCAGTACACCTGAGCGGCTCGCACACAGCGTCCTCACACCAACACTCAAAAACGCCACGCCAGGTGACCTCAGCTTCGTTCTACCCTACCGCTACTTAACTGACATACGGGAAATGCTCGATGCCTTAGATAAAATTGCGCCAGGTGTCGCTTCACCCGAAACACTCTTGTACGGTGTCGAAGTCAAATTCTACTCATCCCACCTGCAGCTAAACCACGCGTTGGAAAGCAAAATCCAGAACATGTTCACCATAGGCGACGGCGCAGGCGTTACACGCGGGCTCATCCAAGCATCGGCTTCAGGCGTCATCGTTGCACGGGAAATTCTTAAACGTGAAAAACTGAAGGCTTAGACAACATGGCTATAGCCCAAGAAATCAAATGCTCCCATTGCGGTGCCCCAGTCGAATTCAAACCCGGCGAACTGGTAGCTACCTGCAAGTACTGCGGCTTCACCACAGTAATCGAAACGGGGCAGGCATTCACTTTTGAGCATTCGTTGCTGCTGAACAACTATTCTGAAGAGGAGATTGAAGATTTGGTGCGCGATTGGATGCGCTCAGGTTTCATGAAACCTGGCGACTTAGCTAAAAAAGCAAAATTAACCGAGAAAAACCTGGTTTATCTGCCCTTCTGGGTTGTCTCCGCCGACGCAACAACCAAGTACAAGGGAATCTTCGAGCGCATTTCCCCCGCGATTGTGAAGGAAGGGCAGATTCAGAAAGAGTACAACTGGCTGGTTTTAGCCCGGGAAGCATCAGGCTTCCCAACCCGAGAATACAACGTTCCACTAACGGGCAAGATTCCGTATGACTTCAGAAAAATGGAGGGTTTCGCTAAACTGCTGAACAGCGAAATAGACCGTGATGAAGCCTTGGAGCTTGCTAAGCAGCAGATTGAAGCGCTTCACCGTTTTCTGCTCCAGCAGGATGTAGATAAAATCGTCGAAGCCGCCACGACCCTTAATTTGAAGCAGATGGTTTATTTGCATGCTCCAGTCTGGTTTATTAAATACGAGTACAAGGGCAACAGCTACCAGATGATTGTTGATGGTGCAACGGGCATGGTTTTGAAGGGTGACATACCCTCGTCCAAGTTCTAATTAAGTTTAATAAACTTTAAAAGTAACCCAGTTTTTATAACGGATTACAAATATTGGAGGATTTAGGGAATGAGCGAAAATAAAGATGTATACGCCCAATCAAAAAGCCAAATGAGGTTTTCAGAACGCATAGCTGCGGCGCTTCCAGGGTTCCGTGGATACAAAGAGAAGGAACTTCGCCGCGAATCAGACAAACTCATCAGGAACAACTTGACTCTCAAGCTTACAAAGGATAAGGACAGCGTCAGGAGTATTTCACAGAAAATCGCGGACAAACGTTACATGGACGTTTTAACCGACGTCGACAGACTAAACGCTAAAATGGACCGCATAACCGAAAAAGTAAACCACGCTTCATACGGCTATTCAGGCTTCTATGACGCCGTTAAAATCAAGGAAGAAAACCTTGACCAAATGATAACCTTCGACAACCAGCTCCTCGACGAAGTCAACGCCTTAACCGCAGCCATCGAAGACTTAAAAACCCAGCTACTCAGCAACAACTTTGCAAACCTCACGGACAAAATCCAAGCCATAACCGACAAGTTTGAACTGCTCGAGGACACGTTCGATAAAAGAGAAGAAGTAATTCAAGGAGTGACACAGTAATGCCGCAAGTAGTAGAATGGACAAACGCCCGTCCAGAAGACATAATCTGGCGGTACCCAAACGAAGACATCACCTGGGGAGCCCAGCTAATAGTACATGAATACGAGATGGCAGTGTTCTTCCGTGATGGAAAAGCCTACGACATCTTCAACGCCGGCAGACACACCCTGACAACCCTGAACCTGCCCCTGCTCACTAACCTACTGACGCGTATAGCAGGGTTCGGCGGAAACAAACCCTTCAAAGCAATGGTTCTCTACATCAGCACAAAAGTCTTCAACGGCAAATGGGGTACAAGCGCACAAACCACTGAGTTGGCGCCGCTCAAAGTCTTCGGGCAATTCCTATTCAAAATCGAAGATGCATCGCTGTTCGTTAATGAAGTCGTCGGCGGACAAAACGCTTTCACAACGGAAGACGTCAACAACTTCCTAAGGGGCTTTTTAAACGAAAAGATAATCTCAGAACTCTCGCACTACGACTTGGTTACGGTCTTTACTAGGCTTCAAGAGACCTCAATAATTGTTAAAAACTCAGTCTTGGACTACTTCAAACGTTTAGGCATCGAACTAACCGACTTGCGATTCGAAGGCATCGACACCACACCAGAGTACCGTGAACGGTTATTCTGGCTTAAAACTGGAAGTACCCCCGCAGATACTGTGTTGCGCATGGAAACAGTGAAGAGTGCAGCGGCGTCTTTGGGTCAATCAGGCGGCGGAGGCGCAGGCTTAGGCACAGGCATGGTTCTTATTCCGCAGATTATGAATTCAGCTGGTCAGGTTCAAGCACAGGCACCAACAGCAGCCCTAGTGATTTGCCCTAAATGCGGTGCACACGTTCCAGCAACATCAAAGTTCTGCCCCGAATGTGGGACCTCACTGACACCACCATCAGCGGCAACGATAAAATGCCCAAAATGCGGTCACGACATACCTGCTGGCTCCAAGTTCTGCCCCGAATGTGGAGCAACAATCTCGTAGGCTGACAAAGCAATGTCCAACAGCGATCGTCAACTGTTAAGCTTCGGCGTCTTCCTCATTATCATCGTTGCAGGAATACTGCTGGCTATTGCAGGAGTCATCGGCTGGGGCCTGTTTGTTCCAGTGGTTTTGGTGCTTTCGGGCTTATGGGCGATAGGTTTAGCCGGCATGCGCGCAGGCAAACCGCAAAAGTACGAACGCGGAACCTTCAGCACAATGGCTTCAGGATTGAGCCTTGTAGCACTTGGCGTAGCATGGTACTTGTTCGGAATCAACTGGCTCTACTCGCTGGTGATAATCCTGCTGGTAATCGCTGGTTTAGCAATTGCCGCTGCACTAAGACGCAAATAACCACGCTCGAGCCTTTTTTTGGCTCTAAACATTTTTCTATACCCTCACACAGTCATCTTGCTGAAGGCAGCGTTATGAGTGAAGAAACTATCGGCCACGGCACATGGTACGACATGATGGCTAAAAAAGTCATTGAAAGAGAACAGTCGCTAAACAGAGACATGAGCAGGGTCCGCACAGAGATGGGTCTTGGCGCCTCAGGGTTTCCGCATATCGGCAGCTTAGGCGACGCGTCGCGTAGCTACGTCGTTACATTGGCGCTCAAGAACCTCAACTGCAATTCTGAACTCGTAGCCTTCTGCGACGACAAAGACGGGTTACGCAAGGTCCCAGCTGGGCTCTCAAAAGACATGGAAAAATACCTTGGATACTCAGTCTCCAGCATACCTGACCCGTTTGGATGCCACGAAAGCTACGGCAAACACATGAGTTCGCTGCTGCTGGATGCCCTGGATAAATGCGGTATAGAATACAAGTATTATTCAGCCCAGCAAGTCTACAAAGAAGGCTTACTTCTAGATGAAATTCGAACCATACTTACCAACGCTAAAAAAGTCGGCGAAATCGTTAAAGAAGAAGTCGGGCAAGAAACCTACACTGAGGTTTTGCCGTTCTTTGCGATTTGCGAGAAATGCGGGCACCTCTACACGACCCGCGCTTACAAGTTTGACCCAAAAACCGACAAAGTCACCTACAAATGCGAGGGCCTCGAAATCCGCGGCAAACTAATCGCAGGCTGCGGACACGAAGGCGAAGTGGATATCAAGAGCGGCGAGGGCAAACTCACGTGGAAAAGCGAGTTCGCAGCCAGATGGAAGGCACTCGACATCCGCTTTGAAGCCTTCGGCAAAGACATCGCTGACTCCGTACGCATCAACGACCGCATATGCCGCGAAGTCCTCTGTTTCGAGCCGCCATCCCACGCCAAATACGAAATGTTCCTCGACAAGGGCGGAAAGAAAATTTCTAAGTCGGCAGGCAACGTTTTCACACCGCAGGTATGGTTCAACTATGGTTCACCCCAGTCGCTGCTGTTGCTTATGCTTAAGCGGTTCGTGGGCACCCGAACGTTGGATGTATCGGATATTCCAGCGTACATGAACGAGATCGATAGCCTCGAAGACGTTTACTTTGGCAAAAAACAGGTCAGTGAAAAAGAAGCCTCCAAACTCAAGGGCTTGTACCTTTACTGCTACGTCATGAAGCCGCCTACAAAACCCAGCATCCACGTACCCTACAACCTTATGGCTTTCCTCGTCAAGATGGCACCCAAAGAATGCCTCAACGACTACGTCACGGAAAAACTGCAAAGCTACGGATACCTCCAGAAAAACCAAGCCTTAGACGCTAACCTGCTGCAACGCATCGAATACGCCTTGAACTGGACAAGGGACTTTGAAGAAATCAAGGAAACCGCAGTTGATTTGACCGCTGAAGAAAACAAAGCAATCACCGAACTCGTCGTCAAACTCCAAACTGAAGATGACCCAGACAAAATCCAAAACGCCATCTTCAATGCAGCCAAAGACAACGGCATAAAACCAGGCGCATTCTTCAAGGTGCTCTACCAAGTGTTGATGGGTGCACCGCAGGGTCCACGATTGGGTCCATACGTGCTTGCTATGGGAAAACAAAACGTCATCGCTGCGCTGAAGAGGGTGCTGAATCAAACCTAATTTTTTTGGTACGCATTTTTTTGGGTCAGCAAAAGCCTTTACTTATCTTATTCCTATTTCTAAATAGGGAAGTTTTCTTTTCTTTTGGAAGGCAACTATGGTTGAAGTCAAAAAACTCCACCGTTGTAAATCCAAAAATGGAAAAAGCAAAAATTATCGATAACCAAGTTAGCTTCCTAGCGATAGATGCATCTTGTCCTTTGAATTTGGAAAAAGTACGGATTAAAGATATCATAGAAAACATTCCTTCAGGGGTAGTAGTCGTTGAAAAGCCTGCTGACAGTCACCTACGCCAACAAAAGAGCCATCGAACTCCTCGGCGCTAACCCCTGCGGTGAAGAATTGAACAAGCAACCAGAAAGTTTTAGGATATTAACCTTGGACGGCGAGGTATGCCTCACCGATAAACTCTACTCTTAAAGAGCATTGTTCAATCAAGAATCGTTTCGAAACTCCATGGCAATCATTCAGCAACTTGCTGGAAAACGTTTTACCGTAGTGTTGAGTGCAAAACCACTGTATAGTGAAGATGGCCAGATAACTGCTGCAGTAACCGTCTTTGAAGATGTAACCGCCCATGTTAACATGCAGAATTCGCTCATGGAAAGTGAGGAGCGGTTGAAGATGGCGCAGAGAATTGCTCATGTGGGAAGCTGGGAATACTGCGTTAATGAGGATAGGGCGATTTGGTCAGAAGAATTGTTTCATATTTTTGGTTTACCTCCGGGGAAGTTTGGCCCAAACGCCCAACGAATATGTGGCTAAAATCTTACCGACTTTTCCGCAGGCACAAAACAAGATGCAGTCGCATCAAACTTCCCCGAAAGTGTTATAACTTGTAGCAGGCAATAGATAGCCCGATTGGGCTATTGTTTGAACACTAATCTTTCTTTAGTGTTTACTTTTTGCTCAATTAAAAATAAATTGAAGGAAAGAAAAATGCAAGAACGAAAAAATAAAACTATGGCTATTTTGATTGTAGCAATTTTAACATTATCTATGGCAGCTTCAATAACACTCGTCAACGCGCACAAGCCCGCATGGAACATTCCAACGTATGCTTACGTCAACGTTTCACCTAACCCTGCAGGTCTCGGCCAACAAGTTACAATCGGCATGTGGATCCAAATACCCCCACCAACCGCTTCAGGAGCAGTTGGAGACAGATGGCACAACTTCAACGTAACCATCACAAAACCCGACGGAACCAAAGAAACTTTAGGTCCATTCACCTCCGACGATACCGGCGGAACATACGCACTCTACGCTCCCACACAACTGGGTAACTACTCGTTCGTGTTCAACTATCCAGGAGAAACGATGCCTGGCGCAAACGGAGCCTCACAATCCAACGCTTACATCGGCGATTACTTCATGCCTTCCACAAGCGAAACAGCATACTGCACAGTGCAGCAAGACCCAGTACCGCTTCTTCCCACTAATCCGCTTCCGACAAACTACTGGACTCGTCCAGTGCAATCTGGAAACGGTGCATGGTCAACCATCACTGGGAACTGGCTAGGTCTTGGCGCACACTCATTTGCCAACACTGGAAAATACAACATCACCGGAGACTACAACCCGTACTCTGAAGCACCAATGGCACCTCACGTTTTGTGGACAAAGCCCTTAGCGTTCGGAGGCTTAGTTGGAGGCGAATTCGGCGGCACTGACACAAGCAACTACTACTCAACATCACAGTACGAGCCAAAATGGGCACCTATCATCATAAACGGCGTCATGTACTACACTGAATATCCAAACAGCGTTACTGCGCCATCAGGATGGGTTGCCTTAGACCTACGCACAGGGCAGACAATATGGACAAAGACCAACACCACTGACGTTCTAAGATGCGGTCAACTACTCCAAATGGTGAACCCCAACCAATACGGCTCCATCGCATACTTATGGAGTAACCCATTGGCGGCTGGTGTAGCCTCAGGTTCTGGTCCAGGCGTAAACTCAGCTGTCTGGAACCTTTGGGACGCAATGACTGGCAACTTTATCCTAAGCATCGTTAACGGCACTTCAATGACTCTAACAGAAGACGATGGTGGCAACTTGATAGGCTACTACGTTAACGCAACCAACGTTAATGCACCCACGTTGAACATGTGGAATTCGACACAAGCAATCTTCTACCCCAACAGCCAATTCGTTTACGGAACAACAGTTGCAAGCTGGAGTTGGAGACCCATACTCAACAGCGTCATCGACTTCAAACGTGGAATACAATGGACAAAACCGATCGCCACAAACATTTCAGGCAATCCACTGATTAGCACCACCGACCTCTCCGGCAACATTGTAACTGCAAACCTCGCCATAAACTCAGTCAACAGCGGAGTGGTACTGATGACAGCGGTAGGCGCAAGCTACTTCAACATCGGCTACCAAATCGATGCAGGCTACAGCGCAACCACAGGAGAACAACTATGGATAGCCAACCGAACCCTAACACCATTCACGAGAGACTCAGTCACTAAAGTCGGCTACGGACTCTACGTTTACATACAATCAGCCCAGGGCATAATCAGAGCCTACAGTTTGCAAACAGGAGCTTTGCTTTGGGGTCCAACACAACTCACAGGCGACAACGGAAACTACCCAGTGCCAGACCCATACAACAGCATCGGCGGCTACCAAACAGAATTCGCAAACGGCACCATGTACATCATGGGCTTTGGAGGCGACATATGGGCAGTAGACATCGCAACAGGACACCAACTGTGGTACACGAGCACCAACAAACTCATCGGCGAAGCTGGATCTGATACTCCATACGGTGTGTGGCCTCTTTGGGTTTTCAGCGGAGGCTCCATAGCTGACGGAGTATACTTCCTCAACGTAGGCCATGAGTACAGTCCACCACTATTCCGAGGAGCAAACCAGTTAGCGATAAACACCACCGACGGCTCGTTGATCTGGAGCATATTAGGCTTCGACGTTACCAACGGCGCACCCATCGCAGACGGCATCATGACAATAGACAACGCATACGACAACCAACTATACGCCTACGGCAAGGGTCCCACCGCAATTACTGTTACCGCACCCGACGTCGGCGTAACAACAGCTTCTCCGATAACCATCCGAGGCACAATATCCGACATATCTGCAGGCTCAAAACAGCTCGCACAATCCGCAAACTTCCCCAACGGACTCCCATGCGTCTCTGACGCAAGCATGAGCAGTTGGATGGAGTACGTTTACATGCAACAGCAAGCACCAACCAATGCAACCGGCGTTAAGATTGCAATAAGCGTAGTCGATGCAAACGGTAACTCACGACAAATCGGCACAACCACCAGCAACTTAGACGGCACATTCTCTCTAAATTGGACACCCGACATATCGGGCGCATTCACGGTCACCGCTAGCTTTGCAGGATCAGAATCGTACTATCCATCGTCCGCTGGCACTTCATTCTTCGCAAGCGAAGCAGCAACAGCAACCCCAGCACCCACCCAAACTCCACAATCGATGGCTGACCAATACTTCATCCCAGCAATCGCAGGCCTATTCGTAGCCATAATCGTCGTTGGCCTAATAATCGTATTAGTCCTCAGAAAACGACCCTAAAAAGCTAAAACCAAAAACAACCTCTTTTCTTTTTTTGTTCTCTTAAAATCTCGCGCTTTTTTCAAGCAAGCGACTTTCGGCTTTATTCTTTTATATTTAGGTGTGTTGCAATTTTTTTTCTTTAACGTTAGCGTTTATATTGTGCGAATGGAGTAGTCTCGTCGTAAGGGCTCGTCGTCTAGTACGGATTAGGGCACCGGCCTGCGGAGCCGGACGTCATGGGTTCAAATCCCATCGGGCCCGCCACCAATTCTGCATTGACTTTTTTTCTAAGCGCAGAAACCGAGATGCGAGCACGGTTTTTCTTATGTATTAACGGAAAAACGAGTATGAGGTTTATCACTATCAGGTAGATTGGGAAAGCTAACTCGGAAAATCCCCAAGTCGTAGCCACTAGAAAACTTGTCATTGGACTAAATACACCAACAATAAAGGGCCAAGCAGATTCGGTCTCTGGGTTGTGCCACGCTTTGAGGAGGGTTGGTACTGCGGCAACTGCATCGCTCACGATTGCAACGATGATGGCTGAATTCGGGTCTTTGGTTACAGACCAGCTGACTAGGGCAAGACCTGATAGTGCCCCGCAGAGATAGTCAAACCGATAAAGTTTCCAGTATGATTTCTTGTTGAAGAATGAAGCTGTAAACACTAAGAATGGGGAAAACCCCGACATGAATACTGGTATGACTGCCAAGCCTACACCGTTTGATACGGCGGCTGCAGTGGCGATGAAAGGAGCAATCGACCACATAAACCAGGTGAGTCTGTTTGGATTGGTTTGGCCCTTGAACATTGAGCGTATGTAGACGAAAGCTGCAAGTAGCGACCCAAAGGCGGCAACGAATACGAGGTACCCGAACATACACTACTAATTTGGTGCTTCAGATATTTTAACCGCACCAACTTTATTCAAAGTCAAGGCATGTTGATTTTTCTCGTGTTGTACTCCTGCAGGTATGCTTTGTGAGAGGCATCGTAGGGGTAGCTTAGCGTTGATGGATATGGGAAGCTCGTCATCGCTTGGAACGGCATCGGATCGACTGAGAACGGCACGTACGAGAATCCGTTGCCCTTGAACCAGCAGCTGGCAATCAAAAAGTACTCCCGAACCATACCCGTCGGCACGGGCGGTAAGTCAGCTGGGAACTCTAGTGAAACCGCGTCTCCTTCTCGTCCGATGACGAATTTATCGTCGGCAGACTGCATCAGCGCCAAAACATCGCCGTACCTCGTGAAGGCTCCGCTCGAATTTGAGGTTGAAGTGAATCCTTGGTAGAGCTCAGCAGAAAAGGGCATAATTGTCTGGACGGTTATGTTCTGTTGGGCTGATGTGTCCACGCTGATGTAGTCGAAGCGGATGTCCTGGTAAGTGTTGATTCGCAGCTCGTAATCGTTGGTTGGAAACAGACCGGTCAAGTTAACGACAAAAACGTCATCGGTCACGTCAGGTAGCGGGAACTGGCGGTCGTCTGGTACCGCGGACCCAGCTGCCGTTTGGCGCTTTAACCTCCATATACGGCGGCGGAGACGGTGTAACTCCAGGCTGGCTGGCGTACTTTAGGAAGTTGCTGCCTCCAGCTTGAGTGGTAGGCCACACAATCGTAGCTCCGACTACCAGCTTGATTTCTTTGGCGCCAGTCAAATTGCCCAAGTTCAGCGTCAAATTGTTCCCCGTCCATCTGGCGCCGGTGGTAGAGATGCCGTCCATCTTCGAGATCAACGGAAAAACGTCTTGCCCCGTTCCGTTCACTGCAGAAACTGGAGTAGCCAGATTCTTGCTTACAGTGTAAATCGTTCCCTGCCCCGACAGGTTATAGATAAATGTGCTCGTGGTTGAGAACACATCTGTATCTGCAGGGTGGTCTACTGCAACTAGTTTGGCTGAGTCTAAATAGAAGATTTCGTCCGATGTCTCGGCAATCTGCATCTTGTAGAATCCATTACTTGGCTGCATCTGAGTTTGATCCAATTTTATGTAGTCCCACGGGTAATTGTTGGAGAAAACCATCGACCCGTCGGGCTGGAAATGATCCAGGTAACCCAGCCATCCTGAGCCATCGGAGACTTCCGAAGCATATCCATAGCCTGTTCCATTCCACACGAACAAAGAAGGGCATGAACCTAACCTGTAATAAGTGTTTATCGCGTAAGTTTCACCCTGCACATTAACGGTTTTACTGAGCGCAGTCGAGCCGTCGCTCCAAGTGCCGAAAGAGAATGAGACGAGTCCCCAGCCGCTGATTTGAATTTGCTCTTCCGACGTAAAAACAACAGTGTGAACCCCCACATCCACGAGTTCCACAAAAGGAGTAACTTCTGCTACGCCGTCTAATGTGAAAGAAAACCCTGAACGACCGCTAATAACGTGGAGAGTGTGTTTTCCCGTTTAAACAACCCTGAAAGTTGTACCCAGCCCGATGACAGTCGCCCGGTAGCTTCCGATGCTGCTCTCATTCAAAGTCGCAGTCGCCGAAACGCCTTCATGCGGCGTAAGTAGCACCTGGACGCTTTGAACAACCTTACCGTCTACTGAGAAGGGTAGCGAATAATTGATTTCTTGGTTTCCAGTATTCAGGACATTAACTGAAACGTTAATCGGTTGGTCAACCCACGCTTCAATGGGATCTATGAATAGTTTGGTGACTTTTAATGCGGCTGGCGCTGGAGACGGAGCGGGGGACGATATTAGCGAGGGCGAAGGCGATACGGAAGTCGGAGGTGTAGGAGTCGGTTGTTGCGGCGAAACTCTGCTCTGGTAGAAGTAGCCAGTTGCTACTGCAGCGATTACTATCACGATAATTATGAGAACTGCTTGAATTTTACTAACTGCTGAACTAAAACTAACAATCCTGAACATTACAATAGTTAAAAGGAATACAGCTTTTTAATAATTTTGTTTTTCAACTGGCTGCTAAAGAGCCAATTGAAGGTTCAGAAATGGGGCATGCAACTATGAGGAAGCACTCTCTCATCGACTCATAGAACTCTGACGCCGCAGTTTTTTGCGGTTCAGCAATAACTTAGCCATGGAAAATTGAATTTTCTTTCCCGCCTGACAAAGGAAAGCGCTTATGGCTATCGCGAAAGCTGGGATAGCTGGCAGTATGTACCAGTAAAGTTTTGTTTGAACCACAGTGAACACGGCCAGAACGATTGCGATCCAGGCAAGAATCAGGATGTCTCCTTTATGACGCTTAACAACAGCGTTGACTGCGCACAGCCCCGTCGCGAAGGGCAGCAAAGCCAGCCAAAGCATGTGGTCGTTCTTGACTAAATAGTTAAAGTAGAAGAAATAATTGCCCACGTGCCCTTCAACAGTAGTGAAGGCCCGCGTAACATCAGCGTAGATGAAATAGTAATCCCAAAAACTCTTAAAACACAAATCAATGTAGAGCACCCACGGCATAAAAACCAGAAGTGCCATCCCAAAAAAAAGACAAAAACGCTTGGTAAACAAAAACCTAACGCTTTTTTTCGTCAGGGCAAAGTAAACGATGATTATCAGAGGAATGAGCAGGGCTTCAAGTTGCTTTGTTAGTAGCGCCAAACCAAAGAGCATTCCGCTCAAAGCCGCATACCATTGAGGGGTTTTTGTTTCCTCACTTAAAAGCAAAAAGTATACGCTGGCCAACATGAAGAAGACCAGCGGCCCATCAGTCATCGTATGTGTCGCAAACGAGAAGAACATCGCAAAAGTGCCTAAAACTACCACCGACAACAACCCAACATACCTGTTGTAGAGCTTTTTGGCAAGAAAATAGACAATGAACAACGACAAACCTCCAAATACCGGGCTCGAAAGTCTTGAGGCAAAGTTGCTAACGCCAAAGGCTTGATAAGCAAGCGACATCGTCCACATGAGCAGCGGCGGCTTTCCAGCCCAAATTGCTGGTTCACCAAAGCCATATGGCACTAGATAATCTCCACTTTTAACCATGTGGTATGCCATTTGAGAATACGTTTTCTCGTCAGCAACCCACATCGGTGCATTCGTCAGGCTCAAAAAGAAGGCGACCAAAAAAACAAGAACTACTAAAACGCAGAGTGCGTCGGTGTGCAGTGAAAACCAAGACTGGTTCTCGTTAGATTTATTGGGGACTTGAGTGTTCTGCTGGATTCGCCTATTCGTGTGGACAAAACGCACGATTGTAAAAATCGCTACCGCGGCTGCGACGAATATGAGAAAATCGAATATGATAGTTCCTGTCGCCGTTTTGGATGGTTTATTGGATGTGGGTTGAATCGTCGAATTGTACAGGGTAAACGCATAGACATGATGGTCGAGGGCACCAATGTATAGGGTTCCGTTTACGACGGCGGGGGAAGAATCCACCATGTTACCCGTGGGGATACTCCACTGTTTTGTTCCTGTTGAAGCGTTGAGGCAGTAGATGTTGTAGTCTTCGGAGCCCACGTACACGTTGCCGTCTGCGACTGCAGGTGAAGACCAAACCCAATACCCCGTTGAAGTCTGCCAAATTTTATGGCCATTCGCAGCGTTTAGGCAATATACGCTGCCGTCCTCAGAACCTACGAAGATGCATCCATAAGCGACAGCTGCAGAAGAATCCACTGTATCCTGCGTTTGGTACTTCCAAAGCTCATCCCCAGTGGAAGCGTTTAAACTAAGGACGTAACCCTCGTATGAACCAATGTAGAGGTACCCGTTGAATATGTAAGGGGAATTGATGTCACTTCCAATGGGACGGCGCCATATTTCGCTACCTGTGGAAGCATTAAGAGCATAAACAAAAAAGTTGTCACAAGCAAAATAAACCATTCCGTCAGAGACAGCGGGCGATGAAACTATGCGTTTTGGGGTTGGAAAAGTCCACATTGGTGTTCCATCTGACGCGTTAAAACAGAAAAAGTCGTGGTTCCCAGACCCAATGTAGACTCGACCATCAACAACTACAGGGCAAGACCGAACTAAACCTCCAACTTTCGTAACCCAAGAGGGTTTTGCTGTGTCGATGTTTATGCAGTAGAGGTTGCCATCATCTGAGCCAACGTAGACGTTCCTGTCATAGACAGCAGGCGAAGAGTCCACTTCACTGCCAGTTTGGTACAACCACAGCATTTCGCCGTTGGAAGAGTTGAGACAGTAAAGAGCGTGGTCTCTTGAACCAACGAAAACACGGTCGTCAAATACTGCTGGAGAAGACAAAACAGCCTCCATCGCCGTAAAATTCCAAACCAGCTTCGCCGAATTTGCTGAGTCGTTGTCTGCTGTGTAGCCGCTGTGGCTGGCGTCATGGCGGAACGTCGGCCAGTCGTCGACGCTGGCGGCAGAGGTTGCTGAAATTGATTGAATTGCAATTAGGAAAACAAGGATGATTAATATCCACTCGAGCTTTCTCATTGCCATCCTTACAGGCATTCACCTGCAGAAATAATATATTAAACTATTGAACCTCCAAAAAATAGCAATTAAAATCTTCAAGCAGATTCTTTCTTTATATAATGGAAGGGGGGGTCTCCGTAAGCATGAGCCTCTTCTAAATGAACCCTAATTTGCACTTGAATAAGAAGGTATAGTCTTGTTTCACTCTTGAATACATTACGTGCATTCTGCCCGATTTTTCTTGCTTGAAGTGCTGTTTTGTCCTGTAAGTTCCTTCTCTAAATCTTCAACTCTCGCTGCAACTTTGTCCGCTTCTGCTTTGACTGTTTTGTCCTTGATTTCTTCCTTGCGCTGTTCATTTGATTTCAAAATCAACCGCAAGAACTCTGAATCATAAGATTTCAGCAGGAGTTCAGTGTTGGGAATCAAACAGTGCCCCCCGATTACGCCTGGGAACATAACTGGGCGGTCAAACCGCACGCGGTGGGTGTCTTCGAGAAAATCGACTGTTTCGTTGAAGTCAGCGTCGAACGCTTTGGATATTCGATGCATCTCTTGGAAACACGCAATCATCCATGCGCGGTAGGTTGTTTCGAAGAGTTTAGCCAGCTCGGTTTCGCGGCAGCTCTTTAGAACTTTCACTTTTAAACCCAACTTTTCAAAATGCGCCTTCGCTGCCTTTCCTCCAGCGGCATTGGCGCCGCCAACATATTTGTTCCACCGCTTCATCTCCCAAATCATGTGCTCAGCGTTCTTGTGGACGCCGCGGGAGGGCGAATGGGCTACTAGGCACTTGCATTTTTCAGCGGCTTTGAGGGTGGTTCCAGGGGGAACGGTGCTGTTAATTATAGTTAGTTTTGGCTCAAACACTTTGGCATAATCCGCCACTATGTTGGTGAACTTCTCTGGGTCGGTGCATGGAATACAAACGTGCAGAGTGTCGATTTTGCCCGGAATTTTGGTTTTGCTCTGGCCGAGTTCACGCATCTTTGCTTCATCTAAATCCAAGCCGTAAACCGCAAAATTTGCTTTGGCTTCTGTGAATAACGCGAATAAGGTGTGTCCGATTTCGCCTAAGCCCAAAATCAATACTTTCTCTTGAACCAAATGTCAGCATCCACCATTGCAAAGTCAAGTTAATGTTAAACTATTTAAATCTGGAGCCCGAAAGGACAAGCTATGCAGAGTACAAAGAAAGGCACAGGCATAGTTATGGGAGCCAACATCGAAATAGGCAAGGACGTATCCATCTGGAACTACGTTGTAATAGGGGACAACACCAAAATCGGCGACGGCACAACCATAGGTAGCTTTGTTGACTTGGGTAAACACGTTGTTTTAGGCAAAAACTGCAATATCCAAGCGCACGTAACCATCTCAAACGGTTGCGTCTTAGGAGACAACGTGTTCATCGCACCCAACAGCAGCCTCCTAAATGACAAGTACCCCAAAAGCAGTCTGTTGAATCCGCCGATCATAAAAGATTGCGCGGCAATCGGCGGAGGAGTCACAATCTTGCCAAACGTTACAGTAGGAGAAAAAGCCGTAGTCGGGGGAGGAAGCGTCGTAGCTAAAGATGTGCCTCCAAGAACCGTCGTGGCGGGGTGCCCAGCAAAATTCGTAATGACGCTGGAGGCTTACGAAGCCAAACGTAGCGCATTCATTAAGGCACAAAGCAAGGTGCAAAAGTGAAAATCTGGTACGACGCCTGCACCGGCAAGCACATGCGTTACGGTGCAGCTATCGGAAAGCGCCTGAGAAAAGCGGGGCACGAATTTATCTTCACCACAAGAGAACACCCCGACACGGTGCCGCTTGCCAAAACTCTTGGGGAAAAACCCATCGTAGTCGGCAAGTACAACCCTTCCACGTTGACTTCGAGGCTGGAAGAGAGCGCAGAGCGCATCATAGAATTCGCTAAACTGTTCAAAGACAACAAACCAGATGTCGCCATCGCGCATCAATCTGTGGAGCTCTGCCGTACCGCTTTCGGCTTAGGAATCCCAATCATATTAACTGCAGACACACCCCACGCTTTAGCGGTCAACAGACTCACGATCCCCTTCGCGCACACCGTCGTTGTTTCCGAAGCGTTACCAAAAAGCTTCACCAGAACCTACTGCGCCCAAAGAGTGGTACCGTTCAAAGGCGTTGACGAAGTCGCCTGGATAAAAAATTTCCAGCCAACAAAAATTCCCAACATAAAAAAACCATTGATTGTGGTAAGGCAAATCGAAACCCAAGCCGCATATGCTAAAGGCAAAAAAGACAACGCCAAAACCTTGGCGGAAAAGCTTGTTGAACTGGGCAACGTGCATCTCATCCAGCGCTACAATGAGCAGGGTGCTGCATTTGGGGTTAAAGCTGGGTTTGAGGATTCAGTTAGTTTGGTGGCAAACGCCGATTTAGTCGTGAGTTATGGTGGCACCATTTCAAGGGAGGCGGCGTTGCAGGGCGTTCCAAGCATCGCCATCTCGGACATGGCAAGAACCTACGTCAACACTTACTTGGCAAAGAAGGGGTTCCCCTTGTTCATTACAACCGAACGCGGCGTTTTTGGCTATGCAAAGAAGTATTTGGGCCAACGGTTTGACGTGGCTGATAAACTTGCAGAGTTAGAAAACCCAGTTGATGCTATTGCGAGAGTTGTGGAAACTATAAAATCTTAAGTGGATGCAACTTCCACTTCGTCACCCACTTTTACCCCGAACTTTTCTGAAGCACTGCCTTGGTTTAGGGCTATCTCTAAAAATCCGTGGCTGCCCACCAAAGCGACGGCTTCTTTGGATTTAGCTTGCGCATAAGTTTTGGTGAATGCAAGTTGCATAGTATGGTTTTGCAGTTTCACTTTGACTGTTTTTGTTCGGGGCAGGTCTACTTGGGTTATGTTCGTGATTATGTTGCCGAACCCATCGACGTGCAAAACTTCCCCGATTAAAGAACCGTTTTTTCTCTTTACATTTGCATATTCGGGGATGACTACATCGGTTACTTCTGCGCCAAACTCACTGGGCGTAACTCCTTTTTCGAGGTACGCTGCTGCTGGCGCAAAGATGTCTCTGCCGTGAAAAGTGCCGGAAACTTTGGACAGCATAAACTTTGGATTGGCAAGTTCGTACACGTGCTCTATGCCCTCGTTTTGGGCAGCTAACATCAAGACACCGTTGTCGGGTCCCACAAAAAAACCCTGCTTCGTCTGGATTAGGATGGCGCGTCTTTCGGTGCCGACGCCTGGATCTACGACTGCCAAGTGTACGGTGCCTTTGGGAAAATAGGGTGCGGCTGAAGCCAGCATGAAAGCGCCCATGCGGATGTTGAATTTTTCTACGTTGTGAGTTATGTCGATTATGGCGGCGTTCGGGTTTATGGTTAAGATGACACCCTTCATCTCTGAAGTGTATGGGTCCACAAGTCCAAAGTCGCTGGTTAACGTTATCATTTTGTCAGCCGCCGTGCACGACTGGGACAAAAACGATTTCGTCACCATCGCATAGTTTGGTTTCGTAGCCGTTTAACACGCTGATTTCTTTGCCGTTGACGAGTATGAGCGAGTTTGACCTTGAATCGTTGAGTTCTTGGTCGCTAAAGGTGTGCTTGAGTTCGGGCATTTCCCGGCTGATTTCCTCGACTAACCCCTTTA
>Ga0209777_10001128_pt1 | contig 40306 bp, 28 predicted proteins | sample FrelakmetHBP12HB_FD_187147 | JGI IMG/M metagenome (GOLD analysis project Ga0209777, IMG submission 187147) | Freshwater lake sediment microbial communities from the University of Notre Dame, USA, for methane emissions studies -HBP12 HB (SPAdes)... | ecosystem: Environmental > Aquatic >...
GCGGCGCCGTCTCTTCCCACGCCGCCCACGCCTTCGCCTCCCTGCGAAAGCCACTCCAGCCGCCCCCGCCGACTTCTGCCAACTCCCAATTCCGAAACGGCTGCGAGGCTCCCGGCAACGCGTTCCGCAAGCCGCGGCCTGTGCGATAATCAAAGCTACCCACGGCGCGGTAGCCAAGGTGGTAAGGCAGAGGTCTGCAAAACCTTTATGCGTGGGTTCGACTCCCACCCGCGCCTCCACACCCTCCCGGCCCGGCTCTACGTAATACCTTCACTCGCATGCGGTAATTTTCGAAGTTTCGGAATCCATGAGCCTGGGCTCTAAGCCAACAATGGGTGCACGGCCGATCCCACCGGCGCAACCCCGGCTGAGACCCGTTGCAGCTTAAGCGACTTCCTTCTTTGCCGGCCCGCCGTCCTCGGAAGGCCCGAAGCGCGGCGTGATCATGTCTTCGGCGGTGCGGAGTGCATCCTCGGGCGAGACTCCACGCCTTACGAGAAGTGCAATCATCAGTGAGGCGACGCGGTTCTGCTCGCGAACGTAGGTGGGATGATGGAGGCGCGGTACGTTCTTGGAGTCCATACGTGCTTCCTGCCCCACGTCAGCATGAAGGCATCGTCAGCGGAAGAGAGGAGAACTGCTCACCCTGAACCGTCGGGGCCAGGGGCATGCGTCTGTGCATGGCAGCGCTCCCACGCGTCCGCCCGTGCTACGCACCGGACGTTACGAGTCTGTTCCAATTCTTCAAGCCGTTGTAATCATCGCGCAACGTTAAGCCGCTAATCTGCTTCCGTGCCAGACGACAGCATGCCGCCTCATGCTGCTGAGTCTCTAACCAGTGCCCGCTCGGGACGGGACCGTTCCCGCCCCAATTGCCTGGGGAGGAGTAATGAAGAAGATCGCGTTGATCGAGGATGATAGCGACCTCTTTGGGTTGGTCAAGTACAACCTGGAGAAGGAAGGCTTTCAGTTCGTGGGCGTCCAACGGGGGACGGGCGCCCTGGAACTGGTCGCACGCGAGCGGCCCGACGTGGTCCTGCTCGACATCATGCTGCCCGACATGGACGGCCTCGAGCTCTGCAAGTTGTTCCGGCAGACGCCCCTAATCGCAACCACACCCGTCATTTTTCTGACGGCCCGCGCCTCGGAGGCCGATCGCATCCTGGGCCTCGAACTGGGCGCCAACGATTACATTGTCAAGCCGTTTTTCATGCGCGAGCTCATTGCGCGCGTGAAGGTGCAGCTCCGGCCGCCGGCGGTTCAGGAACCGCCGCTACGGTCCTCCGGGCTGGAGCTCAATCGCCAGGAGTGCATCGCGCGGCTGAACGGACAGGAACTCCATCTCACGCGGACCGAGTTCCGTTTGCTCGAGTTCCTGATGAGCCGGCCGGGAGTGGTCTTCAGCCGCTCCCAGCTCCTGGACGCGGTATGGGGTTACGCCCGCAACGTCACGGAGCGCACCGTGGACGTGTACGTTCTCCGGCTCAGGACCAAGATCGAGGCTGATCCCTCGAACCCTCAGTTGCTGCGCTCGGCCCGCGGCTTCGGATACAGCTTCGCCGGCACGCGCTCCGGTCACGGTGTGGCCATCGCGGTGTGATCGCAAGGCGCACGGCCAGGCCTTGAGTCCCGGTGCGCGGCCGCGCAGTCTGCCGGCCCGCAGGCCGCGGCGCCGCACGGCTCGAGTCTCGTTCGCTCTCGACCGCCTGGACGCTTCGCTACGCGCCGGACTATTCTGAGAGTGCTATGCACCGGTTCCGTGTTCTTTCACTCATTTGCCTTCTAGCCGCCTGCTCCGCCCTCGCCGCGCCTCGCAAAGCCCTCGTCATCGACGGGCAGAATAATCACGACTGGCGCGCCACGACACCTGTCCTTAAGAAGATCCTGGAGGAGAACGGCTTGTTCCAGGTGGACGTGGCGACCGCGCCTCCGCATGGCGCCGACATGAGCAGTTTCCGCCCCAAGTTCGCCGACTATGACGTGGTGGTCTCGAACTACAACGGCGACCCATGGGGGCCCGAAGCGAATGCGGATTTCGAGCGCTACGTCCGCGCGGGCGGCGGCGTGGTCATCTACCATGCCGCGGACAATGCTTTTCCCGATTGGAAGGATTACAGCGAGATGATCGCCGTCGGGGGATGGGCTGCCCGCTCGACCGGGAAGAACGGCGTGATGGTCCGCTGGCGCGATGGCAATGCCGTGACGGACTCGACGCCCAAGTCCTGCGGCAACCACGGCGCGCGGCTCCCGTTCCTGGTGACCATACGGGACCGCGAGCACCCCATCACGAAGGGCCTGCCCGCCGCTTGGATCCACGCGGCAGATGAGCTTTACGACAGCCTGTGCGGTCCGGCGCAGAACCTTACGGTTCTCGGTACAGCACATTCCGAGCCGCAGAACCACGGCACCGGCGAGGAAGAGCCGATGCTGATGACCATCCGGTACGGGAAGGGCCGCATCTTCCACACCACGCTGGGACATGACGTCGCGGCCATGCAATGCGCCGGGTTCATCACTACCCTGACGCGTGGAGCCGAGTGGGCCGCCACAGGCGCGGTGACTCAACCCGTGCCGAAGGATTTCCCGACCGCCGAAGCGGCCAGCATCCGAAAGGAGTAGCCGGACGCTGGGCCCGAATCAGGCCAAGCCGGCGAGCTTGTTGAGGCCGTCGACGTAGGCTTTTGCGGAGGCCTCAATCACGTCGGTCGAGGCGCCGCGGCCCATCACCTTCCTGCCCTCGTGCTCCAGGTGAGCGGTCACCTCGCCCATGGCTTCGGTCCCGCTCGTCACGGCGCGGATCTCGTAGCGTGCAAGCTTCGCGGAGCTCCTCGTCACCGCAGAAATGGCGCGGCACACCGCGTCCACCGGCCCATCGCCGATCGAAGCGCCTTCCCGCATCTCGCCCTTCACCTTCAGCCGCACGGTCGCGGTCGGGATGGCGGACGTGCCGCTGAACACGTGCATGTATTCGAGCTGGTAGGTTTCGGGCACGGGGTGAATCTCGTCGTGAAGGATGGCGACGAGATCCTCGTCGAAGACCTCCTGCTTCTTATCGGCCACGGCCAGAAAGCGCTCGTAGGTCTGGTCCAGCTCGTCTTGCGAAAGCGAGTACCCCAGCCTCTCCAGACGGTCGCGGAGCCCGTGCCTGCCGGTGCGCGCCGTCAGGACCACCCGGCTCTCGGGGAATCCGACGTCGTCCGGCCGCATGATCTCGTAGGTTTCGCGGTCCTTAAGGAACCCGTCCACGTGGATCCCCGAGCTGTGCGAGAACGCATTGCCCCCGATCACGGCCTTGTTGGGCGGGACCGGCATGCCGAGCATGTCGGACACCAGCCGGCTCGTGCGGTAGAACTCGCGCGCATCGATGCCGGTTTCGACCCCGAAATAGTCGCGGCGTGTGCGGATGGCCATCACGACCTCTTCGATCGCCGCGTTACCTGCGCGCTCGCCCACGCCATTGATGGTGCCCTCAACCTGGCGCGCGCCGTTCCGCACGCCCGCCAGCGCATTGGAAACGGCGAGGCCGAGGTCGTCGTGGCAATGCACGCTGATCACCGCCCGGGCGATGTTCGGAACCCGCTCGCGGATGGACGCGATCAGACACCCGAACTGCTCGGGAATGGCGTAACCGGTGGTATCGGGGATGTTGACGACCGTGGCGCCCGCATCGATTGCCGCCTCCAACATTTCGTAGAGGTAGGCCGGATCGGCGCGCCCCGCGTCCTCGGCGTAAAATTCCACGTCGTCCACGAAACTGCGTGCGAACTTCACCGCCTCCCGCGCCATCTCGATGAGTTTCACCTTCTTCTCACTGAGCGTCTTCCCGTACTTCTCGTCGCGGAACTTGCCCGAGATGTGAATGTCCGAAACGCCGATCCCGGTGTGGATGCGGGGGCGCTTGGCGCGTGCCACGGCCTTCCCGCATGCCTCGATGTCGCTGAACACCGCGCGCGAGAGGGCGCAGATGGTCGGGCCCTCGATTTCCCGGCTGATCAACTGGACCGCCTGGAAGTCCTCCGGGGAAGAGGCCGGGTAACCGGCCTCGATGATGTCCACGTTCAGGCGGGCGAGTTGCCGCGCCACCGTGAGTTTTTCACGGCTCCCCAGCCGGGTTCCGGCGGCCTGTTCTCCGTCTCGCAGCGTCGTATCGAAAATGGCAACCTTTTCGGGCATCGTAGACTCCTGGGCACCTCGTGTTCCGGGATGCTGCAGTGCGGCATCAATCCTGGGCCTTAAGTGGGGCGGTCCCCCTGGACCGCGCCGGGTCCCCTGACCCGGCCAAACCCGACCTGGGGGTCGGGTTGCGGCTCAGGGGAGCCGCTCCACACAAACCGGCAAACCACATTTGCGCCGCACGACACTAAGTCTAGTAGTTTAACCCGCCATGCAACGTCGCCGCCTTCAGCCGGCGGCTGGAAAGCCCAGTCTACGCCTCCACGAGCCGTTCCCGCGCTTTATCCCATCGCATGTACTTATGGCGGCGGAAGGATTGCACGCCCAGCTCGCAGGCGACCACGCCGTAATACCCCAGCGTGGCGTCGCACTTCAGCGGCTCGTTCTGGCGGATATTGGCCATCAGGTTCCGGTGGTGCAGCATCACTTCCTCTGCGCCGGTCTTCTTGAAGACGATCTCCTTGCCGTCTTTGTCGGTTACCCGCTGGGGCTTGATCGTAAACCCGGTTTGCGTGAACTGAAGCGTCGCCTTGTGCCCGCGCAGCACGTGCTCTACGGGCGTGTCGTTCGCCATGGAGGAAATCAGAAGTACGGACGGGCCTCCCGGGTAGTCCAGAGTGATGTTGAACGTGTCCGGCACCTCGGCGAGGCTATCACGGAACTCCCACTTGCCTCCCGAAGCCGCCCCGCGCTCCGGGAACGTGAGGTCGAGCGAGCGGATGATCCGCGTCACACGGTGAATGAAGAGGTCCGACGCGATCCCGCCCGAATAATCCCAGAATTGCCGCCAGCGGAAATAACGCTCCGGGCTCCAAGGCCGCTTGGGCGCGGGTCCCAGCCACGCTTTCCAATCGAGGTTCACGCCGGGCTTCGCGTCCGGATCGATCGGGTCTGCCCAGAAATCGTTCACGTGATTTCGCGAGTAGTCGATCTGCGCGATCACTACCTTGCCGAGCGCGCCCGCCTTCACGTAGCGGTTGGCGGCCTCGTAGGAATCGTCCGACATGCCCTGCACGCCCACCTGCAGCCTGGCGTTCTTTGCCTTCACCTTGGCCACGAGCTTCTTCGCCTGCTCCGAAGTGTGCGTCAGCGGCTTTTCGCAATAGACCGCCTTGCCCGCATCGACGGCGTCAGACGCCATCTGATAGTGCCAGTGCTCGGGGGTGGCGATCAGAACGTAGTCGATGTTCTTGTCGTCGAGCAAGCGGTGGTAATCCTTCTGCGGCTTGCCGCCCGTGAGCTCCGCGGCGGCATCCAAACGCTTCTGGTAAACGTCGCACACGGCGAGGATGTCGAAGTTGTCCGCCTCGCGCATCTTCACCAGCGTGCGCATATGATGAGTGGCCATGCCGCCGCACCCGATGACACCGATGCGGAGGCGCTCGGCGGCGCCTGCAATTCTCGCGTAGCTGCGGGCCATCATGGCGGAAACGGCCATTGTGGAAAGGAAAGTCCTGCGGGAAAGAGGAATCATGAATCGGACCTGAACGACCTATTGTAGGACGCACCCGTGCCTGACGCTACGACTCCTGCCGCAGCCTTCCCGGTCGCACCTGCGATCAGCCCTGCACCGCCGGCACGCTCGCGAGGGCGCCGGCGTCCGAAACCACTACCGCGAACCGGTCAGCGAGTTCGGCGAGCGCCACGCGGTGCACCTCAGCCGCGGGAATGACGCCGCCAAACGGACCCGGCAGATCGCGGCTGCCTGTGGCCGCAGCAATCACGGTGCACCGGTAGCCGCGCTCGGACGCCGCCCGCACCGTCGTGCTTACGCACATGTGCGTCATGAACCCGCCCACGATCAGTGACCGGCGGCCGGCGCTCTCGAGGATCCGATCCAAATCCGTGTTCGCGAACGCGCTCGGCAGCGACTTTACCACTACCTGTTCTCCAGCGACCGGCTTCAGCTCAGGAATGATCTCGATGAACGGACCCTGGGGATTACAGAGAGCCGAACCCGGCTTCGAGTGCTGAACGATATGAATGACCGGCGCGCCGCTCGCGCGCGCCATGGCCAGCAGCGTGGTGATTTCGCGCACAGCAGGTTCGATGTCCGGCAGCGGGAGCCCGCCCGTGCGGTACTCCATCTGGTGGTCGATGAGCAGCAGAACCGAATCGCGAAAAGTGCCCGGCGTCCGCGGAGCGCCGGCTATTTCGAGCAGAGTCCGTGGTGGCACCGCGTCATCGTATCACGCCGATGCGGGCAGACCGGTCTGTCCCGCATCGGCTCTGGCTCGCGCGCCGCTCAGATGAACTTGTACTCGCCCGGCACCGGCAGCGGAACAGGATCCATGTTCAGGTCATAGCCGGACTGCTTCGGCTGCAGATCCTGCCTGGAGTTCATGATCATGTCCCAGGTGACCTCAATGCCGGAGTACGCCGACTCACGCGCCATGATGCACGTCATCGTCGCTTCGGCCACCGCCATCGCCTGGTTCAGATAAGGCCCGCGGCCGAGAATGCTGTTCACCAGATCCATGTGCTCTTGCACGTAGGGATCCACCGCTTTGGCGCCCATGTCTTTGCCGGTGCTGCGGCCCTTCGTGCCGACGATGAAGTCATCCACCGCGGAATAGGTGCCCTTCGGGTACTGCCGGCAGGCGCTCGACAGGTGCACGCCGTTCGGGTAGACGAAATCGGAGTTCATGTGGTCGTAGATGTTGCCGTACATCGGCTCGCGCGGCCGCCACGCCGCGCCGCCTGACGCGACCACCTTCACCGGGTGGGTGCCCATCACCCAGTTCATGAAATCGATGTTGTGGTAGTGCTGCTCCACCATCTGGTCGCCGCAGACCCAGATGAAGGAGTACCAGTTACGGAGCTGGTATTCCATGTCGCCCCACTTCGGCTTGCGGTCTCTCTCGTGCCACACGGGGCCGCTCAGGAAGCGGGAGTAGAGCGCAAGAACTTCGCCTATCGCGCCTTCGTGGATCTTCTGCACCGTCGGCACGTACTCCGCGTCCGAGTGCCTCTGCGCGCCCGAAACCACGGAGAGCTTCAGCTCCTCCGACTTCTTCGCGGCGGCTATGAACCGGCGCACGCCCGTGGGATCAGTCGCGATCGGCTTCTCGCAGAAGACGTGCTTCTTCGCATTCACCGCGGCTTCGAAGTGCTCCGGGCGGTATCCGGGCGGCGTGCACAGCATGACGATGTCGAGGTCGGACGCGATGAGTTTCTTGTACGCGTCGAACCCGACGAAGTGGTGCTCCGGGTCCACCTTGATGCGAGGCGCCGACTTGGTGAACCGCGGTTCTTCCTTCAGCCGCCGGAGTGAGCCTTCCAGGTGATCCTCGAACAGGTCAGCCATCGCCACCAGCTCAACGTTCTCGTTGCCGGTGAGCAGGTTGTCCGCCGCCGCCGTGCCGCGCCCGCCGCACCCGACCAGCCCGGCCTTCAGTTTCTCGTCGCCCGCACCCCGGACCAACTCCGGGCGCACGATTGTGAACGCGGAGGCAGCCCCCAGGAAGGACCTTCGCGATACGTTCTTGGTGCCGTCCATCATTGTTTTCGCCTCGATTTCTATGATTCGGCTCCCGGTCCATGCCGCCGGGAACGGATTGAGTATATCCCAGGCGGCACAGGGCTGCGCCTGCCAGGGCTCAGCGCGGACTCCGTTTACTCTACCCCGATCACGACTTCGTGCCGCCCGCGCGGTAGCCGCAACGTGCGTTCTGCGCTGAGATCGAGACCGGCCTCGCGCCCGTCAATCGTGAGCCGCGCCGGCTTGCGGTCGAGAATTGCGAACGCGCGTGAGTCGCTGGTGTACTCGAGATGGACGCCGTCCGCCCGAACCGAGGCCGAGCCGAGCTCGCCGTTAAAATCCAGCACCCGGAAACGGGGTGCATCGGCCGCTGAACTGATTACGTGCCTCCCGGCGGGGATCCACGCGTGTTGGTCGTCGGCCACCGGCCAGATCTCGCCGTCGATCATCACGCCGGCATGGGACTCCAACAGTGTGCCCTTCAGATCGACGCCGACGCCAAACTGTGTCTCGACGACGAGCTTCTGACCGTCGCGTTCGGCATGCCTCACCACCGCGGCGGCCGGCGAGAGCAGCGGCCAGTCCACGTCGAACAGCGTTGCTTCGGCGTAGTACGCCACTCGCGCGAAGTTCTCTGAAGCGGTGCGAATCAACAGGGCGACCTCGCCCCCTGCCTGCTTCGCCGTGGGAAAGGTCACCTGGTCCCGCTCCACTATGTTGATGTCCACACCCAGGCGCTCCTGCCGCGGCGTGAGCGGGCGGTAACGCGCCGCGATCTCGGCATAGCGCTGCGGTCCCAGGTGCCACACCGTGCCCGGATCCTCGATGATGAACGTGAACTCGTGCCGGTCCAGCAGCTTGAGCACGCGCGCCGCGTCGGCCCCGATTCTCTCCCGCATCGTGGTGTCGAAGCGGTCGTCAACATGCGTCAGCACAATGTCAAGATCCGGCTTCAAGTCCCGCATTCTCTCGACTTCCTCGATCCAGCTCTCTTCGAGCCGTGCCGCCAGCCCGACGCGGTAATCCAGGAACGCCTGCATTTTCGCCCGGTCCCGCTTGCTCGCGGTGAACAGCTCGAGGGGGTCGAACCCAAGCTTGCCTCGGACCTCGCTGCGCACCTCGGGGCTCATGGGCGTGAATTGCCCAGGGTGCGACAGCCCCTCGGTGCTCTCGAAATAGAGTTCGGCCAAGTCAACTCCATCCCAATCGAAGCGGTCCATCAGGCCCCGCAGACCCGCGACCACCTCGCGCCGGCAATCCGGGTTCAGCAGATTCATCAGCCGGCGCCAGTCTATCTTCGCGTCCTTCAGTGTCGCCGTCTTCTCCCGCCACTCCGGGTGGCTGTTCCAGAACTCATAGCTGACGTGCGGCAGTTCCAGCCACGCGTACACGAGCACACCGTGGCGGTGACATGCCTCGATGACGCGGCGCAGATACTCATCGCGGCGGCCCGGTTCGAAGAAGTCCCATGCGGCGGCGTGCAATACCGAGATGCCGCTCTCGCGCCAGCGTTGCGCCTGGGCGTCCATGTCTGCAATCACCGGCCGCAGTCCGAGGTCCAGGAATGCCCATAGCCTGCGCGAGGCGAAGAGCGGCCGCAGTCCCAGGTCGGTGAGAGCCTGCAGGATGAACGGGAAGCGCTCGAACCCTTGCGGTCCCGGGGGCAGTGCCAGCCACAGCACGGCGCCCGCACCGCGACGGAATCCCGCCATTACGGGTGCGCCGCTGCGGCGATCGCGTGTAAACACACGCGCCTCGGTTGGCGGCTTCAGCACGGTGAGCGTCTCCGCTTTCTGCCAGCGGATGCCTAAGGCCGGAGCGCGCTCATCGCGCAGCGAGCGTACGGTGCGCCGGCCCGCCGGCGGGAAGCCGAACGCACGCGCCACGTCTGAATCGCCTTCGAGAATCAGGATGACGCCGCCCTCCATGCGCCGGAGCCAGGCATCCGTGTTGCCGCGTGTACTTGACGGAAGCACGATCACCCGCGCCTGGTCCTGCGACTGCGGCTCCAGCCCGAAGCAGCGCAGTAGCCGCGGCCAGCCTCCTGGATCCGGCCCCTCATAGTGAAAACCCGGCAGCGGTGCGCCCGTCGCCGCGGCTCCGACGATAACAAGTAACGATATTGTTCTTAGGAAGAGATCACTCATTTCGCTGTCAGGCGACTTAACGAGACTCGAACCGCAGGAGCGCGCCACCCGCCGTGATCACAGCGCATTGCGATTCACAGGACGCAGTGCGCGCAGGCTTCGGCGCGGTCACAATCAGGTAGTCACAGGGCTGGCGGGTCGTCATTGGTCCGGTACGGGCGCCCTCAGCGGTTGACTACGGCCGCGACGCCGTGCTCCCGGGCCATGTATTGGTCGCAAATCCATGCGTACGTCTTTTCGAGTCCCTGTCGCAGCGGGATCCGCGGCTCCCAGTTGAGCAGTTTGAGAATCAGCGTGTTTTCACTGTTGCGCCCGTTCACGCCCTTTGGCGCGTTCAGGTCGTAGCTGCGCGTCAGCTTGATGCCAGCGATGTCCTCCACCAGGTCCACCAACTGATTGATCGAAACCATCTCGCTCGAGCCCAGGTTGATCGGCTCCAGGATCTCCGAGTCATTGAGCATCTGGATGCCCTTGAGACAGTCGTCGATGTACATGAAGCTGCGTGTCTGCTCGCCGTTGCCCCAGATTTCGATCTCATACCGCCCGCTCGCCTTCGCCTCGATTACCTTCCGGCAGATCGCCGCCGGCGCCTTTTCGCGCCCGCCGTCCCAGGTGCCATGCGGCCCGTACACGTTGTGGAATCGCGCCACGCGCGTGCGCACTCCGAAATCCTCGCGGAAGTGGCGGCACATGCGCTCGGAGAACAGCTTTTCCCAGCCATAGCCGTCCTCGGCCAACGCCGGGTAGGCATCTTCTTCTTTCAGTCCGGGGCAGTTCGTATCACGTTGCTTGTCGCCGTTGTAGACGCACGCCGAAGAGGAGTAGAAGTAGCGCGCCACACCGAACTCCCGTGCCGCTTGCAGCATGTGAGTGTTGATGAGCACCGAGAGCATGCACAGCGCCTTGTTGTTCTCGATGAACCCCATGCCGCCCATATTCGCCGCGAGATTAAACACGTCGCGTGCATCCCGCGCCGCAGTCCGGCAGTTCTCCCTCAGGTTAAGGTCGAGCGAGAGGTTCTCGGCTTCGTCGAACCGCTGGTACCAGTCCTCAAAGGGCTTGATGTCGATGGCGCGGATCTTATTGAAGCCCTGCCTCAGCAGATCCGCCACCAGGCTCCCGCCGATGAAACCACCTGCTCCGGTAACCACTATCAGGTCGTCGTGCACACAGTCCTCCCCAGCCCGATCCACACCGCAAACGAGAGCACGACCAGGCCGCAGATGCGTATCGAGTGAACTCAGACGGGACCTTTCCCGCGTCCCACGAGTATACTCCCGGCCCGCCGCGAGCCGTCCGGCAACCGCGGTCAACCCGCGTGCTTACAGCACCGCCACCTGGTATTGCTCGAGCTTGCCGTCCGGCAGCTCAAATGTCCACACGCGCAGCGACTTCGCCGGGAACTTCACCGAATACCCCCGCTCGATCATCCCGCCGCGCAGCGACCGCCATGCCTGCGCGAACTCCTGCGGAGTACCCAGCGGCGCCAGACCCGCCGCGAAATCTTCCAGCGCCTCCCGGCTAAAATAACTGTTCGCGTTGTCGGTGAACAGCGAGCGGTCGATGTTTCCCTGCTGCAAGCCGGCGAAGATCTTGCGCGCCTCCTCGAGCCGGGCCGCACCCTCGTTGTCCTTACGTGTGAACAGGAGCGGCGCGGCCTTGCGCGCCAAGGCTCCGGCGGCGCCCACCGCATCCTGGTTCGTCAGTGCGACGATGGCCGCCCGATCATCGGGATAGACCGTGTTCTGCGCGGTGAACCCGGAAACCTCGCCGCCGTGCTCCAGCACCCTCCGTCCGCGCTCCGTGCGAACGTCCAGTCCCAGCGCGTAGTGCGTGCCCACACCGTCCCGCAGCAAAACCTCCGTCTCCATCTGCCGGTACGAGTCCGCCCGCAGCAGCTTTCGCTCCATCAGAGCGATGTCCCACTTCGCCAGGTCCTCGGCCGTCATTGCCAGCTCGCCGGCGGCGAAAAGCCAGCCCTTGCCCTCCTTCGGCGCCGGACGCAGCGGACCCAACGCGTACCGCATGTAGCCCGTCGGATCGCTGTCGCTCAGCTTCGCGCGATCGATGTCCGTCACGCTCTTCATGCCGAGCGGAACGAAAATTCTCTCGCGCAGGAATTCGATCAGGGGAATGCCGGCAGCCTTCTCCACAATCGCCCCGGCGATCACGTAGTTTGTGTTGCTGTACTGCCACTTCGTCCCGGGCTCGAAATCGAGGCCCTTGCGCGCCCACAGGTCCATGATCTTCTCCGTCGTCACGGGCTGCAGCATGAACGGAGGCACGTAGTCCTGCGGCCAGTAGTCCTGGTAGCCGGCGGTGTGCGAGAGGAGCTGGCGGATCGTTACATCGTCGGCTCGCGCCAGGCCTGGCAGGAAGCGCGCCACCTTATCGTCGAGCGACAGCTTCCCCTGCTCCTGCAAAAACAGGATGGCCGCCGCTGTGAACTGCTTGCTGATCGACCCGATGCTGTAGCGCATCGCGGGCGTCGCCGGCGTCTCAGGATCCAGGCGCGCATCGCCGTATGCCTGAACATACGAAACGTAACCGTCCTTGACGACGGCTACCGACATACTTGGGACTCCGGCCTCCGCCAGCGCCTCACGCGCTGCTTTGTCGATGCCCGCGCGGAACTCGGCATCCGTATCAGGGGGCTTTTGTGCGGCGATGGCCAGGGCGACGGCAATCGCGAGGCAGGAAGTATATGTTAAAACACGACGGAATAGACGCATTTTTTCTCCAGGGCCATCCCTGGAACGGCAGTTCCCGGGTGCCCGCGACCAGTCTACCGCGCCGGCCGGGGCAGTCTTGATCTGGAGTGAGCCTGAGAACTGAGACACGGTAATAGGGTGTGCGACAAGAAAGTGGGGATTCTGTAGTGTCCAAATCAAAGCTCGTAAGAGCGCAAGAGAGCAGCCCATGGCGTGAGCCATGGGGAGTCGCCAGATTCACCAAGCCCCGGCACGGGGCGAAAGATCACGACGTCGCCATCTTCCGCCCCCTCCGGGGGCTTTTCCGGACACGCCGCTTTTCGAATGGCTTACGCCATGGGCTACTCTCCGTCGCCCTCCGGGCTGGTGTAGCGTCCGTGCGTACCACTACGCTCAGATACCCGCGTTTTCCTTCGGAATTCGGAGTCTCGCCACTTTCAAGTCGCGCACCCACGGGGTCAGGCCTCCCCGTCTGTATAATCGACACGTGAGACTCTGGAACTTTGCCTCGCTTTTCCTGCTGCCGCTGGCCGTGTGCGGCGCCGATGTCAAGCTCCGCGATACGCCGGCGGAAGTCGTTATCGAAGCCCCGGGCTATGAGGCGGCGGCGACGCGCGACGGCTTTGCCCTCCGCATCACGCGCAACGGCGAAACCATCCTCGAGAGCGCGCAGGCGGGCGATCCGGCCCTGAACCTCGGGTTCGAGAAGCACGGCCCGCAGCGCGTCACGAAACTTGTTTCGCAGAAGCCGATTGCTGGTGGCGTCGCGCTCGAATACCAGACGACTTACGGCGATGCGACCGCACGTGTCGAACTGCAGGCCTCTCCGGGCAACCTGCGCGTCACGGAGTGGCTCCTGCACTACGAGGGCGACCTCGTACCATCCGCGCGCTTCCGCATGGCGCCCTCGGGGCTGTGGTATGGCGGCGGCTTCCAGGGCGGCCGCGATCCGCAAGTCTTCCCGCTGAACAAGGCGCGGATCCGCAAGGAAGGCTTTCTCGCGGAGGCCGACACTCAGGGCACGCCGGCCTGGTACACGACGAAAGGTGTCGGGATCTGGATCCGGACACCGCACGATTTTCGTTATTCGATCGATCCCGCGGGAAGCGGCCTGTTCAACGTGGAGATGCCGGGAGTCTCGTCGCTGACCTACGACATCCTGATCGGCCCCGGTATCCGCGACGTCGTCGACCGGATCAACCGGCAGATCGGCTGGCCGCGCTCGACGCCGCCGGCCGAGTATTTCCGCCTGCCCATTTACACGACATGGGTGGAGCACAAGACCGCGGTCTCACAGGCCAAGGTGCTCGAGTTTGCGGAGGCAATTCACAAAAACGGCCTGCCGTGCGGCGTAATCGAGATCGACGACAAGTGGGAGTCGCGCTACGGGGACATGACGTTCGACGCTAAGAAGTTCCCCGATCCCAAGGCGATGAACGACGAGCTGCACAAGCTGGGCATGAAGGTTACGCTGTGGGTGCACCCGTTCGTGAACGCGGATTCGGAGACCTACACGACGCGACCTTCGTTGCTGCTCAAAGACCTGAATGGCAGGCCGGGCCTCATGAAGTGGTGGCAGGGTGTCGCGGCGGCGTGGGATATGTCGAACCCGAAGGCCGTGGCCGAGTACCGCAGCCGCCTGGATCGGCTGATGAAGCTGGGCGTCGATGGGTTCAAATTCGACGGCGGCGACATCAACCTGATTCCGCGCGATCTTCGCAGCGCTGGAAATATCACGGCGTTCGAATATCCGGACACCTACAACCGCGAGACCGCAGGGCGGTATCAGTGGGAGGAAACGCGTGTGGGCGTGTACTCGCAGCCGCTCGGCGTGGTGCAGCGGCTCCAGGACAAGCAGTCCGTGTGGGGCCTGGAGAACGGGCTTGCTGCCATCGTGCCTGAGTCCATTACCGTCTCCATGCGCGGTTTCTTCTACCTGATGCCGGACATGGTGGGCGGCAACGAGTACGACGGCGACAAGGCCAGCAAGGAGCTGCTCATCCGGTGGGCACAAGCGTCGGCGCTGATGCCGCTTCTGCAGTTCTCCATCGGCCCCTGGCACTTCGATGAGGAGACGGTGAAGCTGTCGCGCGAGGCGAGCGATCTTCATATCAAGTTCGCGCCCTACATCGTGCAACTTGCACAGGCGGCTCCGAAGACGGGTCAGCCGATCCTGCGGCCGCTCTGGTACAACGAGCCGGCGGACAAGGAAGCCGCGGCCATCACCGATCAGTTCATGGTGGGCGCGGACGTCGTGGTGGCCCCAGTGATGGTGAAGGATGCGGTGACGCGCGATCTCTATCTGCCGGCGGGGCGCTGGCGCGACTGGAACACGGGGCAAGTGCAGGAGGGCGGACGGTGGCTCAAGGGCTACCCTGCCCCGCTGAACGTGCTGCCGGTGTTCGTTCGCGAAGGCTCGGCCGCGGGGAAGGTGAAGTAGCGTATCGAGAAGCCTGAAGCCAGGAGCCTGAAGCCAGAAGAACTGCGGCAGGTCAGGCTTGCGGCACGGCATCTGCTCGCGCCGCAGTAACGCTTCCGCTCTCGCCGGAGCCTCTTGCGCCGGCCTGCCCTCGATGGGTCCAACGATGTAATTTTTCTTCTTTCCGTCACCGCTCCCGCCCTAAGATAATCTCATCCGGTCCCGCGCCCGGGGCCGATTCACAGGAGGAATGGGGATGTCTGCGGAAGCTTTCTCAGAACTCAAAGCACAACTGCGAGGCGAGCTGATCCTTCCGGGGGACAGCGGCTACGACGCCGCCCGCAAAGTTTACAACGCGATGATCGACCGGCGCCCGCGCGCCATCGCGCGCTGCGTGGATGTGGCCGATGTCATCGCTTCGGTCAACCACGCACGCGAGGCTGGACTACTGGTCTCCATCCGCGGCGGCGGCCACAATGCGGGAGGACTGGGCGTGTGCGATGACGGGCTCGTCATCGACCTCTCGCGAATGAGGGGCGTCCGCGTGGATCCGAATGCGCGGACCGCGCGCGTCGAGGGCGGCTGCACATGGGGCGATGTCGATCACGCGACGCACCCGTTCGGTCTCGCCGCACCTGCCGGAATCATCTCCACTACCGGCGTCGCCGGCCTCACGCTCGGTGGCGGCCTCGGGCACCTCTCGCGGAAGTACGGGCTGACGATCGACAACCTGCTCGGGGCCGACGTCGTCCTTGCCGACGGGCGGTTCGTAACGGCGAACGCCACCGAGAACGCGGACCTGTTCTGGGCGCTTCGCGGCGGCGGCGGCAACTTCGGCGTGGTGACGTCGTTTCTCTTCCGCCTCCACCCGGTGCACACGGTCTGGGCCGGACCCACGCTGTGGCACATCGATCAGGCGCCCGCTGCGATGCGCTGGTATGCGAACTTCATTCGCACGGCGCCGGAGGAGCTGAACGGGTTCTTCGCGTTCCTGGTGGTTCCGCCCGCGCCGCCTTTTCCCGAGCACCTGCACCTGAAGACGATGTGCGGCGTAGTGTGGTGCTACTGCGGCCCCGCCGACCAGGCCGAAGAGGTTCTGAAGCCCGCGGTTTCGTACGGCCCACCGGCGCTGGCCGGCGTGGGGCCTATGCCCTACCCGGTGATGCAGAGCATGTTCGACGCGCTCTACGTGCCGGGCATGCGGTGGTACTGGAAACCCGACTTCGTCAAAGAGTTGAGTGACGACGCGATCAAGAAGCACGTGCAGCATGGCTCGCGACTGCCCAGCATGTTCTCCACCATGCACCTGTACCCCATCAACGGAGCGGTGCATCGGGTTGGGGCTGCCGACACCGCCTGGCCTCGGCGCGATGTGACGTGGGCCCAAGTGATCGTCGGCGTGGACCCCGACGCCGCCAACAAAGACCGCATCGTTTCCTGGGCAAAGGGCTACTGGGAGGCCACGCATCCCTACTCGGCCGGCGGCGCGTACGTGAACTTCATGATGGATGAGACACAGGAGAGAATCCGGGCGAGCTACGGCGAGAATTACCACCGTCTCGTCTCGATCAAACAGAAGTACGACCCGACCAACTTCTTCCGGGTGAACCAGAACATCCGGCCGGCGACCGCGGCCGGCGAATCCGCCTGACCGCAATGGCGTGCGGGGACGCCGGAGTCCGGCGCTGCCGGGTGGCCGGGCGCCCTCCCGGGCTGTGAGCTCGCGTAGGAAAGGCGCAAAGTAGCGTGCAAAAATGCGCTAATTAGCGCGTTTTGACATGTATTTTGCGCCTTTTTGATGTTGTTTCGCGCACTTTTCCGGCTTGGAGAGCCTCCCCTCGACCGCCCCACCGCTCTCGCAGGTCAATTTGGAACAGATTCCTGATTGGGGAATTGAATCCAGAGGGCGATACCCGGGGTCGAAGATCCGTCCTGTGAAACGATTGCGCCCGTCCGCTGGAGGTTTGGAGACTGCAAATCACTATTCTTTTCCTGATATCGGCCCTATACGGTTCATGTTGCTGACCTTCAGTATAAATATTCAACAAACATCAGCTCTGAAAATCCTGGTATTATGTTGTTTCAGACCCAACCAGGCTCTGAGTCCTACGCTGGCAAGTGTTATCAGGAAAAAAATCTTGAAAGGCACTCCAATGAACATTCCTGGACCGACCCTCCGACGCTTACCGGCCTACTGCAACCACCTCAAACGCCTTCAGGCACAAGGAATCGCCTCGGTGTCCTGCCGCGCGATCGGCGCCGCACTGAACCTGGATTCCTCACAAATCAGGAAAGACCTGGAAACGACGGGCATCGCTGGCAAGCCCAAAGTCGGCTTTTCGGTTCCGGCATTGGTTAACGCGATTGAACACTTCCTGGGGTGGGACCGGCAGAAGAACACGGTCTTGGCCGGCGGCGGCAGCCTCGGTGCAGCTCTGCTGGAGTTCGGCGGCTTCGCCCGTTTCGGCTTGAAGGTGGTAGGGGTTTTCGATGCGGACGAAAAGCTGATCGGAGGCGAGGCCGGCGGTTTCGAGGTGCGGCCGCTTGGGTTTTTGCCGGGGGTGGCGCGGGCTCTGCAGGTCCAGGCCGGCATCATTGCCCTGCCCGCACGGTTCGCGCAGAGCGCCGCCGAAATGATGGTCAACGGGGGAGTTCGCGCGGTCTGGAACCTGGCGCCGGTGGCGGTGCGGGTTCCCGAGGGCGTGTTCGTCGAGAACCAGGATTTGTACTCGCCGCTGGCGTTGCTTTCGCAGCGGCTGGCCGGGGCGGCGAGCACAGGAGCAACTCAGTACACGACATGGCGGCCGTCAGCAGGCCAGGAGCGCTCGCTCCGGTCCGTACCGAACGATTCTTAGTCAAAGGAGAAGGCAATTATGATTATGCTGGCGAAGCCTTCCGCTCCTTCCAATGACAAGCGCTGGAAGATTGTGGAGGCGACGATGCGGCGCAACGGCTATCAGGGAAATGCGCTCATCGAAACGCTGCACAGCATCCAGGAGGCCTTCGGGTACCTGGAACCGGAGGGCCTGCGGTTCGTGGCGGAATCGCTCCGCGTGCCGCTGAGCCAGGTATACGGTGCGGCGACCTTCTATCACTTCTTCACGATGAAGCCGCCGGGGAAGCACACCTGCGTGGTGTGCACCGGGACGGCATGCTACATCAACGGCGCGCCGGCGCTGCTGGCGGCGATGGAAGAGAAATACGGGATCAAGCCCGGCGAGACGGTGCCCGACGGGGAACTCTCGCTGCTGACGGCGCGCTGCGTCGGCTCTTGCAGCATCGCGCCGGTGGCTGTGTTCGACAAGGACGTGGTCGGAAAGCTCGGCCCGTCCGATATGGTGGCGAGAGCCGGAAAGTACAAGTGCCATGACGCCTGAAGAACTCAACGAAATTGCGGTAACCGAGAAGGAAGCGCAGTCCCGCTTCCCGCACCACGTGTGCGTGTGCACGGCCGCCGGGTGCCTTTCAGCGGGCAGTGGCGAGGTGAAGAAGGCGCTCGCTAAGGAAGTGATCGAGAGCGGGATGCAGCACGAGTGCAAGGTGAAGGGCGTGGGCTGCATGGGCCTGTGCTCGGCCGGCCCGCTGGTGACAGTGGACGGCAGGATGTACCAGAACGTCACCGCAGACGATTCCACGGACATCGTACGCAGCATGGAAGACGGCAAGCCCGTGAAGCGATTGGAGTGCAACACGAAGGCGCCGTTCTTCACGCGGCAGACGAAGATGGTGCTCGAGAACTCCGGGGTGATCGACCCCGAGCGGATCGAAGACTACATTGCGGCCGACGGCTACTCGGCGCTCCTGAATGCGATCACCGAGATGCGGCCCAACGAGGTGGTCGATCAGGTGATCAAGAGCGGCCTGCGCGGTCGCGGCGGCGCCGGGTATCCCACGGGCCTCAAATGGAGCACGGTGGCCAAGGCCTCCGGCGGCGCGATGAAGTATGTGATCTGCAACGCCGACGAGGGTGACCCGGGGGCATTCATGGATCGCGCGGTGCTCGAAAGCGACCCGCACCGGGTGCTCGAGGGCATGGCCATTGCGGCCTACGCGGTGGGTGCGACCCGCGGGTACATCTACGTTCGCGCCGAGTATCCGCTGGCGGTGAAGAACCTGCGGACAGCGATCCGGCACGCGGAAAAACTGGAACTGCTTGGCAACGACATCGCCGGCACACGGTTCAGCTTCAGGGTTGAGGTGAGGCTGGGCGCGGGAGCGTTCGTCTGCGGCGAGGAGACGGCGCTGATCGCCTCGGTGGAGGGCAAGCGCGGCACGCCCCGGCCGCGGCCGCCGTATCCGGCGCAGCAAGGGCTATGGGGCCACCCTACGCTGATCAACAACGTCGAGACGTTCGCGAACGTGCCCGTCATCCTGCGGAAGGGCGGCGAGTGGTTTTCGAAGATCGGAACCGCGAAGAGCAAGGGAACGAAGGTATTCGCGCTCGCCGGGCGGGTGAAGAACACGGGGCTGATCGAGGTCCCGATGGGTATTCCCCTGCGGGAGATCATCTTCGACATCGGAGGCGGTATCCCGGACGGGCGCAACTTCAAGGCCGTGCAGACGGGCGGGCCCTCGGGGGGCTGCATCCCCGAGGCGCACCTGGATCTGCCGGTGGACTACGAATCGCTGGCGAAAGTGGGTTCGATCATGGGATCGGGCGGCATGATCGTTACCGACGACTCCTCGTGCATGGTTGACGTCGCCAAGTACTTCATCGAGTTCTGCATGTCTGAGTCGTGCGGAAAATGCGTCCCGTGCCGCGTGGGCACGACGCATTTGCACAACCTGCTCGAAAAAATCTGCCGCGGCGAGGGAACTGAGAAGGACATCGCGACGATCGAGGAACTGTGCGATGTGGTGCGGAATACGAGCCTGTGCGGGCTGGGACAATCGGCCCCGAATCCAATCATGAGCACGCTGAATTACTTCCGCCACGAGTACACAGCGCATGTGAAGGACGCAAGCTGCCCGGCGGGAGTCTGCATCACCGCGCGGGCTAAGGAGGCCAAATGAGCGCACCCATCAAGACTCTGGTGATCGACGGCCAGGACGTCAGCGCGAGCGCGGATCAGACGATCCTCGAAGTGGCCAAAGAGCATGGCGTATTCATCCCCACGCTGTGCAACATGCAGGGATTGCACCCGATCGGGGCGTGCCGCATGTGCGTCGTGGAAGTGAAAGGCTCGAAGAAGCTGATCCCGGCATGCACGACGAACGTGGAAGAGGGGATGGAGGTGACGACGAATTCGGTGCGGCTGCAGGGCTACCGGCGCACGGTTCTCGAGCTGCTGTTCTCGGAACGGAACCACGTCTGCTCTGTTTGCGTGGTGAACGGCCACTGCGAGCTGCAAAACATGGCGCAGAAGCTGAACCTGACGCACGTCCACTTCCCTTACCTGTACCCGAAGCTGACCGTGGACGCCTCGCACGAGCGCTACATGGTGGACCACAACCGCTGTATCCTGTGCGGGCGCTGCGTGCGGGTTTGCGATGAGATCGAGGGCGCGCACACCTGGGACATCACGGGCCGAGGCATCGACTGCCGCGTGATCACGGACCTGAACCAGACCTGGGGCTCCTCGGAGACCTGCACGGCATGCGGCAAGTGCGTGCATGTTTGCCCGACGGGCGCGCTGTCCGAAAAGGGTAAGTCCGTGGCGGAGATGTCGAAGCGGAAACAGTTCCTGCCCTATCTGACGATGATGCGGGAGAGAGCGAAATGAGCGCGAGCAACAACAACCGCCAGGCGAACAAGCTGCGGATGGCCACGGTATGGCTGGACGGCTGCTCCGGCTGCCACATGTCTTTCCTGGACATCGACGAACGGATTCTGGATCTCATCACGAAGGTGGACCTGGTCTACAGCCCGCTCGTGGATGCGAAGGAGTACCCGGAAGAAGTGGACATAGCGCTGGTCGAAGGCGCGGTGGCGAGCGTGGAAGACGTGGAGAAGATCCGCCACATCCGCGCGCACACGAAGACGCTGGTGTCGCTCGGCGACTGCGCCGTCACGGCGAATGTCCCTTCGATGCGCAACTCGATACGCCTTGACGACGTATTCAAGCGGGCCTACTTCGAGAACGCCACAATCCGGCAGCAGGTGCCGTCCCAGATTGTTCCGAAGCTGCTGCCACAGGTCCGCCCGGTCCACGAGACCGTCGATGTGGACGTTTTCGTCCCTGGCTGCCCGCCGTCCGCGGACGTCATCTTCTATGTGTTGACGGAACTGGTGGAAGGGCGAGTGCCGGAACTGAGCCAGGTCTCGAGATTTGGTGCATAAGATGCCGCGCGAAACAATAACGATTGAAAACGTCACCCGCATTGAAGGGCACGGCCGGATCACGCTGCACCTGGGCGAGAACGGCCGCGTGGACGACGCGCACTTCAGCGTCACCCAGTTCCGTGGGTTCGAAAAACTCTGCGAAGGCAGGCCGTTCACGGAGATGCCGTCGCTCATGGCGCGCATCTGCGGCATCTGTCCGGTGAGCCACCTGATCGCGTCGGCGAAGGCGTGCGACGCGATCCTCGCGGCGCGCATCCCGCCTGCGGCCGCGAACCTGCGGCGCGTGCTCAACCTGGCGCAACTGGTGCAATCGCACGCGCTGAGCTTCTTCCACCTCGCCTCGCCGGACCTGCTGCTTGGCATGGATGCCGACCCCGCCACACGAAACCTCGTGGGGCTGGGCCAGCAGCATCCGACGCTGGCGCGCGACGGCATCGCGTTGCGCAAGTTCGGCCAGCAGATTATCGAGTGGTTCGCAGGGAAGCGCATCCATCCTTCGTGGGTGGTGCCCGGCGGCGTGAACGAGCCGCTGAGCATGGACAATCGCGACCGCGTCCTGAAGGCGATTCCCGAGGCAATGGCCGTGGCCCAGCGGACGCTGGACGGGTTCAAGACGCGGATGGACAGCTTCCGCGATGAGATTCGCTGCTTCGCGAATTTCCCGACGCTGTTCATGGGCCTGGTGGACCGCGACGGCGGGCTCGAGCATTACGATGGCAAGCTGCGGATCGTGGATGCCTCGAAGCGCATCGTCGCCGACGGCCTCGAAGCGGCCGACTACGCGGACTTCATGGGCGAGGCGGTTGAGCCGTACTCATACCTGAAGTCACCGTATTACAAGCCCGCCGGATACCCCGACGGCCTCTACCGCGTGGGGCCGCTGGCACGGCTGAACCTGATCGACCGCTGCGGTACGCCCATCGCGGACCAGGAGTGGGCCGAATTCCGGCAACTGGAGCGAGGCGCCATCCTCAGCTCGTTCTACTATCACTGGGCGCGGCTGATCGAGATCGTATACGCCGTCGAGCGGATGGAAGCGCTGCTCAGCGACCCCGAGATTCTGAGCAAGCACGTCCGCGCATTCGCCGGCGCGAATAACAGCGAGGGCGTGGGCATTGCCGAAGCTCCACGCGGCACGCTGCTGCACCATTACAAGATCGACGACCAGGGCCTGGTGACGTGGGCCAACCTGGTGATCGCCACGGGTCACAACAACCTGGCGATGAACCGGGGCATCCTGCAGGCGGCGAAGTTCTTCGTGGACGGCAACCGGCTGCAAGAAGGCATGCTGAACCGCGTGGAAGCAGTGATCCGCTGCTTCGACCCGTGCTTGAGTTGTTCGACGCACGCAATGGGGCAGATGCCGCTCCAGATCGAACTGGTGGCGCCCGACGGCACGGTGCTGGACCGGCTGCGGCGATAGCCTGGAACATTACGTGGAGCAGTGCGGGCTCGAGCCGGCGCTCTTGAGCCCGGTAAGGACGGAGGCGGTGACGCGGATATCGCCGGAGAACACGGATGACACCCGTACCGGGCCACACGCGAACACTTCAGGGAGAAGGAGCGGATGGACCGCCCGGGTGAGCCGGGAGGGACGCTGACGGAGCGCCGGGGGCCGGGCGATCGAAAGCGAGGCGCTGCGGGGCGGCCCTATAATAAGAAAGAGTCGGGGCGTAGCGCAGCCTGGTAGCGCACCTGCCTTGGGCGCAGGGGGTCGCCAGTTCGAATCTGGCCGCCCCGACCAAAGAATCAACAACTTGGAGCCATGTCGATTGCTTTCCCCCCCAAGCGGCACGCACCTTGCTTCGGGGGTCGTCATCGGCAGGTTGATTCTCTGGGACGCGGCCGATGGCATCCTGCTTGCGTCGTTTCCGGCCCATACGCAGTCCCTGGATGCGTGCGCTTTTCATCCGGACGGAACGACGGTGCTCACCGCGTCCGGCGACGCAACTCTGAAACACCGGGACCTGCTCTCTCTTTAGCCCGTCATGACACCAAGCGGCGAAGATGGGGAATCGCGACGCGGCCGGCCGTCGGGCGGCTTCCGCATTGCGGAACGCAAACGCGGCGCCAGCGACATTGAGCGGCGCACCGCCTGGCTGGCCTGGCCCTTGTTCTCGTGGACGGGGGAATGCGTGTGCGTGAACTGGCCGCGGGAAGTGACCTACCGTCCAGCGAGCGAGATTATCGCCGATGCGCTGAGTAAACGCGCAGCGGGCCTCTACGCGGTGCGCCTGGAGTATTCGGCTGGCCTCAATCCCACGGTGGTGGGAGTTGCCGAGGTCGGGCCTGGGCTGGTGGCAACGACACTGGAGGCGATTCAGGCGGCCCGGCGGTACCCGCGAGAGCTGCCGCGCCGCGTGGGAGACCTGGAGGCCTGGCGCTCCCTGGCGGAGCAACGGCTGCATGAGGCGTCACGAATCGTCGAGGCCCGCACGCCTCTTCCGCTTGAAACCGCTGCCAGCTTGCCCGCGGCCTGCCGGGGTGAGGGTGTGGAGAGCGCCGTGGAGGAGTACGTCCGGGCATACGGGAAAACAGCGGCGGACCTTCAACCTCTCCTGACCGCGCTCGTTCAGGAGTTCGAGCAATTGGAAGCCGGTGTTTTCCACACGCCACGTGGTGCTCTGCGCTTCGGCGTCTGGAGGGCCTCACTGGCCGGACTCATCGGAAGAGCATGCGCGTTCTGTTCGCCGGAGCTGGTGGTCCGTCAGACGATTGGCTGGCTCGCGGCCTGCAGACAGGCCGTCCGCGGCCGCACCGCGGAAGATGTGTACGCCATGCTCGCGACGTCACTGTGTGCCTGGTTTGAGGAGGCGAGATGGCAGAGGCCCGATCTCGAAAGAATGCTGGAGGCGTTGCCCGGGCTCGTTGGCCGGATTCCCTCCGGCCTTGATTTATACGACTGGTTCAGAGCCTGGCACAGCTTCGTTCTCGAGTATCGAGCTGTCGGATCGCTGGGTGCGTTGGACTCGTCGCAGGTTCAGCGGCTGTTGCGATACGACCTGCTGGGAACGGCGACTCAGCGCGCCGAAAGACAACCCCGAAGGCTCAAGTGGCTGGTTGCCGTGGAAGACGAGTGGCTGGAGCTGAGCGCACGAATGAACCGCCGCGCGGCTTGGGGGCACCTCTTTGCTATCGGCAACGAGCGGCTGGTTCGGCGTCTGCTGGGTCGCCTGTACGCGTCCGGCTCCGCCGGGGCGGCGTCCGCCGAAAGAGCCTTCTCGCTTTTCGACGACGTGATCACGCTCATCGCCGTCCACTACTGGCCGCGGACGATGAAAGAGAGTGAGTCCATCCTCCAGCGTAACTTCTGGCTCTACGATGAGCTCGCGAGACGCCACTCCAGCGAGCCGGCGTTTCGGGATCGCGCCGGGCAGGTTCTCGAACTGGTGGGGGTTCGAGCCTGTATGGCCAACGAATCGTCCGTGCGATCCATGGCCCGGCGCTTCCTCGACGAGCCGTTCGACTACGACCTGTCGCGCGCCCAGCTCGAGCTCTGCTCGCAACTGGCGGAATCCGACCATGAGAAGTTCCTACGAATCCTCAAGGCGTCGCCGTTGCCCGATGATCACTGCCCGGCGGATGCGGTTGACGGATGGGCGCACCTTCACCGCCATCCTGCCGTGCGCACGTTCCTGATCGAGTGCGCGGGTCATACCGAGATGGTGCCCCGGATCTGGCGCCTGTTGTTTCGCCTGGCTCTGGCCCTGCGGCTGCAACTTGCGGCCGACGTGGGAGCGGCACTGCGCGCGTGGACGCATCCTCCGGCCGCCACTCCGCCCGATCTGCCGCCATTGCCCGCCGCGGTTGCCAGCCAGCTCACTACGCTGGCTGCGTACCAGGATCTCGCGGGCGAATCGGAACCACTGCCGGCTTCCATCCGCGAGATCCTGCGGTGGCCCGAGCGGCGGCGGGAGGAGTTGGAAACGCTGCGGCTGATGCGCGACGCCGGGCATCTGCCGGGCGCCGCGCAATCGCGCTTCGATCATCTCGAAAAGGAGACGAGCGTCAATCGGACCAGGGCAGCTCTCCAGAGACTGCAAAAGGCCTGCGAAAAAGAGATCGCACCGGCAAAGTTGAGGGCGCTCGAAGTGGCCATCGGCAACGTGATCAATCTGCATTGGCGCGGTGTCGGTCTCCCTCACGTCGAGGACCTCGCGGCTCCCGAGTGGGACAACGCTCTGCAGATTTATATCTCTCTCCGGAAGAACCGGCCTTCTCTGCGGAACCTGCTGAGGGAAGAAGCCAGCGGCAGCAGGGAGTGGATCCACCGCCATCCGGCCAATGTCGCGTTTGTGGAAACGATGCGCGCCTCCGGCCTTGACATGGACCGCTGGCTGATCGGCAGTCGTACCAGCAGCGTTGTGGACGGCGCGAAATGGGAACTCTACACCGAGACCGAGCCTCTGCGCATGCTCCAGATGGGAAGTTTGTTCTCAACGTGCCTCGGCGCCGGGGGCGTGAACGCGTTCGCCGCCGTGGCCAATGCGATCGAGCTCAACAAGCGAGTTCTCTACCTGAAGACGGAGCGCGGCGCGATCGTCGGACGGCGGCTGATCGGTCTCTCCCGGCCGATCGAGGAAACGGATGGCAAACCGATGTTAGTGGCGTATCGCTCTTACGGCTCGTGCGACGCCAGCGGCTGGTCCCCGGGCGTTCGCTCCTCCCCGTGGGTGAGAATTCTCTTCGACCTGCACTGCGCCAGGCTGGCACGAGACGTCGGGGCGGAGGTCAGTTCCGAGCCAACGGTTCTTCAAGCGGCTTCGAATACACTGCGCCTGTTCCTGAAATGGTACGACGACGGGCCCGAGCCGCTGGACTGGTGGGTGATTTCTCCTTCGACGGGTCCCCTCGCGATGGAGGGGCGTCGCGACCAGTTGGCGCACCTGCTGCATCCATGGCTCGAACGGGGGCTGAGGGAGATTCGAGAAGGCTCCTTGCCAATGGGGCCGCTCATCCGCGTGCTCCTGTGGTTGGAGGATGGGGCAGTTCCGCTGCTCCAACGCCTTGGGCCAACGTCGCTGCCGCTGGCGGAGATGCGCTTCCTCGAGCGCTGGTCACAGGCGCCGGCCGTGCGGGAGTTGTTGGCGGAGTGGATCAGGAACGCTGCGGCGAGTTGACGGATTAGCGAGGGTCGTGTGAGACTGGCCGGTTACTCCAAAGGACTCCGCAGCGTGCGGGGCGTAAATATCGAATGACTGCCGCCCTGCTCCTTGGTGTGATTGCCAGCCTGGTGTGGGCAGTGCGCGGCGACGGCCTTCGCGACCGATTTCTTCGCGCGCTCGTCGCTTTTGGCGTGGTTCTTGTCATCTCGACCGAGTTGCTTGGAAGCCTTCGTCTGCTTAGCCGGCTGCCGCTGACCGCAATGTGGAGCGCGGTGCTCGCTGCGGCGCTGGCTCGCGGCGCAACCAGAAAAGGCTCTCGAGATTTCGCGCTTCCTTTCTTCCGCCTCGATGCGGTGATTGTGATCTCCTCACTGGGCGTTGTCACCATCCTCGGCGTAACTGCCGTAGTGGCGGCTTTCAGTCCTCCGAACAGCGCCGATGCGATGGCCTACCACATGCCACGGGTGGTTTATTGGGCCGAGCAGGCAAGCGTCCGGTTCTTCCCGACGCCATACCTCAATCAGCTCATGCTGCAGCCGCTGGCGGAGTACCTGATGCTCCACACCTATGTGCTGTCCGGCGGCGATCACTTCGTGAACTTCGTGCAGTGGTTCGCATCTCTTGCCAGCATGATCGGGGTTTCAGGCGTCGCAAAGCTGCTCGGCGCGGAGCCGCGAGGACAAGCCGTTGCCGCACTGTTCTGCGCGACGCTGCCGGCTGGGATTCTCGCAAGCTCAGGCGCCAAGAACGACTACTGGCTGGCGATGTGGCTCGTCACCGCCGTTTACTTTGCTCTGCAGTTTGCTGAGAGCCGCCGGCTCCAGGACGCCGCCTGGCTCGGTGGGGCACTGGGACTGGCGCTGCTCACAAAGGGAACGGCGTATCTGTTCGCTCCGTGGCCCGTGGCAGCCGTCCTGATGCTGCGGATGCGCGCACGTCCGAAGCGGCTGGTTGCCGGCCTGCTGATTGCCGCGGGCGTTGCGCTCGGCCTCAACGCAATGCAATACGCACGGAACTACCGTCTGAGCGGCTCCGTCCTGGGCTTCGATTCGGCGCAGGGCGACGGCGTCTTCCGCTGGCGGAACGAGACGTTCGGCTGGCGGGAGACGGCGTCAAATGCCGCCCGGCACCTCTCCGAGCAGTTGGGGGATCGCAGCGAACGCTGGAACGAAGGTGTGTACAGCGCGGTCATCGCGATGCACAAAGGCCTGGGCCTGGATGTGAACGACCCTCGCACCACCTTCCGGGGGAGCACATTCAGCCCGACGAGAAACGCGAACCATGAAGCGGACGGGGCGAAGTAACTGCGCGCTCCCCCCTCAGGCCAGCCGCAGCGCGCGGATCGCGTCACCGGCGGCGCGCAAGTTCGCGAGCCGCATTTCCGAGTACTTCCGCGAGAGAATGACGCCGGACGCTCCGGCGCGGAACGCTGCCTCGATCGCCGCTCGAGTCTCCTCCGGTGTGCTGCTGCTGTGGCCCGTCGCGGTCGGGATATCGATATCGATCCCGGGCCAGATCTCAGTGCGAGTACCGGCGGCCGCCGCAAGCGCGCGCTTCGTCTCGCGCGCGACGTAATCGGCCGAAAAGCCGGAAAAAGGGATCTGCCCGTACGTGCGCTCGCGGAAATCCATGATGCGATACTCGAAGCCGAGCGCCTCTTCGCGCGGAAAATCGCCCAGCACCGTACCGGTGATGCTGTCGATGTAGCTGGCCATGCGCTCGCCGCCGCAGTTGTGGTACATCACCATTTTCAGGAAATCGGAGCAGCGTGCGAGCTCGGCCACGTCCTGCTCGGCGCGGTAGAACGGGCTGAACGAGTTGTTGTGCCAGATGTGCCAGCCGACGCGCAGGTCCGGCCGGATCGACCTTGCGTGCTCGCGCATGCCGGCGTAGATCTCGCGAAGCCCGGTGTGGAAGAAGTGTTCCCACGCCAGGATTTCCGGATAGCGGAGCAGCAGGCGCCAGAAAGTGACATAGAAGCCGTCCACGGGACGCGCGCCTGCGCGGCTCTCGCGCACGTACTTTTCGAGCGCGCGGTAGCCCTCCTTCACGCGCTCGATCCGAATCCCGTCGCGCTGACTCGCCTTCTCGCAGTGCTCGCAGAAGCAGCCGACGCGCCCGGGGTCGCTGTCCTTTCCGCCGTGCGAAGCGCCGAGCGCGGTGCCGAGGGCGCCGTGCCGCTCCGAGCCCCACATGATGCCGTCGATGTCGTAGGAGCGCGCATAGTCCTCGACGAGTCCGAGGAGAAACGCGCGGTGGTGCGGGTTGTGGACGCAGAGGCGCGGCAAGCGCCGGCCGTAAAGATCGACTTCCTGAAGCTGCTCGATCCCCGGGATGTCGGTGCGCCAGACGTCCTCGGCCCAGAGGATGGTGCGCATGCCGCGCTTCTTCGCGCGCGGCAGCACCTCGGCAATGATATCGAGCGCACCGTGGTCGGGCGCGCGTGTGTCCTCGGGCCGGATCACGGTGTCCCGGTAGTACTGAGCGTGAACCGTGGCGTAATTGCCGCCGTGGAAGTCGAGATCGTACTCCTGCTTGCCGTGGTCGGGCAGAGGCTGGCCGGGAAGCTGACGGCCGGCGATGCCACGCCCGTAAGTGAAAACGGCGAGGAAGAGCGTGTTGACCGCGGCGCTCTCCTGGAGAATGTCCAGCACGCGCCCGGCGCCTTCATCGACGAACGAGACAGCGCCGATCTGAATGCCGGCCGTCTTTTTGTTTTCGGCAGCCACGCCCGAAGAGAGCGAGGCGGCGAGGCCGCTCTTGAGAAAGCCGCGCCGGTCCTGCATGCTACTGCTCCTTGCGCTTCCAGTATTCGAGCGCGGGGCCGTGGACTACGTCGAAGCGGTCGGTGCGGGCGCGGGCACGAATCGCCTCCATCCTCTCCGGCGGCAGAGGCTGAAAGCTCTGCGCGATGCGGACATCGTCCTCGAGCTGGCCGATGGTCGAGAAGCCGAGCGTCACCGCGTGCAGAGGCAGGCTGAGGGAGTAGCTGAGGCAATCGGCGACGCTGAACGTCCGCAGCAGAAACGCGTTGCCGAAGATCTTCATGCCGAAGATGCCGATGCCGCGCTCGACGGCGGCGGGCAGCACGTTCTTCTCGAAGCTGAGATAGAACGTGTCGGCGGCGTGCAGGGGCATCAGTACGGTATCGAAGCCGTCGAATCCGCGCAGGATCTGGAGGTTGAATGCGGGATCCGCGTGCCCGGTGAAGCCGATGAAACGGCACTTCCCGGCTTTCTTCGCGGCAACAAACGCTTCGAGCGCTCCGCCCGGTCCGAGCACCGCATCGACATCCTGCTGCGTGTTCACGCCGTGGATCTGCCAGAGGTCAACGTAATCCGTCTTCAGCGCCTTGAGCGAAGTCTCCAGCTCCTGCCCGGCCTCGCCGCGCTTGCGCTGCCCGCTTTTCGTGGTGAGGAAGATACTCTTTCGGAACGGAGGGATGGCGGCGCCGTACACGGTTTCCGCGCGGCCGTCCCAGTAGCTGTGCGCCATGTCGAAGTACGTGATGCCCAGGTCGTAGGCGCGGCGCACGAGGGCGACTCCGTCCTCGAACGGGTTGAGATGAAAACGGGCCCCGCCCATCCCGATGATCGTGACCTTCTGGCCCGTGCGGCCGAGCATGCGTGTGGGAATGCCTCCCGCGGGCGACTTCGCCGGCCGGGCGGCCGCTATGCCGGCAAGTCCCGAAAAAGCAGCGCCAAAGAATGTGCGGCGATGCATACCCACCTCCTCATGCGACTTTGTATTTGGCGATCCACTCGGGCCGCAACTCGCTGCCCATGCCTGGCGATTCGGGTGCGAGAAGCGCTCCGCCGGCCATCCGAAGCTGCTCCACCGATGAGCTGTCCCCGCGCAGACTGCCGGTCTCGATGTAGATAGCGTTCGGCATGGCGAGCAGCATGTGGAGATTCGTCGGCCCGCCGCCGTGGCTCGCCACCTCGACACCGAAAGCGTCCGCAAGCGCGGCGATTTCCATCCACTCCGTGACGCCTCCCGCGCGGCGGTTATCGGGCTGCACGACGTCGGCCGCGGAGCGTTTCAGAAGATCGAGGAACGCGTACTTCGTGTACTCGTTCTCGCCGGTGGCGATGCGCATGTCGAGCTCGCGCGCCAGCTCGGCGTATCCGTCCTTTTCGTGCGGAGGCAGCGGCTCTTCGTACCAGAAGCAACCGAGCTGCTGATAGACGCGGCCGCGGCGCAACGCTTCATTCCGATTGAGCGCCTGGTTGGCGTCCACCATGAGCCGGTGGTCCTTGCCGAGAAGCTCCTCGGCCGCGCGGATTCGAGCGACGTCCTCTTCGAGCGAGCCGCGGGCCACCTTGATCTTCACCGCCTGGAAGCCCTCGGCCAGTGCCGACTCGATCGCACGCCGGAACTCCGAAAGATCGTGGTCGTTTTCGAAATACCAGCCGCACATGTTGTACGCCGGCATGCGGTCCGCGTACGCACCGAGCATCTTGTATACGGGCAGGCCCGCCGCCTTGCCGAGAATGTCCCAGATCGCGATGTCCGCGGCGGCGATCGCGAATTGCGCGACGCCCTGCACGCCGTGATACTCGGTGGCGCGCCACATGGCGGCGCGAAGCCGCTTCACGAAGGCCGGGTCCTGGCCGGCCAGGACGGGGCCGATCTCCTCTTGCAGGATGGTTTCGACCACACGCGGCCCGCCGGCAATCGTGCCGAAGTAGGTGTAAGCCCAACCCGTGATGCCTGCATCGGTGCGGACCCGCAGGACCACGCCGCCGCCTTCCTTGCCGAAGTCGTGGATGGCGTCGGAGAAAATGCCCGAGGGCGGGAAGCGCAGTAGGTGGGTTTCGATGCCGGTGATCTTGAGCGCGGAACGCAACGGGGCCGCGGCGCCTGCCAGCGCGGCGAAGCCGGGTAGGGCGACAGATCGTGTCACGAACGCGCGCCTGTTCATGGACTGATAATACCCTGAGGCCGTTGGCTTTCGTAACGAAAACAGGTGCGCCGGCCCGATTGCCGGAGTTTTGTCACGAGTGTATTCGGTGGCTTCATCAGCCGCGATTCCTCGGGTTATGGAGGCAAATCCCCTGGCGTTCGAGATGATCCTGGTACTGCGGCATCGAGGGCTCGCTGGCGGTGCCTTCGATTCTCGTTGCGGTAGCCTTGATGTCGCGCTCGCACCAGGCCCACGCTCCGACCCGCGCTCCGGCATGACCGGCCACGCCCGTGAAGCGAACCCTGGATTCGCCTCCGGCGAGATCGGCGAGATACCAGGTCCACTCGGCTTCGTACTTCATCGCATCTTTCCAGTAGGAAGTCTCCGTCGGCGTGTAGTAGCCGACGTGATTCGCCGACGTCCTCTGGCGTGTCGCCACCTCGGCTCCGTTCACGAACACTGAGGCGCGGCTGGGCCGGTGAAGCCGTCCGGGAAACTCCACGACGAAGAGCGCGGTTCCTTTTGCGCCCGCGGGCGCCGTGACGTTGCACTCCAGCTCGAAGGCGGCCGACGCGACGGCCTCGCCCTTACTCTCGAGCCACTCGCTCCGCGGGAGTGGCCGCAGGGCCAGGCCGGTCTTCTCGCCCGCCAACAAATCCACCACACGGGCGGGCACGTGCAGATTCCGCTCCCGCCCACCCGGCTCGAGCAGAACAGGCGCCGCCGGATCCCGCGGCGGAGCGACCAGCAGGCCGCCGGCATCGCGGAACCAGCGTGCGCCGATTACGACCGGCTCCTTCAACTCGGCGCGCGGCAGGATTTCGAGAAAAACCAATTCCCAGGGCGCGAGCGACAGCGCGATCCGGCTGGCGCCGTTCAGCCCCGCGGCGATGCCCATGCGGTACGGATACTGCATGTAGCAGACGGCCCCGGACAACGACGCCGGCGCTCCCGCATCGCGCAGGTCCAGAGTGTACCGCTGCGTCTCGTTCGACGGGTTGCGGACCGCGATGATGCCGCGGCTGCCCAGCCAGTGCGCGTAAGCGTAAGGCTCGCCGATCTCCACCCGGGAACGCAGGACCTTCGTGTGCTTGAGGACCTCCTGGTTGCGCCGCGCCCACTGGAGCAGCCCCGCGTAGATGCGCCAGTCGTCCTCGGACATGTACTTCGGGTTGAGGTACGTCGAAAGGAAAAACCGGCCCCGCCCGACTGCCATGGCCGCGTGATTCGCGAAGCCCGGCTCGTCGTCGCAGTGGACGATGTCGAAGTACTGCAGCGCGTTCTGTGGCAGCCAGATTTCGTCGAGCGAGCTGAAGATGAAGTACTCGCGCGCGCTGGTGTGGGCTTCGCGATAATCCGGCGCCGGCGTGAAAGCCAGCGGGCAGTCGCCACCGGCGTTGCCCCACACCGTATCGGAATACTTGATGATCCAGGGGCTGATGTAGTTGGCAAAGGAATTGAGGTAGGTGGGCTCGGTCACCAGCCGCGGGTCGGCTTCCTTCGAGACCTGAAGCAGCTCGAGCGAGTGCTCGGCGATCGGTTCCACCGAATCCTCTCCGGGCAGGAGGTCGTGATGCGCCGTGTCTTCGCGGGCCACGAGGCCGTCGTACTTGATGTGGCCGAAGTGATTTTCGCGGATCAGAGCGCGCAGTTGCGCCTTGGTCTCCTCGCGGTATTTCGGGTCGGCAATGGAAACGCCCTTTGCCCAGGGCCACGACCTGTCCGTCTCCGGGTTCGCCAGCACCGAATACCCGTGCTGCTTCCCCCACTCGTAGTCGAAGTTCGGCGGGTATTCCTCGCCGGGCGACATCCACAATCCGGGCTGGCCGCCGGCCGCCTCCACAATGGCCCGCATGTCGTCGAAGCCATGGGGCAGGTTCTTGCGGTCGATCCGCCAGATGCTTTGCGGATCGTTCCAGCCCGCATCGGTTGCGATGATGTCGAAGAAGACGCCGCGCTTGTCGAACAGCTTCTCCTTCAGGCTGCGCATGAGTGCCAGGTAGTCGTCCTGCTTCACCAGGAGCGGCAGAGTCCACCACGAGTTGTAGCAGGCCACCCAGCGCGGAGCTGCCAGCCGGATGTCCTCGATGTAGCGCAGGAAGGCTTCCCTCACGCCGCCGCGCACGGATACCCCGGCGACGGTCGAACGCAAATCGACCCACTCCGCTCCGATCCTGCGGCCGCCCGGCCTGCTGCGCAGAACGAAGCCGTCGCGGCCGTAGCGGTTGAACGCGGCCACGAACTCAACGCCCGCCCAGAGGTGATCGCAGAAGATCGGGTGACTGCCATACGGAAGCGAGTCCGCCCGCATCGATGACCAGTCGCGGCTCACGCCGCGCCAGTTGTCCAGGTCCGCGCGCATAAGCCGCCAGCGTTCCGCGGAGCCCGGGCGCCGTACCGAGATCTGCTTGCGCAGGTAAGCCGCGCGCGCCGGCAGCGTATACCGTACGCGGACCTCGACGGCGGGCGCACCGGCCGCGTAGACCAGTTCAATTGCGTCCCCGGTCCGGCCGGCTCTTTGGAGCCCCATGCCTGCGGGGCCGATGGTGCGGCCGCCCTCGAATTCCAGTTCGAAATGATCCAGCGGCAGATCGATTTTCGAGTTGTTGATCTGGTCGGTAAACTCCACCGCTGAGAGCCTTCCGGCCGCCCGTGTGACTTTGAACCGCAGCCAGGCATTCCGGAGTTCCAGTTCCGGCCCGCCGGCAGGCTCGGCCAGCGCGGGTGCAGCCGTCACCGCGAGCAGCGCCTTCGCGCAATCACGTCGCGTCAGTCCCTTTTCCATAGCCTTCTTCTCCGTGCGCGGCTGCGTATTCCACGCCGCGTGTTTACCGAATCTCCATCGGGCCGAACGCGGGCGCGCCCAGTTTCAGTTCGGCATGGCCGTCCGCCTTGCGCTGAACCACCTGGTCGTCAGTGAGGCCGCTCTCGATTTGCAGCGCCTGCCCGCAGAGAATCTCGGCGCACATCAGCGGTAAATGACGGCGTTGACACCCGGTTCCTCCCGGGGGAGTGACGAACCAGCTTACAACCGTCGGGACGCCCGCGACGTGGCGCGGTCTTGCCGCCGCTCCTGCTGCTCCGCATCTGCCGCCTGTGTTCCTGGTATCCTGGCTGCTTCCCCCGAGCAGAGAATCCCAGCATGCTCATCGAAGAGCAGATTTCCGAGCGGCGCGAACGCGCGAAAAGCACCATCGCCCGAATCCTGATGCGGCCGCATGGCCAGGTATTCGGTGACTACCAGATCAAGTCCACGAGCGGCAAGACATACCGGGTTGCCCTGCGAAGCGCCGGTCTGTTTGAGAATTTCTGTTCGTGCCCGGACTTCGCTGTGAACACCCTGGGCACCTGTAAACACATCGAGGCTTTGCTGATCAGGGTACAGCGGCGCGGCGGCAAGCTCGCTCGCGCGGGCTTCACACGCAACCGCGCGTCGATATCCCTGCAGTACGGCGAACGGTTGGAGGTACGCCTTCGGCTGCCCGATTCGCCCTCGGCCGGGCTTCTCTCACTCGCGGCGGAGCATTTCGATGCGGCAGGCCTTCTGCGGCCGGAGTCCTACGGGCGGTTCGCGACGGTGCTGGAGCGGTTGCGCGCGTCGGACGACCAGGCCGTGGTTTACAGCGACGTTCTGGAATTCCTGGACCGTGAGAACGAGATTGCCGAGGGGTTGAAATGGGAACGCCAGTTGCTCTCCCAACTGCAGCGAGGCAGGGATCCGCTGGCGGACGTCCTGAAGACTAAATTGCTTCCCTACCAGGTCCGGGGCGCCCTGTTCGCGGTCGGCCGCGGCCGCGTGGTCCTGGCGGACGACATGGGATTGGGCAAGACCGTCCAGGCGCTGGCCGCCGCGGAACTGCTGCGCCGTCACCGGGGCATTCAATGCGTCCTCGTGATCGCCCCGGCTTCGGTCAAGTACCAGTGGAAGACGGAAATCGAGAAGTTCACGAGCCTGCCCGCGCAGGTCATCGACGGCCTGCTTCCGCGGCGTAAGACACTCTATGCCGCACCGGCGTTTTTCAACCTGACCAGCTACGAAGTGGTTCTCAAGGACCTCGAGTACATGCACCGGATGCAGCCGGATCTGATCATACTCGACGAGGCGCAGAGGATCCGGAACTGGGCCACCGCGACCGCGCGCACCATCAAACAGTTGAAGAGCCGATATGCGTTCGTGCTGACCGGCACGCCGCTCGAAAACAAGCTGGAGGAACTCTTCTCCGTGGTAGAGCTCGTGGACGGCCGCCGCCTGGGTCCGGCGTTTCGATTCCTGAAAGAACACCGCGTTGAAGACGACCACGGGCATCTTCTGGGGTACCGCGGCCTGGACCGCATTCACCAGCAACTGGAGCCGATCCTGCTGCGCCGAACGCGGGCGGAGGTCCTCACCCAACTGCCGCCCCGCACCGACCAGATCTTCCGCGTGACCATGACGAAGGAGCAGGCTGAGCCTTACTCGGAGCAGAGCGACATCCTGGCCTCGTTGATGCGCAGGTGGGAACGCCAGGGCTGGCTCTCCGAAATCGACCTCCGCCGTATCACCTGCTGCATTCAGAACATGCGGATGCTGTGCAATTCCACCTTCTTATTCGACAAGGCGACTCACCACTCGCCCAAGTTGGAGGAGTTCCGCGAGATCATCCGCGAACTGGTGCTGGAGGAGAACCGCAAGGTAGTGGTCTTCAGCGAGTACGAGCGCATGACCCATCTTGCGGGAGAGGAGCTTGCCAAGTTGAGCATCGGGTTTGTTTCCTTGCACGGCCTCGTCCCGGCGCGGAAACGAGGGGCGCTGATCACTCGTTTCCGCGAGGATCCTGCGTGCAAAGTGTTCCTCTCCACGGACGCGGGTGGAGTCGGGCTCAACCTGCAGGCGGCTTCGGCGGTCGTCAACTTCGAGCCTCCCTGGAATCCCGCGCGGCTGGAACAGCGGATCGGGCGCGTGCATCGAATGGGACAGCAGCGTCCCGTGCAGGTGATCCACTTTCTCACCTCCAACTCGATCGAGGAGCGCGTTTGGGAGACCGTGAGACTGAAGAAGTCCCTGTTCGCCGGAGTGTTCGATTCTCCGGCAGCCGAGATCAGCTTCGCCGCGCTCGGTAAGAAGAGCGTCCTGCAGGCGGTCAAGGAGGTATTCGCCGGCCAACCGGACAGACCCAAACCGGCGATCGCAGCGGCGCCTCCCGTGCCGGCGCCTGTCGCTCAGCGACCGGCGCCTGCGCCCGCGGTGGCAGCGCCTCGCCCTGATTTCACTCCCACTCAGCGGCAAACTCCCCAGCCTGCGCCGGCAGCGGAGCCTCTGGCCGGAGCGGCAGCCAACTTGCTGGAAGCGGGCATCCGTTTTCTCGAAACCCTGGCGTCGCCGGCCGGTGCCGCTTCCGACGTGACTTCCGGCAGTCCGATCCAACGCTGGCTATCCACCGCGATCCAGCCTGATCCGCGCACCAACCGGCCGGTGCTTGCGCTGCCGTTGCCGGAGTCAATCACGCGCGAGCGGCTGGCCGGGGCGTTCGCGGGTCTGCTGGCTGCGCTGAGCGGGCCGCGTTGAGCGTACATCTCCCCGTGCCCAGCGGCGATTGGAACGCCGCTCCGTGATAGGATCCTCCCTTCGGTCGAAGTGCATTCGGTTGGCCCGGGAGACGCCAGTGCATCCCAAGAATCGAGAGGCGTTGGAGGCGCGGGTGATCCGAGCGGCGGAGGCCGCTTTGGCGCGCCGGCAATACGTGAGCGCGATCGACGTCCTCACCGGCATGGGGCTGCTGACGCCCTCGCATGTAGAGTCTTGGCGCAAGGGGCGCATCGACTTCCTGGAGCGCGTGATCCACGGAAACCTCAAGAAGATCAGTGCCTCGATGGCGACGTTCCGCCGGTGGGCCCGGGAGAAGGGGCTCCAGCCCAGCGAAACCCGTTACGTCCGCAAGACTCGTGTGGGGTCCGTGGATCTGCAGTTCAGTAAGAGTGGAAACCCTGGGATCGAGAAGCTCTACCGCACGCACTATATATCGCCCGCACTCTCAGAGCGCAAACGGATGCAGCTCGTAGAGAAACTCAATCAGGCGAAGAAACCGGTCGTCTTCGAAGTCCTGCGCGACTCACAGTGTTCGGAGTGCGGAGTCGAACTCCCGCAAGGCAGCTTTCTCTTCCTGGAAGTGGAGCAAGCTCTTTGTCTCGCCTGCGCGCGCATGAACGATCTCGAGTACCTTCCCGCCGGCAACCACGCTCTGACGCGGCGGGCAGCCAAGTACAGCGGACGCACCGCCGTAGTTGTACGGTTCAGCCGGTTGCGGGAGCGCTACGAACGCCAGGGAATTCTGGTTGAACCCGCCGCGCTCGAAAAAGCAGAGGACGAGTGCGCGCTCGATGCCGATGAGAGGGCGCACGAAAGGTCGGTGAGAGCCGCTGCCGCTCTCGAGCAGGACCGCCACTTAGCGGCCCGGATGACTGGACAGATCATGAAGCTGTTCCCGGGTTGTTCGCTGGAGGAGGCGGCGGCCATCGGGCGCCACACGAGCGCGAGGGGCAGCGGGCGCATGGGCCGGACCGCCGCCGGCAGGAATCTGGACGAGCAAGCGCTGACCTTGTCCGTGACGGCCGCTATCCGTCACCGCCACACCAATTACGACTCACTACTCGCCTCCGGCCTCGATCGCGTCCTCGCCCGGCACGAGGTGGCCGACCGAGTGCAAGGGATTCTGCAGGGGTGGAGAAACCCGAACTGAGTTCGCTCCAGCCGTTGCGGCCGGAGAGTGGAGTTTCTACATCTCAGCACGGCATTCCTCGGGCTCCGCTGCCCTTGCGCTCCCAACTCAACATTCCTCGCCTCGTATCAGGGCATGGCTTCAGCCGTGCCGCAAAGGCTGCCAATTACGGGGCTTTAGCCAATGTGGCATTTCTGTTCACCAGGTACGCGAAGTCATGCAGCCGGAGCTTGTCCATCGCTATGTGCGAACCAAGCACCTCGATCATCAAGGTGGCGTTGCATTCCGACTGCAACACGGGACGCCTTTGGTTCGTCTTCGTGGTGACGAAGAACGTTCGCTGCCCAACCCAGCCATCACCGGGCTGAAGCCCGATTTCTTTCCGTAACGGTGCGGCACGGCTAAAGCCATGCCCTGATACAAAGCCAATCACATCCTCATGCGCTCCCAAATGTAGAAACTCCAGGCTCCGGCCGGCGCGGTCGGAGACGGACCGGGACTCGGGGGCCGTTGAGCAGATCGAAGATGAGCTTGCGACTTGGCTACGCTACTTGCCCCGTGGCGGATTCCAGCGCATCACCGCGCCTTGCTCGACGAGCTTGCGCGTGAGCGCGGCTGTGTCGATGGATTGAACGGGTCCATTGGCATTGATCGCCATGCTCGCGGCGAGCCCCGCAGCTTGGCCGACGATCATGTATTGCGGCTCCATCCGGAGCGAAGAGTACGCGACGTGCGAGGATGACATGCAGACTGGAACCAGCAGATTGGTCGCTTGGTCGCGCTTCGGGAGCATCACGCGGTAGGGGATCTGATAGGGTGTGACGGCGACCTGCATGTCGCCCTCGTTCTCGACGGCGCCGTCGGCGGTGGCGATCCGCTGGACGTTGTGCGAGTCGCTGTTGTAGGAACCCATGCCTATGGGGTCGGGCTTCGTGAGATCGGTCTGCAGATCGCGCTGGATCATGACGTACTCGCCGATCATGCGGCGGGCCTCGCGCACATAGAGCTGATGCGGCCAGTTGCCGGTGTCCACGAACTCATCCTTGGCCAGGCCCCAGGAGTTGACTTCATCCCGGAGCACCTTGGGCACGCGCGGGTCGTGAGCCAGGAACCAGAAAAAGCCCTGGACATAATTCACGTGGTCCTGCCAGATCCCGGCGCGGCGCTGGTAGGAGGCTTCAGGGTAATCCCAGCTCTTGCCGATGTAGTCGGTCGAGAAGGCGCCGTTGTTGTTGACGTCGGTTTTCCGCTTCACGGTGCGGTCGGGCTTACAGAGCTGGTCGAAATTGCGAGGCTTGCCGGCCTGCTTGGTCTGCGCGGCAATCAAGCGAGCGAGCAACTCGTATCGCTTCGCATCGTAATTCGACGGCTTGGGGTAGGGCACCTGGTTCGCGCGGTCGTCGGTGAGACACAGGCGGAAGTTGTACGCCTGGACTTTCTTGTCGGCGGAATTGGCGGCGCCGCGCGGGCCGGGCGAAATCTCCGGCAGCAACCGGTGGTTTGCGTCGTACGCCTCGACGCGGATCAGGAACTGGTGGTAGGGCGTGCGGTCGCGCACGCCGGCCAGCGATTCACCGTACTGCTCCGAGCCCTCGCGGCCCCAGGTGTAGGACACACCCCCCTGCGCCAGCAGGTCGCCTTCGTAAGTGGCATCGACGAAGATGCGGCCACCGTAGGGCTCGCCGTTCTCCATCGTGACCTCTGTGATGCGAGTGCCCGTCTTCTCCACGCCGGTTTTCTCGCGAAGACGGCGCCCGAACAGTACGGTGACCTTAGCCTCGCGCAGCATCTCTTTTAGGATGTCCTCGCCTGCGTGCGGCTCGAAGTACCACTCCGTGTGGCCTGTGACTCCGTAGTGCCGCGAGATGCGGCGAAAGAACTCGAGCGAGTAGCCGCCAATGACTTCTTGCTTGCCGTAGTCGGTGAATGACAGGCCGCCGGTGAGCATTCCGCCCACATGTTTGCCGGGCTCGAGCAGTACGGCGCGTTTCCCTTCACGGCCGGCGCTGACGGCCGCCATAGCGCCGCCTGCGGTTCCGCCGTAGACAACCACATCAAAGGTCCGAACCTGCGCTGCGGCGGAGCCTGCGAGCAAGGCAGCGGTGAGTGCGAGCAGTATCGGTTTCATCTCACGTGAGGGTATCGCAACGGAGCGGCCCGGGTACAGGACCGTTCGCGCCAGCGCCGCGTTTGCCCGTGGCGAGGAGCCGCTCGGAATCTCGCGGCGATCGCGCCGGTGTGCAATTAACGGCCCGCAGGAAAACCGATTGCTCTCCATGGACCCACCGGGTGTGCGACAAGAAAGTGGGGATTCTGTAGTGTCCAAATCAAAGCTCGTAAGAGCGCAAGAGAGTAGCCCATGGCGTGAGCCATGGGGAGTCGCCAG
>Ga0209777_10001129_pt1 | contig 40284 bp, 25 predicted proteins | sample FrelakmetHBP12HB_FD_187147 | JGI IMG/M metagenome (GOLD analysis project Ga0209777, IMG submission 187147) | Freshwater lake sediment microbial communities from the University of Notre Dame, USA, for methane emissions studies -HBP12 HB (SPAdes)... | ecosystem: Environmental > Aquatic >...
CTTGTCCGTTTCCAGGAGACGGACAAGGCCGTGACGCTGGGTACTCGCAGGCTCACGGTCATCCTGTCCAAGGCCGACGGCCGAATCCAGTATCTCACAGCCGAGGACAAGGCCATCCTCAAGGAAGAGGGCAAGGCCGTCCTGACGCCCGTGGAATACCCACATGAGAAGGCGTTTCACGTCCAACAGGCCTTCAAGCTGACGGCAGAGGAGGGGGTGTATGGCCTTGGCCAGCACCAGTCCGGGTACATGAACTATCGCGGGCGGACCGTCAACCTGGTGCAGTCCAACACCGAGGCGGTCACCCCGTTTCTGATCTCGACCCAGGGGTATGGGATACTGTGGGACAACCCCTCCAAGACCGTATTCGAGGACAACAAGGACAAAGCCTCGTTCTGGTCCGACGTGGCCGACAACGTGGACTACTACTTCATCTACGGCCCAGGCATGGATACGGTCATTGCCGGGTACAGGGACCTGACCGGCCAGGCGCCGATGTACGGCAGGTGGGCCTACGGCTACTGGCAGAGCAAGGAGCACTACAAGGACCGCGACGAGGTCCTGGGCATCGCCCGCCAATACCGTGAAAAGAAGATCCCTATTGACAACATAGTCCAGGACTGGAACTACTGGGGAGGCAACGAGAACTGGGGCGGGATGTTCTTTGACGAGACCAGATACCCCAGGCCCAAGGAGATGGTCGACCTGCTTCACGATCAGAACTTCCACATGATGATCTCCGTCTGGCCTGCGCTGGGCCCCAACACGCCGATCTTCAAGGACATGGATAGTCACGGCTACCTGTACAACCAATTCGGCTGGGCCGGATTCAAGTACTACGACGCCTTCAACCCGGCAGCCAATCAGTTGTATTGGGACTATCTGAAGAAGGGCCTTTACCCCACTGGGATAGACGCCTGGTGGATCGACTCGACCGAGCCGGACGTGGTCAATGCCCTGACCAAGGAGGCCACCGAATACGAGATGAAGAAGCTCGGCGCCAACTATGTGGGCTCCTGGGCCAGGACCATGAATGCCTTTTCCCTGGAGATGATGGACGCCCTGTACAAGAACCTCCGCCACGAGAGCGACCAACGGCGGGTCTACCTCCTCACCCGTTCGACCTTCGCAGGCCAGCAGCGGGCCGCTGCAACCACCTGGTCCGGTGACATTGGGGCCAACTGGGACGTGTATAGGAAGCAGATCTCCGCAGGGATCAACCACTCCATGGCCGGCATTCCCTACTGGACCTGCGACATCGGGGCCTATGTCATCGGCAGTTACGGGGGCGTCTTCTCCAATGGCGGCAAGGACCCCGCGTATCAGGAGTTCTACGCCCGGATGTTCCAGTTCGGGACCTTCTGCCCCATCTTCCGTGCGCACGGCTCTGAGACCCCGCGCGAGATCTGGGAGTTCGGCGAGTTCGTCGAACCTATGATCAAGTTCGACAACCTCCGGTATAGGCTGATGCCCTACACCTATTCCCTGGCCTGGCAGGTCACGCACGACGGGTATACGATCATGCGGGGCCTACCCATGGACTTCCCCAAGGACAGGAAGACCCATTCTATCGATGACCAGTTCATGTTCGGTCCTGCCCTCATGGTCTGCCCTGTGACCGAATACATGATCCACAGGCCGCCTGAGGACAGCGTCCTGATCTCGCCCGAGCACTTCAAGACCAAGGACGGCAGACCAGGCCTGACTGCCACTTACTACAACGACGTGGAGTTCAAGGAACAGATACGCCAGCAGGTAGAGCCCAACATCAACCTCTTCTGGTACACGGGCTGGCCCGACTTCATCACAGACCCGACGTTCTCCATGCGGTGGGAGGGCAAGCTCATCCCCACACAGACCGGTCCGCACCGGTTCCACATGAAGAGCTTCGGGCCCAAGCGGGTGTACCTGGACGGCAAGGAGCTGCCCTGCAACTACTGGTCCGTGGAGTTCTACACCGTGCCGGTGGACCTCCAGGCCGGCAAGGAATACGACTTCAAGTTCGAGACCTCCAATGCAGTGGCAGGGGCATTCAGGGCCCAGCTCTATTGGAAGACCCCCGAGATCTACGCCCGAGAAAAGGCCCCGGCAGAGAAGAAGGACCAGACCCGACCGGTGTACCTGCCCGCGGGCGCCAAGTGGACGGACTTCTGGACAGGCCGGACCATCGCAGGCGCCCAGCGAATCATGGCAGATGCGCCCATCGACAAGATCCCCTTGCTCGTCAGGGCCGGCTCCATCATCCCGATGGGACCATTCGTCCAGTACGCTGCCGAGAAGCCTGCAGACCCGATCGAATTGCGTATCTACCCCGGTGCCAGCGGCAGCTTCACCCTGTATGAGGACGAGAACGACAACTACAACTACGAGAAGGGCGTATACGCCACGATCGCCTTCCATTGGGACGATGCCAAACGCCAGCTCACGATCGAAGACCGCAAAGGCGAGTTCCCAGGCATGTTGAAGGATCGCACCTTCAACGTCGTGCTCGTCAGGAAGAATCACGGCACAGGCATCGAGGTGACAGACAAACCGGACAAGGTGGTCTCGTACAAAGGGGCCCAGCAGGTCGTGCAGTTCGAGAGGCCTTGACCGCACAGGGGAGGATATAGTCTCTGTCAACAACGCATTGCTCTGTCCTGCCTACCCTGCTATAATGGCGGCTGTCAGGATGATCTGGTGGTCTCCCCTTCGGGAAGGACGATCACGGTGAATCCCAAGAGCCCAAACATCCCTTCGGCTATGGTCAAGTGATCGGGTCGTCATTGGGATGGGATCTCTGGGATTACCCGGATCGAAATGCGTACGGCGGCCCCGGAATCACAATGGTTCTCGCTGGACGAAGAAGTGAAGCCTGTGAGACAACTACGGATGTGGAGAGACGACCCATGGCTTGTGCGAGTCATTCCCGTTCACCTTTGAGGCGTTGAAATGGAACAGGAAGTTGGTTCATCGCAGCGAGATGTTGTTGCGTCCAGCAGACCTCCGGATGCGAACCGGGTAGCAGTCAGTGGGGATTCGCCGAGTCGTCTGGAAGTCCAAAACATGATTCTGGAAGCCAAGCTTGATATTGCCCAGAGAAAGATTGCCCTGATTCTTGGCTTGCTAGCATTGTTGGGTGTGATCCTACCTTTCGTGAATTCCCTTCAGCAACAAGGCCGCATAGACAGGGAAATAGCGAGAATGGAGAGCCGCTTCCAGGAACTAGTAGGAAAACAACTGAGAAAGCCGGAGATCGTGTGTAGAGATGGTGACAAACCATTGGCAGACAGTGTTGTGCAGGTCACACGCAGTTCGGACACCTGGTATGTCATAGTTGTGCAGAACATAGGAGATGGCACGGCCACCAGTCTCGACATCTATGCCTACCTCAAGGACATTCCGCTCGCGTTTATTGACGACCTTAGCGTGTACGGTTCATGGAAGCAATGTCCTTGTGACGAGCCCACTTTCAAGTACAAGTACCTAGTGGGTAGCTATGACCATCTATCTGCCAAAGACGTGGCCTATGTGGAACTTGCATTGCGGAATTGCCAGGATGCTTTTGAGAGTCCAGCTATGCTCAAGGTATTCTATGGCGAACCTCAGCCCATCAAGGTGCCCTTCACGCTGGTGGCTAATAGAAGTCCTGTGCCATGAACACCGTGACGACCATCGACCTACGCCCTGCATGCTGGGTTAGACCTTATGGTAGCAATCAGCCATTGACCTGAAGGGCTGCTTGGGTAGACCGCCGATCATGGCCAGGCCCATTCGAATCGAGTACCAGGGCGCGGCTTGCCACGTGACGATGCGGGGCAACGGCTGGCGGGTTGTCTTTGAGGATGATTCGGATCGCGGGTGGTTCGTGGCCAACTTGGCGGAGAGTGTGGGTTTTTTCGAGATGCGGCTGCACCTATACTGCTCATGACCAGCCACGTCCACGTGGTCCTGGGCACGCCAAGGGCGAATCTGAGTCGTTTCACGTAATGTCTTGAGTGGGGCGGCGGTGAGCATGCAGCTCAGAAGGCTCACCGAGTCGGTCGCAAGGGACCCGAGTCTGGGCAAGTGGATCGCGAAGATGGAGTCGAGACTCCAGAAGTGAGACCGAGATTTGCGATTCAAGTTGACCGCAGTCTATCGTAGCCAGGTAGGTCTTGTCTTGGATTCACCTGCCGAGTAGACTCTTGGCCGCTATGGCTGTGCATGGACAATGACCGTCTCCGCTGAAAGGACCCCAAACATGCATACGAGAACGATGAGTCATCAACGATGGGCCGTCGGCATCCTGGCCGCAGCCTTGATGGTGTGCCAGGTGGCGGCGTCTGTCACTGCTAAACACACGGACTTCAGACCCGGAGAGACCTGGACCGACGCCAATGGGGCGCCCATCAATGCCCATGGCGGTGGTGTGCTCTACCACGACAGGGTGTACTACTGGTACGGGGAGATCAAGACCGGCAAGACCTGGATGCCGGAATGCAACCGCAGTTGGGGCGGCACGCGTGTGGAATCGCGGGGGGTGTCGTGCTATTCATCCACGGACCTGCACAACTGGAAGTACGAGGGGAACGTGTTGCCTGCGGTGCAGGACGATCCCAACCATGAGCTGTACAAGAGCAAGGTCTTGGAGCGGCCCAAGGTGTTGTACAACCGGGCCACGAAGAGATTCGTGATGTGGCTCCACGTGGATTCGGAGGACTACGCACTGGCCCATGCCGGGGTCGCGATTAGCGACTCAGCCACAGGTCTGTTTAGGTACGTCGGGAGTTGCCGCCCGGACGGAGCGATGAGCAGGGACATGACGGTGTTCATGGATGATGACGGCAAGGCATACCTGTTTCATGCATCAGAGAACAACGCCACCATGCACATCTCCCTGTTGACGGACGACTACCTCAGGCCGGCGGGGCGTTTCGTGCGGGTGTTCGAGGGAAGGTCCATGGAGGCCCCGGCCGTGTTCAAGTTCAAGGGACGCTACTACCTGATGGCATCTGGCTGCACGGGCTGGGCGCCGAATGCGGCAAGGTCTGCGAAGGCGGATTCCATCTGGGGCCCTTGGAAGGAATTGGGCAATCCGTGCCGTGGCCCTGAGGCGGACGTTACGTTCCGCGGGCAGAGTATGTACGTCCAGCCCGTGGCGGACAGGCTGGGTACCTTCATATTCATGGGGGACCGCTGGAATCAGAACGACCTGCCGGACTCGCGGTATCTCTGGCTCCCGGTAAGGTTCACAGACCAAGGCTTTGAAGTGCCGTGGCAGGATACGTGGAGTCTGGGTATGGCGAGTGCCTCCTTGCCGCAATCGCCTTCGACCCCTGGGAAGTGACGTTTGTGACGACCTTTCTTCGGGGCCCGGATCAACCCTGATCCGGGCCCCGATACGCGTGTTCACTCGCGTCCAGCAGGTCACGTTCACGGAGAACTAGGGTGAGCTATCCTGTTCGAGGCAGGTCATCGTATTTCGGTCTGCGCGTATGCGCAAATCTCAGGGTGCACCACAGGATTGGCACAACGGCCGCAAAAGAATAGAAAACGAATCCTGCTGTCATTATGATGGCACGAAATACGTGAAGATCATCGTGCCCCGTCAACCTGGAGGTATAGCAGTGAAGAGACGATCCATGTCACTCGCGTCGGTTCTCATGTCTGTCGTCTGCGCGTCGTCTTGCCCTGGTCCGGCCTTGGCAGAGGCCGGCGGAGGAGATCAGTTCCTCGATGGAATCGGGGAGACCGCCCTGATTGCTCGCTATGTGTTCAAGGGCAATGCAGACGATTCGTCCAGGAACAGCCTCCATGCGACCCTGCATGGGACCAAGGCCGCTTATGTACAGGACAGCCGGTTCGGGCAGGTCCTGTCCCTGCCGGGGGGCAGTGACGGCGGCTACGTCCAGATCCCAGGGAAGGCCCTGGTCGGCGTAGACACGGTCAGCGTGACCGGCTGGGTTTGCGTCAGGGACAGCTCCGAGTCGTGGCAGAGGTTCTTTGACTTTGGACAGGACACCACCCGCAACTTCTTCTGCACGCCGATCGGGGAGGATCCCTGCGAAGGCTATCGTGCCCGCATCACGGCCACCGGCTGGACTGAGGAGCAGGGCCCCGTGGTATCGCGTATCGCCATCAACCAGTGGGTGCACTTGGCCGTGGTCCTGGATACAGCCAAGAAGACCCTGGGCATCTACGCGGATGGCGTCAGGGTGGGGCAGGTCACTGGGGTGACCCAGACCCTGGAGGAGGTCCTGAACCAGGGGGATGCCTCTGCGAATCGGCTGTACATAGGCAAGTCCCAATACGACAGTGACCCAGACCTCAACGCCAAGGTCCATGACGTCCGTATCTACAGCATTGCCCTGACGGACCCCCAGGTGGCCACGATCCGCAACAATGCCTTGTCCGGTGACGTAGGGGCTGCCCCCCATGGCGGCCCTGGGCAGGCACAGTCGCCTACCCCCGCAACAGGGGGCGCAACCCCGCCCAATGCATCGCAGTTGATCGGCGTGCCCGACATCACGGCAGAGACGATTGTGGGGTGTCTGCCGCGTCTGCCCTACAGCATTCCGGGGTCGTACCGTGATGGTGCAAAGGGCCCGGCGGTGCGCGTGATCTGGCCTGCGCCTACGGACAACGAGCAGGTCCTGAAGACCGGCACCTACACGGTGACCGGTGCTGTGCCGGGCACGACGTTCCAGCCCAAGGCCACAGTGACTGTGAAGGCGGCGCCAGACAAGGCCGCAGACCACGGCCCGCAGCGCAGCCTGGAGCCGTTCCCCCTGGGCCAGGTGGTGCTGAACCAGGATGACAACGGCCGTGACACCCAGTTCATCAAGAACCGTGACAAGTTCATCCTGACCCTGGCCAAGACCAATCCCGACAGTTTTCTCTATAATTTCCGCGAGGCCTTTGGCCAGGCCCAGCCTGAAGGGGCCAGGCCCCTGGGCGGCTGGGATAGCCAGACCACACGTCTACGCGGCCACGCCAGCGGCCACTACCTGTCTGCCATAGCCCAGGCCTATGCCAGCACCACATACGATGAGTCGCTCCATGCCAATTTCATGCAGAAGATGAATACCATGATTGACACCCTGTATGACCTTGCACAGAGGTCAGGCAGACCGGCCAAGGACGGGGGCCCGTGCAATGCCGATCCGACGGCCGTTCCACCCGGACCGGGCAAGGCCGGCTATGACTCCAACCTGAGCAAGGAAGGCATCCGGACCGACTACTGGAATTGGGGCAAGGGCTTCATCAGTGCCTACCCGCCGGATCAGTTCATCATGCTGGAGAAGGGGGCCATGTATGGCGGCAGCAACGCCCAGATCTGGGCCCCTTACTACACCCTGCACAAGATCCTGGCCGGCCTGCTCGACTGCTACGAGGTGGGCGGCAACAAGAAGGCCCTCCAGGTCGCAGAGGGCATGGGCCTCTGGGTGTACGACCGGCTCAAGGTCGTGCCCGCGGAGACCCGCATCAGCATGTGGAATCGCTACATCGCAGGTGAGTACGGGGGCATGAACGAGGTGATGGCACGCCTTCACAGGATCACGGGCGATCAGAGGTTCCTGGATTGTGCCCGGCTGTTCGACAATACCAACTTCTTCTTTGGTAACGCCGAGCACGCCCACGGCCTGGCCAGGAACGTGGACACCCTTCGCGGCAAGCACGCCAACCAGCATATCCCGCAGATCACCGGTGCCGTGGAGACCTACAAGGGCACTGGCGACGTCCAGTACTACCAGATTGCAGACAACTTCTGGGACATCTGCACCCACTGCTACATGTACAGCATCGGCGGGGTGGCAGGGGCCAAGAACCCCAACAACGCCGAGTGCTTCACGGCCCAGCCCAATACCCTGTTCGCCAACGGATTTGCCAACGGCGGACAGAATGAGACCTGTGCCACCTACAATCTGCTCAAGCTCAGCCGCCAGCTCTTCCTGTTCGACCAGGACGGCAAGTACATGGACTACTACGAGCAGGCCCTGTGCAACCACATCCTGGCCTCTGTGGCGGAGAACGATCCAGGTAACACCTACCACGTCCCGCTCAATCCAGGTGCCCGCAAGCAGTTCAGCAATGCGGAGATGGACGACTTCACCTGCTGCAACGGTACGGCCCTGGAGAGCAATACCAAGCTCCAGGACTCCATCTACTTCAAGGGTACGGACAACAAGACCCTGTATGTCAATCTCTATGTGCCCTCCACCCTGACCTGGCCGGATCGCAGCGTCGTGGTCCGGCAGGGGACCAACTTCCCGTATGCGGACACGACCAGGCTGACCTTCACGGGCAGTGGGGCGTTTGACGTCAAGGTGCGTGTGCCCAGATGGGCCGACCATGGCTTCTTCGTGAAGGTCAACGGCCAAGACCAGACAGTTGAGGCCAGGCCGGGCACCTATCTGACCCTCAGTCGCACCTGGAAGGACGGAGACACCGTGGAACTGCGGATGCCGTTCCACTTCTACCTGAGCCCTGTCATGGATCAGCCCAACATCGCCAGCCTCTTCTACGGCCCGGTCCTGTTGGCCGCGCAAGAGCCCGGGCGCAGCTCCACGTGGCGTCCCGTGACTCTCGATGCCGGCGACATCGGCAAGTCCATCACGGGCGATCCCAAGACCCTCCACTTCAGCACCAACGGCGTGGACCTCAAGCCCTTCTATGAGACGTACGGGCGCCACTCGGTGTATTTGGATGTGACGCTGAAGTAGGCCGCGGGACTTCATCTGGGCTAGTTGTGTAGAATGCCAATCATGGCCAGGCGGAGTCGAATGGAGGACGGCGCCGCGCCAGGGTAGGGGGTATCAGGCACTGGGTATCCCCTTTGCAGCGGCCATTCCATCTGCTATACTCCTGGCCATGGAAGCCGTGCTGTTCTCGATCGCGACGTTCTTCTCCACCTACCTGGGCGGTCTGCTCTCGTTGCGGCTCAAGGACAGGCTGCATGCCATCATGTGCTTTACGGCGGGAGTCCTGGTTGGCGTCTTCAGCTTTGACATTGTGCCGGAGATCATAGAGCAGGTAGAAGAATACCACTTTGACCCAACCGGGCCCATGGTCGCATTCGTGGTTGGCTATATGCTCTTCCACGTCTTGGAGAAGAGCATCCTGATCCATCACGCCCACGAGAAGCAGTATGCCGAGCACACCCATCCGCAGGTGGGAGTCCTTTCAGCCCTGGCCCTGGCGGGGCACAGTCTCATGGACGGCGTTGGCATCGGGCTTGGCTTTCAGACGGACGTCTCCGTGGGGATCTCGGTTGCGATCGCGGTGATATCACACGACTTCACAGACGGCATGAACACGGTCACGCTTCTGCTGGTGAACAAGAATACCCCGCGGAGGGCCAGATGGTTCCTGATGTTGGATGCCTTGGCTCCCATCCTGGGGGCCTGTTCGACGCTTCTCTTCAAGATGCCGCCGTATGCACTGGTCCTGTATCTGGGCTTCTTTGGCGGATTCCTGATGTACATAGGAGCCAGTGACATCCTGCCCCAGGCCCACAGCCAGCACAGCTCCATGAGGATGATCGGCCTGACCGCGCTAGGCCTGATCTTCATCTTCGTGGTCACGCGGGTGGTCTGAGTTGGGTCGCAGCGGGGTCAGACCCATCGTGGCAACTGACGCTTGACCTGCAGCAGGTAGGGTGTGCTCCGCACACCGATTCAAAGGCCTGGCTACTTCTCTTCCTCCAGGATTCGGCCCGTGTCGGTCAGCTTCAGGGTGATCGCATGGCCGCCCTTCTTGCCTTCCACCTCGTAGAAGGTCTTGCCGGCCTCGATCTCTCTGGAGGCCTTCAGCCCACCGACAGAGCCGAAATACCGCGACACAGCAGTCTTGACCGCTGCAGGCAGCGAGGCGAACGCCACGGTCTCCTCGGATGTGAGTACCTTGCCGTCCCCGGCTACATCGTACTCGACTTCCTTCGCCCCGACCGTGGCCTCAACGTCGTACACGACCGCACCGTGTTCCTCTGTCCTCTCGATCTTCTTGATGTGACCTCCGGCCGTTAGCCTCTCGATTGTCGCCCTGGCAGGGACGGGCACGTCTGACAGAGAGACGACCTGGGCGGGGGGCTCCTTCTTCGCCCCTTCGCCGGAGAGGGCACTGCATCCTGTGACCGCGATGACCAGGGTGGCAGCCAGCACACTGGCAAGAAGTTGGCGTCTCATTCTGACATCTCCTTTCTGTCCGGCGAGCCAGCGGTAACCCGTTGAGCCGACCTGGACGCGCGTCCACTCTACCGTCGCCCTGTGTCGGCTGCAAGGGGGCAGGCTCGCAGAAGACCTTGGCAAATCCGCAGGTCTTGGGTATAGTGAGACGCAACGTGAGGGCCTTGATATGGGCGTCAGGACGATCGTGCTCTTGGCAGTAGTCTTCACGGGCGGGGGACTGCTCTCTGCCCAGGGATCAGGCGGATCCTCGAAGGTCCGGGCCGATCCCCTCGACTTCCTGCACGACGTCAGAGGCAGGATGGATTCCTGGGGGTGCAGCGCTGCGGCCTGTCACGGCTCGGTAGGCGGAGGCAGCGGCCTGGAGCTGTCGCTATTCGGTGCAGACCCTCGCGCCGACTACGCGGCCCTGACCCGGTCCGGGAGGGGCCGCTACGTCAATGCCCTGGAGCCCAATGAGAGCCTGCTGCTGCTCAAGGCCAGCGATTCGGTCCGCCATCGAGGCGGAAAGGTGCTCCCGTGTTCCAGCGAGGACTACGCGATGCTGGGACAATGGATTGCCCAAGGCGCCATATGGAGCGATCCTGACAAGCCGGACGTGAGGTCCATAGAGGTCGGCCCTGCGGAGCGGACGTTCAAGAAAGGGCAGGCCCAGCCCTTGGCCGTCACGGCCGTGTTCTCCGATGGGACCCGCAAGGACGTGACGAGTCGGTCACGCTTTCGCGCCTCTGATCCACAGGTGGCGACCGCTGACAAGGCCGGCAGGATCGAGGCCGTGGGCATCGGCCAGGCCACGATCGTGGTGACGTACCTCCGCAAGGTCGCGATAGTCCGCGTGATCGTCCCACAGGACCTGCCTTTTCCGTTTCCCCAGGTCCAGACGGGCTGCCCGATCGACGCCCTGGTGACGGCGAGGCTCCGGCAACTGGGTATTCCCCCTTCTGAGCTCTGCCCTGACGGGGTATTCCTGCGACGGGTGTATCTGGACGTGACCGGGGCCCTGCCGACCGCAGATCAGGCCAGGGCCTTTCTGGTGGATCAAGACCCGCAGAAGCGGAGCAAAATCATCGATAATCTGCTGCAGAGTGAGGCGTTCGCCGACTTCTGGACCCTGAAGTGGGGCGACCTGTTGCGGATCAAGAGCGAGTACCCCAGTGACCTCTGGCCCAACGCCGTGCAGGCGTATCATCACTGGATTCGCGACGGCCTGCAAAGGAACGAGCCCATCGACCGGTTCGCCAGAGAGCTGTTGACCTCCAGCGGCAGCAACTTCCGGAGTGGCCCGGCCAACTACTACCGGGCGTTTCTCAAGAGAGACCCTCAGGACCTGGCAGAGGCGACCAGCCTGCTGTTCCTTGGCCAGCGTCTGAGCTGCGCCCGCTGTCACGCCCATCCGGTGGAGTCCTGGGATCGGATCGACAACCTGGGGATGGCGGCGTTCTTTGCCAAGGTCGGGTACAAGAAGACCCAGGAGTGGAAGGAGGAGGTCGTGTACTTCAACCCCAGGGGCGAGCTTCGCGATCCGGCAACCGGCGATCTGGTCAAGCCCACCTTCCTGGGCGGCAGGTCTCCGGCCCTGGCGGCCACGCAGGACCCTCGCGTCGCATTTGCCGACTGGTTGACCGACCCCAACAACCCCCTGTTTGCCCGGGCCATGGTCAATCGCGTGTGGTTCTGGCTCATGGGCCGGGGCATCGTGCACGAGCCGGACGACCTGCGTGCGACCAATCCGCCGGCCAACCCCGAGCTTCTCGACTACCTGGCCAAGGAGCTCGTGGATCACCGCTACGACCTCCGCCACATCTATCGGCTGATCCTCAACAGCCGGGCCTACCAGCTCTCTTCGGTCTGTTCCCAGTGGAATGCCTTTGACCAGGCCCACTTCTCTCACTACCTGATTCGGAGACTGGCGGCCGAGGTGCTTCTGGACGCCATCGGCCAGGTGACCCAGACCTCGGAGACCTTCTCCAGCCGCGTACCGGAGCCTTTTACGGTCCTGCCCGAGGGCGAGCGTGCGGTGGAGTTGCCCGACGGGAGCATCGGCACACCCTTCCTGGAGCTGTTCGGCCGGCCCTCGCGGGACTCCGGGTATGAGTCCGACAGGGACAATCGGACGTCTGTGGTCCAGGCCCTGCACCTGATCAACTCCCGCCACGTCCAGGGCAGGATCTCTTCCAGCCCCAGGCTGCGACAGTGGGCACAGTCAAAGCTGACCGATGCGGAGATCATCGAGGAGATCACCCTTTCGACGTTCTCTCGATACCCAACGGCCCAGGAGAGACAGACCGCCGTGGATTACATGGCTAGGGACTCCAAGGCGAGAGTCCAGGCCATGGAAGACGTGGTGTGGGCGATCTGCAATACCGAGGAGTTTCTCTTCAACCACTGAAGGGGAAGCGGCGTATGGTTGAATGGTCAAAAGGTTAAGTAGTTAAATGGTTAAAAGGTTAAATGAATAGGCAGGCACGGGTTGCGGGTGGAGGGGGATGGGCGACGGGCTGCGGCGGTGCGCTCACCCGCCGTGAGTTCATCCGGCTGGGCTCCGCGGGTGTTGTCGGGCTTGGCCTGGCCGAGGCCCTGGCGTTCGATGCCTGGGGCCAGACCGGCCCACAGGCCAAGGCCAAGGCCAAGGCCGTGATCCAGCTCTGGATGGGTGGAGGTCCGTCGCATCTGGACACCTTCGACCCCAAGCCGAATGCCGGCGAGGACTACTGCGGTCCGTACAAGAAGCCGATCGACACCAATGTGCCGGGCATCCGGATCGCCCAGACCCTGCCCAAGCTGGCCCGGTGCGCGGACAAGTACTCCATCATTCGCGGACTGACCCACGGGGTCAATGGCCATGAGACCGCCACCTACATCGTTCAGACCGGGACTCTGCCCTCGGGCGACCTGGTGTATCCGTCGATCGGCGCGGTGGTGGCCTTCAAGAAAGAGGAGTCCGGATATCCAGGACCCCTGCCTCCCTATGTCACGATCACCACTCCTCTGGGCCGGTTCTCCGAGGCCGGCTTCCTGGGGCCTCGCTATCGGCCCTTTGCCACGGGCGGCGACCCCGGCGCCACCCCCTTCACCGTGGAGGGACTGGCGTCACCCGGCATCAGCGACCAGCGGATGCAGGACCGTAGAGGCCTGCTTCGGTCGCTGGATACCCTGAGCCGCCAAGTCGAGGCGCCGTCCGGGCCTGCCTCGGCCCTGACAGAGATGCAACGCGACCAGCAGAAGGCCTATGACCTGCTGACGGGGGACGCCAAGAAGGCCTTTGACCTGTCGCAGGAGGCCGATGATCTGCGAGGGCGGTACGGCCGCCACTGGTTCGGCCAGTCGTGCCTGCTGGCCAGACGCCTGGTGGCCAGTGGCGTGCCCTTCGTCACCGTCAACTGGGGCGGGTGGGACACGCACAAGCAGAACTTCGAGAGGATGGACGTCATGCTCCCGCAGTTGGACCAGGGATTCTCCGCCTTGCTGGAGGACCTGGCCGGGCTGGGGCTCCTGGACACGACGATCGTGGTATGGTACGGCGAGTTTGGACGCACCCCCAAGATCGAGTGGAATTCGCCCTGGAACGGGGGGCGTGGCCACTTCGGCGACGCCTTCTCGTGCGTGGTGGCGGGGGGTGGGTTCCAGGGCGGGAAGGTGGTAGGTGCCACGGATTGGCGGGGAGAGAGGGTGGTGACCAGACCCGTGTATCCGTGGGACCTCTCTGCCAGTATCTACCAACTGCTCGGGATCGACCCGCACGGCACGCTCCCGCACCCGCGGGGATGCGTGGCCTACGTCACGCCGATCGCAGGCGGCAACGTCCAGAGCGGCGGGCTGTTGAAGGAGATCATGTGACGATCTCAAGTCTCCAACCTCGAATCCCGGAACCGAGATGGCGAGGTCGCAGTCGGGCCATGGTGATGGGGGTCTGGCTCGTCGCGGCGTCTGCTCAGGCTGGCGAGCCGCAGGCCGGCCCGAATCGGCAGGTGGTTATTCCAGTGCAGGCCAGCGATCCCGTCAGGGCCGTGGTTCAGACCGGCCCCGCTGCCCCGATTTTGGCCCTGGCCTTCAGTCCGGATGGGAAGACCCTGGCCCAGGGGGCCTACAAGGAGGTCCTGCTCTGGGACCTCGATGCCGCCAGCCTGGCCCGCCGCATCGGCCCGGGTGCCCACCAGGCGGGCGGGATACAGGGTCTGGTTCAGGCCGTGGTGTTCTTCAAGGATGGCACTCGCCTGGCCGTGGCTGAGGGTGTGGCAGCCAGGAGCGGGGCGGTTCGGATCTACGACCTCCGGTCCCTCCAAGAGAAGGCGGTCCTGGCAGGGCCGAACGATGTGGTGTACTGCCTGGCCATGGACGCGAACGAGAGGCGCCTGGCCGGAGGGACGGCAGACGGCAAGGTCTACGTCTGGGACGCCAATGACGGGCGACGCCTGGCCACGATCGATGCGCACACGGGTTGGGTCGAGGGTCTGGCCTTCAGTCCGGACGCAAACACCCTGGCCACGGCCGGTGCGGACAAGACGCTCCGCGTATGGGAGACCCGCACCTGGGCGCCGAAGTCGTCGATACCGCAGGCGGCTGCCGTGCACGATGTCACGTACAGCCCGGACGGTCAATTCCTGGCCGTCGCCGTGGGCGGGCCCCAGGAAAGGTCAGTCACCGTCCAGCGGGCGGACGTGCCCAGGCGACAGGTGGTCGGCACTGCCTCCACGGGCGCCGGCCTGCCTCTGGCCATTGGCTGGGCGGCCAAGGCCAATCGGATCTATGTGGCCTGCAGTGACGCAACCATCAAGGTGATCGATGGGACCAACCGCCGTCGCCTGGCCCAGCTCGATGGACACCAGGATTGGGTATACGGCCTTGCGGTCAGCCCCGATGGGAGCCGCCTCGCCTCAGGCAGTGCCGATGGGACCGTCAGGCTATGGACCACTGTTGACAATCGGCTGCTGGCCACGCTGGTCCGGGCCGGTCCCGACCCTGGGGCCTGGGCCATCGTGACCCCGCAGGGGTACTTCTCAGCCTCATCCGCAGAGGTGGTCCAGTGGCAGTCCGCCACCCGAAGGAACGACGCCGGACAGGTCAAGGCCATCCTGGCCGGCAAGGGCCAGGCGCAGGTGGATGTTCCCAAGGCCGGGGCATCGGCCAACGCCAGCCCTGCGACCGGCACCGGCGCAGGAGGGAGGAATGGCAAACCCTAGTATCGGTCGTGGTGCCGTGTGGGTGGTGGTGACCGCCTGGCTGGCGGTGGTCGTCGCAGTCCCTGCGGCCAAGGCCCAGTTTTCGGAGCCCCATGTAGGTTGGATCTATCCTGCAGGCGGACAGCAGGGGACCCGCGTCCAGGTCACCCTCGGGGGGACAGGCCTTGATGGAGCCAGTGACGTGAGGATCAGCGGCAGGCAGGTCGCGGCGACCCTCGACAGGCTCGATCCGCCTGCGCAAGGGAAGTCGCAGGCCAAGGGCGGCAAGGCCGCTGCGATCAACCCTGAGGACCAGGAGCCGCCGTGGCTGGCGCATCTGACCGTGACGATCGGCCCGGAGGCGGAGTTGGGCCGGCACGACCTGCGCGTGGTGACGCCCAACGGGATATCCAACTGGTGTGCATTCGTGGTGGGCCAGGTCCCGGAGGTCAACGAGGCAGAGCCCAACTCGCGGATCGGCCAGGCCCAGCGCCTGCCTGCCCTGCCTGTGGTGGTCAATGGCCAGATCCTGCAGGCCGACGAGGACTTCTTCCGGTTCACCGCCAAGGCGGGACAGACCCTCGTGTGCCGGGTACAGGCCAGGGCCCTGATGCCCTACATCGCCGACGCGGTGCCGGGCTGGGTGCAGTCGGCGATCACCCTGTACGATGCGGCAGGTCACAACCTGGCGTATGTGGACGACTTTCGGTTCGACCCGGACCCGCTGCTTGTCTACACAGCGGAGAGGGACGGCGACTACGTGCTCCAGATCCAGGACACCCTGTATCGCGGCCGGGAGGACTTTGTGTATCGCCTGAGTATCGGCGAGACGCCGTTCATCACGGACGTCTATCCCCTCGGGGCACGGGCAGGGACCGACACGCTGGTCCATCTGTACGGGGCCAATCTGGACCAGCCAACGCTCACGGTCTCAGCCGCCAAGGACGAGTCGGGGGTCCGGCACGTGGCCGTCCAGTCCAAGGGCCTGCAGTCCAATGCCGTTCCTTTCATCGTGGATGACCTGCCGACCTTCGAGGAGGTCGAGTCCAATGACAGTCTGGCAACAGCGAATCCTGTGGCCCTGCCCGTGGTCATCAATGGCCGCATCGAGCCGTCTGGTGACGTGGACACCTTCGTCTTCGAGGGCCAGTCCGGACAGAAGGTCGTGGCAGAGGTCAAGGCCCGCCGCCTGGGCTCGCCGCTGGATTCGATCGTGACGGTCCTGAATGCCAAAGGCACGGTCATGGCCGAGAACGACGACGCGGGCGACAGGGGGGCCGGCCTGGTGACGCATCAGGCCGACTCGTATCTCCAGGTCGCGATACCGGCCGACGGCAGGTTCCTGGTCCAGATCAGGGACGTCCAGGGCGCCGGAGGCCGGGAGTACTCCTACAGGCTCCGGATCGGCCCGCCGCAGCCGGGCTTCGACCTGTTTGCCACCCCGGACCACCTTCGCATAGGACAGGGCGGCACAGTGGCCGTGATGGTCGAGGCGGTGCGTAGGGATGGGTTTGCGGGCGACATTGGGCTGTCCGTGAGGGACCTGCCTGCCGGCTGCAGCGTCAGTGCAGCAGCGATTCCTGCAGGCCAGGATCAGGCCCGGCTGACCATCACGGCCTCGCCGGATGTGCCCATGCAGATCCTCTCTCCGACCGTCGTGGGGCAGGCGACGGTCGAGGACAAGACCCTCATCCGCCAGGCGACGCCCGCTGAGGAGCTCATGCAGGCCTTCAGCACCACGCACCTGGTCCCTTCGCGAGAGCTCCTGCTGATGGTGACTTCTCCGGTGCTCGTTCAGCTCATCGCGGACCTGCAGGCGGGCCAGGGCGTTGAGATCCCGCAGGGAGGCTCCGTCGAGGTGGGGGTCAAGGCCCTTCGCAAGGAGGCAGCCAAGGGGCCGATCGTTGTGGCGGCCGATTCGCCGCCCAAGGGTATCAGCGTCAGGCGTACGACCATTGCCCAGGACCAGGATCAGGCCAAGGTCACGATCACCGCTGGCCCCCAGGTCGCCGTGGGATTCCAGCAGAACCTGATCCTGATCGGCACCCTGCGGCTCGGCAAGCAGACGGTCAAGGCCGTTGTCCCGGCCATCCCCATCCGGGTGGTGGCGGCTGCCAAGCCGTGACCTGGGTGCTTTGCATCCATGGGCAGGCCAGGGTCCGAGATCCCTGGCAACCCCGGTCCATTCGTGTTCACGGGGCAGTGGTCTGACGGCGCAGTCTGACGGCCCGTTGCAGTTGACCTGGACATCGCCCATCGGGTAGACTGGTGATCGTTCTGTAGGGAACTGGTGCGGTTGGTGCCGTGAGGGCAAGCGGTGGTCTTTTTGTCCTGAGCTGGGTTGCGGAGGTGCAAAGATGAAGGCGAACAGAGGTCCTCAGGTCCTGGGTACGATTCAGGCAGTGATCGTTGTGTGCCTTGTCAGCTTCCCCATGCGGGCCAACGGTGCGGGGGGAGGTACTACCAGGCCTGTGACCCAGACCAGCCGGTATGTATTCCTTCCTGACCAGAGCAAGCTCGTTCAGACCGGAGGGATTGCCGGCGTCCACAGGACCTATGTCATCAGAGGCCAGTTCCAGCTCACGGTCGATCCGAACGCGGGTGCGGCCATATTCAGCGACGTCGATGCAAACGCGGCCGACGACAGTCCGTTCGTTCACGTCTTGGACCCGAACGAAGTGTTCAACATGGCCGGCCTGGGCGGTACGGTCCTGGATGATGGATCCATCCGGTTTAAGGGCAAGGCGAAAGACCTCAGCAGTGTCCTGATCAACCTGACCTTCACGGACGGGAGAGTGGGTCTGCTTGGTCAGACCACGCCTCCGCCAGGCAGCGCGGACTTCTTCGTCTTCAGCATGGATGCGGTCGCTCAAAGGAAGTACGGCGGGGGCACTGGCACTGCGGAGGACCCGTATCAGATCGCCACGGCCGCCGACTTGATCCTGCTGGGTGAGAGCATCGAGGATTACGACAGGCACTTCATCCTGACCGCCGACATTGACCTGGACCCCAATCTGCCCGGCCGAAGGGTCTTCGACAAGGCCGTTATTGCGCCGGATACCGATCCAACGAAGGATTGGTTCCAGGGGACTGCCTTCGGAGGTTCCGTCGATGGCAACGGCCACACGATTTCGCACCTGACGGCCCAGGGGGCGGAGTGTCTGGGCTTGTTTGGTGGATTGGGGTATCAGGCTGAGATCAGAGACCTTGGGGTGGTGGACATCAACATAGTTGCCTCAGGCAAAGGGGTGGGCGGGCTGGTGGGCAGCAACTGGGGTACGGTGACCGAATGCTACTGTACCGGCGTGGTCAGTGGCAGTTCGGATGTCGGCGGCCTAGTGGGGTATAATGCCGGCGGCGTGGATTGCTGCTACAGTACCACCCTGACTATCGCCGAGTCCTGCGTCGGTGGTTTGGTGGGGACTGATTGGAGTGGTCCGAGCCGGTGCTACTCTGTTGGTTCGGTGAGAGGGAACTCAGACGTTGGCGGGCTCGTGGGTAAGGGGTATAGCAGGAACTCATTGGCCGACTGCTTCTGGGACACCCAGACCTCAGGCCAATCGCAGAGTGCCGGGGGTACGGGCAAGACCACCATTGAGATGAAAGCGGCCAGTACGTTCCTTGATGCGGGCTGGGACTTTGTGGGCGAGATCGCGAATGGCACTTGGCAGATCTGGCAGATGCCTGAAGCAGGCGGTTATCCAGTGCTAGCGGCATTCAACGGTCATACCCCACCACAATTGCGGGGTCGGGGCACGCCTGGTGATCCCTACCTGATTTCCAGCGCACTCGAATTGGGGGCGATGGTCCACTACAATCGCTACGCCCACTATCGGTTGGCCGCCTCCATTGACCTATCGGGCACCCGTTGGCACTCGGCGGCGATCCCCCGATTCGCAGGCACGCTGGATGGCAATGGCCATACGATCTCGAATCTCAAGGGCCGAGCAGGACTGTTTGGGCAATTGGAGTCCGGTGCTGAGGTACGAGATCTAGGGATAGTGGATGTCAATATAACTAGTTCAGGTGGTTACGTCGGCGGGATGGTGGGAGAGAATAGGAGCCTTCTGATCCGGTGCTACAGTACTGGCGTGGTCAATGGTGATTATTCTGTCGGCGGGCTGGTGGGTGAGAATGCAGGCGCCGTCGTTCAGTGCTACAGTGCCGCGGTGGTCAGTGGGAACGGACGGGTAGGTGGGCTGGTGGGATCCGGCCATCTGTATGGCTCGGTGAGCCAATGTTGCAGCACCGGTGCGGTCACAGGTGGGTCTGTCATCGGTGGGCTGATAGGGGACAACAATCAGGGCAGTGTGACGTGCTGCTACAGCACAGGTTCGGTCAAGGGGGATCAATACGTTGGCGGGCTGTTGGGTTTCAGCGGGGGCGTTGTGACTGGCTGCTACAGTATCGGGGCGGTCAGTGGCAGGTCAGTGGTCGGGGGCCTGGTGGGCGGCCTCATTTCAGACACATCATGGGTCATTGACGTCACTACCTGCTTCTGGGATGTGCAAATGTCCGGCCAGGCGAAGAGTGCATGGGGTGCCGGCAAGACTACAGCCCAGATGGAGGATATGCAGGTCTATCTGGATGCTGGCTGGGATTTTGAGGATGAGATTGCGGACGGGACCTCCCAGATTTGGCGGATGCCGAGAGAAGGTGGCTATCCGGTGCTGGCGGCGTTGAACGGCTACGTATTGCCCCGGTTGCGGGGCTCTGGTACGGCAAAGGATCCCTATCTAATCTCGGATGCCCTGGATTTGGGAGCAATGGTTCACTACAGTCCCTATGCGCACTATCGACTGGCCAGTTGGATTGACCTTTCGGGTATCCATTGGGGCACGGCGGTGATCCCTTGGTTCGCAGGCACGTTCGACGGCAGTGGTCATACGATTTCACATCTGAGTATCAGGGGTGGGAGCTACGTAGGGCTGTTTGGCTGGCTGGAATCCGGGGCTGAGGTCCGGAATCTAGGAGTGGTGGATGCCAATGTGACTGGGTCAGGAGACGAGGTCGGCGGGCTGGTGGGAGCCAACGGGGGTACGTTGAGCCAGTGCTATAGCATGGGCGAGGCAAGGGGCGATCATAATATAGGTGGCCTGGCGGGGTGGAACTACGGTATTGTGACACAGTGTCACAGTGCCTGCGAGGCCACGGGCAGTTGGGACATCGGCGGGCTCGTGGGATACAACAGTCGTAACGTGACCCAATGCTACAGCACCGGAGTAGCTGCCGGCATCGACTCCTATGTTGGTGGGCTGGCGGGAGCCAACGGAGGCACCTTGACCGAGTGCTACAGTACCGGCTTGGTCAGGGCTGGTGCAGGAGGTGGAGGGCTGGTGGGCTGGCTTGGACTCATGTTTCGCGGCAAGGCTGTGGGAATCGAGGCCAACTGCTTCTGGAATATCGAGACCTCGAGGCAGACCAAGAGCTGCGGGGGGACTGGCAAGACCACGGCGGAGATGCAGACAGCCAGGACCTTCCTCAGTGCCGGCTGGGACTTCGTCGGAGAGACCGTCAATGGCACGAAGGACATCTGGTGGATCAATGAGGGCAAGGACTACCCTCGTCTGTGGTGGGAAACGCCAGCGGAGTGAAGTGGGAGGGCATGCACGAGGATGCTGGTCGTGCCACATACCGCAGAGCAGGGGCAATGAAATCGTTGCGTGTGACATGAGTCTGGTGTCATGGACGTGCTGACGGCGGGGGCCGGGATGCCTCTTGCAGGCGGATTGCCACAGATGGAGGACTTGGAGAGAAGCCATGTGGTGTAGGAACAGATGCATTGCGGTGGCGTGTGTGGCCGTTGTTCTGATGGCTGCGGCGGTCCTGGCAATGGCCCCTATCCTGAGGCCCCCGGCAGTCCCGCGGTCGCCTTGCGAGGTCTTCAGGGAACACGTGTGCGATCCTATCCCGCAATCCGTGACGGACGTCAAACTCGACCAGCCAGACAAGGTTAGGACCCTGTTTGCCAACGAGCTGTACGTCATGCGATTCAAGATCAACAAAGTGGACCTGATGTCCATCGTCAACGCACGGCCGTTCAAGGAGTTTGACTGGGTCGAGTACGTAGAGAGGCAGGACGGTGTGCTCCATTGGGGACGGGGATCGCATCCGTTTGGGCTTCATGATATGGGTCTCTGCTTACTGTACGCACCAGCAATGGGGGTGGTACCGCCGGATTGGTTCAAACCCAACGAGTGGCAGAGCCCGAAGGTCTTTGTGCGAGAGCGAGTTGGTGGCAAGGACAGAACGCAGATTCTGATATACGACGAGGATCTGTCGGAGGCCTATTTCATCGAGCACCATCACTGGGGCTTCTAGGTGGTGACATTCGATGATTGCGAGGTTCCCCTGCCTCAGAGGCAGCCGAGCAGGGCCGGTGCCTGGAGGCAGTGAGTAGCAGTCCATGTCGTGTGGAATAGGGGTGACTACTGCATTTCATTTGACATCGTCTTGGGATGAGGCGTAGATTCGGTCTCATGGCTGACCTGTATCAGAGACTGGAAATGGGCGACAAAGGTGCCCGTGGGGTGATACTCGCGTTAGGACTCTGTATCACCGCGGCGACGCAGGCGGGGCCTCCGCCAGCGGCCGTCCAAGGGTACATGGACGTGGTCGTGAGGAATCACCCGTTCCTGGGCGATGCAACCAAGCCGGTGGAGGTGGTGGTGGCGGGGGGGTACCAACGGGAGCACGAGGGGGGAGTGGTCTACTTTGACAACTCGGCCCCGAGCGCAACCAGTGAGGTGCACGGCGAGATCCTCGCCAAGTACCGTGTGTGTGGTGGCCCGGCGGGTTCGCTGGGGTTTCCTCGCACCAGCCAGATGGCCGCAGCCTACGGCGTGGGCGAACACAACCACTTCGCCAATGGGTCGATCTACTGGTTCCCGTTGCTGGGCGCCCACGTGGTCAGAGGCGCGGTTCGGGACAAGTGGTTCGAACTGGGCGGAGAGGCTGGGGTCCTGGGGTATCCCAAGTCCGACGGGGAGGAGGTCAACAGAGGTCAGGTCTGTCCATTCCAGTACGGCACTATCACCTACATACCGAGGTGCGGTGCGCACTATCTGTGCGGCGAGGTCCTTCAGAAGTGGCTGGACAACGGCGGCGCGGCGGGTTACCTCGGTTTCCCTGCGGAAGACCCTTACACGATCAACGAGGTCCAGTATCAGAGGTTCGAGAGCGGGACCCTTGCGGTGACTGACCGATCCCGCGACCTTCGGACTGAGATTGCCCGCAGAGGGATAGCGGTCCGCAACCAGGGGTCGCGGGGCACCTGCTCCATATTCGCCATGACCTTCCTGCTGGAGTATGCATACACCGAGATGTTGGGCAGCGGGTACGAGGATCTGTCCGAGGAGTTCCTGAACCATGCGGCGAACGTGGCCGTGGGAAAGACCGACGACGGCGACCTGTTTTCCTCTGCGGCGGCCGGGTACGACAACTTCGGGATCATCCCGGAGGCGATGCTGCCGTACAATCCGAGCTGGATCTATGACTTCAATGCCGTGACCCTGACTGCGCAGATGTATTCAACGGGCCAGTCAATGGTGCAGAACGGGCTGCGGTTGCGGGGACATTTCGTCGTGCCTCTGGGAGAGGCCGGGGCTTCGCTGGAGCAGTTTGATGCGATCCTCTCCTACCTGGCCAAGGGCATTCCCGTGGCGATCGGCCGGGGCCACTCCATGGTCGCCGTGGGGTGCAAGGTCGATCCAACCTGGGATGGCGGCGGGTTCCTGGTGCTGCGGAACAGCTACGGTCCGACTGTGGACGAGGCCGGATACAAGCGTGAGTCCTTTGCCAGCGTCAAGGGCACGGTCAATGATGCCTACGTGTATGAGCAACCCTACAGGATGGATGGGACGCCACCGGGGGAACTCGTGTTCCACCTGAAGCTCGACGACGCCTCCGGCACCACTGCGGTCGACGCTACGGGCACCGGGCACGACGGCCTGCTGCAGGGCGGCCCGATCTGGACAACGGGCAGGATCGGCGGGGCCCTCTCCTTGGACGGCAAGGACGATTTCGTGGATCTCGGCAATCCCCCGGACCTGCCGTCGGGCAGGGCGGCCCGCAGCCTTTGCGCATGGGCCAAGACGGCCACCACTGCCGCAGGGTGGCGATGGATCGTCGCCTACGGGACCGCCGGCACAGGTCAGGCCATGTTCATCGGCATGAATGGGACCACGTTGTTCGGCGGAGGGTATGCCGATGACCTGAACTCGGGGGCCTTCTGGATGGCCGGGGTGTGGCATCACGTCTGCCTGACCTACGACGGGACCACGGCCCGGCTCTATGCGGACGGCGTGGAGGTAGCGTCCACAACCAAGGCCTGGAGTCTAGTCCTCAATCGCGCAGTCATCGGGCGTCAGGTGAACGATGCGTCCGAGTTCTGGTGTGGCACGGTCGACGACATCCGTCTCTATCGGCGGTTCCTGCCCCAGAACGACGTCAATGCGATCGTGCAAGGTCAGTCCGTGCCCGACTATCAGGCCATTGCAGCGATGGCTGAGTGATGACCTTCGCTCGGTGCCGGCCGCACGAGTATCGCGGTCATGCAATGATTTGTTGTGCACACCCTAAAGCAAACCCGGCACGCCGATTGTTGTATAGGTGAGACACGATCGATCTCAACGAAGGGGCCTTGTTGGTGTTGATGGAAGACGGGCGACTTGTCTGGCGGCTGAACTGCGGTGACGCGACGGCGCTGGCCCGGGTGTATGAGAAGTATCGCGACGATCTGCTGCGACTGGCTGGCTCCATGCTGAACGACAGGGCGGCGGCTGAGGACGTCGTTCAGGATGTCTTCGTTCGGTTCGCAGGTGCGGCTCGGACGTTTCGGCTGACGGGCAGTCTCAAGGGGTATCTGGCTACCTGCGTCGCCAACGCGGCCCGCAATAGCCTCAAAGCGGCTCGACGCAGAGAAACGGCGGGTCTGGATGGGGAGAGTGCCTGTTCGCCCGAGGCCCAGAGCCCTGAATGCTGGCTGATCGCGAGCGAGCAGTTCGATCGGGTCAGGGCGGCGATGGGCGAATTGCCGCCTGAGCAATGCGAAGTAGTGACCCTGCATTTGTATGGTGAGATGTCCTTTCGACAGATCGCCGAATGGCAGAAGACATCGATCAAGACCGTTCAGAGCCGATACCGCTATGGCCTTGAGAAACTGCGATCCTTGCTGAAGGGTGAGGTGGCGGAGTGAAAGCGCAAGACAAGATTGAGACGTTCGTAAGGAATGCAGCCATTGATACCGGCACCGCAGTGAACGAGCGAGTGCTCGGCAGAATGCGGGAGGCCTACGAGCAGGCCGGCTCCCGAGCATCGGTGTCTCGCGACCTCGGTGTCTGGAGGCGTCTTGTCGAGTACCGGCTCGTCAGGCTTGGGGCCGCAGCGGTCGTCCTTCTGGCCGTGGCCATCGTTGTGAGTCAGTTCGGCGCGATGCTTGCGGGCAGCAGCGTTGCCTGGGCCGAGGTCACCCAACGGTTCCAATCCGTCCCGTTTTTCTACGCATCGATCTACATGAAGCGGGATGCCCTGGCCCAGCCCCAGCACTTTGAGCTGTGGATGGGCCGTGGGGGCCGCGCTCGCATGCATGTGGGCGAGCAGGTCATCTTCGGTCAGACTGGGCGTGTGACGCGGGCCTTTGACATCCGGCAGCGGCGTGAAGCCGAGGCCAATCGGACGGCCACGGATATCCTGGCGATTCTGGCCACCCCGGATGAGTTCTCGCTGGAGACTGTGATTCGGAGCATTTCGGGTGGCAAGCTGGTGGACATCACCCCTGCCATGAACACGCAGGCGGGTATCGCCGAGGACCTTGTTGTCTTTGACGCCCAGTCCGCAGTGAGCCCGGGCTGGATGCGGGTCTATGCCCTTCGCGAGAGCAAGCTCCCTGTCGGGCTACGGATCTGGGATCCTGCCGAAGGCTTCATGGTGGACGCCTTGATCACCTATGCCAAGGAACAGCCGGCGATCTCATTTGACCCGGAGGCCTTCGCGGCCAGACTCCGCGACCCAACGGGCACTGAGGCAGGTCTTGTTTATCTCTTCCTCAAAGACCCCGGGGGCCGGGACATGACGCGGGAGGACCTGCCGAGGTAGGGGTTCTGTGGTCATCGGGTGGACACCGGTCCGTCAATAGGAACCCACGAAGGCGCGTAGCCGAGTTCCGCCAGGGAAAGGAAAGGAGACATGACGTTGAGAGTGCAGGAATTCCCACGCAGAGCAAGCGGATTCACGCTCGTGGAGCTGCTGGTCGTTATCGCTACGGTGGCCCTGCTGATCTCCATCATGCTGCCGTGCCTGGGCAAGGTCAAGGAGCATGCGAGGCGCACGGCTTGTCAGAACAGCCTGCATCAGGGCCTCCTGGTCGCCAATATGTATGCGGGGGACCACGATGGCTTCCTGCCTGAGGGCAACACCATCGACAGATCCGCTCCAGGCTACAACACGAGCTGGGACAGCAGCGATCTGCTGACACTGATCAACTACAGGACCATGGCGGCCCTTGGACGGTACGGGTTGACGAAGAAACACGCCACCTGCGAGACGGCCCGCAGGTACTTTGAATCCTCCAGCAACTGGCTCAGCCCGCTGCCGGCCACGCGTCCGCTGGTCTCCGCCGCCTACGTGGGCTGGATCTACTGGGGCAACCGTGGCAACTGGACCGATCTGAACACGGGCAGGAAGTGCATTACCGCCAGGAAGGTCACAGACAGGCCCACGTCGAAGACGCTCGTGACGTGCTTCTGCTACAACCGCTACGGAGCCGTCGGTCCCGGCGGCGACTGGCCCGCCTGGTACGCCTCCCACGTCGGCGGCACTTTTCAGTATGCCGTAGGCCGGCCGATGGCCCCGGCCCCTGATGGCCTCGTCGTCGGCTATCTCGACGGTGCCGCCCGTTTCGTCAAGTGGAACAGGCTGACTGCCAGCAACCATCAGGGTGACTACCTCGTCTACTACGACCGCGATACATAACCACTACTTGCCCTGGAGACGCCGGAGCCGAACCTGGCCGTAGGCATGGAATGGCTCAAGAGTACGTTTGCATGGCTAAACGAGCACGTGCAGTTGGGAGCACCATCCGGGGTCAGTCGGCCGGTGCAGAATCATCATCGCAATTGGGCTCGAAGGCCAGATTCCATATGGCCTGAACTGTACCGATGTCGTTAATCACAGCCTGCCCCGTATGCCGTCCGCACACGGGGAATCGCCGCCTTCTCACGGCGCATAGTACTGCCACAATGTGCCAATCCATGGCTTGCAGCGAAGTCACTTGGTGCGGTCGGCCGTCACTTCCGCGTCGGGAAACCACGCAATGCGGTCTTCCTCTTGCCGTTGCGTTCTGCCTCGATGACTATTCGCTGCCCGGCCCGGCCGGTGAAGGTGCCCCCGCGGGTGAAGGTGCCATCGGCCAAGACCTCCACGACGCTCCCATTGACCTTGACCGTGGCGCCCGGCTCGGTGATCCCCCGGACCTCGACGGCAATCGGGCCCTCCACGACCGTCGTCCCGTCCGGCGGCTCTGTCTGGACGAGCAATAGCGGCTGCTGGTCCAGGGCAATGATCTCATCGGCAATGGCCCCTCTGACAGCGAGGATGTGGGCAGCGTCCTTCTCACAATCCGCAATGGCCGGGACAACACGACGGCAAAGCTCTTCAGCTCGCCGCCGCGGGTTCACCCAGCCCGCTGGCTCGCCAAGCCGTTTCTTCAACTCACCTATCTTGCCGGTCAGAAGCCAGAGGTACTCGAAATCCTCGATGCTCTCTCGCTGGATCTCCCAGCGGATCGAGCTGAGCGGGCCATTGCTCCCAGGATAGAGAACGTGCGTGTCCCCCGGCGGCAACTCATCGCTGGGGACGCCAAATGGGTCGGCGCCCCAGAAATTCAGCCCCCAGTGCAAGTAGCCTGCAAGCTGCTCCGAGAAGTTGATCCAGTGCAATACGCGGACGCGGCTCAATGGGAAGTCCAAGAAGCGGTTGGGGTAGACGTTGCCGTAAGGATTGCAGCAGATGTAGTACCAGAACTCGCCGTCCCCTCGGCGGGCCTCAAACGCCTGACGCCAGCGATCGAAATGCCCGAGCTGTGGCACCCATACCTCCAAAGCCCCAGAGCAGTCGATCGTCTCGATGGCCTCGATGCGGCGGAGACGGGGGGCAGCACGACGAACGAAGTCAGCCGCCTTCCGCCACGAGGGCAGGCTGCCGATCACGGGCTCATCGCTGACGTGGATCATGGCCTTTGAAAGCCAGCCTCGCTGGTCGAGGTGCTGCTCAAGATCGGCCAGAAGCGGCCGGAGCCCATCCTCGGCGCTCAGCGTGGCTCGCTTGCCGGTCTTGCTGTCGGTCACCCCCACGCCCATCAATACGACCTCCGTGCCCCAGCCGTTCTTTGCCTGGCCAACGTGCGTAATCTCGATGCGGTCGCTCACCCCCGCACGTTGGAACAGCTCCACGTACCGATCGAAGCGGCGGTAGTCGAAGGAAACCGGGCCGTCGCCTTCTCGCCCAACGTCAATCAGTGTCCACGGCACCAGGACGACGTTCTGGCGATGCGTCGCCATGTTATGGGCGTAGCGATCCAAGACAGTCCAGAATGCCTCGGACCACATCTCCGTCTTGTGGGCCTGGGCGATGTTCTCGAGACTGAACCAATTGGTCACGTAGAGGTGCCGCTCATCTGGTAATGTGAAGGGATCGACGGTCAACTCGATGGGGATGGCCATGCGGACCTCGCCCGCCACAATTGCCGCCTCGCCGCGGTACACGCCCGGCGCCGCATCCCTGGGCACGTATACGGTCAGCCAGACTGGCTGGGTCACTTCGGGCGACATATCCATCACCCGGTTCTCCAGCAGTACGTCAGGTACTTCGCACGGCGCAGGGCGAATCTGAATGGCCTCTGAGTCCCGCGTGTTCTTCTTCAACGGAATGAAGCCCACGAAGTTCCAGGTGATATTGTCCGACCCGATGCTCGCTGTGCCGTCGCTGTGTCGTAGCGGCGACAACTCCAATCGCACTTCTTTCAGCGGCCTGGCCGACCGGATGGCCAATTGTCCCGGCTCGTACTCATTGCGTGCCGCTCGCATCACCACCGAGCCCGCCACCTCTGGCGGTTTGGTGTCCCGAAACACCTTGGTGTGCGGCTCGACGGGCCAGACCGCGAGGGAGCCAGCGGCATCCGCGGCGCCCGTGACTCTGCTCGACCACAGGATTGTGACGGCGAGAACCGTTCTCTTCCAGACCATGGCTTGCTCCCCCTTTCGTCATTACCCTTTGAACGTAGGTGTGTCATTTGCCGATTCAAGCGTCCATCGCCCAAGTGCAAGGCCAGGTCGATCTTCCACGGAAACCGTGGCACACGACACCGACGATCTGAGCCAAGATTCCCCATCTGACGCCTGCCCGGAGACGCTCTCGGCAGTAGACACCCCCTATCATAGTACTACCCTCGCCAGACACAACTACAGATGCAAACCCTTGACTTATCCGCCTCTGGGGATAGGATACAGCCGAGTTTCGTGCCCGTAGCCCAATTGGATAGAGCGTTGGCCTCCGAAGCCAAAGGTTTTGGGTTCGAGTCCCAACGGGCACATCTCATTTTCCTGCAAAGACTTGCAATGTGCAGCGATGCCAGGAAAAACGCGGTTCTCACCCTCTTGCCTACCACCCTCTTGCTGGTCATTTCTGGACAAAACCGCCTGTGACTGCGCCGCTTTCTGCACGGCCTCGCCGGCAGGTGTAGGTGATGCTGCTGTCCAGGCAGCCGCCTTCTCGAAATCCGAGTTCCTGACCTTCAGGTAGAAGCCCCGGGTAGTGACTTGATTGTGGCCCATCCACCTCACGACGACGTGTTCCGGGAAGGCCTCACACAACTCGATTTCTGACAAAAAAGGTGTTGACTTGGCTGGGGAAGGTGGCAGAATAAGGCCAGTGCGGGTAGCACGAGATCGGTACCAAGAGAAGCAACTCAACCCCTGCGGCTATCTCGCTTTTCCTCTCCCTCCGCGCCGCAGGGGTCTTTTTCTTGATAGGTCCGGCAGTGCGCAACCGAGAACCAATCTTCCCCATTCTCCCGCAGGCAAGATATTGCATTGCCAGAGGCAGACCGCTATCCTGTGGCCAGCAGGCGAAAGGGAATTAGATGTTGGCGATGGCAGAGCAACCGACCGGGAGGCAGCGACTTCGACGACGGCAGGGATCGACCCACCGGTGTCTTAGGTTGACGGCCAGGAAAGCAAGGCTCCGCATCTTGTGCGGATCAGTTCAATTACTGTTAGGCCGCGCAAACTATGCAACGCATACCATGTTTCAGTCCCTCGCACCTTGAAGCTGCGTGCAAAGTCCTGGCGGACACAACGAATGGACTTAAGGGGGATGAGATTGGATACATCCTTGCCGATATGCACATCCCAGATCAAGATCAGGGAATGACCAAATGGAATCGCCTTTTCAACGCACTGGCGATTGTACAGAACAAGCATCAGGTCGGAAACCACCTGATCATGTTCATCAATCGAGCGATGTCCCCTGTGCGGTACGCCGATGGCACATTGTGGAAGTCCCACCAGCGAAAGACCCGAATACTCCGCACAAGGTCGATCCAAATACTCAGGCGGCTAAAGATCCGAATGCCCCCCAAACAACCAAGGGAGCCCAATGATCGCAGTGAGGCAGAAGACCTCAGTCTTTGACGCCGCAGGGCGTCTTATACTGTGGATCGGCGGTGTACTGGATGGAACGACATGAGGCATACAGTTAGGACACTGCATCGCTTACTATGACTGAAGAAGACAAATCACTGACACCAGAACTCGTATTCATGAAGTTCGTTTGGCGTGGCATAGCGGCCCACTGCGGAACCTACGCACAATACACGGGTTGGACAGTCACTGGTGTTGCTGCTATTGCTGGTCTGCTCATAAGTAATCTGGACTCAGTTGGTGCGATTGTGTCGCCGACGGGTCTTCGCTGGGCGTTGATCTCGTTCGCCTTCTCCCTGTTGTCCGGTGTCCTGAGCAGGGGGATGAGCATGGGAGTCTCTGGTAGCCTCGATGTGCTCTCGAAAATGGAGGAGGTTCTGAATTCCCCCGATGGGCAGCGGGTTGTTGGAGCGATCACGACTGGACCCAAGAAGTTGCTTGCGGACGTCTCAGTTCCTTTTTTATGGCCGCTTTCTAGCGTGCTACGTTATCTCCTTCTTCGCGAAGCCGACAATCCGTTGGCCACCGAGAAGTGGTATATCCGGATGTTCTGCATTCAACTCTATGCGTTGTGGTGTCATGAGTTGCTCGCAGTCATAGGAATCATTGTCATTGCTGTCTCAATTAGGGGATGACAATACATCGGCGATGCACCTCTGCTGTCAGAGTCCAATCTCTGGAGCCGTCAGTGGCAAGAGCTAGGCATCCGCGATTCCGCGGCTACCCGCCACCGTTGCTGGCAAGGCCCCTGACGTCTCAGAGCAGCCCTATCGGCCTTCCGATGGTCACCGGCTAAGTGGCGCACTGGCGCGCATTGGCGGAGCACAGAACATTTTCGACGGCCGGCAATTTCTGTTGACAGATGGAGTCCATGAAATGAAACTTCGGCTACGTGGTCAGGCTCGTGAATAGGAGCCGACCGTCATGAGCTTTATCCCTATCATGGAGGTAACGAAGAATGGTACCGAGGCGATCGAAAAAAAGGAGGGCGAACGCGCCCAAGTCGATGAAGAAGATGAACAAGAAGAAGAAATAGAAGGCACACGGTCAATGATTGCCAAAGAAGGCCATCAGTCTCTGATGGCCTTCTTTTTTCGCATCGCTCAGATCGCTGTTATGGTGTTTGGACAAGAGCACGCCACCTCCATGAGCGCTCTTCGCAGTTCTGGATTCTCTCGGACCAGGTCAACAATGACCTACCCAAGGACCTCCCTGGCGGGGTCTTCTACCTCCTGACCCACCCCGCACAACCGGGGACGTTGTAGAGGCTGGCGTATGACTGCTCGCAACTGGACATCGCCGGCTCTCTCGTACCCTCCGGCCAACTTCACTACGGCCCTTTGCCCCAGATCGCCCTATGGACTCGCGCGTAGTCAGGGTTGCCGTGAGCAGGCGAGGGGGGCTCGTGCGCGTACGCATCCTTCTCGGCCTGGCCCCCCAGGTCTGCCTCCTCACGCCAGTGTCCCCACGCAAGCGTGGTCGGGTCTGTCCACCTCCAGTACTCGCTGTGACCGTCTGCAAAAGACATACATGTGCCGTTGGAGTGATGGATAGCCAAGGGCATCTCCCACCAGAACGACCCAAACCATCCATCCACCACTGCAGCCGCGTTAGTGACACACCATTGTCCTCCCTCATCCAGGAAGACCATCCTGGAAGATGGGCCAGGATCGACCAACTCGGAGGTGTTCTTCACAAGCAGTACGGTCCTGCCGACGGGATAGACAGCCCTGATTGTCCGGTCGTAATAGGCCGCCTCGTCAGGCGAAAGCGTATTCATCGAGCCGACGATGTTGTAGGAACTGAGCCACTCCCATCCGGGTGTTGACCCGACGTGCCGATACCGGCTTGGACATAGATACACCTGGAGATTGCCCACATAGGGGGCCAGGGCACCCGTACGCATCAAGGCCTCGGCGTCGGAGCGCGTCCGCGGATAGGGATACTTGCCGTCCCACGCAACGAGCCACGGCTTTCCATGACTGTACACCCCTGGGTCGAACCAGTACCAGGCCTGTCCATTGACGATAGAACCGTTGTGCTCGTCTGCATACACCTGCCAGGCCGTCTGGAGCTGCCGGAGGTTCGACATGCACACGGCTCGCCTGCCCGCCTCTCTGGCCCTCGCCAAACTGGGGAGTAGGATAGCCACCAGGATCACTACGATGGCGATGACCACCAGAAGCTCGATGAGGGTGAACCCACCGGGGCCTTTGCGCTTGGCTGCCATATGGAACTCCTTCCTTTCCTCTGCGAGGAGCCAGTCTGACAAACCGTACTTCTTCCTGGGTGCCGATCTTGGATGCAGGTCACTTGATCTATGCTAGACCCAACATGCAGAGTATGCAAGATCCTTTTCGGACATGGATGCCTCTCTTCTCTGCTCTTTTCAGAGGAGAGGACGGTTGATCGCCAACGGCCGTCAACGCGCACGTGGTTGGCCGAAAGGACATCCATACACTGGCAGGCCTTGTTGGGGCCGACAGAGCTGTCTCTATGCGACTCAGTCGTCAGCCGCAAGGGCCAGACACCCACGGAATCCCCAGGCTACCCGCCACCTTTGCTCCCAGAGGCCCTGACGAGCCCCTGGATAGCTGATCGTACATGCTCCGGCAGATCGCCGCTATCACTGTGGACAGGTCGGCGTCTGTGGTGGTAGAATCGTCCGCAGGTGCGCCGCTTTCTGCACTGCGGCTGTCTGAAAACTGGGTTTTTGAGGCCGTCAAGGCAGTATGTTCGCTTTCCAACGGGCACAGTGATGGATTATGCAGTGATCATGGCAGGCGGGACCGGCAAGCGGCTCTGGCCGCTGAGCCGAAGGAGGCGTCCCAAGCAGGTGCTGCGTCTCTTGGACGGCAAGACCCTCTTGGGCAGTTGTTTTGATCGACTTCGGCCGCTATTCGACCCGGATCGGGTCCTGGTCCTGACCAACGTCGACTATGCGGATCTGGTCCGCCAGGACTTGCCTGAACTGCCACCTGATCAGGTGGTCGCCGAGCCCCTGGTGCGTGATACCTGCGGTGCCATCGGTCTGGCTGCTGCGATCCTGACCAAGAGAGACCCGGACGCCGCCATGGCAGTGATGACCGCGGACCAGGTGATCCGGCCGCCTGAGGTCCTCCAACGGGCGGTCCAGGATGGCCTGCGGTTCGTGCGTGAGCATCCGCAGTCCCTGGTGACCTTCGGGATCAAGCCCACCTTTGCCAGCACGCAACTGGGGTACATCAAGGTCGCGGACCCCAAGGTCCATCCAGGATGCACGAATCCCATCTACCAGGTCGAGGCCTTCAAGGAGAAGCCCGATGCGGCGACCGCCCAGGCCTACCTTGAGAGCGGCCAATACTCCTGGAACTCCGGGATGTTCGTTTGGAAGGCCCAGACGATTCTGGACTCCATCCTGAGATTCCTGCCACAGGCCAAGGAGCCGCTTGCGAAGATCCGCGATGCCTGGGGCACTCGGCGCCAAGCCGCGGCAATGCAGGAGTGGTTTCCCAGGCTGCCCAAGATCAGCATCGACTTCGCCGTGATGGAAAAGGCCAGCGAGGTGTTTGCCATCAAGCTGGACTGCCAGTGGCTGGACATGGGGTCGTTCGCGGCCTTGGGCCAGTTGATTGGCGGAGACGCCAACAACAACGTGCTTGCAGCCAAGGCCAGGGAACTGCTCGACTGCAAGGGCATGATCGTGGCGACCGAGGACGACGGCCACCTGATCGCGGCCATCGGCATGGACAACGTCATCATTGCCCACAGCCCGGACGCCACCCTGGTCTGCCCCATCGGCCAGGCCGAGAGACTCAAGGAACTGCTGGACCTGATGGAGCGGCGAGGGGCCACCAAGTACCTGTGACGAGAGTAGTAGACAGTAGTCAGTAGACAGTAGTGCCAACAACCAGCAACTCATAACCAGCAACCAGACCATGCGATATCTGGCCATAGATTACGGTTTGCAGCGTACGGGTCTGGCGATGTGCGACCTGCAGGAGACGATCGTCTCGCCGTACAGGGTCTTGGAGGGCAAGGACCAGTTGTGTGAGCGGATCGCCTCGATCGTACGGGCCGAGTCGGTCGAGTCCGTGGTGGTAGGTCTGCCCCTGAACATGGACGACAGCGAAGGCCCGCAGGCCAAGGCCGTGCGGAGGTTCGTCAAACGGCTCACGGCCCATCTCACCATCCCCATTCTCCTGCAAGATGAGCGGCTCAGCAGCTTCTCCGCCCAGGAGAAGCTGGCAGACGTGGACCTTACGGCTGCCAAGAAACGCAGACACCTGGACGCCATCGCTGCAGCCGAGATCCTGCAGGCCTTTCTTGATCGAAACAGGCGGCCGTAGCCTGGGCACAAAGCACGGTTCCGGGGGTTCCCCTCTCCCGCCATTTGACAATGGGTACTGCCTACTGTAGGATAAGAGGCGTGCGGCGGGGTGCATCGCCGCGACAACCGGCACGTCTCGTGTAAGGAGCGTCAGGTGATCTGCCTGCAGGCATACCAGCGGTTCGGCTTGTCCACGTCCATGCTCGTCCTTGTGCCTTTTTGGGGCGGCCTGCATATGGCAGTGGCGCAGGCCGACGCCGGGGCCTACACGGGTCGGGTCTTTGTGGATGCCTCGATGGGTGACGACAACAACTCCGGCTTGGCTGCGAAGGCCGCAGTGGCCTCCATCCGGAGGGGGATTGACCTGGCCCAGGCGGGTGCCACGGTGGTTGTCGCCCCAGGCACCTACCGTGAGGCAGTGACCATGAAGGAGGGGGTGGATCTCCAGGGCAGCGGCCCTGAGACAACGATCATGGACGGGCGTCGAAGCCCGGCGGTCGTCCGTGGAGCCAGCCATTGCCGGATCGAGGGCTTTACGATAACCGGGTACTGCGACTACGACATTCATGGTGTGTATTGCGAGGACGTCAACGACTTTGTCATCTCGCACAACGTCATCAAGGAAAACACGTCGAGCGGTATCTTTACTCTGCGGTCGTCCATCGTGGCGTGCAACAACCTGGTCACCAACAACCGCTGCGCGGGCATCTTCGTTACGTATGGTTCTCCGAACGCGAGCCTCATCCTCAATAACACCTTGCGAGGCAACCAGAACGAAGCGGACATTGCCCTGTGGCTGGGCGCTCGGGCGGTGGTCGCCAACAACATCCTGGACGACATCGACCTGAATGAAAACACCGAAGACGCGGCCATGCTCCAGTACAACGACATCCTCGCCCAGCCGGTCCAGGGATCCGACATCTCCGTAGATCCGCTCTTCGCTGACCCGGACAAGGGTGACTATCACCTCAAGTCCCAGGCCGGTCGCTGGGACCCTGCCGCCCGGACCTGGGTCAAGGACGACGTGACCAGCCCCTGCATCGATGCCGGAGATCCCAACGACCCCGTGGGGTCTGAGCCCTTCCCCAACGGCGGCCGGGTGAACATGGGGGCCTACGGCGGCACGGCCGAGGCGAGTAGGTCCTGGTTCGGCAAGCCGACCTGTGAGACGGTCGTTGCCGGCGACATCAACGGGGACTGCCGGGTGGACTTCATCGATATGCAGATCCTGGCCAGTCACTGGCTGCAGGACGCGCATTCGCGCAACCGCTAGCCAAATTCCCCAAAAGAACGTCACAGTTGGGATCAAGAACGGGGTTTGGTATATACGGCGTTTCGCTGTAGGGGTCGGTGTTGAGGGTGCCACGGGGCATCCCCTTGCCCCACATCGCCGGTCAGAGGTACCGTCCCGGCATCTATGACATACGATCAGCATCAGGACATAGAGCAGTTGATCCGAGAGAACATGGGGTTTGTATATGCCCTGGCTGTTCGGTACGCCCCTATACCCGACGTGGCCCAGGACATCACCCAGCAGGTGTTTCTGGAGTTCTTGAAGAAACAGCAGAAATGGGATCTGAGCAAGGATATCAAGCCGTTGCTGTCTGAGATGACACGCCTGGTGGCTCGACGGTCCTGGCAGGAGAGTTGTCAGCAGATGACGTCACAGATGCGGCTCTTGGCCGAGCACGTGCGTCGACTTGCTGAGTCCAGTCACATAGAGCCCGTGCAGGAAGAGGAGAGGGCGGCCCTGCGAAGGTGTCTGGAGAAGCTGCCTGAGCGAAGCAGGCTTCTCGTTCGGACCCGGTACTACCTTGGGGCCAATTCCGTCGAGATTGCAGACCGGCTTGGGATGACGCCGACCGCGGTCCGGAGGGCTCTGTTTCGTTTGAGGCAGAAGCTGCGTGCATGTGTCGGGATGCAGTTGAGGAGGCAGGGCTATGACCTTGCATGAGTCTGACGGGAGGTTGGACGACCTGGTGCAGGCGTACCTGGACGGCTCGTTGACACCCGGCGAAGCGGAGGAACTGCGGGAGATCCTCACGGTCGACCCCGGCGTGGTAGAGCGACTGCTCGATGGACTGCGCACGGACGTCCTGATCCAGAATACCATCCGGGCCGTGGAGGAGGAGGTCGTTGCGGGGGGCATGGACATGCTTCACCCGCGGGCTGACGCACTCGATCCGGACGATGGGAGGACCTCAACTGCCGCCGATCGGACGATGCCGGTCGATGAGAATGAGGTTCTCCGTATCAAGGAATACGCGGAGTACCAGCTTGAGGCGTTCCTGGCCGAACAGGAACGGCAGAGGAGGTTGGGGCTGGCCGATGCCAGAGGTCTGCGTCCCACGCTCGACGTGAAGAGCGTGGCCACCCAGGTGGACAGGCTGATGGCGGTCGGCAGAAGGGCCGTTGTGGCGGCAGCCCTGTGCTCTGCGGTTGCCATGGCCGTCGTCATCCCCGTCCAGCACTTCCTTTCGCACAGAGTGGTTGCCACCCTCGGTGACGCCGCACATGCGCAGTGGAGCACTGAATGCCCCACAAGAGAACTGAGACCCGGAAGGATGATCCTGGAACAGGGTTTTGCCCAGGTGGTGTTCAAGAGCGGCGCTGAGGTGATTCTGCAGGCGCCGAGCACCTTCCGGCTGCAGTCATCCAACAGCATGTTCCTGGAGAGCGGCCGGGTGACGGCCAGGGTGCCCAGGACGGCAGTGGGTTTCACGGTGAGGACGTCAGGGGCCGAGGTGGTGGACTTCGGGACGGAGTTTGGACTCATGGCTGGACCCCAGTGCAGTGCCGAGGTCCACGTCTTTGATGGCAGCATCGGACTGGAGTCCGTGGGCAGCCTCGGCTCAGCGACGCAGCAGAGGTTGGCGCGAGGTGAGGCGGCAACCGTGGATATCGCCGGCCACATTGAGCGGAGTTCCCTGTCCGATCGTCCACGCCTATTCGTGCGTGAGATGCCCCAGGGTCGAGGCTTCGCCGTTCCCGGGAAACGACTGAATCTCGCGGACATGGTGGGAGGGGGCAACGGGTTGGACACCGGCGTTTTGGGGCAGGGCATTCATCCCTTGACCGGAGCTGTCGGTCCGACTCGTTGGATGGTGAAGGGACGCGGCAACGGGTTTGTCAGAACACCCTCGTTGCCCTTCATAGACGGTGTGTTTGTCCCCGGCAGCACCAGGGGCCCCATGGTCGTGAGCTCCACGGGGATCACCTTTGAGGGAAGCCCGGATGCGTCCGGCTATTGCTACGAAGGTATCCTCAACGGTGCATTGTTCCAGCACGGGGCTTTCGAGGTCCATCCCGGGCGGCTGGCGGGAGCTGCGTTTGACACGCCTGAACACCCGTCCATCGGCATGCATGCCAATGCAGGGATTACCTTCGACCTCGACAGTATCCGTTCGACCATGCCGGAGACGGAGATATGCCGTTTCCAGGCCCTGTGCGGCGTGTCGGACACGGTGGCGGATTATTCGGACGGCACCTGGGAATCCAAGAAGATCCTGGTGAGATTCTGGGTCCTGGTGGATGGTCAGGTTCGGTTCTCCAAGGAGTTGGGCGCAGTGCCTTCCGAACCCCAATGGATTGACGTGCCGCTTGGCCCCAGGGAGCGTTTCCTGTCGCTGATCACGACTACGACCGACGGGGGTGCGGTGCTGTGCTGGAGCATGTTCGTGGAACCCGCATTGGAACTGAGAAGGACAAGGAGTCTGAGGGATTGAGAATATCGAGTGGAGTGGTGTAGGTGGGGTCAAAGGTACAGGGAGGAGGTGATTAGGCCGATTCTTTCAGGAAGGGAGGGTGGGAGGAGCCGAGTAGTCCAGGCCAGTGAGGGTGCATGACTGCCTGGACCTGTATGATTGCAGTGCGTAGGCGTCTTGGCATGTGACCGGGGCGTAGTGACGCCGTCTTTTTTGTTAGGGAGGTATGGTATGTGGCGAAAAACGGTTTGTCTGTTTGTCTCTGTTGTGACGTGGACCCTGATTCAGGCCGGTCCGGCCTACAGTTTCAACCCCAACACGGATACCAGCCTGGCTGGTTGGTGGAAGCTCGATGATGGCACAGGCACCACTGCCGTGGACTCGTCCCCGGGCGGCCACGATGGTATTCTGACGAACGGCCCAGTGTGGGTGGCCGGCTACTTGGGTGGGGCGTTGCAGTTTGACGGGACGGACGACTACGTGGATACGCATTGGACCGACAACCTGGCCACGTGGACCATATCGTGCTGGGTCACCAGTCCGGCCGCCCCCTCGTCGAGCTTGTCGCCGTCCGGGCCGCTTCACCGGGAGAACAACTATCAATTCAACTGGAACCACAGCAACGGCGGCAATTGGCCGGCGTCCGTAGCCGCGAACGTCGGGGGATGGAATTGTGCCCGGCTTGGGTCCTTGGCAGCCAATACTTGGTATTTCATTACGGGGACCTTTGACGGCACGGAGCTCAAGGCCTACACGAATGGTGAGTTGATAACCACCATCAGTATGTCGGGGACGCCGTCCTCCGAGACCAACAGCATGAAGCTCGGGCGACATGCGGCCAATGCACAGTACTTCGGCGGTACTGTGGATGATGCCCGCGTCTACAATCGGGCCCTGACCCTGGAGGAGATCCAGGAGGTCATGAAGGGCGGGGTGAACGCGGGACTGGCCGGCACGCCGAGCCCCAAGGACAAGGCCACGGACATACCTCGTGACGCGGTCCTGACCTGGATTCCCGGGCAGTACGCGGGCACGCATGACGTGTACTTCGGGACCGCGTTCGACGACGTGAACACCGCCAGCAGGGCCGCCCCAGGCAGCCTGCTGGTCAGCCGCGGCCAGACGGCCGCCTCCTATGACCCGGCCGGCCTGCTGGACTTTGGGCAGACCTACTACTGGCGGGTCGACGAGGTCAATGCGACGTCGGACAACACCATCTATCAGGCCGGCACCTGGAGCTTCACGGCCGAGACCTATGGCTATGCGGTCAAACCCGTCAAGGCCACTGCGTCCAGCCAGCTCAGTGCGCAGTCAGGTCCGGACAAGACGATCGATGGCTCAGGACTCGACGCCCTCGGCGAGCACTCGACCTCCACGTCTCATATGTGGCTGAGCAAGAAGAACGTGACGCCGATCTGGATACAGTACGAGTTCGACAGTGTGTATAAGCTGTACCAGATGTGGGTGTGGAACTCCAATCAGGCGGTTGAGCAGGACGTCGGGTTCGGGGCCGACGAGGTGACGATCGAGACCTCTTTGGATGGGACTGCGTGGACGACTCTCGATGGAGTTACGGAGTTTGCCCAGGCCAGCGGCGAGCCGAACTACGTCCACAATACCACAGTGGATTTCGGAGGCGTGCGGGCCAAGTACGTCAAGGTGACCATCAACAGCAACTGGGCGGGCACAGCCAAACAGTCGGGTCTCAGCGAGGTGCGGTTCTTCTACATACCCGTCAAGGCATACGGACCGACCCCGGCAGCGGGGGCCACAGGAGTGGCCATAGACGGGGTCCTGAATTGGCGGCCCGGGCGAGAGGCGGTCAAGCACGAGGTGTACCTCAACGCCGATCCGAACGCCCTGTCCCTGGTCAAGACCGTGACCCCACACAGCCTGGGGCTCGGTTCGCTTGGCCTTCAGTACGGCAAGACCTACTACTGGAAGGTCAACGAGGTCAATGACGCGGCCACTCCCGCATCCTGGGAAGGGGACGTGTGGAAGCTCTCCATACCCGACTACTTCGTGGTCGACGACTTTGAGAGCTACAGCAACAAGTGCAACCGGATCTTCTGGGCCTGGGTGGATGGACTGGGCAACAACGGCTCTCCGGACTGCGCCGTGGGGGCGACGGCCGGCAACGGCACCGGCTCTACGGTCGGAAACGCGAGCATTCCATGGGCCGAGCAGACGATCGTGTTCGACGGTACGCAGTCTATGCCGTTGGCCTACGACAATACCTCCGGCGTGGGTTATTCAGAGGCGGTTCGGACC